>ERZ1292629.94-Hain-H43-01um-R1-94-length-86717-cov-7_pt1 | contig 86717 bp, 97 predicted proteins | sample MGYA00564399_ERZ1292629 | MGnify/ENA primary metagenome ERZ1292629 (study PRJEB36523, sample SAMEA6512636) | groundwater metagenome | collected 2019-01-08 | study: AquaDiva: Metagenomics assemblies of 32 groundwater samples | reverse complement strand
GAGAATGTTTCATAGGGGTTAGTGGGAAAAAGGGTTTTTAAATTTACTTTAATCTCCTCATACATGGGATTACCATGCTTATCTCTGCCTGCATAACATTTGTCATACTGAGTTTCATATCTGACTTTTTCTGTTATAATTTCTTTAGTCATTTACTAAATCTTTCAATAGTTTCTTATTTTCATAAACATTACCAATAACTTCTTTTTCCCCTGCATTCATTTTATAACCCTCTTTATCGTAAGCTGCAAAATTATGTTCATTTATCCCGACTAACATAAATGAAGCTCTTTTTTCTATCCATTTTACAGTAAATGTGTCCCCATAGGACAATCTACATTTAACAACATCTCCCTCGTAAATCTCTTTACCGTTCTTGTCTTTTAACCCAGTATATTGCTGAAATTCTTTCAAATTTTTCCACTTACCTTCGCTAGGAATCGGTAGAGTTGTCAATATTGAATGACAATTAATGATTTCTAAATATTCAAATCCATTAATTTCAGCATTCCATGCCCTAAACTTAATTTTATACATTTTTGCTTACCTCTAGAATCTCTTTACCAATCTTAGATTGCACTTCGTCTAATTTATTCAATGCTATATATTGGTCTAATAAATTTTCAGGCGTTAAAGATTGTGTTGTATCTATCCTATTCTCTGCAACTAGTTGCTTTATTACTGATACTCTCATTCCAGCAAGTTTGTCTTTCCAAGTTAATATTTTATTAATAATTTTTTCAATCTCAGCAGTATCATTTGATATAATCTTAAATTCGTAAAAAGCATTTATTTTATAATCAACTAAGTCTTCTATCTTCCTAATTTCTTTTTTAATAAACAATGGAGAATGCGGATTTTCAATTACTTCTATTTTCTTCTCTTGTGTATCATAGACTAAAAAACTACCTCTATGCGTATCGCCAAAGCCTGAACTAACTAGATTTCCAATATACATCATTTTTTCATTTATTTGTTGCTTTTCATGCACATGCCCAATAAAGGCATAATCAAATTTACTCATATCTAATTTATCTATTGATTCCCCACTTAGCAATGCACCTCTCCATTTTGTTTTATCAATCATTCTATGAGCAATAACTATATCTGATTTTGGACCATTATTTATTAAATCAACTAATAAACTGTTTTCATCCCAAGGAATAAAATGTATAAATATTGAATAACCTATGGAGAGGCTAATAGCACATGTGAGTTTTATTTCTTCTATATGATTATCATTAATTACCTTACCATGCTTAGATAAAATATTTAATGTTGAAACACTTCCTCTTCTATTACCTGTATCATGATTACCTTTTAAAAAATATAAATTAATCCCTTGAATTTGGTCTAATGTCTTCCCTAATAAATCTAGAACCTCTGTGTTTATACTATCTCTTGAATGAAAAATATCTCCAGCATCTATCCAATGTTTAATGTTATTTTGATTGCAATAGTCTCGAACAAAAAGCATTGATTTCTGATAAAGCAAAAGACGGCAACTATTACCGTCTTCATTTAATTTATCAAATTCTTTAAAATTGTGCCAATGAATATCTGATGTTATAACAATTTTCATTTACTAATCCCACAAGTCAAAAAAGTGTTTTCTAAATAAATCCATACCTTCGTTTACCTTCTGCCAATGCTTTTCATATAATTTTTTATTCATCTTGCAACCTGTGTCTAGTAGTGGAACTGTTACGCCTCCATTTGTAGATTCTCCAAATTTCATTTCTCCATAATGTGTAAAACAATAACCATCTTCATCCCAATTTTCAAGAGCCCAAATCATTTTGTCAATTGCTTTATGCCAATCCTTGGGTCCTTTGAACGTGCTTGGATAACTCATCTGATTTATTTTTTTAAATGCTTTTAATCTTGGGATAATTAATTCACAAAGATGACAATCTAGCCCCCACAAGTCACATTCATTATACCCTTTAAATAGTTTTTGAAAAAACCATTTTATTTCTCTAAACAACTTCTATTCCTTTCACTGTTTTGCTCTTGAATTAATTCTTTTTGACACTTTTCCCATATTCTTCTTTCTCTTTTATCCAATCTTCTATATTTAATACGCTTACCACATTTTAGACAAATAATAAAATCATCTAATGAATTAATTTGAATAAAGTCATGTATGCAAAACATTATTACCTCTTTTCTTATTATAGTTACTTAAAATTTAATTCTATCAAAAAACCCACATCTTTTTTATATTTAGCAACTAAATGTTCTTTCAAACCGCGTTCAGAAAAATATCTCTTATCTGCTGCATCACTCTTAAGCACAAAAGCATCACATTCTTGACACAATAGCGCTTCTTCAATAGCTATAAATTTTCTAATTTCATGCTTGGAACCACTAAATGGAGTAATTGTTGCTAGAACACTTATTTGTGTTTTTTGTATATTCTTACCTTGACATCTTCTACATTTTGGTTCAAACACAAAATACTCCTTATACTTTATAATTTCCTTTTCTTCTATTTCTTAGTTCTTCTTTCTTGCTTCTGTTCCAAGAAAAAATATCTGCAAAATAACCAACAATACGTGAAAATGCATTTATATTTTCAGAGCCACAATTTTGACACTTTACGGGTTTCCCATCCATTCTAGCTATCATTTTTATTCCTCCTCTTCCATAAAATAAAATCCCCTATGCATATACCCACAATCAGCGCAAAAAACCAATTCAGGACTAATTGTCAACTGAGCGCATTGTGTATTAAAGTAGGTCTTTTTTACTAAATCATATATTGCTTCTTTTGTTATTTGCTGCTCTCCTAAAAAAATATGAGTTATCGACCCAGCTTCAATTAGTTGAGCAAACTTAGATTGTTTTTCTATTCTCGTAATAATGTCAATTGGAGCATCTGCTGCAAAATGAATCGAATTTGTATAGTATACGTCTCCTGATTTTTGATTACCTTTTATATATTTAACTGATTCAGGGAAAACCATCATATCAATCTTTGCCAATCTTGGATTAGCTGATTCACCAGGAGTCTCCTCTAATACAATTTTTAATTTTTGTTCTTTTGCTAATTCCTTACAATATAAATACATATTAGAAATAATCTTTAATCCTAATTTATAAGCTTCTTCTGTTTCGTGAAGTTGCTTACCAGTTAAATGCTGAACGCATTCATTAAGACCTATAATGCCTAAAATATAAGTCACTTTTTCTAAATCTACATAGGGCTTCCCATCAGGCCATTTTTTACCAATTTGCCATAAAGGTTTCTCAGGTAAATCTAGTAAAGTAGCAATAAATTTCTTCTTTTGTAAATGAGCTTTTATCCCCAAATCCATAGTTTTTTTAATTTCTTTAATTGTCTTTTCATAATCACCTTTTGCTCTATAAGAGCATTGAGGAAGATTAATAGAAACATTTTGAAACCCTGTAAATCTCAAAGTTTCTGGACTTTCAATCATAGTCATGTCAGTGACTGTCTCTTTTAATCTACAACATTGAGATAAGGTTATTCCATTCTCATCTCTATCAAAAACAAAGTTTGTTATCCCCTTTGCAGATGCTAATTCGCAAGCATACATAAATAATTCACTTTGAATAGGGTCTTCAAATGTTTGTTTGTTAACATGACACTGAAATTTTGGGAATGGAAATATCTTTCCTGTTGCATCTCCCTTATACCACGTGTCCATCATTGCTTTAGCAAATTTCTGAGCTTGTTCATTGAAATCTCCAAAAGTTAGAATACGAGATTTAAACTCCTGGTCTTCTACTAATTTTATTAATCTATTTCTTCCAATATTCTCTAAATGTTTAATTAGGTCTTTCTTTGTAGCTTTTTTCTTATCTTTATGAAAAACCCAAAAACAATTTCTAAAGTCTTCATTTTTTCTTAGTTCTACTATGTCTCTTTCATAATATTTCTCTGGAAGAAACTCTGTGCAATACTTACCACCTTTTACAATACATGGGACTTGCTTTAAGAATTCAGGAACCTCTAAATCAATATTTACATCAATAAATAGTGTTTGACTTCCTCTACTAAAAGCATTTTGAGACAAGCTAAAAATCAAATATTGCGCTTCATGTTTAATTTGCTCTTCTGATAACTCTATTAATAGCGGAGCATAAAAGGTATTAAGATAAGCTAAGCCTAAAGCTCCAGCCCAATAGGTTTGCATCGAAGCTAAAAACGTATTTAAGTGACCTGTTAGGGAATGAGCTCTATTAGGAGGTAAAGAAGATGTTGAAAGATTAACTAAATTTAGCCCGTATTTCTTTAAAAGCTCAATAGAATGAGAACCACAATAGACTCTTGTACAAAGACCTAAGTCATGAAGATGTATTTGCCCTCTTAGATGAGCTTCTGAAACTTCAGGAGAAAATATCTTATTCAAGGCATACTGTTTCAATACTGTTTCTGAAATGTACATATTAATGGTTTCAGGAGTATTTGCTTGAACATTGCTATTCTCTTGAGTTTTGGCAAGCAACGCTTGTTCTAAATCATAAGTTGGAATTCCTAGAAGCTTCTGCTTTATTAATTTCTTTGTTTCTCCTCTTAGAGTCAATTCTTCATCAACTAGAGACCTTATAAAGTCTGTTGAAATCTTTTCTATTTCTAATTTAAGTATTTTCTTCTCTACAGAATCAGCAATATCATTTGCCATCTTCTCTTCAACACGAGCTTCTTTTTTTAATGCATCAACAATCAGGCTTCTATTCCATTCTGTCTGCATTTCATATTCTGTGAAAGTTTGAACACTAAGGGATTTATCTGTAATGTCAGCCTTAGAGTGCTTTTTAATAACCTTTATTCGTTTCATTTAATCCTTCTACTCAGAAATTGCTTTTAATAGACCGGTTCTATTTGTATAGAATTTCCCATCTTTCTCTACAATAGGAGCTTCATTTAAAGGAACTCCAGCATTAATAAGTTCTACTAAGTCTTCAACTGATTCTATTGATTTCTCAATATATTTTATTTTCTTCTTTTTTAATAAATCTTTAATTACTTTACATTTTTCACAATTCTTTTTTGTATATAGTGTTATCATGAACTAAATCCTCCAACAGGTTTGTCTTTATCTATGCTACTACTCATACCCTTACATAAATAATGATTCATTTTAGCTGCATCAATTTTTCTTTCAAAGAAAGCAAAGTAACCTTCTGATTTTGCTAATTCTTCATATTTACCTTGATATTCTACACTGTTCTGCTGAACCCAGCGTTCCTTAGCCTTATCTGTTTTACATTCTTCAGGAGCTTTTGCTCTTTCTTTCATTAAAATTAATTCTAATTTATTTTCTAAAGATTTCTTTTGGTATTTTGCTCTCGCATATTGAACAGCTAACCAATCATGAATTCGAGACCATTTACCGGCAAACTCATCATACTGGGTTTGTTCAAGAATATAATTATGACTCTTCATTTGCTCATCATATTCTTTTTCAATTGTTGTTATGTATTCAGGAACATCTGTCTTATCAAAATCTATACTATCAAATTGTACTACCTCAGCTAATTTCACAACTGTCTCCTTTATTAATTTTAGTAAGAAAATTAATTTTTAATAAAACTCCACGCAAGAGCTCTATCAAATCTATATTTTTTAATCGAAGTATAATAAGCTAATCTATTTTCAACCTTAATTACTTCAAATTTAAGTTTATTTTTTAACAACAACCAATTTAAAATTAACCTTCCTGTTCTACCATTACCATCAATAAAGGGATGTATAACTTCAAATTCATTATGGCATTCCCAGCAATCTTCGTATGTCTTCGCTTTCTTAATCATTTTAATTAAATTTTCCATTTCGGGTTTTATTGCAATAGGAATAGTTCCATAGCTATTCCCAATTGTTACATTACATTTTCTATAATGACCTGATTCTTCATCAGAAAGAAGACCATTTGTTAGTAATCTATGAATTTTCAATATTTTATTCTGTGTTAGTTCTTTTTTACAATTCTCTAAAACATAATCTAGTGCAAAAGCATGACTTTGAATTTCAGGAATTTTAGACTCAACCCAATCTATATAAAGTCCCTGGGGATAATCAATAGCTTCAATTAAATTACTATTATAAATAAAATCTATTTTCTGCTTCATCGTGACGGTCATTTTATTTCCCAATCTATCCCATATGTCTTAATAATGTCTCTAAAATCCTCGATATCATGCTTCTTAATCTTATCATTAGCTGTATCAATATGCATTAATTCGTGAACTACAACTATTTCTTTCTTTTCAATAGGTAGAGCTTCAAAAATATCATAAAAAGAAATTAAAAATATTTTACCTGTAAAGAGATTTGCAGGATAACCAATCTTTCTTATATCAGCATATTTCTTTGCATCTTTGCCTACTACTCTAACAAATTGTAAATCTTTTACATCTATGCTCCCTAACCCTAGCACATCTTTCTCTATAACCTTCTTTGCTAAAGATTCTATTTCAGGATTTTCCAAACGATACGATACTTCACTCATCTTTTTTCTCCTTCCTTTTCTTTTCTACTTTTATGTTTCCTAATTCACTAAAGTTGGTTTTTATATCTCTAATATCAGGATTAACAAAAATATCTCTCATTTTTTCTTCTAACCTCTCTAGGGGTATCTCTTCCTCCTCTTCTTTTTTTACATTTGAGGTTTCAGTGTTTCCTTGTGGAATTTGAATACCTTGAATATTTGGAAGCGTTATATTTGTATTATAAGTGTTTGTGTGAATCTTCTTAAGCCATTCTTTTATCTCAGGAACACATACATATATAACATACGCTACTACACAAAGTAGTATGAACGCTCCAATCTGCAAAATCATATTTCAACAATCTCCGGACTATTCTTACTTATAAATTGCTTCATTGCTTCATCAAACTGCTGTCTATTGTCTGCGCTTAGTGGCTTGTGCCATAAGGGATTTTTTTGCCAAATTATCCCTCCATTAAAGCTATGAGAAGTATTACACTTATAACAATATATTTGAACCTTATCTTCATCTTGATTTGTTCTTTTACCACTACCAATAGTATCTTTACAATCCTTACATTTAAAAACTATATTTGTTCCGCTCTCATATCTTTGTTTTTTTGTAGAATATTTTCCATCTTTTTCTACAACAACACTTTCGGAGTCTTCCATATATACAACAGGAATTCTTTCCGTAGTAGAAGAGCGATTCCCCATTTTTTCAATAAAAGGATTTACTTCTGTAACTTTCTTTGTCATCCTGCTTTATACCTATCAACTTTCACCATCGAAGGGCTCTGTTTATTTCTGGCGCAATCCAAACAACTTAGATTTTGTAATCCAGAGGGTTCAAGAACGCAACCCTTACAAGACTCTTCTTTAAATTTAGCAATATAAGATTTAAAAAATTCAGTTATCTCTTTTTTAAGAGCTTCTAAGTCAGTCTCTATAAAGTATTTCTTAGGCCAAACTAGGGGGTTTGGAGAAAGATTAAAAGGATTATAAAATATTATATCAACAGACTTTTTATCTAAGTATAACTCTGTAAATTTTTTATTCTTTGTCAACTCAACCATTAAATTTTCTATGTTTTTAAATTTACCTACGATATCATTATCTTCTATGGGTTCTTCTTTCTTTTCAAGCTTTATCTTTTTCTGTTCCGGACACTTATAGCATTCAAATTCATTATTTTTATTAAAATACCCATTTGTAAGTAGAGTAGCTATTCCACATTTCTTACAAACGTGCGCTTTCTTGTTAAATCTTTCACAGAATATCTTTGGGCATCTAACGGGTCCTTTTAAATCACCATTGTTAGATAAGCAAATAATTGTTTCATATATTGGGCATTTATCTGCTTTACAATAATCTGCTATTTTTTTACCAGGGATTACATTTAACATTTTTCACTTCCTAAAGTTTATTTTTTCATATTTTATATTGTTCTTCTCAATCGCCTCTATTGCTTCATCTAAGTCATCAAAAGCAATAATAATATTGTAATCTTTCTTTAACTTACTAATTTCTTTATATTTATAATCAGTAACATCTAAGTATCTTTCATCTTCTGATCTCATCACTAATTTATCAAATGGAACATCATGATTAACTAACCAATCAGTTGTCGTTTTTCTTAAAAATTCCGGTCTTCCTGTCAAAAATACAATTTCATGCCCGTCTTCTTTAAACTTAATTAATCTATCTTTTAATTCATCATTTAACTTATCTTTTTCAACTAAATCTTTTCTAAAATATACATCCCAATTAATTTTACCATTTGGTTTCTTCGCAAATTCAAACCTATGACTATCGTTGGCGATTGTGCCATCTACATCTACCAATATAGCTTTATCTTTTTCTTTTGGCAACTCTTTCATCATTTCTTTCCTACAATCTTCGCAAAAATATTTATATTTTTATTTATTATTTGTTGCTGCTTTCTTCCTAAACGAATATCTAGATTTTCTGCAATTAACATTCTTGGTTTCTCTTCAGCTAATCCTTCTTCTGTTAATTCTATCAAATTATACCCTGCAACTATTGGGCAAGAAGTATCTAATGATTCTATAAAATCATATGTAAAAGGCTTATCTCTATATCTAATAAACTCTATAGGGTCTGAACATCCTAGTAAATGATGTCTTTTACCACGATTAATCTCTCCACCTAAAATTAATCTATCTATAATTGTTTGTCTTGCAAGCACATATCTCTTAGTGGTAGTTCCTAGATATTTATTATAAAATCCAACATCATAAGGAATAGCAATTACATCTGCAATCTTGTCTACCTCTCTATAGCAATTAATAAATTCCTTTTCTGTTGCACCTTGCGCAACTCCAACAACTTTGATATCAAAGTTTTTTACTTTCTTTACAAATTTCTGAAGATTTTTAATTGTTTCTGGCCCATTATGAAGAACATCTGGAGCAACAACATGGGTAGGTCTAATTAAACAAATACCTTGTAGAATCCCCTCTATCGAGGCAGATATTCCTTTTTCAAACACACCATTGTCTAGCCAAACTTCCCTACCTCTATCACTCTGTGATTTATAAAAATTTATATATTCTTCGTCTCCTAAGCAAGGAACTAGGGCGTAATCAAAATCATTAAATTTATTTGATTGCTTAAATAAGCTCTTAAAAACTTCATGTGATACTCTCATTTATAGTTCCCAATCTATTGGAATTTCATATTCGATTGGGTCTTTCATTCTTGCTTCCTTAAAGCCTTGAATGCGCAACTTACAAGAATCACAAACTCCACATGCTTTTTCTCTTCCATTATAACAAGAAGTAGTTAAAGCATAATCAACCTTGTTTTGTACTCCAGCTTGAATAATTTCTTTTTTATTCATAAATATAAGAGGAGTTAGTATTTCAATTCTATTAGTCTTCTCTACTCCTGCTTTTGTTCCTACATCAATCGTTTTTTGAAACGCATCAATAAACTCTTTTCTGCAATCCGTATATCCGGAATAATCAATTTGGTTTACTCCAGTAAAAATAGCAGTAGCACCAAGTTTTTCAGCATAACTGGCAGCAAAAGATAAAAATATAATGTTTCTCCCGGGAACATAGGTAATAGGAATCTCTTTAGTCATTTCGTGCAATCCACGCTGCTCTGGTACAGCAATGTCTTCCGTTAAAGCACTTCCTCCCCATGCTCTTAAATTAAACTCCATTATAATGTGTTCTTTTGCTTTAAAATAATCAGCAACTTGTTTAGCACACTCTAGTTCTTTCTTGTGCCTCTGCCCATAGTTAAAAGATAGGGAATAAATTTCATATCCTTCTGATTTAGCTATACCTAGACAAGTTGTGCTGTCTAAGCCTCCTGAACTTAATACTACTGCTTTCTTGTTCACTCTGTTTTCTCCTTTTGAACATAGCTCCTGTTCCCAGAAATTTGATTTTTCACTTTCTTTACATCAGCTTCAGGGAAGCTTTTCTGAATCTCTTTTATGATTTCATCATCAGACTTGTTCTCTCTTAACATCGAGAGAATAATTGACCTCCTAGAAGCTTTCTTAGTTGTTTCCATCTTTTCTCACCTCCTCTTATTTTCTTCTTGCGTTATTCCATAACAATCTATGCCATTGCGGCAAAATAAGCAAATTTATAGTCTCCCAAAAGTCCCAATCAATCTTATTACAATTAACTACTCTCTCAACTAATAATTGAGACCTATCAAGATATTCTCTAATATTTTCTGTCAATCCTTCTGGTTGAAGAACAACTGGGAGATTCCTTGCTCTCACCAATGGTTCTCCCTCTATTAGTTTTCTTATTGCTTGCAAGTCTTCTTCCATTGTGTTGTTTTCTTTTCTTGCACCTACAACAAATTTTAGCTGTGAACGGATAGGGTCTAATAAATACATACTAACAACTTCTTTATTAAAATATGTATTATCTCCCATCCCTTTAAGTTTTGGAGATAATGACCAAAAATCTACATATGGTAGAAATTCCGGCCTAAAAATCGTTGCATTGGTTTCAAATTTAATAAAATATTTCTCCTCTTGTAACCTCTTACATAGTTCTAAAAGACTTGCTAGTTCTTCTTCTGAACGATATAGAGGCTCTCCACCGGTTATAGAAATATTCTTGCAAGCGTTTTTATGAATATAGTCTAAAATCTCTTCTATCGAGTATTCCTTCTCATCACTACTCCACCAAGAAGAAAATTTAGTGTCACAATAATCACATTTTAAATTGCAACCTGAAGTTCTTATGACAATAAAAGGATTACCAATATAAAGTCCTTCACCTTCTACTGTTGGACCAAATAATTCACATAATTTAATTTTCTGCATAATGGTTCCTTCTTTATTATAGTTGGTTTTCAAAGAACTGTATCCCGTTCAAATGTATTCTATCAATATCTTCTCGTGTATGATTAAAAGACTTAATCATCAATTCTTCTTGTGATTTTATAGGAGTATGTTCTGTGCTTCCTACTACTTTATTAAATGGATAGTCAGAACCAAAGCACCATCTCTTACTCTTAGCTAAAACCCACACTTTTGGAGTCCCTCTATTTATCAATAAAGAACTATCTAAATAAACATTTTTTAATTTATCTGCTCCTGTAATGGCTGTTTCAACCATACATTCACTTAACAAAGCTATTTTTAAACAAGCTTTATATCCTGGTTTATCTTTATTTGTAGGATAAAATGTTCTCAATCCAAAAGAACCACTATGCCCAACTATAAACTTTAATTTTGGGAATTTTATAGCATGAGTAAAAACTACTAAAGGAGTCGATTGACTCTTTGTGCTTAGCATTTCAGAAGTATGAAAATACACAATATAATTGTCTGGAAGTTGTTCCAATAATCCATTCATTCTTCTATCTACATAATCAATGGGTCCTTGCGGCCCTCTAGAGGAATGTAATTTTATCCCACAGGCTTTTTTATCTAAAACTAAATTTTCAAAATCTGTGACCCACTTGCATCCATAAAAAGTAACATCGGGTAATTCATTCTTCAATTCTAAAAACTCATGATAATCTGTATAAAGAATACAACAATGAGTTAATTCATTCGACTGAATATATTCTTTAACTTCTTTGACAGATGTTCGAATTGTTTCAGTTCTTTTATTCCCCCAAATATTACCTAAATGTATATGGTCATCAAACTTCATTAATAATCCTTAAATACAGACTTATAAAACGGTATCCATTCTCCTTTAATTCTTAAAATAGACCCATCTTCAGCAGGAACTATTTCAATAATCCATCCACCAACTTCAGGGTACAAGCCTTTTCTTAATAAAAAAGGAGTTTGTGCTTCAAAAGAACCTGTCACAAACGCATGAACATTTCTAGTGTAAAACTGCATTGATGTATGAAAATGACCTAGCAACACAATATTAGGTTTATTCTCAGAAGAATAATTTTCTATAATCTTTTGAGGACGATAGCTTTTAGCATAGCTTCCACCGCCATCTGGGTGTAATAGGTGCATTTTGATATTACTTCTTAAGTTAACATATGCACCAAGTTTACCAAGATATATCATATCTTTTCTATCAGCGCTAATCATATTTCCAATGTCAGCTCCTGTTGTTTTAAAGAAACTAAAATCATGATTACCAGTAATAAAAGACGTCTTAATCTTTTCTCTCTTTGGATAATTGTCAATTATATATTTTGCTTGTTCATCTAATCCTTGATAAAATGTTTCAAATCTTTGCCCTTTATAAACATTATCGCCTGCAACTATGTCTCCTGTGTGATAAATTTCTGTTATCCCATCTTTTTCACAAATGTCATAAAATGTATTAAGGTGTGTCAATTGCTGTTCTTTAGAACATAAATGAGTATCTCCAATAGCTCCAAATCTTAGCTTTTTACCAAAATAATTATAAATCTTATTTTGTGCAATTACATTCTTATTAATGAAATACCCTGATGCTGATTTTTCTACAATAGCACCACTTTTTTCTATTTCTTCAATTATCGCATAAATTTCACTCTTCTCTACATTGTTCCCTTTAGCAAATGCATTAATATCTAAAATTGATTCATTTAAAATATGTTTAATTTTATCTTTTATTGGAAGCGAATCTATTAGGGTTTCTGCTGTAATTTCGTATTTCTTCTTCCATTTGCAAACTGTTGAGGGGTCTACTTTGAAAAGCTTAGCAATTTGGTCACTAGTCTTCCCTTCATTTATTAGTTTCAATAACTCTTCTTTGTTTATCATTTGATTACTCCATTTAAAAATTCATGCTCACTAATTAATATATATTTATCGTTAATAAGCCAATTTTTTTGTATAATATCTTTCGTTAATTTTACTTGTTTAGTAACCTCCATTCTGTCATTAAGTTTAAAGCTAGACTCTACCTTATCATTAACAATACATCTTTCAAAAATATAATAAAAATCCCCTTGAATATCTATAGAAAAAATAAAATCTTTATTTTTACTTATAGAGTCTTTCTTTGCTTTTTCTAGGTCTGAAATTGTTAAAACGTAGAAGTCTTTTGATGTAAATTTGTTTTGATATACAAACCTATCTGTTTCGTAATCTCCCCTATTATACCAAAGACAACCGGACCCTTTAACTTTCTTCCCACCAACTTTTTTAGCCCCTCGCTTTTCAGACTCATCTCCTACTTTTCTTTTTGTTTTCATTCTTTGTCTTTTTTAATCTCCTCAACAATATCACTTTCTTTTTTATCTATTATATCAATTTCTACTTTTTCACTCTGAACTTGCGTTTGAGAAGCTGAAGCAATTAAGTCTTTCTCAAGAATATCAAAAACTATAGAATTTTTCTGTAACCACTCTCTAAATTCATCTTGTGATTTTGCAACAACTTCTCCATTATAAGAATATGTTCTTCCTTTTATCTCTATCCCTTTACCAAAATTATTTAAATTTTGAGCAAGGTTCCAATATACTTCAAATCTATCTATTGAAGAATCATTATACATAGCAAATTCAGCTGAACGATAAGGGATTGAAACTTTGCTCTTTTCAAGAATAACATTTGCATTGTATCCAACAACTACTTCTTTCTTTGTTATATTCTTTCCTCTCTTAACGTTAATTCTTTGAAAAGCATAAAACTTAACAGCTTTGCCACCGGGAGTTGTTGTTCCTCCGCCATAGCTTCCTACATTGTCTCTAATTTGATTAATAAAAACAATTGTAGCTGCTCTTTGATTTTTGCTATTCATAACGCGCAATGCTCTATTAAGAAGCTTAGCAACTCCAGCCATTCTTGCTTCCTCTTCCATTTCTTTCTCTAATTCATCTTTTGGAGTTAAGCATGCAATTGAGTCTAAAACTAAAATGTCAATTCCTTTTGTATCAATTAAATCAATCATTAATTGAAGAATAAATTCAGCATTAATACCTTTTTCACCTTTTTCTTTTACAACTTCATTAATCTGTTGCTTATTCATAAGAATTAAAGAATCAATATCAACTCCATTTTTTTTGGCCCATTCGGGGTCAAATGCATCCTCTACGTCAATATACGCGCATACTGCACCACTTTTTTGTGCTAAACCTTGAGCTTTCAATGCTAATGTTGATTTCCCAGAAGAAGGTGGACCATATAATTCAACAAACCCTCCTTGAAAAAGCCCACCACCTAATGACCAATCTACATTAGCAATCCCAGTTGGCCACCATTTTTTCTCAATAGTCAATCCCATCTTGACTACTTCTTTCCCATATTTCTTATTTAATTTATTCAAAATAGAGTCTATTTTAGACATTTACTTACTCCTTATAACTTCTAAGAATTCTTGACGTGTTCCATCCTTATCTACACAAAAACATCCTCTAATTGCAGAAGTAACTGTTTTCGCTCCAGGAGCTCTCACACCTCTTAAGGTCATACAAGTATGCTCTGCTTCAATATAAACAGCAACTCCTAAAGGTTTTAATTTCTTCATCAATAAGTCTGCAATTTGGTCAGTTAGTCTTTCTTGAATTTGGAGACGCTTCGCAAAAACTCTTGCAAGTCTAACTAATTTAGAAATACCAATAACTTTTTTATGAGGAACATATCCAATATGTAATTTACCAATGAAAGGAGCTAAATGATGTTCACAATAACTAAAAAATGGAATATCTTTTACAACTACCATATTCTTAGTGTTGTCTTCAAAGATTTTTAAATATTTTTCTGGGTCCTCATAATACCCACTAAGAGTATCTCTATACATTCTCATAACTCTATCTGGAGTATCTTTTAATCCATCTCTATCTGGGTCTTCTCCAATTCCCTCTAATAAAAGTCTTATTGCTTCTGTTACCTTTTCTTCATCAAACACGATTTGCCTCCTTGCTATTCCTATTATAGTTATTTCCCAGAACTTCCAAATCCCTTTTCCCCTCTTTCACTTTCAGTTAATTCTTTTACCTCTTCAAAAGAAACGTCCATGATGGGTCTTATTGCTACTTGAACAACTTTATCTCCTTTTTCAATTACATAGTCTTTGTCTGTATGATTATAAACGAATACACTCAATGGTCCTCTATACCCAGCATCAATCGTCCCTGGATGTATCTGAATACCTTTTTTACCAAAACTGCTTCTAGCTCTAAATGTCATTTCATATCCATAAGGAATCTCTACTGCTATCCCTAAATCTACTTCTCCATGTTTTCTTGCTTCAATCACTGTCTCTTTTGTAGCGAATAAATCTTTACAAGCATCTCCTGGATATCCTCTTACGGGATTTTGAGCTTCTTCTTTTAATTTCTTAAATCTAATTTTTATTTCTTCCATTTAGCTACCTCATAGGGAAACTTAATCCATCCCTTTTTTATATTTTCAACACAATATTCTGGTACTATTTCTTTTTGCTTATTATAGATAACTGCTATATCAACTTTCTTGTCTCCTATCACCTTTAATAAATACTTCATTGTGTCTCCAGTATCTATTAAATCATCTACTATTAATATCTTCTTGCTTGTGAAAAAAGCATTAGAATTGCTTATCCCATTATAAACTTTTACTTCTGTTTTCTTTGTTTTTTTATAACTAGATATTGCAATTATACACAATGGGATATTAAGAGCTTCTGCTAAGATAGTAGCTGGTATGTTCCCACCTCTTGAAATCCCCAATATACAATTATATTTGGATTTTATTTGCTTAGCTAGCTTTTGAATATCAGCTAAATATTTGTCCCAAGATATATCAACAGTACTTTGCATTAAAATTTTCTGTCTGTCTTTGACAATATGTCTTTTTTAATACAGCTGTCTCATATACTCTAACTCTAAATTCAAGTCGCACATTTTCTTCTTCTAGTTTTTTAATTATAAAAGAAGAAATATTTTCTGCTGTTGGATTGATATCTAGAACAGCATTTATCTCCTTATGGTCTAGCATTTCATGAATCTCTTTTATTTTGCCAAAATCAAAAAGAATTCCTGCTTTATCTAACATTTCATCGGTTCCTTGAATCCAAACTTGAAGTAGCCAGGTATGCCCGTGCAAATTCTTACACTTACCATCATAGTTGTTTAATCTATGACAACTATCAATAGCTGTTTCTGTAAATAAAGTTATTTTATCAATCATTAGAACAAATCTCCTAATGCTTTTTTAGTCTCAGCTTGCGCACTCTGGTCTGGTTTTGCTTCTTGCTTAGCTTCTTGAGTTCCGTCTTTTGGTCCTTCTTCCATGGCTTTACGGTAGAATTCATAAGCCTTTTTCTGCTCTTCTTCGTTTAACAATTTAACTCTTCTGTCAATTTCCTCTACTATGTTCTTCTTTGCTGCATCATACTTAATAATGATTTCTTCTTTTAGGGGAGAGGAATCTTTCTTAGAAACGCTCCAGTAAGAATCACCCTTGCCACCAACGCAGGTCAACATGAAATCAGCAGATGTGTAGTCATAACTATTCTTTGTAAAACTATCTTCTAATTTCTTGAAAATACTAGGGCTAAACACAAAAATTCTAATACTATCCGAAGCATAATCAAAAACGGGAGCATAGAATTTTGAAGACCTTATCTTCATTGAAACACCTTCTCTAGCTTTAAGTAGAGAATAATAAACCTTTTGCTGCTCAGGTCCTAAAAGAGCAACTACATCTTTATCAAAAGTCTTACCCATTTCAAAAACTTTTCCATCATTAAAGATAATCTTCTTGATTCCATCTTTCTGTTTAGCTACAATCTCTGTATTAAACTTCTCTGTTTCTACTTTATTCACAACATCTAAGGTCATAAGCCAATCAAAATGCTGCTGGTCAACTCTATTTAAACCCTCAACAATCTCATGACAAAAAAGACATTTGCCATTTATATTGGTGCAAGGTGTTGAACCAAGACCTTTTAGATAATTATGCATAAAGATAAATTTCTTAATATTAGGACTATCTTTCGTTTCTAATAAACGAAGAAGTCTTTTATCTCCCTTATCGATTTTTTGCAAATAAAGGTCTTTAGCACCTGGGCCATCGTTCCTTTTTTGCTTAATTAAAAAATCCTCAATACTAACCATTTTTATTTCTCCTTTTGCTTTCGGGCAATTTATTCTCTCAAATCTCTTACATAATATTCATACACATCAATAAGGTCTTTTACAAGTAAAGATTCCTTATTTGCTCTAATGGGTGATATCGATATTCCTCCTCTCCTTGTATATTTACAACACACCATTAGTTCTTCTGGCTTTAAAATAGTCCATAAAGAATAATAAATCGCTTCACAAATTTCTTCATGAAAGTGATTTTCGTCTCTAAAGGAAATTATATATTTTAAAAGACCCATTTTATCTAAAATCTTTTTTCCTTTTATATAGATGTAAACATCTCCCCAGTCAGGTTGACTAGTAATTTTACAATTACTCTTTAATAATGCACTATGAAATTTTTGAACCTTGTTACTCTTCACTACATCGCATTTAAGAAGACTTCTATCTTCTTGATATACGCTAAATTCTTCATTATAAGTATCTCCTTCAAGGCTCTCTAGGGTAATATAGTCTGAAAAATACTCTTCAACTTCCCACTTTTGATTGAAAAATTCTACCTCAACTGGGGTTTCCAATAAAGCTGTCAAATCTTCCTGTATGATGTCTTTTACTTCTCCTTCGTCTTCAAATTTTGTTCCATTAAATGAATTCAAGTATAATTTTAAAGATTTTGACTCTACAATGTATTCGTTTTGACTACTATATACAATCTTAGCAATAAAAGACATGGGTAATCCATTGAACAATAAAAATGAAATTTCATAGGCATTCCAAACATCATAACCTATAAAAGGTAATTCAGATTCTGATTTATATTTATACCCGACACCTTCTCTATTAACTCTTCTGTCAACTCTAACTAGAAGACTTGGGTCATAAATTTTTGAATATTTGGATTTTTTACCTAAGTGCAAGCTCGCCTGTCTTGTATCTTTTGCCATTTATTTCCTCTTCTTCCTTATTATAGTATCTAATTTATCAATACTTAATTCAAAATATTCATCTACTGCTCCAAATTCACTAGTCTTAGCAGAAGAAGGTCTTAGCCCTAATGATTTATAAAAATTACCTCCAAAATTGTGTGTGTTACATACTGTTAAAAACTTATTACATTTTCTTAGTCTACATGCTTGTATCATTTCTTGAATTAATTTTTTACCTATCCCTTTTCTTTGAAAATTAGGATGGACAATGAAATAATAGGACTTGCAACAATCTCTATATTTTTTATTTATCGTATAAGTGTGAAATCCAATGATTTTGTTATTCATAACAGCAATTGTTGGAGGAAATTCTCTCCATAATTCATCACTCCAATATTCGCGAAATGTCAACAATAATTCATCGCCAATTTTATATAATATTCTGGTTAATTGCGGTTTTTCTTCTAAGCTTGCTTTTCTTATTATAATTTTATTAGCAACTTCTTTCTTAAATTGTGCTATTCTCTCAACTCCAGGCCCGGTTAGCTTAATTACACTTACATTATATTTCTTAATGTAATGTCTAAATAGTCTTACAATCTCATCTCTATACGTTTTGTCTGAGCTTCTAACTCCATCTGAAACTAAACCAAACTCGGGTTCTATGTAAAAAAGCAAATCATAGGAGTGTATGTGTTCCTGACATATTTTTTCTGCATAATCTAATACCCACTTGTCAACTTTCCCTTTATTATATTGGTGATGAGTATAGACAACCCCATCTAATATAGACCTGTCTCCAATGATATCTTTATATATTAGTCTCTGAACATGCTCACTAATAACAAATAGTTGAACTAAATTATTACTTTCTTCATTTATTTTAAAACCAGCTTCTTTAATTTGCCTAGTTGCATTGGCCTTAAAAATATAGTTTTTGAATTGTTTGAGTTTCATCAATTCATTGACTAAGGTAGTCTTTCCTGTTCCTTGCGCTCCACTTATAGCTATCTTCACGTTATGACCTCTATAGATTATAGTATAATTTCTTCAACAATTTTCTTGAAATTATAAAGTTTATCAAGATTTAATAATTTATTATTTTGAAACTCTGAAACTTTTCCTGTAAACAAAATCATTTCATCAATAGGAATCATGTCTTCAAGATGACCATTTTTCTCTATTCCTCTCAAGGATTGTTCAAAAATTATTAAAGTAATTTGGTCTCTATTTAAATCTTCCAATCTAACCTTAACCATGTCTTTATTGTTTTTTGTCTTCTTCTTTTCTACGCTTCTGACTAGTCCATAGAAGTTTGTCTCAGTCCCTTGCAATAATTTAAAGTTTGTAACTTTTCCTTGACTAATAAATTTTTGAATAACATCTACTTTTCTTTTTTCTTCTTTTGAAACAAAACTTACATTAGCTTTCAGCAAGCTTCTTTCAATTTTTGATAATTCTTTAATAAGATAGGGAGAATCTAATGATACTTGAGAGTATTGAGGATATTTTTCCATTAATTCACCAATCGAATTAAACTTGGAAAAACAATTTGTATGTGTGAGAGCGGATATAACTTTTTTATTAATGGCTCTAGTTTTTTTACTTATAAAATGCTCAAAAGAGTTATAGGGTTGATTATCTATTAAATCCTTAGTTGTCTTTTCTCCTATGCCTTGAATACTTCTTAGAGCAAATAGTAAGTTATTATTGCGAATTACAAAAGTATCTTTAGAGTCATTAATGTCAGGAGGAAGAATATTTATTTTTAATTTATTCATCTCACTAATAATACTTTCATAATCATTAGCGTCTTTTGTGTTGGTTAGTAGAGAACAATAAAATTGCAAAGGATAATATGTTTTTAACCAAGCACATTGAAAGGCTGTTATAGCATAGCATAAAGAATGAGATAGATTAAAAGCATATCCTGAAAATCTTTCCATAATGTCCCATATTTCAGTAGCTTTTTCTTCAGTACAATTATTTTCCTTAGCACCTATTATAAATTTATTCTTAAACTCAACTAATTTATCGCTTGCTGATGATTCTAGTGTTTTGTCTAACTTCACAAGTAGCTTTCTTAATTCATTTGATTCAGCTTCTGCTAGTTTCCCTAACTTCATCCCAGCTTGCATAATTTGCTCTTGATAGATTAATAAACCGTGAGTTCTTTCTGTTATGCTCTTTAATGTTTCATCTAAGTAAGACACATCTTCTCTTTTAAATTTTCTCTTAATATAAGACATATGAAATCCATTAGCTAAGGGTCCTGGTCTAAATAAAGCTACTATGTCAGATAATTCTTCTATTCTAGTAGGAATAATTTGTTTACATAGAGCTTGCATTCCTTGTTCTGAAAATTGAAAAACTCCTAAAAAATTACCATCATGAAATACTGTTTTATATACTTTTAAATCACTGAAGTCAATATTATCAGGATGTATTTGTTCTAAAAGTTCATTATGTTTAGCTTCATCTTGCTGTGCAATTAATTTTAATGCATCATTTATAATCTTTAGTGTGTTTAGCCCTAGTAGGTCAAACTTGACAAACCCCATCTTCCCTAGGTTTTTATTCATCAACCCCTCTGTATAGGGAGTCTGAACCTTCCCTTTTACACACTGTAAGGGCATCTTGCTCAATAAATCATCTACAATAATAGTCCCTGCAGCATGCTTGCCTATTTGTCTTATTTGACCATATAGAATTCTAATAATTTCTTCCGCTTCTTTATTCTTTGTAACAAATGCTTTAAAGGTTGGAGATTTTGCTAAATAATCTTCATAAGTTAAAAAGAAGTTTTCATTCTCTTCATTGTTCCCTTGATAAGCATTTGTTTCATGCTCAATTATATTAGTTAGTTTATTCGCGTAAAAGAATTTATCTTCTCCCTCTTCTGTAATCCCGAATGCTCTACAGTAGTCTTTTAAAAGAGCTTTCATCTGATAAGTTCCATAGGTAGAAACATATGCTACATTTGTATCTCCAAATTTCTGAAACAAATGTGTTTTTACAATTTCAGGGTCTTCAAAGTCCGTATCAATATCTGGTAATTCTTTCCTTGCTAAATTGATAAATCTAAAAAACAATAGTTGATACTTCAAAGGGTCTACTTTTGTAATGTCTAATAAATAACAAATTAAGGCTCCAGCAGCTGAGCCTCTTCCCACTCCTGTGAGCATTTGAGTCTTAGCATAATCTATAATTTCCTTCATAACTAGAAAGTAATCATAAATCTCTTTTTGTTTAATGACGCTTAATTCATATTCAAGTCTATTCTTATAGTCTTCTATTAAGTTTCTTATATAAGGATGCTTATCTGCTTTTTTTTGTAGAGATTCATGACAATATTTTTTAAGATATTCAAACGAATCAATATCTCCAATACTTGGTCTAATTAATTTAGTTGATGTGTCTATTTTGATGTTCTCAATTTTTTCATCAATTTCTAAAGTGTTTTTAAAAAGCTCTTCAAAGACCTCATCTGTTAGATAATCATATTTTAATCTCTTTGCTGACTCTTTCAATTCATCTGAGGTCTTTAGATATAGTTCTCTGCAATCTAGGCTCTCTTCTTTCTTTTCATTTTTTTCTGGTTCCTCTTCTTGTTGCTCTAGCTCAACAGAAGTTATTTTTTCCCTAATCATCATCATAACGTCTCTAGCATTATTGTGTTCTTTCTTTATATAGTGAGAGTCGTTTGTGATTATTGTTTTTATATTAAATTCTTTAGCTAATCGTAGCATTATAGAATTGCAAAATTTTTGTTCTTCTAGTTCATTAATTTGTATTTCAAAATAAAAATCCTCTTTAAATAGATTTTTAAAGAATAAAATATCATCTTTTACTGCATTGAGAATATCTTCATATGATTTCTTTTCAAGATAACCTAGGGAAATAATTTTTCTTTGAGCAACACCCATTATACAGGCTGCTGAGCAAATTATGCCTTTTGAATATTCTGTTAATAATTTCTTGTCTATTCTTGGTTTATAATATTGACCGTCTCTTTGCCCATAAAAGCAAAGCTTATACAGATTTTTCAATCCTTCTTCGTTCTTAGCTAAAAGAATCAAATGATTATATTTTCTTAATCTATCATCTTTAAGGGATTTCTTTGAAGTAGATAATTCGTCATATAATTGCTTCCAAGCTTCAAGGCTTTCTATGAAATAAGCTTCTACTCCAAATATAGGTTTTATGTCATGTTCTTTTGCTGATAAATATAAATCTGCAACCATATTCATATTGCCATGGTCAGTAATAGCAATGGATTTAAATCCAATTTCTTTTGCTCTTTTTACAATTTCTCCAGGATAACCTACCGAATCTAATATACTATACGTAGAGTGCCCGTGTAAATTTACATATTTTTCCATATTAATTCTTATTAATCCTTATCATGTTTTATTATAGTTGTCTTAAGATAGACTTCCTGGTAAAGTCAGTAAGGGTTTTTCACAATTAAGTGCTCAAAAATATTTTGTTGCGTTATATAAGGACAGTAGTGCTGTATTATACTCTCTTGTTATTTTCCTATAACCATAAAATGGTGTTTTCTTTTACGCGAAAGAAAACTCGGAACGATAGAAACCATCTTATTATCTTTTTAGTTCTAATAAAATTTTCTTAAAAACTATCGCATTCGCTACTATATTTTAAGTCCCTAATTGTTCGACTTCCTGTATAAAGTGCTAGTTTACGTAACCGCCTTGAAGAGAATTCGTACTGGCGATGGGATAACATAGAAACCCGGGTTTAGTACTCTTTCTTAATTATAGCGTTAAGAATCGCTAATAGATTTTGACTTTATTCTTTATTTCACTTTCTAACTCCTCTCTTGTTAATTCTCCTAAATCTTTCTTACCCGTAATCCATTTAATTCGATATAGAGTAATTTTATTCTTTAGTTTTTGTATCATATCTTCCATAGCTCTTTTACCAGCTTTATCATTATCAGTAGCTAATATTAGGCTATCAAAATATTTTAGTATTTTTTTCTCTTGAACTTCACTCATATCTGAACCCAACAGCGCAACACAACAAGGATGCCCATTATCAAATGTCTTAATTACATCTAAGGTTCCTTCGGTTACTATCCCTTGAGAGCTTTTTACTTTATCTAGTCCAAAAAGAATATGACTCTTTTTAAAACTATTATATTTATATTTTGGTTCAATAAATTGTCTTGTAACATATCCTACTAATCTCTTATTTTCATCTCGGATAGGGATTAGGTATTTATTGTGTTTCTTGCTATATTTAATTTCAAATAAATCTCTTATTTCTTTCTTAGTGATTCTTTCTTTCATATAAGAATCTAACATATCTGGATATTGTTGAAATATGGATTCATTTATTGTTGGTAAATTAATTAAAACTTGCTCTTTCTCAGGAATTTTAAGCAATTGTAATTCTCTATTAAGCTTCTCAACAGCACTTGTGTTTTGTTCAAATATTATACCATACTTTTCTGCTATCTTGTGAAAGAAGGTATCAAAGCTTTTCCCTGATTCACCGCACGAAAAACAATTATAATATCCATTCTTTAAGTTTATTCCAAAACTAGCGTTTTTTTCTTCATGAAAAGGGCAAAGACAGGTTAATTGTTGATTAATCACCTTTTCGGTCTTAATGATTCCTAAGTCTTTAAGTGTCTTTAGTTTTTCTATATTTGTATTTACTTTATATTTCATAAATTTGTGAATTATCTATATCCCAAACAAGAGATTGAGTGAATTTCTTTCCATGTCTATTTTTATTACAAGCAACTCTCATTATGTTTTTCATATCATCATCGTCTTTCTGATACAAAGACAATAAAACATCTATTGCAAACCCAATTGAATCTGATTCAGCTATATTCTCTAAATCAGGAGTTTCATCTTTTTTAGCACCCTCTCTATTCGTAGCAGATACAACTATAATGGGAATCTTATATATTTGTGAATATGATTTTAAGTCATAAATTATATTCGCCATTTGTATTCTTTTTTCTTTATCCTTAGAGGAGTCTTTTAATAGTTGTAAATAATCTACGATAACAATATTGGGATTGTATGTTTCAATAAGTTGCTTTATTGTTTCTTGAGTACAATTTTTAGGGAAGGCAACCTCTATATTTACTTTGCCTTCTATTTCTTTTAGATACTTTTCATACTTAGCTTCTTCATCTGGGGTAAGCAATCCTTTTTTTAATCTAGAATAAGAAATATTGCTACTAAAAGCATCTATTCTTTCTAAAACTTCCTCCGTACTCATTTCTTTCGATATAATCAAAGACTTAAGACCTTTCATCCCAAGTCTTCCAGCAATAATACAAGCCAAAAATGTCTTACCTACTCCAGGTCTTGCTTGAATAAGATATAGTCTTCCTCCCGTAAGAGGTGCTTCTATATCTAAATCTGAATGCTTAGCAGGATTAATATTTAGCTCCCAATGATGGGTCAAAGCTATTTTTTGCTTAACATCTATATATCTGCGAAATCTACTTGCAGTATCTCTACCGGCATTACCTGTAAATATGTCTTGTTTTGAATTCTTAAAAGATTTTAATCCAATATTTAATCCTTCTATGATTTCATGAATATCTTTTTCTTCAATTATTTTATTTCCTGCATTTCTCAATACACTTATTAAATTTTCTCTATAATTTTTATCAATTATTTTATCTACATAAAATTGTTCTTTTTCTAAATGTTCGGGGAATTGAAAAGAGGTTTTGAATTGGTCCTCCATCGTTTTTTGAGAGGGGATGTCACTATATCTTTCAAAATAATTTTTAACAAAATCAAAATATTGTTTATTTTCTGTGATTCTAAGGTCATCTGAGTTGACCCTGGATAAAACACTTATAAGATTTTTATTTTTAAGAACTGATAAAACCAGACTAAACTCTAAATTCATTTTATAATTTCTTTCCTTGCCGTCATAATTCTATTCCAATAATCGTTAGGAACATACCTATTTGCTGTATCTATATATAATTCATATATTTTAGTTTTTAAACAAGATTTAACAACACTTAGTAAACTTAGAGTTTCACTAGATAAAGGTTTTTTAGAAGTAAAAACTATAGGTTTAAATCTTCTTCTCAAAAATTCTTCAAATAGGTTTATAACCTTAATGTCAGTCATAAATGTAAGATTTAGGTTTCTATCTATTGAGTCAATTACTAAAAAATCATAATTATTTAGGGAGTCTAAATATTTATCTACATCTTTTGTTCTTGCAATTTCATTATAAAAATGAACAAATTGTAAAAAATAAATTGAATACCCTTTACGATATGCTTCTTTCAAAATTGAAGTAGCAAAAAATGTTTTACCTACAGATTCAGCATCACTATATAAAAATAAACTTGCAGCACTTTCATATACCTTATCTATGTATTGAATGTATTTGGTTATTTCTTCTAAATATTTTTTAGTCTTGTTTTCTTCTTTAAATTCATAGTCAGAAAAATCTTTACAGTAATAATCTAAAGGAATATTTGCTAAAGAATAGTCTCTCCAAAGTCTATTCTGTTTATAGCAATTACAATTTTCAGTATGCCATTCTTCTTTTTTACAAGCAAAATTGGTATAGTTACTTCCGCAAATGGGGCAAATATCTTTATGTCTTTTTATATCAAAAGGTTCAATCATTAATAAGCACTCTCACTAAAATTATAGTACTTTTTCTACATTCTGGGGAATTTCCGAAACATCAACCCATTGAATATATTGGCAAGGAGAATCTTTTCCTTTATTATTTATACATTTGATGTAATGATAGGGCTTATTGGTTTTTGAAGAAACTCCTATAGATTCAATTAATAAATTACCACAATCTGGGCATTTACTTTTACTATATACTACTTCTAAATTTTGAGTAGATTTTTCTTCTACAATATGCTTGGAGATTACATTCTTTAAAAACTCAATCTTCTTATCTAGGTCCTTTTCTTCTGTTTCTTCTTGCAATTCAACGTAGCTAAACTTCCCTGTTGGGATTCTTGTAATAACTTTCATTGTTTCTTCTCCATTTCTATATTATTATAGTACGATTAATACTATAATTAAAATGAAGATAAGATAAAGAAAGGGGAAAATAATATGTTTGATAGGGAAAAAAGAGAAGATATTATTGAATCTTTTGTTAGTACAGTATTACTATTTATTACTTTATACGCTTTAGTATCAATTATAAAGTTTATATTGGTAATCTGTACTGCTAATATTGGATTTTTATTTACAGTTTTAGGATTTATAGCAATATGGATAACAATGTATCAAGTTCAGAAGAAAAAGAAAAAATAGTTATTCATAAACAATTGTTAGGTCTGCTGCTGTAATAGAAGTTTCTGTAACAATAGTTAGTCCATTATAGAAATCTAATCCATCAATACCATAATTAATTGTTCCATTTAGAGAGTTTGTACTTGTATCAACTACTCCTATAATATTTGCTGCAACAGCTGAAGTATTATCATATATTGTTGCAATATTATTTGTCCCACCTCTTTTGTTTATAATAATTGAATGAAGAGTCCCAGGACCATATTTACAAACTGTTGTCGTAAGTGTGTTTATATATTTATAAATAGGTCTTGTAAGTGGTTCTCCTGACCTATTTATTGTTACTGCTCTTACTTCTAAAGTATTATTTGATGTATTATTTAAGGTATTTGTGCACTGAGAACTAATTTTTAAATTCACTGTATCAACAGAAGTTGTTACTGGAGCTGAAATTGTATGAATCAAAACATTATCTATAAAAAACCATGCATTTTTATTTGTCCAATGAATTTCATAAGTATGAACATTTGCATCTAATACATAAATTGAACCATTTGTCCCATTAAAGTTCCCAGTTGAAACTTTTGTATCTGAACCAGATTTTCTAGATGCTATGCTAAAAATTGCACCATTGCATTCAAAATAAAAACCATTTGAACTGTCAAAAGCACCCCATCTCTTTATGCAAGACCCAACTGGAGCGGGACATCTTACAACGCTTCTATAATAGTTGCTACTACCCCCTATATATCTTGCTATTCTTACTGATGTAACAATTGCGCTAGAATTAGCTGACGCTCCTGTTGTTAGTGTTAATTGAGCATTGCTAATATTGCCCGTTGCTGTTCCTGTTAATGTTTGAGTCCAAAAATTATTATCGAGTATATTTCCAGTAAATGTCGTCCCAATTAGTCTCACATGATTGGTTACTCTTAATTCACTCATAGGACTTGATTGAACACTATTTCCAAATGTTGGGCATAATTCGTTAGCTGCTACCTTTAAATTACCATTGGAAGTTAATGCTCTAGGAATAGCTTCAACTACAGGACATAAAGCTGTCTGAAATCTCATATATGTTTGATTTGTAGTACCTGTATTTGTTACTCTAATTCTAAAATAACTTGCAGTTGCTTGAAATGTTCTTGAATCTCCACCTAGCGTATAATAATAATTAAATGAATCTATTATATCCCAATTTATATTATCTGTGCTTTGGTCAACATAGACTATACAATTTGAATCTGTTTTAATATTGACTTGTATACCTGCAACTCCTAAGGTACTTTCTCCACTTGCCGTAAATGTTCCACCTGAAGCCAGGGGAGTTGTCGTGTTGCTGTATTCTGATTCATAAACATCTTGAGTAATTGAAACACCTAGGTGATAACCACCTTCTGTATCTGAATGCGTTTCAATGGGAGAAGTGCCATTTGTAAGATAAACAGGCCAGCTATTTGGAATAGAATTTGGAGTACCTTGATTTGAAGTTACTGTTCCACTTACAGAAAAAGTTTGTGTAGTTAATTTTGTATCTATTCCAACTAAATCACTATGATTTGCTGTTTTAAATGTGCTCAGGGTTGTTTCTGTTGCAAAATCTTTGCTATTTATAGAAGTTAAAATATTGTTTCCAGAAACTTGTAAGCTGCTTGTTGACCCACCAATTGGTAGAGGCTGACTATTTTGGTTAACAACTAGGGCATTTTCAAGCCCATCTGACCTTACTGTTGCTCTCGTATCATCAGTTCCATTTTTTAATTCAACAGCTCCTATTTCAATATCACCACTAACTGTTAAATTTGCAGTAACTGCTAAAGGATGTGAATCATCTATGATGTCTCCATTAGAATTAACAAGTGTAACTCTATCAGCATTTATATTTCTTTCAAATCTTCTTTGCTGAATATCTTCAAAAGGAATAAATGCAAGACCCATTATTAATGCCACCCATTCTTTATTTCAGCCAACCAATATAGATACAATTGACTAATAAACAACAATATAACAAATAAAAGACCAAATTTCCAATGAACCATAGCTAAAAACTCAGATTTTGGTAAAGTTAAAGAACATATTAGCTCAATTATAATCAAAAGAGACATTAGCATAAAAATAGAACTTTTAACAAACATTACGTTTGCTAATGGTAAGACTTGCTTATTTTTTGCATTTTTCTTTAGATTATTAAATATCCAAGATAATCTTGCGCTTATAATGCACGACAAAAATGCGAATAAAAACATAATTGTTAAAAACATTTTGTTATCCCTTTCTGTTTTTCAATTCAACGTCTAATAGTAGTAGTAGTTTTTCCATTCCTAGTCTAGATTGTTCTCTATGTTCTCTCGCTTCATCATTGTGAACTTTCATTTCTTCTCTTAGGTTTTGTAAGGTCATAGTACTTTCTTTAATAAACTGTACAGAATCAGTCGCTATCTTTATAAATTTATCTGTAGATTCTTTTCGTTCTACTTTGTTCTCTTGTCTTTCTTTTTTGTTTTCTTTATATATCAAAACAAGAGCAGTACTTAAACAAGCGACAGCAATACCGAGAATTCCTTGAGTAAAAAGAAACTTAATAGCTTCGTCCCACATTTTCACACCTCTTGACTAAGATTTGACTAACCAAGAAAGATTCATTAATATAATAGGCTCTATAGAATCATCAATATCTGTAATTGATAAATCAGGTATTTTTATTTCTACTTCTTTTTGTAAATATTCGTTAATTTCTTTAATAAAAATTTGTTGATTTTCTTTTTTAATTGTTGTTTTATTTTCTTTACTTTCACCATATTTTTGAAAAAGATTACTTTTAAAATTATCAAATGCTACAACCTCGGGGGAGACCTCTTTAATAAAACCTACTAATTCTATAGCTTTATTAGGTATCATTTTTTTATTTACTAATTTATTTAAACTTTCCATATTACTAACTAATAGTCCTAACTTCATATTTCTTACTCCTTTTTTTTATTTATTTTTCTAACTTTTTACTTTTACACTTACCTCCTACTTTTTAGTTCTTATTTGTGAGGACCTATAAACTGGAGAACCATATGGTTTCCCAGTTAAGCTTCGAGGCTTAATACCTTCAATAAATCTATCAGAAAAATCTGTTTTTGCATAATTATAAACCTTAATATTGTCTATTATTGTATTTGAATATTCACCAAGTTGTTCTGCTCCTATCATATACCCACCAACGCCTATTCTAGCGTTAGATGTTACAGCAGGAGTATAAACAGTATTTGAAGATGCTACTAAGTCACCGTCTAAATAGTATCTAAATGTATTTGCTGTGCTATCTATTCCAGCAACATTGAAAACAAACGCAGCATGATGTAGTGTATTTGCTAGCCAAGTTCCTGTGTTAAAAAATTCATTTATCCCACCTATCCAAATCCCAGGACCATATCCGCCTCCATAATTATAAACCGTAGTTACTCCTCCCCACCCTCCACCAACACTATCCCACCAACTTATATTAAAGTGAAGAGAAGAATCTGCTGCAAGCCCATTAGTAACATTAAAAAAAGGAGTGTTAAACCAATATTCTATAGTAAACTCAGCCTCAGTAAACCCTATAGCATTACGAAATACTGCTCCATTACCGTCTGCTTGAGACAAAATACCTTCTTTAAACTTTGCAGCAGAAAAAGTTGGAGCACCAATAATTACTCCATTTGGCCCGTAGTTACTATTAGTAATGTCAGTTGAGCCTAACTTGTTCCATAAAATTAATCCTTCTAATTCTTGTGTGGGCTTATAAAGAGGTTTCCCAAATTCATCGTTTCTATCAGAAAAGTCAGTTTTTATATAATTATAAATTTTTACATTATCCATGTAGCCACTAAATCCATTACCAGCGAATATAACATCTGTACCACCGAGTGTTTCTCCCATATATAATTTATGGCTTACGTTTGCCCAAACTGGGAATGTTCCAGCTTTTGATTGTGCTAAAATACCATTAATATAAATACTTTGAGAATCTGGTGCTACTACAAATGCAATATGTGTTAGAGTATTTGCAGGCCAAGCAATATTGGCACTATCAAATTTTCCAGCACCATAATAATTCCCAGCATCATCATAGTATTCTGCCCACATTCCAGCATCACCGTCATTGCCGTGCCAAATATATAAAGTGCAAGTATTATGATTTAAAAAATCAACTTGGCCTATTCTATAAATATGATGAATGTTCCCATCGTCAGAGTGCCCAGCGACAACACTATAATCAGTTTTTATCCACGCTTCAAATGTATGATGACCATATCCTACACTAGAAGTAGTCATATTAGGGAAACTTAAGTTGTTTAAACTAGGGTCATAAGGAATATAAACAGCTCCACCAAACATCCCACTGCTAATAAATGATAGTGTCCCTGTAATGGTTCCACTAACACCTATAGTAGATGTTGCAACTTCAGACTCTGAGCCTAATTTATTATGCAAGGTGGGTAAAAAATGATATTTTGTACCTGAACAGTCTTCTGATTTGTAATCACTATCAATAAATCTATCAGAAAAATCTGTTTTTGCATAATCCCAAATTTTTAAACTATTTAAATATCCATTATTAGGATTGCTCCAACTTCTCATCCACATATCAGTATCCATTACCCAGGCATTATCAGCAGATATTGATAATGTTAATGACTCTACATTATTGATAAACAATCTACATCTATGAGTATCTCCAGCATTAGTGTCAAATATGGTTCCAAAATGAACTAAATCTCCTGAGCTCCATAATGAACTAGCGTCAAAATTATAAATACATGGATTAATTTCAGTAGGGTTATATGTAACTAGTGTTATTATCCCATTTGCAAACAACACCTCTATGTGTTCGTAGTTAGGGTTAGCTGTAAGCATTGAAACAATATCTGAGGCAGCAGCTACGTCTGAATTATAAGATGGTTTATACCAAAACTCTATTGTAAATGGTTTGTTCATTTGAGCTGCTGAAATAAGCCCATTAAATGAGGGATAATTTGTATTATTTATAGATATACCATCCCCATGTTTAACAGGAGAAAAAATAGGAGCTCCAACTATTGTTCCATCTACCCCAACCTCACTGTGTTGAATATTGTAGTTTGAATTAAGTTTGTTATGAAATATTGGAACTTTTGTTCCTTCTCTTGGTTCTTCTATTAGTCTTCCAACTAAACCATCAATAATTTCAATACCTGAATACCCACTAGCTATTTGTGTATCAGTTAATGCTTTATTATATAGCTTTACATCTCTTAACATTCCATCAAAATAACCATAAGCAAGATTAGAATCACTACCAATAGTTAAGGGAACAGTGACTTGCGTCATTGGTAATACTCCTGTCCCAGCAGACTCATAAACTGTATCGTTTATCCAAAATCTAGCTTTTTGACCAGGTGTGTAGGTTCCTGCAAAAAAGAACTCTCCAGCTGGTACGCTTGCTGCAGGAACGTTAGCATCTAGTCTTGTACCATCATTTTCTCTTATTAAGAACGTTAAATTTCCACCGCCACCGGCATTTGTATTTATGTCCCAGCTTTCACTTGTGCCACCATTTTGGTCGGATTTGCCGATTAATTGATTATAATTACTAAATGCATCTACTCTTGCACGACCCATTATTGTTATTGATGTTACGTTTAATTTAGGTGATTCTGGAATTGTATAATAAGTTGATGAGCCATTAAATTCTAGTGGACCAATTAAATACTCTGCACTTACTCCAGGATTTTCATTCATTAGCCATCTACCAATTAAGCCATTTGTTATATTGTCATTCCCTTTAGAATTAAATATATTATGAACTTCAGAACTACTTAGGCCTCTATTATAAACTCTTGTATCCCAAATAGTAGCATTAGCATAAAGATTTTGATTTGTACTACGACCAAACTCAAGAGGATTTGTATATGTAGATATTAAACCTGAAGTTGATTCAATCATGTTAGCATCAATAATTTCAACACCATCTTGCCATAAATATTCTTTAAAGGTTGAGCCATCATATGTTACACATACAAAAAATTCACTTTCTGCGTCATGCGGAAGTGTTGCATAAATATAATGAAGAGTCCCACCTATTGCTAAATTTGCCTGTGAGTAGACACCTTGCCAATCAAAAGAATATTGATAAAATGGGTCTACGTGCGAACTCCACCCTTTATGAATTAGTGAGCAATTTGGGTCACCACTACTAGTATGTTTTTTCATCCATCCACAAAATGAAATTTCATTTACTGGATTAAGTATAGGATTATCTGGAACAGATATATATTGATTTGTTCCGTTTAAATTTAACGACATGGTTTATATCCTTGGAATACTAATTCTAAAATGTACCAATCCCCAGTCTCCTGTTAGATTATTTACACTTGGCTGTGTTCTTGATAATTTTATCTTCACAATGTCACTTGCAAGCCAACCTAAATTAGCAACTGTTTCTGTCCATGTAAAATAATCTAGATAATTTTGAGTTTCATTTGTTAATAAATCTCCACTTACTTTAGTTGAATAAGGGATATCCCAACTTTGACCGCCAGATGGCATAGAATGATAAACTGTAAGCGCAATATTACCACTACTAGCTGCAGTAATTGCATAACCTACAGCATCAAAAGTAACAGTCCCTGCAGAATCCACATTAGCAGGTATTTCAAATAGTGATTCTATAAATTCTTCTGTTGTGTCATCAAATAGATTTCTCTTAATAGAACCATATGTGCCAGTATCTGTATCTAGTTGAGCAGGATTTGAAATTGGATAATCCCATGCTCCTGCTGGGAAATTAAATAATGCATCTCCACCACCACCAGAGCCACCAGAAGTAACAATGGTCCAAGTTGCATCTTTTCTACCATAAGTATTTCCATCTATTGGAGCTTCAGGAATTCCACCACCACTGCTAGCAGCAACAACTGTCCAAGCTCCATCCTGTCTTGCATATTGATTACCATCAATTGGAGCCTCTGTTACTAGCAAGCCACTACCACCCGTAACAATTGAATCTACATAGTATTTGTTTGCTGCGTCTCCAGAAGCTATAGGAGTTGCAACATTCCCAATCATATGATTACTCATATTTAAATTACCGCTTATGTCAATTGTTACTGTGTTTTGAAATATAATTTCTCCATGCACTCCACTACCAGCAGCACAACCTGTAGTAAGATTTATATTTCCTCCATTACCATTTATAAACCCGTGTGCAGTATAAATATCTATATCTGTTGCATCACCAGATTCTCCTTTTATTGTGAATAAGCGTATATTACCTAAGTTGCTTACATCTATTTGACCTTGGGTTAAAGCACTATTTGTTCCTCCCCAAATTCCTGAATAACTATTTGTTACATTACTTCCAAGAGCAAAAGTGTCTTCATTGTTTGTAATATACCACATAGGTGAAACACCTATTACATAGCTTGGATTATGATACAAATAGCTGGTTTTAGAAGTGCTTAGATATAATTTTTGATTATCTCCCAGTGAAATGTTTCCTTCTCTATCTATTGCAACTAAACTCTGAAGGTTGATTACACCATCTAACCCGCTACTTGCTCCAGTTCCAGTATTTATATTAATATTTCCACTATTAATAGGCCCAGATGAAGAAGCTGCATTACCTGTAGAGATAATAATATTTGGGACATTAATATCTATAGGACTATCTGTTCCAAGAACAACATCACCAGTGTTTTCAATATTTATTACACTATCGCCTTCTGTACCACCCCAAAACCCAGTCCAACCAGAAGAAACTTCCATGCCCCAAAATTCATTTGGAGAATTTACTATATCAAAACTACTTGAATATTCTGCAGTTACACTGCTGCCTGTTACATGAATAGTATTAGTTGCAATATAATTTAAAGCATCTAATATTGACCTTGCAGGTTCAGGGAAGAAAGAATTCCATGTCCCATCAGTTGGGTCATTTAAGCCCGGGTCATATGGAGCAATTGCACCACCTGTGTGACTCAAACTTAAAGGAATAAAACCAACACCAGGATATGGTGATGAAATATTGTGCCATGTTCTTATGTCCCTCATCCAAAATTCACCGGTCTGTGTTATCCATAGAGCTGCTGAATCTGGGCAAAGACCAGCTTCCATAATATTAATCCAAGTAGAATATAAAGGATTCCAATATATTCCAAAATAAGCATCCATTGAATTATGACTATTTGCTAGCCATAATCCATCATGGTGCCCCGCTTCTATATATGAACGATTTGAGTCTTTAAATATTTTAAAGTCTCTATTAGCACCAATAGTTATAGCTCCGGCTCTATCTACTGTAACTAAATCTTGAAATTTTACCTCTCCATTAAATTCTCCAATACCGGTATTTAATCTTATGTCTCCTCCAGAAACATATGCTGAACCAGTATAAACATTAATTCCACCGCTATTAGCACCTGCTGAGTTTTTAGTGAAAAGATTTATTAAACCAGAATTTCCATTTTGTGCTGCACCTGTTTGAATTTCTATTTTTCCAGCAGTTCCACCAAGTGTAGCATCTTTTGACCTAATAAATACATCACCAGAGATACCAGTACCTGCATTTTTTCCAGTTTCAAGAGTAATATCAAAATTATCAGTTGTTGCTATTTTTATATCATGAGAAGATGAAATTTCTAACAATCCAGTGAATGAGCCATACCCCATATAGGTTAATAAATCAGCACCCATATAGAAGATACTATTTGCAGGTAAAAATATATGATTTGAGTTCTTAGGATAAACATAATCGTCTGTTGTGTTTTCAAGCCATAAAGAGCTTGCTGCAGAAGCAGTTGCAACTAATGTATCTACATAATACTTTGTTGCAGCATCTTGAGCTCCTGTTGGGTCCAAGACGTTAATAATCCTACCAACAGTCATGTTCAATTGACCACCAACTTGAGCATTACCACCGATATTCATATCACCTGTTGTAAATGCTGTACCTGAAATTAAAACATGGTCAGCTGGACTTGTTCCTAATTGAGTGTTATGAATAACTAATAAATTTTGATATTGAATTTGACCAGAAACAGCATCTGTTACTGTGATATATGTTAACCCAGCTACATGCAAATCTCCATCAATATAAACATTTGCTGTATTTGTTATGTTTTGAGTAGTTAAATCTCCGCAAACAACAATTGAATTTGTTGTGACGCTCCCATTGTTAGTAACAGTCTGTAAGTCAATTGTATTTGTTAAATTTGTATCTTGAGCGTCTACGTAATACTTATTTGCTACGTCTCCAGATAAAGTGCAAGTTGCAGTATTAATAATCTTATTGTTGTTCATATCTATTTCGTAGATACCAGCAATATTTCCATTAGCTAAAATTTCAGAAAGTTCATTATTATTTTGAATTTGCTCATTTATGTAATTTACTAAATTCCCAGAAGCAGTGTCAGTATATTGTTCAGCTTGTGCTAAAACAATAGCTCCTTGCTGGTTCACATAAACAATTAAGTTCCCTGAAACTTCTAAGTCTTGAGCATTAATAAAAATAATTGTTGCACTATTGACGCTATCTACATAGTTAACTAAATTTCCAGAAGCAGTATCAGTGTATTGTTTAGCATCATTTAAAATAACTGTATCAGCATAATGAATAATGTTCCCTGAAACTTCTAAGTCTCTAGTGTCTATATAACTTATCAAATTTGAACATGCTGTATCAGTATAGGCATTAGCAATAGCAATAATATTTGTATCCATATACTCTATCAAATTAGAACATGCTTCTTCTGTATATGTTTTTGACAATTCATAAGCATTCGCACTAGCTGAATTTGTAAATGAATTTGCTAAAGCAACTTCTTGGTTTATATAGTCTATTAGGTTTGATGAAGCTTGGTCTGTATACGCCTCTGCAATATCTATAATTTGTACATCCATATATTGAATCAAATTTGCGCATGCTGTGTCTGTGTATGTTTCAGCCTGTGACAATATAGATGCATCTTGATTATTTATATATTCAATCAAATTTGCACAAGCTGTATCAGTGTAAGATTCAGCTTGAGAAAGAATTGAAATGTCTTGGCTGTCTACATAATATTTATTTGTTAATTCAGATGAAACAGTAGGTGTTTTTGTATAAACTGTAGTCCCATTAAATGTTGCTACTCCATCAACGCTTAAATCACCAACTATGATTTCATTACCTGAAACAGTCTCAGTATAGGTAATTGTATTATATTCAATAGTCGTTCCTCTAACAATTAAGTCTCCATCAATAATTAATCCTGTTCCGGTATTTGTTAAGGTGATTGTTTGATTAGAAGTAGCTCCAACTGAAGTAATTGATTGAAGTGAAAGATTGTTTATAGTGTTTTGCAGCTCACCTGATGTTGAATCAGTATATTGATTCGCTGAAATTAATGTTTCAGCATCTTTTGAGTCTATATAAGCAATTAAGTCTGAACAAGCTGTATCAGTATAGGATTCAGCTTCAGACAAAACAAGTGAATCTTGAACATTTATATAATTTACAAGATTACCAGAAGCAACATCTATATATGCAATTAAATTAGAGCATGCTGTATCTGTGTATGCTTCGGCCTCAGAAAGAATAATTTGGTCTCTTAGATTAATATAATTGATTAAATTCCCTGAAGCTTCTAAATCTTTTGAATCAGTGTAGGTAATTAAATCTCCAGACACTATTTCGTCTTGGCTATCTACATAATACTTGTTTGCTGCGTCTCCACTTGATGTTGGAGTATCTACATTTTGTATTTTATTACTGTTCATATCTATTGAATATGCACCAGCACTATTCCCTTGAGCTAAAACTCCAGATAGACTTCCAACCCCTGAAATTTGATTATCTACATAGTATTTGTTTGCTGCGTCTCCAGAAACTGTAGGTGTATCTACATTAACAATTTTATTTTCATTCATATCAATTTCATAAGCACCAGCAATGTTTCCATTTGCAAGAATTTCAGAAAGTTCGTTTTGCCCCTGTATCTTTAATAATAAATCAGCAGAGGCTGCATTTGTATATGCTGTTGAATATTGAATTACATTTGCACAAGCTGTATCAGTGTAGGATTCAGCTTGAGATAATATAGAAGAATCTTGATTGTCAACATAAGTAATTAAATTTGCACAAGCTGTGTCTGTGTAGGAATGAGAATCATTTCCTAAATAATTAATTAAATTAGAACAAGCATTATCTGTGTATGTATAAGCATTTTGCTGTACTTGACTATCTCTTAAATTTATCCAATTTAATAAATCACCACTTGTAGACGATAAGTTTGTGTCTATGTAATTTATTAAATTAGAACATGCTAAATTAGTATAAGAGTTAGCAGACACTAATGTATTGATGTCACCTTGAATATAGTCTGCGCAAATTGTATCTGTTCTTGAGGAAATTTCAACTAATGCATCCTGAACATTATCGGAATCTAAAGTTGTTAGGGAATTATCAAATTGAATATTTGGTGCTGAGCCAGCAGTTGCTCCATAAATTGTATCTGAAACGTATAGGTTCCCTAAATGAGAATCTCCAGTGACAGACAAAGTACCTGTGATTGTTTGGTCACCAATAACTATTTCTCTATTGTGTTCATATTCAGTTCCTAAAACGTGCAAGTCTCCAGAAATTGTTAAATTTCCAGAAATTTCATGGCTTAAAGACCCGATATCACCCGGGTTAATTACGTTGTATTCAAATCTTGTATCATTGAAAACAATAGAAGATAGGAAAACAGTAAATCCGACTCCAGGATGTTTTTGAATATGTTGAACTGTTCCTTGACCCATCGCTGGACCTGGGTCTTGGTCAAAAATAACAGATATAAAACAGTTAGGTGTTATTGTTGTATCAGCAACAAAGTATTTATAATTTTTCTTTGGGAAAATCCCTATTCCTATAGCCACTGTAGTACTCCTATGTTTTAGGTAATTGCTTTATGAATTCTTGCTCACCGAGCTTTACATAATTTTTTAATATTTTATCTAATTCGGAACCATAGATTATGTAAAATTTCTCAGAGACTAGGAAAGCCATAGCAGGAAATGCTTCTGGCCTTATCTTCATTTCTTCCTTTAAATAATCACTATAAAGTGGGAAGCTATCATTAATTTCTTTTTGAGATAATTTTCCTGGACTAAAATAATTAACGTTATATTTTATTTTATTATCTATTAAGATTTTTTTGCATCTATCCCATGTATCTGGACAAATAGAACAATCTCGTGAAAGATAAAAATTAAATAAGATATTCACCAACCACCTGCTTAGATAATTCATTTATATCAATAGCTTTTTGGTCTTTTAATGATTGATAATATTCACCATACATTTTAGCTTGTAATTTACACCAATTTATCATTTTTTCAGCATTATTCATAGTTGGTCTATCAAGTCTAATATTATTCCATGATTTAACAACCTTGTCTCCATCTACTAAATCAAAGCTTACTAAAATACTTGCTGAATCTCCTGTTACGCTATTTATACTGACTTTCATTTGATATCTCCTTTTGACAAAAAATTATACCATAATATGGAGGGATGTCATCTGCTGCTCCCATGCTAACATCTACTACTGTTTGAGTTTCTAATACTAAATCACTATCAGCATGTAAAGTCCCAATATCATCATCTCCAGCGTTTGTTGAAGAATCTACTGAAGAAGAGGTCCCAAATTGTAATGTCATTTCATGAACGTGGTCAGAAATTGAATGTGTATGATTAATTGAAGAAACCTTATTATTTGTTCCTGTAGCTATCTCAGACCTTATCCCGGGATAATTTAAATTAGCACCAGCGATAAATAAACCTCTTAGGTCTAGAGCTCCATTTGTCCCGTCACAAGTTAGCCATCCAACCGGGCAAGAATTTCCATAATACATTATTATCATTTTATTCGCCATTAATTCACCATTTTGATACAAAAATTAACAGCATAGTAAGCCATTAAATTTGATTCATTTGAAAGAGTTCCAACAGAACTTGCATCTGTTTTTACATAAACATTGTGATTATGAAAATAAGCATGTGTGGAAAATCCTGCTTCAGCAACACTGCTCGTACTATCATGATACAATACAGTCGAAACTTCGTGCTTGTGAGTTTCTGTATGATTATGAACTAACGTATCAGAAGAATCTCCAAGTGATACATTATACCCTGCACTTGCTCCACCGTTTATCCCAAATGGACTTCTCCCTCTTAAATCTGGAGCTCCACTGACTCCATCACATAATGTCCATCCAATAGGGCAAACATTACCCGTTATAATTATAATTGTGTTCTTAGGAAATAATGTGTCTCTAGTATTTGTGCTCATAATTTTCTACAGAATACTCCGCCATATATATTTTTTAAATCTTCTATACCATCTGTTTCTGTTCCAGAACCAGCTATGGTTGATGTTCCAGCAGCAATTGGATGTGTGTGTAGGCATGCTGCATTTAAATTAGAAACTCCAGTATTAACCTTACAAAGACCATTATATGCTTGTGTTGTCGCTGTGCTACTCCAATCATGATTGTGGTCTTCCATATCATGCTTATGAAGTGTATCTACTCTATCAAGAGAATCTCCCAATAGAGCTCCCAAGACTCCTCCAGCACCAATTGGTAATCTACCTTCTAATTCTGAAACTCTTTCCCACGTAGGAGGGCAAGATATCCCAACAAAAAATACAATAATATCTTTTGGGATACTTATACTAGACTCTATAATTGTTACTACTGAAGCATTACTTCCCATGGTTAATAACTCTGTGTAAGAATATTTATATACAAATTGTCTCCACCTGGATATGTTGACCCTGTAGATACTATATCTATGGTAATTTTGTCTCCCTCATTTAATGTTGTTGATAGAAAAGATGTTATAGAGCCAAATGTTGCTCCATCAAGCAGCTTTAGCATATTGATAGGATTTAAAATTGAAACACCATTCTTTTTTACATCTACTACTAAATCTGAACCTACTGGAGCATTGCTAGCGCCAATTTGCATTTTAGTTATTTTTTGCAACTTAGGTACCATATAACTAGCTATTCCAGTCATCCCGTCTGTTAAGGTGTTACTGATTCTAAATGAAACTGAACCGAGCGTTACAGAATCACCAGCATAATTTGTATCATAATCTACAATTAGTGTCTGCCCAGTTGCAGGGGCTGTTGTCATTACAATTTGTTGATATCCATTTTCTGTGAAATCAGTAATTGGGGTTTTTCTTAGTTCATTAAGATATAATTGCACTGTTCCAGGTTTAAAAGCATAAGTTGGAGTAAAATTAACTTCACTTCCAGTAATTTGGCTAGATAAGTCATCTCCAAAAATAAAAGTACTTGCTTGGCCGCTTAATTCATATTCCACTAATAATGAAGTTCCTGATACAGGAGTCCCAACTGTTGTAATTTTCTTTAAAGACCCATCAACAGTATAGTCTGTAGTTAAGAGTTTTCTTAGTCCATCTAAATATACACTCATTGAAGCGTCTTTAAAGATATTTGTAGCATAAAAAATATTTACACCACCTGTAACTTGAGAAGTTAAATCTTCAATGATTAATCTAGAACCAGCAGAATTATGAATTGTTGTATCTGTTACGTGGTCTAATAAAGTATCATTAGCTGGGTTTGATGCATCTGTTACCCCTATATTTTCTTGAGCTGCTGCATAATATTTTATTTTAGAAAGTGTAGCGGGAACAGAAGCTGGAGTAACTGTGATAATTGTATTTGGAGTACTAAATATAGCGTTTGTTACAGTAGCGAATGTTGATACATTTGAACTATCAATCATTTCTATTCTTTTATTTGCATAATATCTTGTAGTTCCATCTCCTACTAGAGTAATTTGATTAGCAGCCAAATATGATACTACTGCTGATTCTCTAGCGTATTCTCCACCAGAACCGATATCATCATCTGTAATAGCATTATATAAATTTTTATTTAATCCATTTGCTTGAATAAATACATTGTTATCATTAATCTGTCCACTGAATGTATCTCCTAAAAAGATATCATCTGCTGTAATTGATGTAGTTATAACTAAAGTTAGATTTGCTACAGGAGCGCTTATTGGATTACTAAAACTAGTAAGATTATCATTTGCTGTATATTGAATCGTATTGTTTACATAATTGTTTGTACCTAAAATAATAGTACCGTCAGCATTCCCACTTAAGCTTGGAGTACTTGAGATTATTAATGAACCACAAACTATAGCTGTATCTGTACTTGGGTCATTACCTAATGTTGCTGTACCATTAACAAATAAATCATCATTAACAAAAACATCATTATTAAAATTTGAAAATCCCGAAACCGTTAATGTTGTGACACCTAATTTTGATACTGTTAGGTCACTCATTATATATATATCATTTTGCAATAAATTTGTTGAATTTACAGCTCCGTAACCTAAAAGACCGCCTTCAGAATTATTTAAATGATTGTGTTGAGGTAATTGATATCCAGAAACTTCAACAATCATATTAAATACACCAGAAGAACCAGCAGTTAAGGCAACCGCTGATGCTCCTAAAACTCTTTTTACTGTCGGACTAGCTTTCGTTGCAAATCCCTCATAAGAAGAAGTGGTTAAAAAATCTCCAATTGTAATATCACCTGTCTCAGCAATTATTTTTACAGCAGCAATACCTCTAACGACTGTATTGCATTCTTCTCCAGCAAGAGACAACATTGAAACGACACCAGCGACATTATCATTATTTAAATCACCTGTAGCAATAACATTTAGTGTGCTAGCAGGATGTAGAATAACGACTTCACCTGGCAATAAGCTTCGTGACATCGCATTAGTATATCTATTAATAATGTTTCCATTCGGGTCTATTTGACGTGAAATACGTTCGTTGAGATTATTAAAATTTCCTTTCAAGCCAATACCTAATTCATGTTCAATATTAATTGAAGCATCTTGTATTTTATTAACATGGGATGCCATGATTCTTGAAGTATAGTCTTGTTTTGTCTCAAACGAATCATACTGATTCGGGTATACAGATAAAGATGTCATCTGACTTCTCCTTGGTTTTATTAACTTTTTGAACTTTTGGGAATTTTAGTTTAGGAAGATACTATACCTTACATTTATTATAATAATTTATTGGTATTTACACATTACGCCATTCTTCCAAAATGTCTTTTAGCTCTTTATTTTTCATGTTTCTTGTACTTAGCTTAATAATATCAACTAATCCATTAAATTTTGAAAAATCTTGCTTCTTATAGACTTGCCTACTTGTATTCTCATCTAAATAGCACTGTAATTGACAATTTCCATGTTTATTGTCATAAGGACATTGAGAAATACATCCAATATTCGGGATTGATTTCGTTTTTACCCCTAAATCTCTAATTTGCTTCATTAGCCCTAAATTAAAAAGCTCATTCGTAGGAATATTGACACAATAAATGTCTTTAATGTTGAAATCTTTTAATTTGTCAACATTGTCAATGTTTGCTTTAATAGATATATGAAACTTTAATGTCGGGTCAATTTCTTTCATTATATCTATTGTTTTTTGATTCATTACAGTTGCTGAAACAACATTTAAATTTATTTGATTAATATATAGTCTTGTAAAATCTTCAATACCTTTTTTCTTTAAAAAACTGCAAGCATCAGACCAATTAAACATCAAATTACCCTGGATTCCAAAAGTATTACAATCTTTAATTTTCTTATAGAATGACCTTGGGTCTAGATATTCATTTATATCTCTAATTGGATTAAAATAATAAGAATTAACTTTATATTTTGAAACTAAATCAAAAAATTCTTGCCCTGTATTATTATATCCAACACTTATATTAATCAAAATGAAAAAAATCTCCTATAATACCTGATGTTTCGGAACATATTATCTTATTTTTTTTAAAATACCTATATGGCTTTATCGTTGCTTTGCACTCTTGATTACTACATGTTTCACAAAATGAATGACAAATAAAATTATAATTACAGCTTTCAATAATTTTATTTTTCAAATTTCTATCAAGAGGTCTTAGATGAATCTTTTTAATAATAGATGGATATTTTGTAATAATTTCGTGTATATCTTGCGCTAAATCATCTATATTCTCTTTATGAACTACCCAACTTAGAGTAATTTTGTTTATAATTTTATTATCTAAACAATATTGAAGTAATGAGAATATCTTTGTTGTTATACCTTCTTTTCTATACTTATCTGTTGTTCTTTTCCCATCAAAACTTAAAGCTACTTCAATGTCATTATCTATTAAAAACTTCAATTTTTCTCTATCGATTAGGGTACCATTAGTTGTTATTGATGTAAAATAATCTTTTGTTATATTATTCTTACAAATTTTTTCTATTAATCCCCAATTTAATGTAGGTTCCCCGCCATATAAAATTAACTTATCACCCTTTTTTACTTTTTTTAGTTGCTTTAAAAATTCATCCCAACTCATCATAGATGGGTTCTTTTTATTTTTTTCATAACAATATTTACAATCTAAATTACAATTTTCAGATATATAAAAAATATTATATTCCATACTTCTCTAATTCTTTTGAATACCTATTGCTAAAAACATATTTATTTATTAATCCATAGATATTATATGTCATAACAGGTATATTAATGCTATCATTTATTTCTTGATTAAATCCTTGACAAATTGAGATTGGGTCAACATCTACCTTACAAACGCTCTTGTAGTCCTCTAATTTAAATTGTTTTATTTTATTCCAAATATCTGTTTTCTTTATTCCATCAAAAATACTACCAATTTTATAATTACTGTGTTTCTTTTGTGTTGCAAATCTTGCGCAAGGATAAAGTGCTCCATCATAATCTATCACAATACTTTTCTCGCACAATAGACAAGTTTCATTACACTGAGGAGAATTGTATAATCTATAAAAAAAATAATCATTTTCTCTGTTATTTTGCTTTAAATATTCAAAAAATTTCTTTTGATTGTCATAATACCACTTTATAACTTCTGAATTTTCCCAGAATTTTGAGTCCACCATTTCTTTGGTTCTTACTAAAAAACATCCATCAAAGGACCTTACCCCTATTTTTGAAAAACTTATTAAAGAGTCTCCATTGGTTTTATAATTCTCTTTTGTAATTACAGAAGCTATTGTTAATGGGAATCCATTAATTAATGCTTGATTTAAATTGTTTTTCCAAATATTAAAAATTTTTTCTGTCTTAAATCTTTCTTTGTTTTCTTCAAATGTGAACCCTTCACAGCTAACTCTAATTGATTTAATCATATACTTAAATGGTTCTAATTCACTTAAGGTCTTACTATTTAATAATATTCCATTAGTGAAGAATGAAACATTAAATTTATTAGAATTTTGGAAAACACCTTTTAGATTTTTATTAAACTTATCCATTAATTTCATTGCTTCTATAATACTATTTAACTCTAATAGGGGCTCTCCACCAAACCATCCAATATCAATTGGTCTAACGTTTTTTGCTTCTTTAGAAATCCAATTAAGAGCTTTGAATAGTGTTTCTTTTGACATTCTTCCTGCTATTTTATTAGAAGTACAACCTTCAAAGCAAAATTTACATCTTAAATTACAATTTTGAGTTAAAATAATTAAACATGAATGTAATCTCACACAATACCTCTTTTTAACTCACCAGTAACCTTGTTTCTAAATATATAATAACCATTGGCATCTAATTCTATTCCTATTGCTGAATGTGTCTTGTACCCGTAGTAATGTTTATTTCTTTGAATTATCATTGTATTATTATTTGCTCTTAAATAAAATAAAATATTTTTTAATTCTCGGCTTAATACTCTTGGAGTTGTTCCTAAAATATATTTGTCAAAGTCTTTATATATAAATACTGCATTAGTAAGAATTTTATTTTTATTGTAATCGAAGCTCTCACCAATGATATTATTTTTATTTAAAAATTTATCAAAATCCTGGACGCTTGAAACAATATCTATTATATTACACTTAGGAAGCATAAAATTTGAATTAATAAAACTAAATTCATTTGATTTAATATCTAATTCTTTAATTAAACTTAAATGTTCAACACCTAAATATCTTCCTAAAAATGGTACTAAAATTGGATAAGAAAAAAATCTAAGAAATTCTTTATCTAAATCATTTAAACTTTCTATTTGAGATTTTATATAAAATAGTGTAGCAATTTGAGCTGACATCGTATTCGCTATATTTAATGTTAAATCTAAATTTTCAGTAACCTTTATTAAGTTATTTGCAATTATCTCTACAACGAATTCTATTTGTTCAAGTGTCATCTCTGGCAACAATACATAAAATAACCAAAGATTAACATAATGTGTTAGGAGTTCATTGTTGTTATGACAAGCTATTGAAAAGAAAAATGCTTCAAAATCTTTACTAAAAAATATACTCTTTAGACTTTTTATTAAAAATTCATCTTGGCAATTGCATTCTTCTAGCATCTCTTTCCAGTAATTTTCAGGATTAACTTTATAATCTAAGGCCTTTTCATAATCATCTTTTGTTTTATCTCCAGAACCTGATAGCTTAAAATGGGTGTGAGATAAATTGTATTCTAATGAATTATCTTTAAAGTCATATGCTTCTAAGGCTGCTAAATATTTTTGCTTAATTATAATTTCATCATTAGGTTTATTGTCTTTAAATAACTCTGGTGCATCAAATAAAAACTTCTTACTAATAATAAATTTATGAGCTGTTTGAAAATTATGCCAATACTTTATTGGTAAATCTATATCGAATCTTGTATTATCATTTAGCTTTATTTGATATCTTGCTTCATCCTCAGTGGAAAAAATATAAATATATTTTGCTTGTTGATTATTGGACTTTAAGAATTTCCAATTAATTGATGGTTTGCTATCAAAAAACGGTTGCCAAAGCGCACCTGTAATGTCTATTTGATTTATTAAGTAATCGCAATTCATTAAAACCCTACTTTTGAATAATAATTTGTTCTTTGAAAATCTGCAATTTTCTTAATTATGTCTAATTTAAAATTATTATCTTTCATCTTTTTTAAAAAATTCTGCTCAAATAATACCTTGCATAATCCATTCTTTTCTAAATAATTAATTAACCCGTCATAATAGTTATTCCATTTAAAATCATATTCAAAATCAAAAAATTGAGACATATAGGTGTGATGATTAATTACTCTATATTTTGTGTCTCTTATTTTTTCGAAAACCAAACAAGAAACATTTAATGGAAGCTTATTGTTGGATTCTTTTTTTCTTCGTGTTGCAAGGATTACAAATTTTTTATCACCATGTTTATGAATTAATTTCTTTACTAAAAATATTGCATGTGTTGAATTTGAGTTTTCAAATGCTATATCAACATCTTCCCAAATAATAATTTCTGGGTGTTTACCTGTTAAAAATACTGCATTAGTTAGGTTGATATAATCATCAATTGTATCACCTTTAATTACGCAATTGTCTTCATTTTTTTTAGCAAAATTATTTACAATATCTAGGTCATCGCAAACAAGTTCAGTTATATGACCTCCATGATACCCTATTTTTCTATATTTATTGCAAGCTAACAAATCAATAAAAAAATTTCCTGAAGATATTGTATATTTGTCAACTTTCCCTCTACCTAATAAAAATTTCAAATATGTTGCTTGATAAAATTCAGCAAATCCTTCTAATTGGTCTACTAAAAAGAAATAGTAATTGTTTAAAACTTCTTTATCTTTATCTTCAATCCCTATAAGAATACACTTTAAATAAATCAAATGAGTTATGTTATATGACATGTCTAAACAAAGATAATCTTTTAAGTCTTTGTCTATATTATTAAAATATTTAATATATATGTCAATAAATTTCTTAATAAAATTAATATCAAATTTTATTGACCTTAGTCTAAAAGACCACATTATAACAAAATTCATTATTTTTTTATAATCTAGGCTTTTAAATTTTGATTCCAAAATTATATCTTCTACAAAGCCCATAAATTTACTTTCATTAATTTTAAATTCTAAATTTTCATGATAAAAATTAATACATTTTTTTATAAAATCATCACTTAAATCAATAGTTAGTTCTTTAAGAAAGTTTTCAAAATAAATACGAGGATTATATCTATAAAATATTATCTTATCAAATTGATTTCTAGATACATCATTTGGCTCTAATTTAAAATGAGAAAAATCCAAATTATGTTCTATATCATAATACTGTAATCCAAAATCTTCAAGTGAAACTAGTGAAAATCTCTGTATCTTTATATTAGTGTTGATTTTACCTTTATCATAAATAACATCTGTCTTAATTAATAGAACCTTACTAACTACAAACTTAACAGATGTGCTTAGAATATGCCAGTAAGCATGATGCACATCTAGATTTAAAAAGTCTTTATTGTCAATTTTAAAGGTATATTTATTGTTTGTGTATTCAAAAGGAAATGCATAAATATATTTTGCTTGATTATCACTAGATTTTAAAAATTTCCATCCAAGAATCGTTTTGTCATAAAAGTGAGGCGGCTCAAATAATGTTGTTGTGTTCTCTTCATCAATTAAAAACAACTCTATAGAGCTTTCATTTACAATTTTTTCATTTAATACTTGCTTTAGAGTTATTAAAAAATACAATTCTTTATCTACATTTATTTGAAATTTCTTTGTATATGATGATAACAAAAATAATTGATTATTAACAAATAGTTGATATTCAATGTTAGAAATATTATCAAATTCAAAATAAATTTTTTCTTCATAAGGAAGAATAAATATGTCATTTTCAGACTTTACATCTTTAACATATAATTTCATATCCCCTGTTTTCTTTTCTATAACTATCATTAGTAAATTATTGCTTTCAATATTAAGTCTTCTTGCAAAAATACTCCAACACTTGCTTCATGCCCAATCATTTTTTTTATTAAAACTTTATTATATAAATAATTATTCTCCTGGACAACCCAAATCGCAATATTCTTCCCAAATTTTTTATACTTACTTAAATCAATATTATATGTTTCTTGCATTACTTTAAATTCTATTTCTTTTTTTTCTCCATATGGAACAATTATGTCAAACTGTCTAAGCTGTTTATCAATGAAAACTGATGCTTTCAAGATATTTAACCCACACTCTAAATCACCTAAACTATAAACATTATTTTTCTTTTTCTTTAAAGTGACCCCGTTGCTCTTTACTTCTTTTATTTTAAAATCTGTATTGAATATTAATTCACTATTGTTTCTTTTATAAGTAAAATTATAGTTCATAGTTTAATTCTTTGCTTCCAAAATTCATTATCTTTTAATTGCCTATCTAATTGTTTTGCTAATTTTATAACTATTTCTTTTGCAATACAAATATCTAAGTCACCATACTTACAAATTCCTTCACAATAGTGATTAAACTTCTTACAGCAATCATTGGTAAAAATTATAAACTCTAATTTCTTATCTGAATAAATATGCTTTGAACATTCAAATTTCTTACCGTCATGGTTGTAAGCAAATTTTGTTATTCCTGCTCCACATGATTTTCTAGATGAAGTATTACCTAATTTAATTACATTATAAAATAAATCTATATTTTTTTGGGGGTTATCACAGCACCAAATCATTAAATCACTTAAAACTTGAGCTAAGCTTTCTTGCTCATAATACCATTCAGCATCTTTATCAAAATCAATACTTATATAGTCATAACCTAAATTAAAAATACTTTCAACATCTTCTATTAAATTTGCGTAATTATTTCTAGAAATTATCTTATGAATATGTTTTACATGTTTTGTTAGTAAATTATGATTTAATTCTTGCCCTCTAAATCTTTGAGAATATATCCCATCATAGCTTAAAGATATCATTACATTCTCTTCTTTACAAAATCTTAGTATTTCTTTAGTTAATAAATAACCATTTGTTACTAGTTTCAATTCTATAAATATGTCTATTTTTCTTATTGATTGTATAAATCTTTTGATATTGTCCCAGTTTAGTAGAGGTTCGCCACCAAAAAATGTAAAACATATAGGTTGAAAATTATATTCAGTTAAAAATATACTTCTCATTGTCCCAAAAGACATATAATTTTTAGATTGCTTTACATAGCAATAATTGCATTTAAAATTGCAATCATCAGTAACAACTAGTTCAATTTCCTTCATTTATTTTAATAAGCTCCTTTGCAAAGTTTGTTAATTGCTCAGATTCTTTTCTATCTTTATTTAAAATGCAATTGAAGCAATCAGCATAACTACAAAAAACATCACTTATGGATGATAACTTATTAAAATTAAACCAATTCTCAAAATCCTTATCATTCTTTAATTCAATAATTTTCTTATTTGCTGCAGTTAAGCATGGATAGACTTTCCCATCTATGTCAAACGTAATTTCAGTAATACCTGCTGAACAAAAATGTTTCTTAACTTTTTTAATTACATAGTGAAACATTTGTAAATAATGCTTATAATTCATACTTCTATATATTCTCTTTAGTTCTTTCCATTCTTGTAAAAATAATAATAAATCTTCTTCAGTATAAATTTCAGGATTATCGAGTAATTTATGTCTTATATTAAAAGAGTGTTCTTTTAGAAAGAAAAAATCTTCAATTAGGGTTCTAATTCTTTTTGATGTAATCGTTGCTTGAATATTAAAGTTAATTAAGGATTTAAATTTGTCTAAATTCTCAATCGTTATTTGCTCTAATGGTCTTTCACCATTTGGCAAACCGTCTAAGCTTATTTGTAACGTGAGTCTTTTTTTGTTTTTTTCGATGAAGTCATTGATTTCGCCATTAAATATTGTGCCATTAGTCGATAAAAATAAATTACATTTATCAAATTTTTCTCCTATGTAGTTGCACAACTCAATCTGTAAAAATGGCTCTCCACCCCATAGGTATATTGTATTGTCTTTTTTGTTTTCAATTTTCTCGGATATTTTGTCAATTACTTCTTTTGTTATTACTCTTTTTTGCTTTGTTTCAAAACAATATGAGCATTGTTGATTACAATCATGAGTTATGACTATCCCGATATTTTTTTTACTCTTTAGGTTTTTCAACTTCTTGTTCCTCAGCTGAAACATCTTCGTCAGTAGGAAACATTTCATCTAAGGTTTTTCTAACTTCATTTTCATCAATGTTTGCAATAGTGCAAAGCATAGTTACTTTTTTCTGTATATCTGTTGCTTTTTTAGATACCTCTAGAGCAATTTCTTGAAGATTTGAAATTCCCCTTATTGCTGTAGATAGCAAATTAAAGGGAGTTAAAACATCTTCTATCTTTTTTTCTTCACTGTCCGCCATTTTCTTTTCTCCTTTCAACTTTCAATTCCACTAATTCTAATAATTTATCTATATCAATAATGTCAAGGTTTTCTGACAAATTATTAAAAATCATCTCTAAAACCTTAATCGCCGTAACTATATCCATTAATATATGAATTAAATTTAGATTTTCTCCTAATTCATCTATTGTAAATTCTGATTCAATATTTAAAAGCTTATTGTAAAAATCTTGCTTCATATTTATTTATTTCCTCTTTATCTTGCTTTATTAAAGCTCTAGATATTTTAAAGAATTCACAATAGTCAATTACAGGTTTTTCTATATCATTATTAATTTCATCATTATGAGCAATACACATTATGCAAGTGTTCTCTTTACAATCTCCACAATTTGACCTATTAAGTTTAAAATTATTTATTTTTTCTAACAAATCAAGTCTACTTATTCCGTTAAAAACATCACCTAGGAGCCACTTTTCTTTATTCGGTCCAGTACCAATCCTTGTACATGGATAAATTTTTCCATCAGGGAAAACTCCTAATAGTGTGTACCCTGCTTCGCAAGGTCTATTACAGTAATAAGTGTTATTATAAAGCATATATAAATTTGAATCTATGCTTTTTGACTTTACTGCTTTGTTCTCATGTAAATACTTAACGATTCTCTTTACATTATTATAGTAATATCTGTAATATTTTTCTTCACTCCATAAATGTTTTTTAGCAACCTCAATTGAATCATTTTGCAAATAATCTACATTATTTACACCTAATTCATAAAATTTAATTACAGAATCAGCAAAATTTTCTATATTCTTATCATTTATCGTTAATCTAACATTAACATATAAATCTGTATTTTTTAGAGCATAATTAAAATTACTCATTACTGTGTCAAATATATTTTTATTTGTCATTCTGTAAGAATTAGATTCAAATGTATGACCATCAAGACTAAATTGAATTGAAGGATTTAATTTTCTAAATTTATTTATATAATCTAACTTATCTGGTGTTGCTAGCAATCCATTTGTAGAAATATAGGTTTTTATTGGTATGTCACTTGAAGTATTTACTGATACTTTGTTTAGATAATTCAACACATTAAACCCATATTTCATAATTTCCCAGTTCATAAATGGTTCACCACCAAAAAACGTAATTTGTAGGGGGTGTTTCTTCATAGCTGGTAAAATCATTTTAATAGCTTTTAAAAAAACCCTTTTTGACATATATGTTTTTTGTGGTTCTCCACCAAAACAATATTCACATCTAAAATTGCAATCTTCTGTAAGCATCATATATAACGAAAAAAACTTTTCTTGTAAAACTTTATTATTCACTAAGCACATCCACCTCTATTGCAACTTCCATGGCATGAACTGTGACACGAGCTATGACATGGACTATGATTACAATTGCATACACAAATATAATGTCTATGCCCATTTATTTGTTCACAGGCCAATCTTAGTTCATTTAAATCTTCTGCTTTAACTTTTTTGGAAAAATCAATCATTGAATTTACCCAAGTTTGATAAAATGCTTGTTGCAAATTATCCTTTCCTCTCATCAATAAAGTAGCCCATCCATCAGTAGCACCACTTCCTCCATCATTGTATTTATGTTTATGATTTTGGCTACTACCATAGACGTTCATCCACTCAATCCATGTTCTTAATTCTTTTATGTGGTCTGATTTTACCTTATCATCTATTATTAATGGGTCATCTGTCCATGTTATAGCTCCCATGGTAGGATTATCTGTTGATATTTTTGGTAAAGAACTATATAGCCATGAATGAGAATGACCATTCATTGTAGCAATAACATTTCTAATTTGAGTAATATTAGCAGCAGAAACCTTTGAATTAGCATCTACCTGAACATTTTCAGTCCAAGGGATTCCTCCTGGGATAAACCATTGATTTGTCCAATTTTGTTCATTTGCCATTTTTTACTCCTTAACCGCTTTTGAAATCATACTATTTTTGGTTCTAATTTTAAATATAATCTTTAAAAATTTTTTCATTGTTTTGCAAAACATTTTTTGGTCGCTTATACTTTCGCTCTTAATATCTTCGTTTCTAATTTTACAACCATTACAATATTTTACATATTTACAGGTAATGCACTCTTCAAATAGATTATTCATAAATAGACCCTATTTCAACCATTCTATTATCAAAATGATTTGTACAGGGATAGACTTTTCCATCTATACCGATATGCCACTGAGTGTCTTTGCAATCTGAAATCCACGGGCAAGACCCATGATTTATACTATTCATTATCATTGTTCTAATTGGTTGGCATTTTAATGCAACGTCTGGATATTTTTTTAATAAATATATAAATATATCTATCAATTTCCAATATTCTATATAACAATTTTTAGCATTATGCATTTTCATTGTTGCTGATAAATGAAAAGACACATTGTATTTTCTAACTAATTTTGCTAATTTATCAATAATTTTTTTATCATAATTGTCATTTGTTAAAACATAAATAAAAAAACAATATTTACCAAATATCTTATAATATTTTTCTTGAAACTTATTGAATCTATCTTCATTATAAACTTTGCTATCTTTTCTATATTCTCCAAATTGAAAACTTGTTCCAAATTGAACATTTTGAAACTCTTTAAATTCTATAAACTTATCTATCTGACTTCCATTAGTTTGGATTTGAACTAGAGTGTCTGGGAATTCTCTACATATTTTTTTTAAATTCTCTACGCCAGATAAAAATGGCTCTCCGCCTGATAAAACAATTCTTTCAAGTTTATATTCTTTTTGTTTTATTTTTAACCATTTTATCAATTGTTCAAAATCAATAATTTCCTTGCCACATTCTTCTCCAACCATACAAAAGCTGCAATTAAAATTACATCTATTTGTAGTTTCAATTATTACACTTCTATTTTTCATTTCTTTCTCTAAATTCTTTTATTGTGTCTGAAAATACAGACATTTGTCCACAATACAGGTCGATATCGTCTTTTTCATCTTCTGATAAATCTTTAATTCTTATATAACATGAATGACAAATTTGTAACGCATTACAATTTTCACATTCTTTTTTTAAATATGTCATTGAACAATCTTCGTCTAATGAAAATATTTTTCTATCTCCCATTGCTCCACAAAAATACAATTTACCATCTGCCTCTATATCTGTAATTGAACTTCTACAATTTAATGAAAAGGGACATTTTTCTTTATTAAGCAACAACTCTTTAATTGGAGAAATATATCTTATGACGTCTTTATGCTTTCTCAATAAATAATTATAAATCTTTATAGACCTATATTGAGGAATATAACAATTTGAACCCTTACCACTCTTAACTGTGGGAGATATTCTACAATCAACTTTTAATTTTCTTACAATTTCAGCAAATTCATCTATTTGGTCTAAATTACTATTATCGCTTGTCATTACATATAAAAAGAATATATAATGACCTAATTTTTCTTTAAAAAATTCTTGATATTTAAAAAATTTTTCTTTTGTAAAAACCTCATCTTTACTATTTTTTCTTTGATTTCCTAATTGAAAAGATATACCTAGAGAAGTTTTAGGATGGAGTATTATCTCTTTCCAATAATCAAAATTTTCGTAAAGTAATTCACAATTGCTTTGAAAAGAAACACTATTGATTTTTGAATCTAAAAGCTTCCTATAATATTCTTTATCAACAATAAATGGTTCTCCACCATTTATCACTGAATCAAGTGAATATTTATCTGACAAGCTATTAATTATCCCAACTAAATAATCTATGTCTAATAATTGTTTTTCTTCATTCTTGCTAGAGCAAAAACTACAATCAAAATTACATTGATTTGTTGGCTTTATAATTAAAAACTTTCTCACACTTTATTATAGTCTTAAACTGAATAATTAGCAACATCAACCCAGGCTGTACCATTGTAATAATTCATAGACTTCGTAGTGGTATTGTAAATTAACATTGATTCTAGAGGAGATGCTATTGCATTTCTCTGAGTCGTTGTAAACCTAGGTAAAAGAACTGTTCCACCATATGGTTGAAGATTCAAATTTGTTCCAACCGCTGATTGAACATATAAATCATTAGATTTTATTCCAATACTTGCTATTGAATCGCCAGAAGTTGTATCTGTTGATGCTCTAATAATTATAGTGTTATCAAAAGAAGCAGATGCTGTTACTGTCAACGTTTCTCCACCTGTTGCTCTTCCTAAAACTGTATCTATATAAGCAATATTAATTCTATTTGTTGGAGACCCTAAATCATAAGTTAAATTAGTATCAGGAATTAAGCTTCCTCTCCAACGTGCAATTCCATCAATCAATAAATTGTTTATAACAGACCCACTAAAATAAAAAGTATCATTATGATATATTTTTGTGTTAGTAATTGACCCTGAAGGAATATCAGAAGATGTTATAACTGCTTTCTTTAATGTTCCATTATCATTTATAAAAACACTTAATCTATCTGCAACAGTCCAGCCTACTGGTTGATTTTGACCTTGTGGTAAAATTCCTAAAGCTGTCTGCATAGCTGTTATAGAGTCTTGGACATCGTTTATATCCCCCGCTCTACAATCAGAAGATGAATCTACCTTTTGTGTAAAATAATCTATATTATCTGGATAAGTTGATGTCATTTTTTAACTCCTTTTTAATAAGCTATTGTTTGAAATCCCATGTTTGCAGTTCCAACTGTACTTATTGTTGGGAATCCCGATACATAGGCATTAGCATAATACTGACTCATTGATGTTCTTCCACTAGTAATTTGTCTAAAATAATACAATGTTGTGTCACTCAATAGAGCAATCCAATATGTTGTTCCTGCAACAATATGAAGAGGTGTTAAAAGAGTAAATTGATAAATTCTATCTTGTTCACCTGTTCCAATTACTTCAGAAGAAACACTTAATGGAGCACCAGTAGGTCTACTATTACCTGCAAGGCTTGCGTATATAGCCACTTTCATTTTAGCATTAAGAGAGCATTGATAAAAACTAATTGCTACTGTAGATATTGTTCCATTTACATAAGCTGAAACCTTATAGGTATCTAACACGTTTGCTGAATGAGCTGGTGCAGAATTTACTCCTGTATTCATCATCCCCATTTTTGGAGCATAATTATTAACTTCCCAATCATTAACGCTTGAAGTTCCAGTTGCTTTATAATCTTTCTTATAAAATGTGTCTTCATAAGTTTGACCAATAAAGGCTGGAGTTATATTGGGAGCACCTGAACCAGAAATTGGGGTTAATGTTATTACGCTTCCACTTATAGTTGCTATGTTTGTATTCGCTATCACTAAATTATTATTCGTAACTATTAGATTACCACTTGTAGTCGTTAAATTATTGTTCGTAATCACCAAATTATTGTTCGTAATTGTTAAATTACTATTTGTAGTTGCTAAATTATTAGTTAAAGTAACAACTTGACCATCCAACACTATATCGTGAGTTTGAAGAGCAAGAATATCAGCAGACATTTGACTTAATGTATCATTTGTAGGAATAAAAATTAATGTTCTAGCATCTTCAATATACCCTTCATTTAGAGTAGAAGTATCACTATTATAAATTTTATTTGTATTATCTCTTAAATGAATATATGCTAATGCAATTCCATCAGGCGGAATTGAAGGTTTTGATGCACCTGCGGGATTATAAATGCCTTGTAATTGATGAAACTCATATATCGGTTCAGTTCTAGTATAAACTGTCTGTTGATAAATATTTCTATTCGCATCTATAAAGTCTACAGAATATGGATAGATATCTGACTCTGTTATAGTTAAATATAATAAGTCAATTCTAGATATATTTAATCCACCACCAAGGTCTTGAGGAACACTAGAAATTGTAAATTGCTGCGTGTCTTCAACTTCAATTCTACTTTGATTTTGATATCCAACTCCACCAGAAATTTGAACCGTTAATGATTCAAAAGGTTGAGCCAAGACTCTTAGAGAAGAATATGAATATTTTGGATTTCCCAAAACAAATTGTTCTCGACTATAGTGGAAATCAAAAATATGGTCTGCTTCCAAATCTTCTACATCAAGATATATTTGGTCCAAATCCTCCTTCGCAACATGCTGGTCGTTGTAAAATTTTTGTTTTTTCATATTACTTTCTCCTTAGGTGAAATAGTTCCCTGAATAAAATACTTCAGCATATATTGACCATCTGAATCCATACTTTACCTCACTTGTCAATACAGCTATATTTGTTTTAATACCAGCAGCTTTAGAAATATCAATTAATTCTCCAATTAATATTGCTGATGGATTGTCAAATTGACCCCATTTTTTAGTTGCATATTGAAATGTTCCGTACTTAAGAAACGTTTCCCAAACATTAAATCTTAAGGTGAATCTAAAATCATCATCTCCAGCATTCAAAAATTGACTAAAATTTAATTTTGAATAATCTGGTATATGATATTTATTATATGTTGTAACTACTCCAGTTTTAAAGGGAAGAGTCGTGTCTAGCGTTATTGTTTTCCCAATAAAATTATTTGAAGTAGAGTAATTTGTCCCTATTTTTCTAACATCTGTAGATAAAAATATTCCAACAACATTACCAACTTCAAACCCTGTGGTTACTTTAGTTAACTCATCAGGTAATGAATATTCATCTACTATTAAATTATCTAATCTCTTTGTTTCATCTATTGTAAAAGTTTTATCTTCTTCTATAGTAGCTTCCCATTGATAAACTGTTCCAACATCAGGGTCATAATACGAAATATGAACGACATACCCAGGAAGCATATTTGTTCGAACCTTTACATGCACAGGAGTTGACTCTACCAATATAAAATTATTAACTAAAGAACGGTGTCTTACAATAGTATCATTATTTAAAAAACTATGCGCAATTTCATCATATGTATAATCTGTTGATATATCTTGGTCAACATTATAAATTAATGTTAATCCAACTCCTGCTGAAACTGGAGTTGTTAAAGTAATGTCAGCACCTGATGGAGGAGTATTTATAAAGCTTGCACCTGATGCAAAATTTGTCCCTGTTCTAGTTGTATCTGTTTCTAACCAACACTCAGGAATTGTTCTATCAAGTACTCCACTCGAAGCATGAACAATTGTCCCTGTTATAGAACTAACATTTTCAACAGCTTTTGGAGTTGTATATTTCCCTCCAAGCCACCATCTATCTTGAACATATTGATATCCAATAATTGGGAATTCGCTATATGGAGTAATAAGATTTACAAGATTATTATATGTTACATTCCCTCTATCATACGCATTTAATAATCTTTGCCTATAACTTTCGTCTAATTCTCCAAAGTTTCTCAATAAGTTAAACGTCTTGCCGTGTAGGTCCAAATCACCAGATAAGGCTGTACTTACTGTGGAAGCAAGTCTCTCACTCTCTATTGAATCTTCAAGTCCAGCCAGCTCTTCAGCAATAGCTGTCATTATTTTATAATTGTACGTTGAAGAGTACTTAGAGAATAAACTTGATAAACTTTGTAATAATAAATATCTTATATTATTTAGCGACATTATAGAGATACCTGAATATTAATTGTATTTAGTCTTGCTGTTTCATTTTGACCGACAACAATATCACCTGTTGTTAATCCATTAATCGCTAATGTATCAAGATTTATATTATAAACTCCACTTACTTGTTTTATAACCTTAATCAATTCAGCCCTAATAACTTGCTCACCTGTCTTAAATGTAGCAAGCCATTGACCAACATCTTGTTCAATTGTATTTGTGACAATTGTTTGGTCGTACCCAGTTAATAGAATAACTGTGACATCAATTGATATCGATTTTAACACAGGAGCAGCAACGTTAACACCAATACCAGCAGCAATAACACCTGAATCTGTATCATTTTCTATTCCATTTATTGTTCCTTGAATTTTATCTTTTACTGCTCTAATTAATTCTGCTGGAGCAGAACCATTTCCATCATCTATAAAAACAGCAACTAATCCATTAGGTGGGTCGTATTCAATAACCGTAGCATTCTTTACTCCATCAATAGAAAGAGCAGCAGCTCTTAAAGCATTTTTTGTAGCTTTAGAAAGCGAACTTAAATATAATGGGACTCTAGACCTTAATTCGTCATCTGTTTCTTGGTCTGTTCCTCCACTCGTATTATCATAATTGATAACACTATCAATTCCGGATGGTCTAGACACTATATTTATTATTGAGTTTGCTGCGACATTCCCACCAGACCCAACCCCTAAGGCTTGAATTGGAGAATCTACAGATAAAGGATAATAACTAACTAAAAATGTTGTTGCATTATCTGGTAATTGACCTTGCCATATAATTTTTGAAGCTGACTCATCTGTGTTATCTAAATAATAATCTATATTTTTTACAAATGTATATCCTGAAAATCCACTAACAGTCCCTGTTACGGTTGAAATATCATAAACACTTCTTGTTTCTAATAAATATTCATCAGTTCCTGAAACAAATGTATATTCTTCATCATTTATCACAGCAGGCAAAACTTTTTCTAGAGTTGTTTGAAACTCAATACCTTTTATAAGATTCGTAGTGATTGTCTTTACTCTAGTCGCTGCTGGGATAATAATATCATTATTTGTTTTTGTTAGTTTAGAAAAAGTTGCTATCCCAGATGCTCTAGTAGCAATTCTTCTTACTAGTTGAAAATCTGCGACTCTATTGTCCAAATCATCACTAGTCGCTGTTGCAATAAATGTTGCATTATAAACATTTTGCAATGTTGCATATAAATCTGCTATAGCATTACTTACAGCAAAAAAGAAACTACTTATTACACTGCCTATATTAAAATCTGTAATTGCAGTAGTAATCTGTGAAAGATAAACTTTTAGACTTTCAAAAATACTTCCTTGTGTTTTAAAATTTATAGCCATTTTTTCATCTCCTAAATTGTGTCTTTAGTTGTGTAAGTAACTAAGAAATAATCATTAACAGTCACATTCTGCGGTAATGCTATTGTATTGTATGATACCATAGCTCCATTAGCATAATTTAATATTTGCTGCGTATCATCTTCATTAAAAACTGTTGCTAGAGTATAGATATTATATCTAACATCTATTGTCTTCCCATCAAGACTTTGTTTTCTTTCACTATAAATGTTTGTTATTTTTGTAGATGTATATGGAACATTAACTGTATCATAATCAATTAATACTCTTGAAAAAGTAGATGGTAAATTTGTTCCTAAAGTAATTTTATTCCCATCCGTGAACCCTCCTGTAAAATAATTTGTTTTAACTTTCTCTTGGTCTGTAGATAAATAAACTCCTCTTATAGCAAATATATTATATTGTGTGTAAACGACACTCTGCGAAACACTAATATCTTCTTCACTCACTATAGGATTTAAATCTGCAGTGGGTTGAACAAATGGATAAATTAAATTATTTGTATTAATCGTTTCACCATTTATCAAAGTTGCATTTATTTGAATATCTAATTGACTTGGATTATCTTTGTTTGGCTGAACTGTTAAAACATTAATGGTTTGAATTCTAGGGTCTTTAGTCAATATATTTAATATTTCATTTTTAACCAAAGACCTTACTGCTAAAATATTTTTTTCCCCAGCCATGTTGTTTAAATCAAATCCATAATTATTATCATAAAACAATGTACCTTTTTCGGTAAATAATGCATTTTGAATAGCCTGAGCAACATTATCTGCATCTGAAGCAGATAAAACATCACCCGAATTTGATATAATCAAATCCCCATCTTCTAATGCAAAATCTGTTCCCAAATTTGGATTATCTACCATTATTTTGACCTTCCTAAAACAATAAAGTTATACTCAAATAATATTAAACCTGGTCTATCAACTGATTGAGAATATCTTCTATTTTTAAAAGAAACATCATATACGGATGTCTTAGTCGGATTTAGTTTATCTGTAGCAATATTGGTATCTCTTGCATCCATATAGTAGTCTACAAATTGTAATTTATCTCCTCTGCTCACTCTTAGAGGGTTATTGTTCCATAAAAAGAACTCTTCCATTACATCATAAAAGCTTTTATAATCTGTGGTTTTCCCACTTTGATTTGTAAACGTAGAAACAACTGCTTCGTATGCATGAGGAAGCTCTATTACCCCTGACAATACAATAGTTTCTGGACCCTTCCACCAAGTATCAATATAAAAATTATTTTGAATATTATCTATAGATGAATCTGTATTAGTAGAAGCAAAATCTTTTACATCTATTAATCCTCTTGTTTGCTGAACAGATTTTCTAGAATCTCCTGCAAGGTCAAATTTTTCAATACCAAATCCAAAACGTTTATTATTATTTGAATATGTTGCAACACTATACAAATCTAACGTATATTTTTCTGTCTTATTGGAATCTACTGTTCTATCAATTGTTGTTACATTTACATTTATTACTTTTGTATCATTGTCAGCAACCGAAATAGCTGGAGTCCCATTATTGTCGTCTCCTGAAGCTCTCTTCGTTACAACATCTACAGTATTTTCGCTTATAGTGTTTTTGTCTTCATAAAAATATTTTATAACAACATACCCCGTTGGTAATGTTGCAGCTGATTGCTTCAACGTAACTATTTGATAATCTCCATTGCCAGGGTATGCAACCCAATTCCCATTTACTAAGGTAGTTGTGTTGTTCCCAGCATCTTTTACATATTTTCTAACATCACCATTTGAATAATTTATAGCTGTGCTTATTGGAGTTGTGCTTCCTTGCCCTGATACGGGGTAAACATATTCAACTCCTTCATCATTTGTTGATTGTCTTTCTAAAGCTGCTTTTTTAGCTAATGCAATTGGCTTTTTACATAAAATGTGAGGTGTTGTGTTGTTCCCTGGTAATAAAGAATTTGCTGTATTTTCATACCCTGGTTGACCTGTTTTTACTCCATTTCTTATTACAGCCCAGCCTATTGCGTATTTACTCTTATCAATATAAGCAGTTTTGTCCCAATTATTAGTGTTTTTTAAGTCCAAATTTTTATTAGGGTCGTCAGATTTTATACTATTTGTTTTGTTTGGAACATTTGTCAACCCAACTTCAAAGTTTCCAGAGCTCGAATTTTTCCCACTAATTTTTATAATTCTCTGTTCAGTTAGTTGTTTAGAAACAATTTTCTCTACTTGCTTAATATATCTAATCATAAAAAATGGTGGTTTATAGTAATCAGCGGTTCTTCTAGCCATTGTTATAACTCCAAGTTCGCAGTCTCTACCACAATATATGGAGGACTTGCATCAGGTCTTGTACAAAATAATTCTAAATTTGTACAGAACGTATGAAAAATTGACGACGTTTGGTCAGCTGCTAAATTAGCAGTCTGAGGTGAATTTGCAAACATTGTCTGTAAATCTGTCATTAAACTTATTTTTGCTGTTTCTATGGATGCTGGATTAATAATTGCTAAAAAATACGGCGGAATAGGAATCCATAAAACTGCTGTAAAATAAGCTGATAAGGTATCTCCTAATTTTTGAGAAGCAATTGCAGGAGAACCTATTCCACTTTGACCAAGACTACATAATTCTACAAATGCTGCATATAGGCTGTCTTTTGCATCTGCATAATCTCCAAGTAAGGCCTTACTGGTTGCTTTAGCATTTATTGCATAAGGAGAATAAGTTCCCTCTCCAATAAACATCTTTACCCATTCTTCAGCAAAAGCTTCACTACTTTGTGGACTATTAGGTGTTTGTATTAAATCAAGCATTGCTTCAATATTATCTTTTAAATCAACTTGAGGCATTATAGTGATACCTTATTTTTTTCAGAAAAAATCTTTGTTATAGAATTACTTACTGTTTGAATAAAATTTGCCCAAGTTACAAATCCATTTAAAGGTCCTGATGGACCCATCCCTGTCATAACTTGTAACTGCCCTAAAGCATTCATAAAATCATTTTGAAACCATGTTTTAAATTGGTCTCCAAGCATCATCGGTTCAAATGTGCCTGTACCAAGTGAAATTTGACCATCATTGTTTATTTGTATAGCAACTCCACTTGGATGTGTTATATTTATTTCGCATTCACCATTATTTGGTTCTGTCATTTCAATTTCAGCACCAGTTTTATGATGAAATTTTATTTCTGACCTAGTTTGACTACTTGAAGGATTGCTATATCTAATTAAATCTCTTAATCGCATCCAAGAACTTGATTGATGATATACTAAATAATCATTATATCCTGACCCTTCATCTGGAACTGTATTAAAAAATGGATGCTTTAAAGCTCCAAGACAAACAGCATAGTCAGAATATTCTTCAAGATATCCACAAACAACCCAATCTCCAATATCTGGCATCCAAACGAACCCGGAACCATTTTGAGCATGTGTTCCTGAAGTTGGAGATAATACCCTAACACCTTGAATTTGTAATCTTCCTGATGCTGGTTTAACATCAATTGTATAAGCTTCATGCTGAACTTCAGCCTCTATATTATTGTTAAGCTTTTGCTTATTAATAATTTTTTGAGGATAAATATTAACAACCTCTGCTAAAAATAAAGAACTTGAATACATTATATCGATGTCCTTCCGTCAATATATGCAAGAACAAATTGAGCAACCTCTAATTCCAATGTAGCTTCAAAGCTTATTAGTGGGTCTTCTACTGAAAATAAAGGTAAATAATCTTCTATAACTCCAGCATGTCTAACAATTGTTGTTCCATTAGCAAATTGGCAAGAAACATCAGTCATTGTATTATCCCAAATTATATAAGCATCAGGAATTAAAACTGTTTGACCTGTTTGAGATGTGCTTACCCTACCTGCAAAAACTATTTCTATTCTAGTTATTTTTGTCTTATGTTGCGTATTGTTCCATCCATAAAATACATTATAATAAAATATTGTTGATGGGTCTCTAAAATATAAATATGTCTTATCGGACCCGTCTGGTAAATGTGAAACACTTACATTTATATTATCTGTATTTATAGAATCTAAATCAAATCCATTATATTTTATTGCTTCTGTTAGTTGGTCCTTTGTTTTAGGATGCAATGTGACTAAAATATTAGCATATTCTTGTAATTCAGCTGGGGTTAAATTATTAAAATTATTACTTAAATATGTAGCTCTATTTCTTAGAGTTACTTGTGTTGGATTTTGACTAACAGTTTCACGTGTATAGACTGCTTTTTCTAATCTCTTAGCATCTTTTTCTTGCTTGGTTAATGATTTTTCTTTTGCTTGCCCATATTGTGCTTCCCCACTAGTCTGTTCTTGTTTAGTTACAGGAGAAAGCATTTGGCTTGTAAAGGTTCCTTCAATTTCTCCTCTTGTAAATTTTAATGTTGTTGTCCAATCATTACCCCATGCATAATTATGAACTACTCCTTGAATATAGCAATTAAAGTTTCTAAGCTTATTCTGTGTATCTAGGGCAAAATCTTTTATTTTCCCCTTTTGACCAATTTTGTATTTTGAATCACCCTTTACAATTATTGACCCACTCCACCAATAATTGGCAAATTTCTGAAACATCGCCCAAGCTGATTCATAAAACCTACTAAATGTGTCTGAATAAATATCGTCTATTGTTACAGGTCTTAATCCAAATCTTCCCCAAAACTTTAAAATCCCACTATCTGTGTCTAGGTTGTATTCATCTAAGTGATAACTTTGTTGAGACCTAATTGTTGCAAAAGTCTTTTCTAGGTCTACTTGAGCAGTACTAATTTGCTTTATTGTCTTTTCATCATAAGTCTTTTTCTTTTCAGCTCCTAATAATGCTTCTACATTTGTTCTGGAAACTGGAGCAACACCAACATTCCCCAACATTATGGGAGCACACCCTATTACGGATGCTACTGGTCTATCAATTACTACTGTTTTAAGTTCATCATCACTTAATTGAAAATTCCAACTTCTAATGTCTTCTTGTTTTATCTCTACCCACTCTTTAGTCATTTTACTTGGGTCATTTATTATTTCATTACTTTCATCTATCCCACTATTGTAATCCCAAGCATCTAAGGTTTTTCTTAAAACAATATTCCCAATCTCATCAATAAAAAATTCATTAAAGGGCATTTGAGCACCTTGTTTTAATATTGAAAGAACTGGAGATTCTGAATTTATATTTAAAATGCTTCTATTAACAGTATTAGCATATTCCATTCTTCCCCATGGATAATATCCATTTTCAGAAGTTAATTCTGCTTGAGGAACATACTTACTTGCTGAATCTAAATTCGTTGCCCAATAGAGATACTTAAAGCTTGGAACATTATTATGTATAACTTTTTCGTTGAATTCTCCTGTATTTAGGTCATTATAAATAATAACGTCATCAGGAAAACTACTTTTTGGAATATCTTTAAAAGGAATCTTACCATATTCTGATAGATTCTTTTTTAAGACATTTCTTGTAAAAATGTCTATACAAAATCTTGTTAAAACCATATCAACAGCTTCATGAGCTCTTAATCCATTCAGTGAAAACATAGCATCTACTTGCTTTAAAAATATATTAGAATAAGGGAAATTAAAATATAAATAATGAACAGATAAAAACTTTGCTAAGCATTTCCCTCTTATTGTGATTGCATTATTAGTTCCACTTTCGGATGGTGCAAAGCTATTTGTTATTCCATCTACATATCCACAAAAAATCAAATGCGGGTTTGTGATTCTTTCTACTATATTTAAGGCTTCTGTTTTTGTTTTGTCTAGTTCAACACGATTACCATCGTTATCAATCATTTCGTCAAAATTTCTTATAAAATATCCATCAGACCCATAAACACCAAACCCTAGATTTTTTCCTATCACTTTAGGGCTTCTTGCTAAATAAATTTCTATATAATCCATTGGTTTCACTTGAAAGAATATTGAATCCTGTCTATATATTGCTGCACCAAATGAATCACTTTTTTGATTCAAAACCATTTGATTATAATCTAACATTATTTCAAAAGAACCAGTATCACCATTTACATCTTTTGAGGTAGATATAGATATTACATTATTTAAATTAACTTCTCCATTTGAAGTTAATATTCTTACAAAATACTGAGGACCATATTCTACATTACTCATGTACTCTGACCACTCGATTGTTTACTTGTCCAAGGATTTACTGGCTTAACCTTAACAGGTTCTTTATTTTTATCATCTTTTGTCTTAGTAAGCTCACCAGTCTTTTCATCCAACTTGTACCCAACTTTTGCAAGCTTATCAACTATACTACTTATCCCAGTAATCATTTCTTCTCCAATTTTTTCAAGACCAACAACTATTTTTGCCATTGTTTGCATTTCTGGGGCAAACCCTGATATAAACTGTTGAGTTTGTAAATCTCTAAATTTACTTTCAGTGTCTCCAAGCGGTCCTCTCATTTTTAAAACTTCTTCAGGTGTTGGTAACTTAGCTGTCGTTTCTCTTGCTTTATATCCATACCAATCTCTTAAAAACATTTGAGCTGTATCTTGCCCAAATATTGATGTTAATTCTGCACCTTGTCTTCCTCTTCCACCAAAATCACCAATTGTTCTTTTAACATTTTGAGATATCTGTTGAAACCTTCTTGGGTCATTTAAAGCAATTGATTGTATATCCTGTTCACCACTGAATATAGAATAAATTTCTTCTGGCGCCAAGCCAGATGACATTAAAAATTGAAACTTGGAAGGGTCCGATACAGAAGCTTTAGCAAATTCATTTAACCCCTGTGCTGCTTGCACTCCCATTTGACCTCTTAGCCCTAATCTTGTAGCTAAGTTGTTTTGAGATGATACTACCCTACCCATTGTTTCATCTGGATTAATAGCATTTAATTGCATAATTCTACTTAATATAGGAGCCATCGCTTGCATTTGCTGGTCTATTAATTCAGGAGCAATTCCTGCTTTTCTTTCAGACTCATAAAATTTTTGAATTGTTTGGTCAAAACTTTTATCTGGAACCCACATTCTTAAGCTTCTTGATACTTGCAACATCTGTTGAGCAGATTCTCCAAAAACAATTGTGTTTCTTGTAAACAAATCCATTGACCTCTTGAACTCTTCATCTCCTCCTCCACCTGTTCTTGCAAACTGTTGAAGAAATTGTTGTTGTTCTTGAGGATTTAAGATTCTTTGGCCACCTACCATCCCACCTTGCTGTAGGATTTGTTCAGGTGACATACCTAACCCACCTATTCTTGCTTGTTCAAATACTTGTTGAAATCCATATGCTTGATGAATTCTTTCAGGTGCAACTCTAAATGCTTCTCCAAGAGTAGTTAATGCAGCACCTGCAACAAATTTAAGTATTTCAGGAATAGATTCCTTTATTGATTCTATTAAAACACTTTTCTTTTCACTTTCAGGTTTAAGTTCTTCTCTAAGTTTTACTCTATTAACAGCATCACTTAATGAACTTCCTAATCCAAGTAAGCCTCCAGCAACTGCCATTGGTTGGCCACGAATAAATCCTTCTGCAACCCCACCACCAGCTCCATAAGACATTAGACCCTTCATAAAATCAAACATATTTTTGTCTAATTGTCTAAACGAATCAGATACGGTTTTAATTGATTTGTCTAAGTCTTGTTCACCTATTTGTCCTTCAGCAAATTTTTCAGATAATACACCAGCATATCTTCTTGATGCTCCTGTAGTCATTCCTTGTTGTTGGAAAATTTGTGCTATATTTTCTCTCGTAGCCTCTTTAATAGCATTACTTAACCACTGCTCTTGCTGAGCTCTTTGATTTTCAGGAGAAAGCTTTTTTATTTCCTCTGTGAGTCCTCTCATTACAGTAGTAGATTCCCTCACAAGCTCTCTTTGGTCTCTTACATTTTGGTCACTAAGAGCACTCTGGTGCGTCTGTCTAGAAGCACCTACAGGGCCTGACATTGAGGCTAAACCTGATAAATCAAATCCTAAGTATTCAGCTGGCATTTTTATCCTTTTTTCTGTTCATCAATTATTTTTAACAGTTTTTCTTGCGAAGCTTTTATTAGTTCTTCTTTACTTTGGATTCTTTCACTTGATTTTTGTTGTGCTGCTTGTAGTCTTTTTTCCCATTCCTCATCCTGCTTTACTTCGTCATCTTTTTTCTTGCTTGCAGGATTAGCAATGTATTCATGAGCTTTTAAAAGTAGTAATTGCATTGCTGTCATATTCTGCACAGTCCAGGGTAGCCCATGACGTTCCCAGGTTTGAAATTTTACTTTTTCCCAGTCTGTGCTAACAAGTTTTTTAATTCGTCAAATCCCATATCTATAGAATTTTGAAACTTAATAAATTCATTATACACAGGAAATACGACTTCTTTATAAAACTTTCCACTGACTCTTATTTTTTCTGTTAACTGAGTAAATGTTCCAAAAAACCTATTAACTTGATTGTTTTCATCAGTATAATAAATTTCATCAATTACTATTTCTAAAGTTGCTAACATTCTTGCAGCTAAAACAGTAAACTGGTCTGAAGTATCCTTCCCTAAAGTTTGTTCCTCTCTTACAGCAATCTTTAAATCTTCTTGCATTGATGGAATATGAACTTTAAACTTTAGAGTCATCTTTTTCTTATCATCTTTTGCATCTGTATAGTCTGCTATGATAGTTGCTTCATATTGCTTCCCTAACTCAATCTTTGCTAACTTTATTTCTTGCCCATTCTTCTCTTTTTCTTCTGCCATGCTTGCTTACCTCCTTCTTTAAATTTGCCTAACTTGTTAGGACTTTATTGCGGTTGAATCGTATTCACATAATCATTTAATTTCTTAGCTACTATAGTTATATTTTCCATCACCGCAACATTCGCTGTACTTAGCGTTATTGTTCTAGCATTAAACTTGCAACCCTCTAGTGTAATTAAATTAGTTTGACTTCCTATTAATTTATTTATAGCTTCTGTGGCTATATCAAATAAAGGAATTTCTATAATTGGATTTTTAATTTTAATATCAAAATAGTCATATAGTGAAAATAAATCACTTAGACCTAAATCATCATTTCTTTTACCTTGTAACATATTACCAATATCATTTACTGTATCTAGAGCAAACTTTATACCCTTATTTAATAATAATCCTGCGCTTGCGATAGCTTTAAATTTATCTGTAGCAGAAGATTCTTCTGCAAGACCATTCTTTATGTCTTTAGATAAATTATATAATTCTACTAATCCTGTTTTGCCACCAAAAATTGTATCTGTTAAATTAACAAATGCTCTTTGAGCAGTTGCATTATAAATAGAAATTCCTTGAGCGTAATGTTGTATCTCAAATTGATGTAAGTTCTTTATTGGTTGCAAATTATAGCTGCAATTAATTGTCATGTTTTGTATATATCCAACTTCAATTCCATTCCATTCAATTGTGCAATTTTGAGAAGTTATAACCTGTTGAATTCTCATTAGATTGTCCTTGCTTGAAATAGAGCAGTTATATCTTGCATTACTATTACTGCACCTAATGTAATAGAAAGTGTTCTAGCTTTTAAAACACAATTTGAAAACTTTGCGAATACAACATTATCTGCATCTAATAATTCTACATCAAAATAAACAACAAATTGTAATTTATCTCTTGGTGCTTTCCCTGAGAAAACTGCTTGCCAAAAATCAGAAAGCCCCTCTGCAGCTTTTACAGAGGGGCTTATGTCAATTGTTCCATTACTAATATCTTTAGTGATATCAGTCAAAGCTGTAGAAGCTTTCATTCCAGGTGTTAGTCTGTCAAAAAACAAGTCACTTTCTAGGAGAGCTCTCTTAGCAACAATTCTTCCTACGCTCGTACCTGGCAAAAATTCAACTATATAGCCTGAGCCTATTTGCTCTATGGGCTTTATGTTAAAGTCTTCCTCAACAGTAATTTCTTGTAGTTCTCCAATTTTCATTCCATCGAAGAGCACATTTGCGGTTACTGCTGAAAGTGGTTTACCTATTAATTCTGGCACCTAATAACCTCGTTTGTTTATTAGAATTTTAACTCCTGAGCTTTATTGTTATCTGTAGCAATCATTTTCTTACGAGCTAACATAGTTACATCGCTCATAATAATGATACCATTTACATCAATAGAGGCTCTACGTGTATTTAGTGAACAATCACTAAATAGAAATAAAGGAGCTCCCATAGCATTTTGAACCTGGACATCGAAATAGAGAGCTGTGATTTTATCACCTAACTCTAAATTTGATGCTCCACTTTGTAGAGCGTTTACCAAATCTGTTGTCGTCATAGAAGCATCTTTAAATGCTGTTGACGCAGGATTAGGCATAACTCCAGCAAATGGCGTCTTTCCTCCAACTTTCCCATTTACGTCCATCTTCAAAGAAGAAATCAAATCTAGAATCAAATCAGATTCAAGAAAAGCTCTTCTTGCAGTTAGGTCGTATTGCGAAATTCCTGGAACATGGATAGAGTCAATTGGATTACCAATACCTGAAACTCTTCGATAATTACTATTTTCATTCCAAGAAAGAGACTGAAGCTCTCCAACTTTCTGACCGAAAAACAATAGCGTTGCTGTAGCTGCTGTTAGCGGTGCTGCAATTAAATCAGACATGTTTTCTCTCCTTTCTTCTTATTAAATGTTATTTACAAAAGTCTGTGTTATAAATATCCAGTTGATTGGGCTAACAGGAGCAACTTGATAAGTGATAAAGAAAACTTTTGCATCGTTCGGGTCTTTTGTAACTATGATGTTCTGATAACCAACAATGATTTGAGACTCTTTTAATCTACTTAGAATAGAAGCAACTGTTGATTGCATTTGACTTTCTACTCCAGAAATCCCCTTCTTACCGATATAAGTAGATTCAAGAATTGTTCTAACATTGTCTGTTAGATAGTCCTTTATTCTAACAATAGAATACTCTTTAAATGAGTCTTCAACAAATTCTGATTTGTCCTGAATTGTTGTAACTCCTCTTACAATTCTTCTTCCTTGTGGAACTTCTTCAATTGTGCAAACTCCATACTTAATTAATGTATCTTTTTGAGATTCATTATATTTCGTTGCAATCGCTGTTGCAGAAATAGTCTTATATGTGATTGGAGTAGCAACATCATTACCAGCTGCTAAACCTACAACTTTCGCTGCAGTATAAGCTGCTGATTGTTCATCTGTACCAGGAGCAACTAAAACCATTCTTTCAGAGTTTAAATTATAAGCTCTGTCAACTAATGAATCAGCTGTTCCAATAGCACCAACCGGGTCACTTGCAGCAGCACCAACAATCGCTGTTCTTTCCTTCTTTTGATTTGAATATGTTTCTACGTGTGTTTTAAACAACGCATGAACTAATTCATCTGTTGAACCTGCTGGGTGCAATATATTAACAAACTCATTAATATAGAGCGCTAAAGCAGTAGACCAGTCAGCTAAGACGATAGGGTCGCCATTTGAACCACCAACTAAATTTATATACCCTGAGGTAACAGCAGGTGAATCACCACTAGCAGAAACAGTTAATGATACTAGTACAGAATTATCTTCAAAATAATCAGCAATGTCTTGAATTGTAGCAGCATTATCAATACTCTCAATAGTTGTTCTATTTGTCAACGTATCATACAATCTAATAGTCATTTTCTTTCCAGAAAGTGTTCCATTTTCTACTTTATATTCAATACTATTAGTATATGTTCCATAACCTAATGATTCTATGGTAGCAATTGAAGCGCTACTAATATTTGTAATAGAATGAGAAGCTTGAAGTGCATTTCCAATTCTAGTTAAATAAATTATTTGTGCTCCATGTTGCCATGCTTGTTGACAGGCATCTACTAAATCTCCCTCTCTAAAATACGTAGCAGCAGCATTAGGGTCTGTAAACCTTAATACTGTGTTAGGTTCTCCGCCTGCGGCAGGACCTATCATTGCAACTATTCCACCTGGTGCTAAACCGAAGTTCGTAAAATTCGAAACATCAGTTTTAACTGCGACAGTTGGAATTCTATAAAAACGTCCGTCGAAACTTGGCATTTTTTTCCTCCTTGTTTAATTTATTTTGTTGTTCTTTTCATCATTGCTGTGTACATTTCTAACCACTGTTTTCTAGGTTTTTCTTCTCTTCCGTCCTTTACCTTAGCATAGAGCTTAAGGGCATGAACTAAATCCTTTGGAATTTCCATTGAAAATTCAAGAAAACTTATTTTTGATTCTTCACTTTGTATGGCAATCATTTCATCTAAACCTCCTTTTAATTTATTCCACCAGAAATTATTATTGTTCCAACTTCTATAGCGCTTACCAAATCAGTTATTGTTGAGTATGTCATTCTTGTCATTGCTAAGTAATTTAACACAGCTCTATATACTGTTCTTGGAAGCTTTGCTACATCTAATTCCTGGTCACTACCACCGATTCGGTAAAACTTAATGAACTGATAGGTAGTGTATAAAGTACTTTTTTTCTCAAATAAAATTTGTCTCGTTAATAAATATAAATCATCTCTATATTGTGCATCTAAAGTCCATATTGCAATTTCAAAAATATCTGTTTGCAAAGCACCTTTTTGAGAACTAGCAGAATTATTTGTAATCTCATCACTGAACATTGCGTCTGCTACAAATCTATATTCTTCTTGATTTGTAATTCTAGAAATTGTAATAAGGGCTTTAGTATCTATTTCATTTACTGTCCTAGGATATGCAGTTACTACTTTTACATCAATTTTATCAGGGTATAGAGTATGCAAATCTTTATAAGCATCTCTCAAAACATGATAAATAGCGTCTTTAGCATCGTAAATTGCCATTATTGAACCTCAGGTGATAATTCTGTTAAATTGTTTTCCACTATTTTTAAAATTCCTTCATATAGTTTCTTTTGAGCTAATTCAATAAAATGCGTTGCTTCAAACCCTGGATGAATCCAACCCTTCGAATTAGGACCAACTTTTCTAAAAATTAATCCATTTTCTGTTTCAATAGGAATTGTTTTCCCCATCAATCCAGGCTTCATATCAAATGACGCATATCCTCTATTTAAATAAGATGCATAATCTGCTTCAACAACTGCACTAAAATACCAAGGATTTATTTCTCCTAAATACTTTATAGAGCTTAACAATGCTCCTGTTCTTTTTCTTATTCCTACTTCACCAATTGTTTCGGCTAATACATCTGGTAAATTGTCTTGCAAATATCCATTGATTCTTCTTCTTATTGCATCTAATCCTTCATCAACCATTTGACTTTTCTACAGGAAGTCTAAATATTGACTTCTCCTCTAATTTCTGCTCTGCTTCATCTTTACCTTCAAGAACTTTTTCTTGATGACTACTATCAATGTTGTCTAATAGTTTTTCAAATTCTCCAATATGAACCTTTTCTTCATCTGAAACATCAAGAAGTATTTTTTTAATATCTTCATTAGATGTTTTATTGGCCATTTTCTCATATAAATTTATAGCATCATATTCTACGCTAATCCCTGCTCTTAAAATTTCAGTATCAGTTGTTATCTCATCAACGCGAACACTTTTTTTCATTTTCTTTCTTTTTCTTGTCTTAGGATAACTTCCCATTCCTACTGTTACCAAGCCAGCTCCACCTGATGTAGTTGACATTCCGCCCATTCCTCCACCATCAGCTTTAAGGATTGGTAATGTTAAAATTGATTTCTTTTTCTTCTTTTTAGGAAGTTTAGAATAATTTGTTTTACTCGCCCACTCTTTACAATCTACTTTCCCATCAAATCCTTTTGAAGCAAAACAAGCAGCACTTTGTGCTTTTGAATCGAAAGGCATAATTACTCCTTTTTTTCAGGAACTTCTTTCCCTGTTTTCTCCTGCTCTGTATCTAATTCTTTAGGTATTTCTGGGTATCTACTCTCATCAGCTGGAGAAGTTTCAGCTGGAGTTTGTCTTTCACACTTCTTTATATTTTCGTCTACAACATATTTACGCATTGCCATGGCTTTTGCTCCTTTTTTTAATAATTATTCTATTCCCAATTTTTAATAACTTTTGAATATCTTTTTTGTAATTTACTATATTTATTACTATCTATTATAATGATTTTTATATTTGGATATTGTTGAATAAATAATTCTACTTTTCTTTTGTCATTTACTCTCCACATTCCTTTAATTTCTATAAACTTATTATTATAAAAAATATCAGGAGTATATGTTATCTCTCTATTGTTATCATTTAACCAAAATGTTTTTGGTTCATATTCATATTTAATATTTTTACTTTTTAATAATCTACAAAAATTTGCTTCCCAACTCGAACGAACATAATGCCCAATATCTTCTCTAATTCCACCTTTTGCTACACCGCTACCTTCATTTGTCTTATGCCCAATTAATGCTTTACTTATTTTTCTGTTTCTTTCCAAAATATGAGGACTATTTTTAATTCTTTGCCAAGTGTTTTTTAGTGTTTCTGACGTTTTTCTTTTTGATTCCTTAGTGTGCTTTATAACACTTCTTTTTCTATTTTTAAGAATTTCAGGTCTCTCTTTATATGTCTTTAATAGAGATTCTCTTATTTTTCTTTTATTTTCCTCTGTTCTTATATATGTTCCTGGCATAATGTTCTTAGTAATCTATTTTGCGGATATGTACGCGTTTCCCTAAAAACTCTCCAAGCTGAATGCTCTGGGGCATACTCATTACTTTCCAAATTCCTGGCTGTGTTGATATTTTTATCTTATCTTGACAGAAGAATCCTCCGCCTGAAAGATTCTTAGCATTAACTTCAACATCATAAGGGAAACTGACAACTCCATCTCCTATTTTCCAAACACCCATTTTTTCAAAAGGACTATCATAATTTGGAATATGGAACAAAGCCTTAACAGTTGTTGATTGATAATAAATTACTCCAGTAGATTGATTTCCTTGTTCTGGGTCTTTACATGTTTGACAAAACCTACTTGGATTTCCTGTCTTCTCATCTATACAATCCAATTTCCAATTATAAGTTACTCTAACAATATCTAAATCTTGGATGCTTCCTCCAGTTAACCTAGTAATTATTCCTGTTGAATAACTTACTGTATAGTCTGTATTTTCAATATATCCTGAAGCACCACTTACATCTGTTATAACAACTGAACCAGTTAAAATGTGGACGCTTGTTGAAGTCCAATCTGTTAATTCACCAATTAAACTTGTCATCCCGGTCAATCTTATATCATTGTCTCCATTTAATTGATAATCGAATTGATACAATTCGTTATTTACATATATTGTATCGCCCGTGCAAGGAATTGCATTGTAAATTGTAACGTAGACTCCTCCACGTTCCACCATCCCTGCTATAGCTTGTGTTCTTATTGTTGGGCATATTGACATATTTATTTCTTTTTCTTAAATTTATTAACGTGCTCTTTTTTCATTACATTTTTTACTTGTTCTGTGCTTTGCTTTGCTTGATTAACTTTTTTTTCATTTAATTGCAATTTCTGTTCTCCATTACCTCTGCTTCCAACCTGCTTAGTGACTGTTTTGTCAACTTCACTGTTTCTTACAACTCCAACTCCATAAGACCTTTTCCCTGGTAATTGAATAGCTGATTGCCCTACATCGATAATGTTTCTAGCAACATCTCTTCCACCTTTGCCTAAAAAATCTTGTCCTGTCTTTGGGTCTTGAACTCTATAAAGTATTTTAGCTCCGCAGTTTTTAAAATATTCTTGATTTCTATCATCAACTGTCTGAGTCATTACCCATGGGATAACACCCCATTTTGCTCCTTCTTTTTGTATCTTGTCTAAATAGTTTTGAACTTTACCTACTAAATCTTTTGCTTCTTGTGAACCTGTACCATAAATTTTTTCAATACCCGTAAGAAGACCTTGATATTCATCTATCATTATCATTTTTAATGGGAATTGTCTATCTCCAGATTCTGCAGGAAGGTCTGTCATTTTTTCTACTCCATACTTACGACCTACTGCTCCCCTATCATTTATTAATTGTAAATTACTTTCTAAAATTCCAACTATTCTCTGAATATCTTCTTTTGTTTTTACTCCCATACCAGGTTCATTTTCCATATAATTTTTAGAATTCTTTATAATATTTGGGAAAGCGACACCTTGCGCATCTATTACATCAAATTTAAATTCTTCAGGAGAATAATTTGCCATCATTGACATTAATGCAGAACCTGCATTGAATGTTTTACCTTGTCTTGGACTTGCGATTGTTCCAATTGATGTTGCTTCATAATTTGTAAAATCAGCTATAACAGGTTCACCTTTTGAATTGTATCCTAAAATAGCAGCTAATCTTCTTAATCCATTAGGTGTCTTGTTTTCACTAATATAACTATTTAAATCTACAACGGAATTAGAAAACATCGGCCTAATAATATCTTCTTTCTTTTGCTTAGAGAAAGAAAATTCTACAATATTATTTGGTTTATAAGAAATTTCTGCTGGTGAACTTAACCCATATTGTCTCTGAATAAGTTTATTTAATTTCTTTAAGTCATTTTCCCCAATCTTCATTGGAGCTTTTATTGCAAATACCATAGCTGACCCTTTTGCACTTATTTCAGAAACTGTTAAGTCTTCATCTAATTTTAATGTTTTAAATGCTCTATTTAAAAATCTAGCAGCATTCATTTTTAACATTGATTCTTTATTAGGAGAAATCTTATAAGCTTTACCAGTTGCTTCAGCTTTTTCAGTTGATTTAACTAAACTCTTAACATCTGGTGCTTTTATTTCACTAGCGGGTCTTACTTGCTTTTCAAATTCTTCAACGTATTTTCTTGATTTCTCATCACGCTTTTTTTGCTCTTCAATAGAAGATTTTGTTTGAGATAATTCAGCTTGACCTGATTCAACTTCTTCTAAATATTTTTTAGTTTTTTTATAATCTGCAAATTCTTCTTTAGATAAACTCTTTAACCCTCTCTTTTCATATTCATCTGCTTTGTTTTTGTTTTCTTCATATCCAACATCACTAATTCCACCAGCCTCACCTTTACTACCTTGCATTTTAGCTCTAACTTGCTTGTAAACATTATCAACCATTTTATCAACTTGCTCTTTTAATACTTGAGCTTGAGGGTCTGATACTTTAATACCTTCTAATCTCTTAGAAAAGTCTAAAATAAAACTAGCAGCAGAAGTTAATAATGCTAAATTATATTGCGCTTCTGTTTCCCCATAACCTCTTTCTCTAGTTAATTGAGTTTGAAGTTTTTGCCCTGATTCTTCTAGCTTAGGAGCTTGTTTTTTTGGTTCACTAACAATACCTTTAAGTCTATCAACAACTGTATCTTTTAATTTATTTATTTGATTACCTAAAATTTCTTTTATTCTAGGTGTCACAGCTGATTGCTGAGATTCTTGAGCTTCAGGACCTTGTTTGATTTTACTAGGAGCCTGTTCTATTTTACCTTTTTTTGGATTTGGACCATACCCTTGAGGGATTGGAGACCCTACATTAATTTGAACCGGTCTTCTTCTTCCTTCTCCTTGCCAATAAACCGTCATTTTATTTCCAGAACCAGTTCCTTTAGGCATCGACATCCCAGGTGTCTTTGGTCCAGCCCCTGCTGCTCCACCTGGTATTTTTGGCATTCCAAAAGCCTTTTCGAGTAAATTATCTAAATTTTTTTCTTCATCAAGTATTTCTTTTGTTAAATTTTTTACAATCTCTTCCATTGTATTATATACTCCTAGGAAATACTTTAATTTTCGTATTAATTACGTCCTTAATTTCTTTTTGCCACATTTCTACTATTCCAGCAAAAGGTTTTTGACCATAAGACTCACTATATCCATCAAAAGACCTTGATTGAGTTCCTCTTGTTAACCATGCCCAGAAGGCGCTCATTACTTGGATACCAATATATTTTGTTGCTGCTAAATTAATATCTTCTGGAGTTGTTGAATAACCCCAATCGTATTGAACCTCAATGTTTCTTCTACCATGAATAAAAATATTACCGAACATTGACCTAGCAGGAGCATCTGATAAATATGCAGGATAAATAGGAGGTAAGAAAATTTCTCCCCATTCTGGATGAATAATTAATTCAAAATCCAAAAATGTTCTCATTGCTTGTAATAAAGGATTGTACATTATCACATGAGTTAATTTAGTCATTGGATAATTATATGTTCTTAATGAATCCTTACCATTACCATCATAATATTCTGTTGCATTTCTATGCAAATAAAAATCTGTATGTGTTGAGTTGTTTAAATAAGCATCTGCTAAAGGAATCCAAGCTTTTAATTTGGAATCTGATAAGAAATCTTGAGCATCAATATAGCAAAGCGTAAGAGGGTCTACAGCTCTTAACCCAAATGGTTGCATTAAGTCCCTTACTTGTTTTATTGAGCAATAATACTTATCATCATCTAGTACAATTGATGAAACTCGAACTGATGGTTGAGTCCCATTTGCTACAAAATACATTTTCCAATATAACTTCCCAGAATCTATTTGATATGCAAATTTCTCTAAGCTTGTTTTTGTTAACTCACTTGGTAAATTTGAACCAGATAATGCTGTTGTCCCAGCTGCACTAACCCAAGTTGTGCTACCTGTATCATAAAAATACCAATTTTCATTATCATTGCTAATTTGTAGTTTTACATAACTACCGCTAGAAGAATTTGTATATGAAACAGCTAATTGATTTAAGAAAGTAAACTCTATACCATCACTATTTATGATGTATGGTAAAGATGTATCAGCAGGATTGGCAAGCTCAATATAGTTTGTAGTAAATGATATTTTACTAGCATCATATATAAAACTTGTTTCGCTACCTTCTATAGTATTCCACGTAAAGTTTATTTTCATTGAATCCTAGCCATAATTTTATTTAGTATTTCCTTGTCACTTTCTAATAATTCTTTGACTTTCCTCAATGTTTTGCAAACTTCAGTTTCTACTTTATAATAAACACCTTGCTTTATGATAATTCCTTGCTCAATAGCTTTTTCAATTATTTTTTTAATATTTGCTTTTTCTTCTTCATGTCTATCTTCAATTTGAACTAAACTATTTAAGACATTCTCTTCTTTAACGATATCTTCTTTCATCATAGGAATAGATGATTCTTCCATATTAACTTCTCTTATAAAACTGTTTGGATATTTTATCTGCAAATATCTAGAAGCCAAATCTGTTATATCAATTTGCTTATCCTTAACAAATCTATAAGTTTTGTTTTCTGGTTTAAAATTTAAAATTAAATTTATCTTAGGAATTATTTTCACTTTGCTATCTCCTTTTTTATGTGAAGGGAGCTTATTTTTAGTATAAGCTCCCTTCGAGAACTTAAGATGCGATGTTAGTAATCTTGACGATAGCCTGGCAGTACTGCTCTTTAAAAGCAATTCTTTCAGACGCTACAATCAATAACTGGTCACTTCTGATTAATACTTCATCAGACGATTTAATGGTGAATACGCGACGGTCGCCGATTACAGCTGCGTTACGGTTCAACATAATAGCCTCGGATGTATTGTCAGTAGTGCTTGTCCTCAACAAGTTAGTAGCAACAACAGGAATACCCCATACTTTACCAACTTCACCAGGTAATGCTGTGCCAGTTAAGCCAAGCTGGTTAAGAGCAAGGTTAATACCTAACAATTGACGAAGAGTTGACTCTTCTCTTAGAGATACAATCAAAAGCAATTCTGACTTATCGCGTCCGAAAACGTCTAAGTTTTGAATAGCAGATGAAATATCAGCTAACGAAAGAGCACCAGAACCTGCATCAACAGAAGTACCACAACCAACCTTCAACAGACCGTTAAAAGCTAATCTCTGGTCGTTTACGTACCAGTCAGCATCGGTTCCTGACGAAGGGTCAACAGCAGTAGCTGTGTGAGTTGTGTCTCCATTGATAAAGCAGTTTTCCTCAGCAAGCGCAAACGCCTTTGCCATATCATCCCTGATTACAGGAACAATAGGAAGTACGCTATCCTCTTCCAACTCGGCAGAAATAGCCAATGCAACCATCAACTTCTTAGCAGCCAATTCAACAGTACCAGTACTCATGAGAGACTCAGGAGCAGATGCTGTTTCACCAACGTAGTAAACTGTGTTACCAGTTGTTAGCTTAGGGAAACGATAAGTTTCAGTAGGCATTTGGAAACTTTGTAAAAATTGACGAAGGTATGACTTCTGACGAATGAAAGGAATAATCTGGTCTGCTAACTGTGGGATAATTAAATCACCACCAGTTCCAGACGTAGAATTCAAAGCCTTTTCAAATGAACTCATTTATTTTCACCCCTCTTTCGAGTATAATTTAAGGGTTTTAATATCGTGGTAGTCCCTATGAACACCACAAGAAATATTGTCGTTGAGAAACTCAACTAGTTATTTTTTAAGAATTAATTTCGCAAAAGAACGGTCAATGTCTTCCTGAGAAGCAACGCTTTTTTCAACTCTCTTTTCCTCAACTGCTTCAGGGACTACTGATTTCTTTCCTGTTGATTTCTCTATTTGAAGAGTTTCAACAGCCTTAGCAATACTATCAACTTTTTCCTCTAAAGATTTACCTAATCTGTCTTTACCATAATTAGATACCTTTTCAGCACTGAAAGAACTTAACATAGGCTTTCCAGAAGGACGTGGCTTGTTAAGGTCTTCATCTTCTTTATTCGCTCTTTCACCAGGACCTGCATCACCTTTACCAGCAACTCCATCAATCTCAGTACCACCTTTAAATTCCTCAACAGATGAACCAGTTTCTTTCTTTGTTTCAGGTTCTACCTTAGTCTTCGCACCCTGTGGCTCAGGAGCTACAGCGATTGACTCAACACTTTCAGAACCTTTTGGCATTTCGCTTTCAGATTTAACCTGAGTCTTTGCACCCTGAGGCTGAGGAGCCACAGCGATTGAGTCTTTCATTGATTTACCGCACTTTGGGCAGTAATGAATGCTATACTCTTCAGATTTTTGAAAAACGGAACCACAATCTTCACATTGAATGTCTTTATCTTCTGATTTCTCTAATCTATCTCCGCACTGAGGACAGAATTTTGCATCATAGCTCTTTTCAAGAGTCATTTCAAAATCTGAACCACAACCGCGGCATTTTAAAACTTCCATATTTTCACCTCCTTGATATTGTAATGATTTACCAAATCTCTTAATCATTTTCGGTTTCTTTTTAAACTTATTAAATTTGTTTTCCTCTTCTTTTCTTTCTCCTTCTTCACCCTCTTCTTCCTCTTCTCCTTCACTTTCATTCTCTTCCTCTTCAAATTCGTCTCCTTCACCTTCTTCTTCATCTCCATCTTCAACTATGGCGTATTCATCTTTTTCTACTTTTCCGCCTGATTTTCCTCCAAGAAGTTGGTCAAGTTTAGAATTAATTTCATCAAGTTTACTTCCACCTGTTCCAACAAGTGCTTCCTCTTCTTCCTCTCCACCCATTTCGTCTTCAACAAACTCATCTGATTGGTCGTTCTTTGCATTTTGGTCAACAACTTGGCGAGTAGGCTCTTTTTGCTTTGTTTCTTCTCTTTGAGGAGCCATTTCTGAAGTTGCACCACCCATTGGTTGAGGTTGAGCAGGATTAGTATTTGGAGCAGTAGCTCCAGTCATACCTTGCTCATTTGTTGCACCCATTCCACCTTCTGAAGATAAGTCAATACCTAATAAAGTTCCAAGATTATTTAAAGCGTCTTTTATACGCTTTAATTCTTCTGGTCCTAAATTGTCAGCATTGACAGCTTTTTCAAGACTTAAAATTTGTTTTTGAGCATCAATTGCTTTATCCAGCGATTTCATTAGCAGTTTCACCTCCTTTTGTTCTTTATTTAAGCTCTTCTCTAATGAGAAAACTGCCTCAGAATTCACTGGTAATCCAGTCAGAGACAATTCACGAAGTTCCATCTTCGTAATTTTTTTAACATCCTTGTTAACTGTGTGGTCAAAATAATTTTTTTGTGCTAACGCATCTCCACCGATTGAAACACTATATAAATATCCACCTTTAATTAATTCTCTGATTGGTTCACCTATTGAACCACCAGCAATTTCACTTCTAAAATATAATCCATTTTCATCAGACCAGGCATCAACAACTTTACCAACAGGTAAAGATAATTCCTTTCTTCTATGTTCAATAAACATTGGAATAGGCTGACCTTTTGCATATCTTTCTTTTATAGTATTTATTGTATCTGCATAAGCTTCAGACCCTATAACTTCATTTTCAAAATCAACAATTGGTCTACTCATAACTCCACTAATAACAAACTTTTCATTTTCTACCCCAGACTTTATTATACTTTTTTTATTATCTTTAAAGAAAAAGTTATTCATTAATTTCCTCCAATCTTTTGTAATAGTTCCTTAACATCAATAGAAATCTTTACTCTATCCTTATTGCTTCTTACCCAATCTTTTGCTTCGTGTAGGTTCCAAGATTTACCAATTTGAGGATTACGATTAAAAATTAATGTTTGAACTCTTAATTTATTATCACTTGGTAAATTGCCAATTACTGCTTTAATCCCAAGTGATTTGGAAATCGTTATTGTTCTCAATGTTTCTCTACTAAAAATTCTTGGGTCTCTTTGTCTAATACGAATATCTTCTGTTGATTTAGAAATCTTATTTTCGAGATTATAATTTTTTAATCCATTTAATAGAGATTTTGTCATCATACTTACTTGTTCTACATTATTCTGTAAATCTAATTGTTTGCTAACTTCATTTAGATACTCTAAAACTATTTTTAAGATATCTTCTTTATTAGCATACATAGCTTTTTCAAATTCCTGTGCTAATTCAGGACTAAGTTTTCTTACATAACTTTCCATTTTTTTAAGAGCTTCTTTTCTTATAGCTCCAATACGCATAGAGGTAAGACCAATCTTTTTGCCAATTTGTATATCTGAAAGCTTTTCTCCACTTTCATACCCAGTAGCATCAAGTATTATGTCTTTTTCTCTCTCTGTTAAAGTATTTAATGCATTATCTAATAAAATTTTTGTTTGTGAAGCTATAACAACATTCTCAGGATTTGAAAATTCATTAAGCTTATCACTCGTTAGCATATCACCCATTAATATGTCACTATTTTCAAAAGTCTTTTTGTCTAAATCTACATGCTGTTGAGAATTTTCTAAAATCTTCTTAACCTTATCTGGTTTTAATTTTAGTTTCTCTGCAACTTGTTCTGGACCTAGCATTTGACCTGTCTTTGAATAATGGTTTGAAACTAAGATATTAATCTTTGCTAATGTTAAATATTCACCTTTATTTAGTGTATCAGGTTGACATTCCCAGAACATATTTCTCTTTGCTACAACAGAAATAAACGTTCCTGGTTGTGACAAAGCTGGGTTGTATTGATTAAATTTATAATATAAATGCTCAATAGTGCTAGCAATTAGTTCTTCTTTTGGTCTAAATCTCGTAAATTTTTCAGCAACTCCCGATATAACATTCATGTTGTCTTTGACAAATTGCGTAAAAGCTTCGTTATAATCAGTAGTGCCATAATATTTTTTCAATGCTTCAGAAATTTTCTTTTTATGAATTTCTGTTAAAGGTATACCAAGTCTACCCTTTTCAATAGGTATTTTTTGCACGGATATCTCCTTCGCGTTAAACTTTTGGAAGAATGGAATCGATTTCTTTTGTAATTAAATAGAACTTAATCTCTTTAGCCAATCTATCAAATGCTTGTTGTAATTGTTTTTGTTTTACTTCAGGTTCTTTTTGTTTTAAATATTTATTAACTGCTTCTTTTAAAGTCTTAAACCCGATTTCTACATTATCTGAATTTAGTTTTTGTAATATATCATTTGTTTTAGCTTCTTCACCAATTGCTGTTAAAATTGAACTCTTAATTTGGTTGTAAGCCATTTCAATTAAATTTTCTTTTTCAGTAGATTCTTTATCATCTACTACTATTGTTTCCTCAATACCTTCGTCTTGCCCTTGCTCTCCTCTTAGCCCTGCTAATATTCCTTCTAGCCCGCCTTTTCCTCCACCTTGACTTTGACCTTCATTTTCCAGACCTCTTTCTTTTCTAATTTCCTCAACTGTCTTAATCCCAGATTGAATCAAAATCATATCTCTTTGAGCTGATTGCATTTCTTCTTGTATTGATTTTTCTTCCTCAAATGTAAACTCTAAATCAGGAGATTTAAATTCAGATACAATTATTTCTTCCGTTAAGAAAGAAGCAATTCTATCCATCATTGGGAATATTGTTTTATTTTTAAAGGCTTGAGACTGTAGCACTTGCCCTGTCATTGGTGCACCTTTTATTTCATCTGCAAATCCAACTTCAGAAGGTGTAACACCAAAAGCCATAAGAATCATTTTCATCAACCAATTCATATATTGCATTAATTCCATGTCTTTTGAAGACATAGCTAATGGAATCCATTTTACACCTTGTTTACCTTCAGCAGCCTGTGGGTTACTTACTACCATTACACGGTGTGGTTGTTGTAAATTCTCTTGTCTCCAATATTCACGAAATCTATCTAATTGAGCTTCATTAATATTACCTAATTCTAAAATACCTCTTGGAGTGGCATTGTTTTCAAAATACTTTACATTATATGATTCACCATATAAGAAAGCTGTTACCATGGTTTCAAGTGTATTTAAAACAGGGAATCCATAAGGTGTGTGAGACCTTGGATTCATAATCATATAAATTAATTGGTTCTTATCAAAGAATTTAGGTTCTTCTTTTGAATTCTCAATTACTTGATAATAACCAAGCAGTTTACCAAATTTATCAATCTTAATTCTTACTGTATCACCAGCAACAGCATAAATTTCTTGTAACTTACCACTAGAGCTTTTTACTTTTTCAATAACTCCAGCATCATAAAGCAAAAGGTCAAATAAAACCTTTTCTAAAAATATTCTAAATGATTCTCTATTCTCGTTCGGATGTCTTAAAAAATCTTCAATTTTTTTAATTCTGTCTTTTTGGTCTTTTAACTTTTCACCTTCTAGTTTTGTATCTACATCGACAGGTTTAATTGCATATTTCGCTGATACCACTTCATTAATAATTGTATCAATAGCAGCTCTTACAACAACATTTCTTTCATACATCTTCCTAAGAATCTGATTACTTAATCTATATTCATAAGAATGCTGCTTCTCTTGACCATGCTTAGCTTGGTCTTGATAAGTTGGGATAATCGACATCCCAGATTTTTCTATAGACATAGCTTTTTCTGGTTGTTGCGGTTGTATAATAATAGAACTGCTTAACGATTTATTTAATGAATTTTGAAATGAATCTCTAAAGGCCATTATTCCACCTTATTGTTTTTTTGAAATATATAAATAAGCTAAGTAAACTAAAGCACTATAAAAAGGATTAATATAAAAAAATGTTTGTAAGGCATATATTCCAATCAAAAATCCTATAAATGAAAAAGCTCTTCTTACAATTGTAAATTGATTCTCTTCCCAAGATATTATAAATAAGCCAAAAATATTTCCTATTAGTGCACCTATAAAAGAAGAAATTGAAATATAATTTTGTTTAATAAATTTTAATTTATTATCTATTTGTTTCTGAGGAGCTTCTAACCTCTGAATTACATGACTCTGACACTCTGGACATAAGATTTTATATTGATATTCATTAGGATGCTTTGTTGAATCTTTTTGTTCTTCTAAGAATGCATCATAATCTGCTTTTGTCTTCTTAAAAAACTTTCCACAAACTAAGCATTTAAAATTCTCTAACTGTTCTTTCTTTTCTTTACCAAACATTATTTACCTCTTATAGCTATCAAATTTTTTCTTTGCTTCTTTTGATTTTAAAATAAACTCATCTAGTAGCTTTTCAGTTTCTTTAAAAGCCTTATCTCTATTTGATTTATCTATAGCATCTTCAAAACTCTTATTTGTATATCCTGTTGCTCTAGCAATGCTTCTCATAACAGTAAATGTGTCTTGATAAGATAGTCTTTCTAGGTCATCCCATTTTCTACCAATCATAATATCTGGACCCTTTATAACTGTTCCAGAAGGGTCAACCTGCAATTTTACTCCATGAAGCTGCTTCCATTCTCCAGAACCAGAAAGAGTAACTACTGACTTCTCTAATGGCTCAACTGATTTTTCAATTTTATTAGAAAACGTAGTCTTATCTGACTTCTCTATACCCTTACTTGACACTCTATATGTTTTAGCCATGTTGGTCTCCCTTATTTAGAAATTATGTTTTTAAATTCTTCTCTTGCTTTATCCAAATCTGTTCCTTTATAAATATATTCAGGATTCATACTTCTTTGAACCGTATCTGTTGTCTTCCAAATTCTATATTCTACTTCTCCAGGTAGTTTTAACTCACCTAAAACATAATTATATCCATCTGATTTTCTAATAAAATCTATTTTTTGAGATGTTTGTGCAAAGGAAGACTTTAAAGCCTCACATTTTTCATTAAGAGGTTTTGTCTGCTGCTTTATAATCCAAGCTACGTCCATTTGGTCACTCATTATAATTCTCCTTCTTAAATTGTTTATCTAACGACAGGAATATCACCTTGTCTAAATATTAAATTCTCTTCTTTATTTAATTTATCTCTTAATACATCTAAGAAATTTATATATGCTGCTAATCTTCCTCTCATTACTGTTTGAATGTAATTCACTTCTGGTTCATCTTTCGTTTCTTCATATAAAATAATAAGAGCTTTAACTATTCTATCATATTTTGAGCAAAGATAATATAAATCTTCTTTACATTTTAAATCATAAATTATGTTTGTAAGAGCGCAATTAACACCTTCATTATATCTTTTTACTTTTTCATCATTTGTTTGTTTCTCAGTATCAAAAAGACTACCTTGAATCATTGAACTTAATTCTGAATATAATAGGTCTTGCTGGTCAAGAGTTAGTTTTGTAACAATAACATTATCTAATAATTTTCTAGAATCAATTGAAGAAGGAGGTAATTCAGTTGCATGAATTCCATCTACTACATTTTTGTCTTCTAATTGTTGAACTATTTCATCTTGAACAATCTTTTCTTGAGCTCCTCCAATGGAAAGATTGTCAATTGATTTTAACATTATTTCTCTCCCTTTTCGATTTGTTGCTCAATCATATTTAAAATATTTTCATAAGCTAACACTTGCTTCTGATAATAATCATAATCAAAAGCAGCTGGATTTGTTTTAGAATCCTCTAATAATACTTTTTTTGTAGCTACTTCATAATCAATTTCTTTTTTAAGTTCAGTAAGAGTTTTATTGAAATTCGCTGTAATATCATAACAGTGAGTATAGACTTGAATTTTACCTTCATGTTTTTCTTGTTTTAATAAAGTTTTCATTGC
>ERZ1292629.24-Hain-H43-01um-R1-24-length-153031-cov-11_pt4 | contig 86776 bp, 105 predicted proteins | sample MGYA00564399_ERZ1292629 | MGnify/ENA primary metagenome ERZ1292629 (study PRJEB36523, sample SAMEA6512636) | groundwater metagenome | collected 2019-01-08 | study: AquaDiva: Metagenomics assemblies of 32 groundwater samples | reverse complement strand
GAGGATCTGGAAGATATTACTTAGTGATCGTGCTTCTTCAGATTCTGCTTAGCCCACAAAGGCTGTAGGTTAGTGTAGTGACAGGCCTTGAGGAACCGTTCTCTGTCGGTCAGGTCGAAGCTGGCTAGGGGGATGATGTGATCGATATGCCAGCCGTCACGACTCCAGTTCTCCCAGGTCATCCCGGGCTGGAATTTAGACTCAAGGTAGATTTTGAGCACCTCAATGGTGCAGCCTAGGTCTCGGACAGCAGATCCCGCCTTACTTTCCCCCCTTAAAACGGACTTAAGGCGCCCCCTTAGTAAGCAAGACAGTTTGTATTTGGGGTCTGTTTTGTATCGCAAATTACGAGCCCTGTTCCTTTTCTGTTTAGTTTCGATGTCCGATCGATATGCTTTTAGTTTAGCTTTGATCTCGGGTCCGGTCTTGGGGTCGTTGTAGCGTTTTCGTAAAGCGGCATTTCTCATTTCTTTAACCAGCGGATTAGCCGCTCGTTTTCTGTCGTACTCTTTTCGTTGTTCTTTGTTAGCTCTTTCCCAGGCCCTACCGGCCTCATTTTTACACTCTCGGCACCAGCTGTCACGACCGTCCTTACTCCCCGTTCTTCGCACAGGAAACTTGTCTGAATCCTTACTTAGGCCACATTTTGTGCATGTTTTTGTGATATTATCCATAAGAGATAGATTGCTACTCGTTTTGTCATACAGCCTCAAGAGCGTAGTCAACTGAGGCGGCTGCTCAGGCATCTGCCCTTAATCAAGTAAGGAGATGTAATGAAACTCAAGGAAAAGTACGATATCGAGCGGCTCAAGGCAGACATCCGGGAAATGAACCGACTCCGACGTGATCCGAAGGCTTACCAAGCGGCTAAGGATGCCTCTATTGCTGCCGCGAAGGCCTTACCGACCACCAATAATTTTGTAGATAGGAGTGGGTGGGGTTTCGACCGTACACACAATTCTGAAGCAGCTACGCTCCTGTATATGGCATCAGCGGAACTTCACAAAAACCTTCATTTCCGTAAGAGGTGGATCGTTAACCCCGACTACAACGAGAGAATTGTTGGGATTGATCGTATCCTACAGTTTCCTACACGAGAAGACCAGCAGAAGATGGTAGCGGAGATCCTAAAGAAGTACGAGAGGCAGCCAGCCGATCCGGGAGCGGGAATCTAGTAGGTAATTAAGCCGGCCTCCTGCTCTCGGCTTAATGACGCCTGCTTGCTTGACTGCGAGCGGGCGTTTTGCTATAGTGAAGATATGGACCTTCCTAAGATTGAAGTCTGGTTTGTTGACGCTTCGACTGGTTGCTCTTGTTGCTCTTGTTGCTCTTACGAAAACTTTCAGGCAGGCCCCTTTAAGAGCAGGGAGGCAGCGAGGAAAGGATTCAGCAGTACAGAATCGACCGCAGGCTGGCTAGCCAATATTCCAAGACCGGCAACTATTCTCTAAATGGCCCCTATACGGCGGAAGTCTTGGCTGACGGCAGAATGATTTGTGAAAATAAGGTCTATTCAGAATTCGGAGAGGAGTACGTCTAACCATGAAAGTTAAAGTGATCCCAGGTGGCTTTCTCAATAATCCCTATGATGGCATGTGCTACATGGTCGCTTTAGCTGATCTCCATCGTATCCAGGGCAGTCATGAGTACGAGATTCTTTCCGGAGATCCCAACAAGGCTCCTGCTGGACTTGAGAAGAATCAGCCAGGATCGACACTAGACTCACTCAGGGAGTGGGGACATCGGGAGTCCGCTTGGATTCTTCGTAGCTTGAATGACGGTCACGTTCTTAGACTTGTGTTGGATTAAGACTTGTGGTATAAAGAAGAGAAGCAAGGTTAGCAGTAGCTTAAGGGTTCTGGTTGGGTAGATCCTAGGCTAGGTCAACCAGTCTCCATGGCAAAGCATCCAAATGGTATTGGATAGTTGGAGGTTCAAACCCTCCCTGCTAATTAGCACCTAAGCTAAACACCGGCTGATCCCCGGTGACTCTAACAGAAGGAGATCAACCATGGCGCCCTGATTCACCCTAAATGGGGCTACAAAAACACTTAATGACTTGGTAGTGTTTAGATCTGCGAATTTGTTGAGTAATTTTGAATGGTTTTTGGATCAAGGCCCCGGGTAGTCCGGGGCCTCTTCTTTCTGATATAAGTTAGTAAGGCTCCAAGGCCAAGGCTGAGCTAAGATGGTCAGTACCGTCTATGGAGTCCGAACTCCGGTAGGGGCCCCTACCGGAGTTTTGATATAGGAAGCCGTAACTCAACCCTGAAAGGAAAGTGTAAAATGGCTCTAGATACGAATCAGAAGCGAGTTCTTCGTCGTGCGGCCCAGGCTGTCCTAGATCTTCCCGGTGGCCTTGCCTCACATGTCAACGTAGATGCTCGGGGTCGGCCGGACATCTTTGCCTTCCTTGCTCGGCGCCGGGGGCTGACTACCGCTGAGGTCAAGACCCGTTCGTCCGGCAATCTTCAGACCTGGGTGGGGCGAGAGTACGGTATGACTGCTGATCAGACTCATACCCTGCTCGTGGCGAATGACTCGACCCACAGCCCCAAGCAGGCTGCGGAGCGCGTTTCGAAGCGCCTCCGTCGTCTAGCCCGCGAAGGCTAAGCCGATGATCGTTCCGACCACTACAGAAATCCTGGGTTTTCTCTTGCTGCTTGCAGTAACCCCCGGGGTCTATGTAGTGGTCGGAATTCATACTACACTCAACATTGCGAGGCTAACATGGAATTTGCTTTCATCGCTTCCGCTGCGGTTGCAGTCATAGCGATCTATGCGTTTCTAGTAATGCTAGACGCTCCAGATCAGCCCCAGGAGATTACCGGCACCCGAGAGCCTGTTAAGATCGAGGCGCTTCCTGATCCTAAGAAGTCCACCATCACCACGTCGTGGCTGGATAAAGTCGCAGCTGAATGTGCCCAAGATGAAACTCGAACCGAACTAGACACCGATTTTCTTCACAGACTCCGAGACGAAGTGGGCCTCACTGCCAAGCAACGTATCGTGGAGTATCTCTCAAGGCACGAGTCGGCTACCACTGAAACCCTTTGCTTAGCTCTAGACATCAAGAGGGACTCCATCCGAACCCTACTGTCTACCCTCAGAAGGAACGGAATCATCTGGACTATTAAAGAAGCTCTTCCACCCTTTCGTCGCCGCCATTATTTGGCCCAAAACGTCCCAACTAAGTGACCGTAAGGTAACAATATAATGCAATAAAATGAGGCCCGAAAGGGCCTCTAGTCGTTTCAAGAAGCCACAATCTATTCCTAAGATACCCAGTAAGTGATCAGACCGATAAGTACGAGTCCCGAGAACCCTAGAGCCGCCCACTTGAGCCACCTTCGCCTACCAGCCATTGCATGCGCCAGATCGGCCCCCACGGCTAGCTTTGCCACTTCAAGCTCCTGTAGGCGCTCCTGGGCCCTTGAGCGGTCCAATTCGGTGGCACCTGCGGCGACGACTCTCTTCTCCCACTCGATTTCGTGGTCAATGAAGTCAACTAGAGTTCTAAATCGGGAAGCGTTCATGGGAACCCCCACACTTTCATAGCACAAGGAAACACCTATGGCGAACCCACCTAATGGATCAGCTGCAATGCTAGCAGGTATACAGGAAGATCGCCTCCAACGAGCCGAAGACCATCTTACCACATTCGCAGCAGATCTCCGAGCCCACATCCAAACCGAAGATCTGCGCTATGAGGTGCTCACTACTCACATCAAGGACATGGGCGATAGGGTCCTAGAGAAGATTAGCAGTGTGGCCAGCGACGTATCGGTCTTGAAGGAACGATCCGATGGGCAAGAAAAAATCATAGACGATCTAAAAGAGACGGACGATGGGCGCAAGAAGCGTAACAGCTTCCTCCTAAAGGGATTTTGGCTTATTCCTGCTGCCGCTCTAGCGGAGGCCGGGCATAGGCTGTTTGTGTGGTTGACTAAGTAATGGCAGATCCAGGGAAAAAGATAGACTCCCGTAAATGGCAAGCCTTCTTCTGGGCTACCGGTCTGATTACAGCTGTGGGCATAATGTCTGGATGGGTTCCAGGCATTCAGCCATCTTACACTACTTTAGTGGGTGGGATCGTTTCTGTGTATGGTCTGTATTGCGGGATTAACGTGGCACAAAAATTTGCTGCCGGCATGGTCGAGGCCAGGAGGCAGACTAAGGCCCCCAAGAAGGCAGGGGATCCAGCAAACCAAGAAGATGGTTAGGGAAAGCTGCGGAGTGCTTTGTTTGGGCTCTCTAGCACCTCATCTACTGCCCCATACTTCGTCGCATCACGCCAATTAAACCACCACTCAAGTGCATGGGTTCTCTGTAGGAATTCTTTGACAGAAATCTTCATTCGAGCGGCAGCATGCTCTGCCATGGACTCATCTATTGCCTTAAGGGCTTCAGCTGCACTGGCGGCGGTTTGAGGGTCTAAGGTGCCCACCCCTGCGCTGACCTGGTGAGCCATCAGAACGCTACGTTTTGTCATCATTCTGATCCCGCAGGACTGCAAGAGGTAAAACGCCATGCTGGCAGCCATTCCGTCTACGATACATACAACTGGTACTTCGCTAGTTTCCATAGCTCTTGCAAGTTTTATGCCATCAAATACGCTTCCTCCAGGACTATCGATCAGCATCTCGATATATGGAGCATTTTTCTTATTTGCTTCTTGGATTTGCTTGATTAGACGTGTTACCATCTCTTCACTAACCATGTCGTCTAGCAGGAGTTTTACTGGAGCGTTAGGGATAGGTGGTGTATCTACTGTAGGTGTTGCTACGACATCTTTCGTGGCATTGGGAGGAGCGGCTGTGAATTTGGAGAAGCAAGCTGAAGGAAAGAAGATCAGGAACGATGCCAGAAACCACGCGACCATTTTCATTTGAAGTCCTTCCCCTCATTTTGAAGATTAGGGTTCACTACTAGTTATATCGCAGAAGTAGGAATCTCTCTAGTAAGGAGCGTGTATGATCCATCCTAGCGTGATCGAGTGGTTGAAGGGAAAAAATAGTCAGGGAACAGCCTAGCATTCAGCTTCCCCTGTATCCTGTTCTACCTGGACCCAAGGAGACAGAGGCCCCTGAAGAGGGTCGAGGGGTAGTGATCATAGAGTTGTGGCCTGAAGATTAGGCAGTAGCACCAATCTTCTGGGGGAGCAGGTTGCGCTAAGCGCATCCATTTCCACAGGAGAGTGACGTATGGCGACCCCCAAGCTAGAGGGCGTTGTTTTTGAGGTTTCTATTATAGGCGAGACCACTAGTAAGCAGTTCTTCGGCAAGTTTCGATGCAAGGAAAAGCTGAGTCTTCGTGATCAGCTAAATATCGACAAGATCCGTCGAGAACTGATCGGCCCTAATCCTCTTGGGGCAGACGGCGATACAGCCGCTATTGCTGCCATGGTGGCTGAACTATCGGTTAGGCTAACCGAAGCTCCTACCTTCTGGACAGAGACCAAGAACGGATTGGATCTAGAGGATCTCAACGTCTTGCTGGAAGTGTTCCAGAAAGCGATGGAAGTGCAGAAAGCCTACATGGATGAGGTCAAGAAGGATGGAGAGGAAGCCAAAGCTAGTCTCCGGGATCTCCGTGAAGAGAAGGCTCAGAAGTAGTGGACTATTTTGATGCAATAAAGCTGAAATGTCTTAAGGCGGTAATGCAGCCGGACGAGAATGCTGTATTGCGTCGAATTTTCAGATTCTATTCGCACCAGTACTACACGCCCTTACATGTAGTACAAAAACTCCCATTAGAAGACATCCTGGTTGCCTACTTTGAGCATCAGTACGAAGAACTAGAGGAACCTCTCCTTCAGGAAGAACTCTACAGCCTTACTGATACCGACGAAGAGCGGGCCCAGAAACAACAGCAATTGACCGAGGATGACAGGTGGGTTGAGGCTGTCAAGGAAGAGGCCCAAAGACAAAAGGCGCCGCCTAAGGCGCCCGTGCCGCCTCCTCCACCAGATATCGTAAAGGTCTTTGATGGCAATCTAGATGAGTGGGCGAATTCCGACCCACTCTCTGCCCCCACAAAGAAGACCTAAATATGGCTGATCGCAAACTGACAATTGGAGTCAAGACGGACTTGGCTGGAGGCAAACAACTCCAGAAATTCCTTTCAGAACTTTCCGTCCAGGGTAATAAGGTCGCCAAGTCATTAGCCAACATCTCCTTAGGTAGTAGCACCCCTTTCCAAAAAGGGGCTTTGTCTAAATCTTTGTTAGAACAGAAGAATTTGTTCTCCGGCCTTGGCAAGGAAGCTAAGTCTTTGGCCGACATTCTGAAGGATACTCTGGGTAAGTCCCAGGATGAACTCAGGAATAAGGTCAAGCAGACCACATCGGAGTTGGGGTCGGCTGTTCGTGAGCACGAGCGGCTCAAGAGAACGCTTAGTTCCCTTCAAGCCGGGGCCGGGAATCTTCCTGGAGTTACCCCGCAATACCTGAAGGCGTTTGAGGGTAGGGTATCGGGTGCGCATGCAGATCTAACCCAGAAGATGCAGGCCAAGAATCAGGCTGAGACAGAGCTTGAGGCGTTGACGGGGGGTGGAGCCCAAGCCGGCGGCATGTCTGCTAAGTTCTTAGGCGCAGCAGTGGTAGCAGGAATCTTTGCGGCTAAGAGCATCGGGTCTACGGTTGGAAACGCTTATTCTACCTGGGATTCCGCTCCGATGCAAGCACAGGCCGAATTACGCGGTGCGTTAGCTCAGAACTATCGAATGATTTTGGGTGGGGATGTTAAGCGACTTTGGGCTATGGGCAAGATCGGTGCCAACCCAGAACTGCTCAAAATGATGGGTCGTGCTGGTAGTGTAGGGGCTCAAGATATGCAGAATCTAGGGGCGCTGTCAGTCAATCCCTTTACAGGCTTTGGTGTGAATGAATTCCGCAAAGCCATGCTTCGATCTCCGGCTAGTGCCACCAAAAATGCTCAAGCCATGATGGATGCAGTAATAGCCAACGATCCCGGTCTCAGTGACGCCCTAGATTTCTATTCCCGAGAAGGCAGAGGACGAATGGGGATGATGCGTCGTATGGGTAGTAGGGGCATGATGCGAGGGCTGGAAAATCTAGGTACAGGTTATGGAATGGATTTAGATCAAGTCAATACAACTTTCGAAGGAATACAATCAGTCGGTGGCCGTAAGGCAGCCCAGAGACTTACAGAAACTGTTATGGCTGCAATTGCAAGTGGATTCAGTGGTGCAGCAGCCACCCAAATTGCGGGTAGCGCAGCAGTCACAGGACACGCACAAAGAATAGTTAGGAGTCTTGCTGGGTTGGCCTATCAGGGAACCATGGATGTTACAGCTGCTGAGCAAATAGGAGGTTTGATTGGGGCTAGAGCTATAGGGCCGAGCGGAATAGCTCAAGGAACTGGTTTAGCTGCTTCCTTGATGAATATGGGGTTCAGTGGATCAGAAGCTGATCGATACTTATCCAGCATTGCTCCGATGGGGCTTCAAGCTATAGGTCGAATGGCAGGTGGCCAGATCGACCCCTTCGCTAAAGGCATGAATCTTGCGACTGCAATAGGCGTGATGGGTCCGGGCGCATCTTTATATGCACAAGAGAAATTGGCTGGATTAGATGCCGACACCCTTTTGGGTGTTCTGGGTGGAGGAGATGTTCCACCTATGCTTAAGGCACGAGGAATCACCAAAGAACAGGTTAGATCCCAGTTCTTAGGAGTCATGCGTGGCACGGTAGCTGCAAGGTACGCTGATATCAATAATCAGACAGATGAAGCTAAGGTGGCTAGGGCTCTATTGACTGCCGGTGGGGATCCGGCGCAATTACGTGGTATGACCGGACTGTCAGAAGGTGTGGGGGTCCAGCACGCTCTAGGAGCCCTTTTTGAAGATATCGGTATTGCTGAAGAAGGAAGAGGAGGGGAAGCGGCTGGCAGAATCCTAATGGGTGCCGGAAGAGGTATGCCTGGTGCCGGAGCACCATTGGGAGATCCCTCTTCTAGAACTCCCGAGGGAGAGCTAGTGAAGAAGCTTTTGGAAGCTAATGAAGTTCTCAGGCAGTTTGCTGACAAGTTCGGCGATGCTGTAGGTCGCTTTGCGCAGAACATTCCTTCAGCCATGAGGGAGAGCATGAAGGAAGCTAGGGGAGCGTCTATTCTACCGAGTCCGAAAGCTGGACCGACCGCTGCACGCAGCGGCCCAGGAAGGATGCCTAGATAGTTCGGGCAACGCCTATGCCTTCATACGACCTCAGAAAAGATTTCGAGATCTCTGACGGATCCATCCAGGTTTCTCCCGGATGGTTGATGGCAATTGTGCGTCTAGGTAGGCAAGTTACCTACGACAGATCCAAGACAGGCACCAACCGTAGTTTTAGCAGAGATCCCTCGACTGCCGTAGAAGAGAATGGCGTGCTGATCATAGCTTCGGATTGTGCGTCGCTTTCTGTGAGCACTTCTAAGCAAGGTCATGTGGCTTCTTTGGGTGCCTCACTTCATCCTACTAAAGACTACATAGCCGAAATCTTGCCGGGCGATTGGGTGCTGGCCTGGATGACCCAAGACGAGACTGATGTCAGATACCTAATAGAACAAATCCAAAGCAAGAAACAAGCCAACTTCTTTGATGACGGCCTTAAGTTTGTTGGTAGGGTCGATTCTATCAGGGAAGTCAAGAACATCGACAGGAATACCGGCACTCTAACTGTCAGATATTCGTTGAACGCCAGTGCTTTCACTGAATTGGATTCGGCCATTATCTATGACGCCCGCCTCAACAAACAGGAGGAGTTCGGGGAGTGGCTAACCAATATCAACGGATCTATCCGGGCAGCGGTATTCAACCAAGAGGGATCGCTAGATATCAACGAGTTTTTGCCTCTTTTGATCAATATTTTCATGGGCAAAGGCCCTGGGGCGAAGAGTGCTAATCCTGCTGACAACGTAGATCTGCAACGTTCGCCCAACGTCCTGTATTTGGTGCCCGACACGATTGGGAAGCTGCTAGGCAGATCCCCAAGCTCTAGTCCCAGTGGTCTCCTTTCCTATCCAGATCTTATGGACACCGTTATTGGGGTGCAACACTTCTCAAATACCGAAGACGACTTCAAGACCTTCATCCCAGAAGGCATGCGCGATGATGATGGTACGGTGAGAAGAACGCCTGTCAAGCTAGCCGGCAGTTTCTACCCCTCCATACCCACCCTAAACGGAACTCCTGTATGGAGTGTCCTAAAACAGTACCTCAACCCTGCCGTCAATGAGATGTACACCTGTTTAAGGGTCGATCTGGGTGGATCGGTTATCCCCCAGCTGATTATTAGGCAGCTACCTTTTACTACCGATCTGAAAGTCTCCAGTTCGTTCACCGGCACCAATGCGTTTTTCAACACGGACATAAACAGCGAATTAGTTTCCACCACCAGTGATGGATTAGCAGACCCCACCAGATACTCAGAGCTTCCCAGATGGAAACTACCACCGGAAATAGTGTGGAGTTCGAACATCGGCCGAACAAACGCCAACAGATTCAACTATGTAGAGGTGGCTACCGTTGCCCCGGTAGACTCCACATATCAGCGTGTTAGAAATCCACCACTCAGGGACGACATTGATGTTTTCAGATCTGCTTTACGTCCGTACAGTATGACGGTAAACTGTAGCATCCTAGACGCCAAAGTCGGAGTTAAGCAGTGGACTGATCACCTGGCCGACTATTTGATGGGTCAGCACTTGACACTGAACGGATCTATCACATGCCTGGGTATTCAGGTTCCTATTTGCGAAGGAGATAACCTGGAATTCGAGGGAGTAGTCTACCACATAGAGAGTGTACAGCACAACTGCTTTATGGATCAGATGGGGCGCAAGAACTTTGAGACAGCGCTGACCCTTTCTCACGGAATGGCTAATGAAGAAATGGTCCAAGAGGCTCTACAGGCCGGATCGACCAAAGATGAAGCCCAGTATCCTCGGATTGCCCCTACGGAGTTGGCTAGGAATCCTGGGATAGTTTCAGTAGATAAGTGGGAGACAGAGTAATGCCTTCTTTACCAGACGGGACAGTATTACCTCACTACTTTTCGGTTGAATCGGCGAGCGATCATGAGGGGCCAACCAATTCGTTTGCTGACACAACTCTACACCTAGGAGAAGTGGTGGCTGTTTTCCCGGCTGGAGCTAAAGGCAACAGGTTCCCAGACGAAACAGAATATATCGTGATGGTAGAACACCGCGAAGGGAGCGGAGCCGTTGTTAACACTCCTTACAGATGTATCTTAGCTACTTCTTTTGGGGGTATGGGAGATAGTCTGCGGTATTCGCTTCGAAGCGCTACATCAGAGCAAAAGAACGGTGCCATAGTAGATGGCAGCTATGTACTGATTGGTTGCATCAATGGTGACCCTAACGCGGCAGTAATACTCGCAGGCATCAGGCACCCTAAAGCGCCCCAAGACACTACGGAGAACGAGAGGTATTTGGACTTCAACTTTAATGGAGTGAATTTGTCCATTAACGATGAAGGTGAGCTACTGGTCCGTGCCAATGGAGCCACCTTAGCAAATGGCAAGCCAGACGAAAATACCAGAGACGAAAACCAGAAAGGGACCTTCGTTAAGTTCAGCAAAGACGGGTCTTTTGAGGTGTCAGATGGGCAGAACTCCATCAGTACAAACCCCGAAAGCAAGTCCCTCCAGATTAAAACCACGGGAAACTGTACAACTAAGACAGATGAAGGGTGGGATGTCAATGCTACCGAGAATTCGGTTCTGGCCTGTTCCAAAGACCTGTTTGTTCGAGGTGCTCGCAATCTCAGGCTGGATGGAAGCACTATTACCCTAGGGTCGGAGTCGGCAAACGAGAATTTGGTACTAGGCCAGAAACTGGTAGAAGCCCTAGGGGCCTTTACGGACATTTGGATCAACAATGCTGCCACTTTATCGATTGGAAATCTGGGCGCCCCGACCATTCTTTTCCCGAGTATTGTGGCACAGTTACAGGCATGGAAGATGCGATATATCCAGAATCTTGGACCTATGCCTGCTCAAATTCTAGCCAGAAAGAAGTTTACCGAGCGTTAAATATGGCACTATTGACTAGTTCTAGACACGATGCGTTAGTGGCTGCCCTTCAGGCTGTCAGAGATGCCAGACCTGGCAATACCGACGAGGCTTACGACCTATTCGCCACACAAGTACTCCAAACTATCCCCGCTTTCACCAAGGGCGCCGACGCCCCTACTGAGCCTATTCCAGCCGTCTCAGTCGCAGGAGACCTTTACTACGACACCGCAAACGGCAAGTATTACCTTTACAACGGAACCGCTTGGAAGCTTATAACCTCTGCCGCATAGCAATCTACCAACCAAATGGCTGAAATCTCAATAGATATCCGCGACAACTCGGCTGGCACCCTACCGGAAGATGCTGCTGAAGATCTATTCCTCCAAAGCTTTGCGTCTGTGGAGATAGACGAGAATCGTTGGAACAAGTCATTCCCTTATCAGCTAGCTGTACTCCAAGTTAGAGATGAAAGTATTGCGTCTCCTACTGTACCCGGTGGTGGCCAGGCGGCTGTTGGGGCATACAGCATTGACTCTACTTTCACTCTCCCTATTCCACCCGAAGAGATGGTAATCCAGACGCCTTTTGCGGTCAACACATCCATCACCCTAGGGGGTGTAGTAGAGCAACATAATGGGGCCCCTGTCCGTCTGATCTCCTTCTCTGGTACAACCGGGGTCTATCCCCTACGAGGTGTAGGGGAAGCTCCTAGGGAGATTAACTGGGCTGAGTCCATCTTTGCTGGCACAGTTCAGGCAGTACAGGGACTAACCGCAGTGGCTACGGGTGGCCAACTAACCAACAACAACCTGTACGACGATCGTCTCGGCGACGATGCCATTCTACAACGCGGGACAGGATACTACCAATTTAGGCTATTAGAGCAGTTTCTGGAGAACTACGTTGCGGGCATGAAAAGGCCTGAAAACCGGGGCAAACGTCTAGCTCTCCTGATCTGGAAGAATCAAGCCGCCTACTTAGTAAGCCCACAACAGTTTGCGGTTAAACGCACTAAGGATTCACCCTACGAGTACAAGTACGACCTACAGCTTAGAGCTTGGGCCCGCATCAACCCCGACGATCTAGGCACAATAGCGTCTGTGGGAACTGGAGTCAGTCTCAATAGAACCCCCAATACGTACGCCCAGATCCTCTCTAGGATTACGTACGCCCGAGATGTGCTAGATAAGGCATCAGATGTTGTCAGGGCCATTAGCTCTGATTTTGACAAGGCAGTAGGTGAACCGCTGCGTCAAATAGGGCTGCTTCTCAAAGATGCTACCGGACTAAGTGCGGCTATTCAGGACTTTGGTGATAACATCACTACACAGTGCAAGACCACTATTCTGGATGGGTGGGATCAAATTAAGGGTAGTCTCGACATTAGCGACCCTAAGGTAAAGGCCGATGTCGAAACGATTACCCAAGCCGCTGCTTCTAGGAAGAGCAAGCTGTCCCGAGATGATCCAGCTGCCAAGATCTTCCAGAACCCCAGAGAGCACGGTTCTCTCTTCTCTCAGATCAAGCTAGATAGTCTAAGGTTACCCGCAACGGTTAGGCAGCAAGTTCAGGTTGAACGAAACACGGTCAAGAAAATGACTCGTAGTGACTTTGAAGCTCAACGAGACTCGGTGCGTCAATTCTTGGCCGACTTTGCGGCTCGTGTAGGTACGGGTGATTCTACCTACGACATTACATATGGCAGGACAACCATAGCGGCAGTCAGGACAGCAACCGACCAAGACCACATCGTCATGGGAGCCTTGAACGAGTCGGTTGTACAGCTTAGTCGCTTGGCCGCTTTCAGCGAAGTGCCTTCTAACTCTACTTTGACTGCCATAGAAGCCATCGCAACTATCGCAGCTAAATCAGGCATCATCATCAAGAAGCCAGTCAGCAAGTTTGCTGTGCCGCTGCCATATGGTTTTACGCTAGAACAAATAGCTCGACGGTATCTAGGAGACCCCAACCGCTGGAACGAGATAGTCATCCTGAACGATCTGCGTAGCCCCTATATAGACGAAGAGGGCTTCGATCTCACCTTGTTGACTAACGCTTCTGGCAACACCGTAACGGTCGATGACGTGTCTAACCTAGAGATCGGTCAAGTGGTGACCATCACTGCCCCTTCTGTAGGTAATTCAGTTAGACGCATCGTGTCAATCACTCAATCAGGAGCGTACTACGCCATTGTACTGGACGGCACAGATTCTTTGGCTGCTTACACCGTAGCAGCAGGGTCTGAGTTGCACGCCTATTTGCCTGGGACAGTGAACAGTCAAGAACTGATCTACATTCCCAGCACCAAGAAATCTATAGTAGACATCAAAGTCAAGTCAGTTCCTGGGGTAGATGATACGGACAAACTCCTACATGTGGGTGGGATAGACATCCTCTTGACACCTTCAGGTGATCTAGCTATTACCCCTGACGGAGACTGTAAGTTAGCTGTAGGACTAACGAATTTGGTGCAGCGCGTCAAGATAGCTCTGACTACAGCCAAGGGGTCTGTTCTGTTGCATCCCGATTTTGGTCTAGAGGTCCAGCCTGGAGCTAGTAATGCAGACTTTACCGCCAAGGAATTGTTGGCTAGTGTTAAGAACATGTTTCGTGGGGATCCAGCCTTTACCGGAGTCCAGGCAGCAACTGTTGTTAAGGCTGGCCCGGTAACACAACTATCGATGACTGTCGGTGTTGCTGGGTGGGATGGCTTGATTCCAATTACAGTTGACGTGCTGCGCTAAATAGGAAAGATAGTTAGGCACAGGCTTCCCTTCCACTCTTCAATTCGTTCAGGGAAACCGAAGTTGGGGACGGCCTTCTTGGCACTACGCAGAGTAGCGAAAACCCCAGCGATGTCTTCAGAGTAATCATCATACTCCTCGCCATTAGACACAATCAAGACAAAAACGTGAGGCTTACGAATAGTTGTCATAGATTTTCTCCTGTTATTGGGCTCTGGGTAATGTGCTGTGTTAGAGTTCTTCCAGCTTCTTTCCGAGCTTCTTCTCGGCAGCCCCAACCAGTTTTTGGAGGTCTTCGAACTTCTGGCGCATGTCACACCAATCTCGGTGCAGCCATTCCCGTCGAATTCGACTACTAATCAGATCCTCCTCAAGTTCCTTGGCACGAACCTCGGCTGTATTGCGCTCGCGCCGGAGAATGGCGCACTCATGTAGACATTCTTCATCTTCGGTCATGGTTGTCTCCTGTAATTAGACTATTCCTTGATGCACTTCTCCTGAAGAAGACGAGCCATAAGTGGGAGGGCGTGGTGAGCAATTCCCTTACCCCACAATTCCTTCTTCTCCTGGAAATTAGCTACACGCTGAACGTTGATTCCTGTATACGGACACGGGCCACCCTTGGCCCAAATATCGAACACTTTGGGCTCAGGGTGATTTGCAGCATCATGAGCCATCAAATCAGCGCACAGTTGGTCACTCACTTCGCCCCACCGGGCGAGTAGGACCATGCTTGGCGCAGGCCACATGGTTTCGGCGTTATACTTGGCGCCCGACAGATCGGCGTCCCGCAGATTGGCCTCCCGCAGATCGGCACGTTCGCCCCCCGGGGCGCCATCCAGCCACTTACGGTGCTTATCCAAAACAACCTTCAGTTCAGCAGCAGTCATTTCGTTCTCCCTTTCTTTAACTACTATACTGTATCATTAAGACACGGGGATTGTCAAGACCTCTGAATGAGCCACCCGAACTTATTGTGCGTCTCCCAGCCGAGAGATACGACGTTCTTCATACCAAATCGTTGAGTCGCAATCCGAAGTGCCTGAAAGTGGTCGTTAGCAAAAAAATTGTGGGTGGCAGCCTTGGTAGTCGTCACTTCATACAAAATCATAGTAGTCCCCTCTTAACTTTACGCTTGGTTGGTTTCTCCGCTCTGTCTCTTAACACCTTGAGTTTACAGGCTGTTGAGAAGGCCGCTGCCCAAGTACAGAGTAGGGCTGAAGTCCAACGCTCACCCCTACGCTTAATATATAACCCCTCATCTGTCAAGCGTACCACAATAGGGCGGCCTCTTTCAAGGTAGGAGTCGATTTGGCGAGTGATGGGCTTGCTGAGTGAGCTAGGCATCGTTATTCTCCGGACCCTGCTTCGTCTCGGGCTCCTCGGGCGCCAGGGCATCCAGCGCCGCGATCAGGTATTCGCGGTGATCACAGGTGGTATGCTCAAGGTGGAAGTTCGCCTCCTTCGCCACGCGTTCGAGTGCGGAGACCCGGGCCAGCGCCTCGTCGCGCTTGGCCTGCGCTTGCCGCCCAATCTGATCGAACCCGGCCGCTCTCTCAGCCTCTAGTCGGGCGCGCTCCTGCCAGGAGTCCCTCTCCCGCTCCGCCTCCGCGAGCTTGGCCTCCAGAGCGCGGACCCGCTCGACGTATCGCGGAGCGGCAGCCGCCATCTCGGGAGTCCACTGGGCCGCCCCGGCAGGGTCGAAACCCTCGCCACAGGCTGGGCACTGGACGTCCCGGGCCGCCACACTCTCGGCGGCGGCCGGGGAGGGCGCGAGGAGGTAGCCTGGGCAGCCGCATCCCTCGACGTCCTGCACCTGGCTCCAGTCGCAGCCGGGCCGGTGCAGCGCGGCATCGTGCCCGCAGCGCGCACATCCCTCGCGCGCACACCGCTCCTCCCGCAGCGGGGCAACATTCTCTGGCTTCTTATCCATTGTAATCTCCATACAAATATCCTTGCCAAGTAAATCCAGGAGGATACTTGCGTTCTTTAGTGGGCGCCTGTTCACTCGGAACCTGAACATCACTTTCGGTAGATGAAATTACCTCGAAACGATAGCTCTTAACTAGTTTTGTTATTCCGTCATCACCCAGCACGACAATACACTGTTGCAGAGACTCGTCAGCTTCTGCAACGTACATCCTGCCCCAAGAAAGACTATTTCCGGGGTCTCCCGGAAGTATACACTTTAATCTGTCCCCTTTCTTAATCGCCATTAGCTCTCCAACACATACGCAAAATTTGCACCTCTATTCCCACCAGCCCAACCACCATCAGTCCCTTTATAGCACCCCACGGCACCTGAAGCAACCACGCAGGAAGCTCGATGACATTCATAAGATCTACCATATCATCCTTCTTTCCTCTAGTCAACACTAATCTACATGTCATAGGTTGGCGCCTTTCTGCCCCTTTCCCCTAGGAAAATCAATGGCTACACTTCCAGTTCCAAGATCACAAATCCAAATCCTGTCAGAGCAAATAGAGACATTCCTCTCGATGTTCGGTGCTAGGGGCTTAAAGCCCGGATCTCCTATCCTTTCCATCCTTGAATCTGCCTCCATGTCGGATGCCAGAGATACCCAAGACCTCTTCGACCTTCTTAGGGCCATCGAGTTAGCTACCGCTACAGGAACTGCCCTAGATCAAATCGGGGACTCCGAAGACCTACCTCGTCAACAAGAAACTGCCTCCTTAGGACTAGTTACTATCAGTGATTCCAGGTTCCCTAAGATAGAAACCAAGGTATATCAAGGACTTGGGGCGCCACTGGCTGGATCTACTATGATTTATGTAACAGATGCGTCTGATTTTACTACTACAGGGCAGATTTATATCGGAAAGGGGACCTCGAATTTGGAAGGCCCTCTCTCTTATTCAGCGCCTACGCCACTACCTTCCTCAGTAAATCCGGCGTATTGGTCATTGACGATAGCTGGAGGTACGACTAAGTATCACAACTTAGCTGAGTCAGTCATTCTAGCCCAAGGTGGAGACAGGGTCATTGCAGCGGGGCAAGTTGTGGGCACCCCTCAAGGTAATGCTCAGGATGCTGTAACCTTTTCTACTACACAGAACGAAACCTTTTTGGATGGAGAAAACGAACTAGAAAGCGTTTCTGTGGTTTGCCAACAAACCGGCACCATCGGAAATGTTCCCGCCAATACTATCATCGTCGTTACTTCCCCAGCCTTTACCGGAATGGGTGTGACTAATCCCTTGCCGTTCTCTAATGCTATGGCCAAAGAAGATGACGATACCTACAGGGATCGAATCAAAGCAGTCAGGCAGTCCAGATCCAAGGGAACTAGGTTAGCTATCAAAGTAGCTGCTGAGGGTCTGTCTGCCCCAGACGAATCCGGCCGTATCACTTCAGCTTCTCTGGTATCTACTCCTGGATCTCCATCAATCCTGTATATCGATGACGGTACTGGCTATGAAGAGAAAACAGCCGGAGTGTCCATAGAAAGTATTCTGGATGAGGCTATCGGTGGCGAAGATCGATTCGAATTAGTCAAAGGACAACCCGTCTCTAAAGCCTCCGTCGTTTCTACAGTATCATCTCCCTATACCCTTGCGGCTGGTGCGGTACTAGCCGTTATGGTGAATGGAGTCCGGAACGAACATTCATTTCAAGTTACTGAATTTAGGGATGTAAATAACGCAACAGCGTATGAAGTTGTAGCTAGCATCAATCAGGATCCTGCAATGGATTTTGGGGCTCGTACCGCTGAATCTGGCACTAAGGTTGTTCTTTACGCTAAGGCAGAAGTTGAAGACAGTCTGTCTGTTGTGAGTCCCTTGGTAGCTACGGTTGACGCCAATGATGAGCTAATGTTTCCGATCGGTCAAGTAGACACCCTGAAACTTTTTAAGAATGACATCCCGCTAACCAGAGGAACTGATTACATTCTGGATCGCAGTACGGGTGTCCTGAAACTGGACACCCCCCTTACAGCAGGAGACGAGCTAGCTGCCGGCAGCATTTTTACCCGTGCTTATATTGAGTCATCTGCTATTGGATCAGTGGTTTTGGCTAGCACGGCGTACATGTGGTTCGTTGTAGATGGTGGCGCCACAATCATAAGCAACACCCTTACTGCTGCCGCCGGTATCAGTGTGGATCTGCTTGTGTCTGATGTTAGCCCAATTCAAAGACTCACTGCGTCATTGGCTGGCAATCCATATGCGGCTTTTTCAAATGTCCAAATTGGCGACTGGATGATTATTTGGGATCCGGCTTTCGTCACAGACTCAGGCCGCTTCAAGAATGAAATGTGGCGCATATCCAATGTAGGTCCGGATACTTCTTGGGTGGAATTCGATACACCACCCCTAGCTGCCGCTGCCACATATACACTGAGTGGATTCGTAGCAGGCGGTGTAACTTTCGTCCGCAGTTCGACTCCTCCCCAGAGAGTTGCTCTAGCCGCTAATACCTACCTGGCAGGAGATCTAGAGGCCGAACTAGACAGCCAACTAGTCGGAGCCGAAGCGTCAATCAACAAGACCACTCATGTCAGGGCTTCTACCCTAACTTGGGATCAGGGTGACTTTGCTTTGGTAGCTGCTGATACTGCTGCACAGGGTTTTGGTCTACCGATTAGTTCTGAGGATAACGTAGCTGCTCATGTTGCGCAAGTAGAATCGGGTAATTCTGAGGTAGGCACTCCAGGATTCAATTTTACCAACACCTCAGCTGTTCCTGATGCTTTTGCGCTGGCTGGAGTGAGTTCGTTCACCCTTAACAGCGATACTGTGACTGGTGCAGGTACTGCCTATCTTACTGAAGTAGCGGTAGGTGATTGGGTGAAACCCAATGGTACTACCGTTTGGTATGAAGTTCTAACCGTAGCCGACAACGTCACCTTAACCATCAAGGGAGAGTACGGTAGTGCCAACCTAGCCGCTGCTAGCTCCCGAAACCGTGGAGTCATTACTCCACAACAGGCTCTAAGCACTATCGGAGGCACCTCCAATAGTCAAATCTCCTTCGCTCGAATTCTTCCGGCCGCTTCCTTCTTGAACAGATATGGGCCAAATACCGGAATTTACTCTACTATCGGTACTATTTCAGGTGGGACTTGGGCATTACGAAACAGATTACGTATCCCCACGCCCGAAACAGGGGCACCTCCGGCTGAATTCACTGGGGATAGGGTATTTGCTGCTGCAACATATCAGTTAGGGCCAGAAGATGATTTGAATGTGGTCTTGGATCAAGATGAGATCAGCAAAAACTTCAACCTGCAACTTTACCGTCGTTTAATTGCAGATGCAGGTGTAGCATACAGTACCACAATCAGACTCAAAGACCAGCAAAATCTGGACGGTGGAGGATTGCCTCAGGCTCTGTCAGCAACATTTGGGACTACCTACGATTTTGGTGACTACGCCCTCTATATGAGAGCACGCTACATCCTTGACAAGGGAACTGCTGGTAAAGAATTGCTAGTAAGGTTTGGGAGATACGGGGCAGAAGGCAACAACGCCACTATTGCGTACGGTAAACCGCTTGGGGACGATACTGACATTTCTGTCACAGGAACAGCCTCTACTACCTATGATGTCCAGATTCATTTGGCTGGTGGTACAGCTTATGCAATACCCACGCTAACTGCTGCTCAGAAATTCGTGGTAACTGTAACGGACGGCCCGGCAGCCAGATCGTCATATCTGGCGTATGCTTGCGGCTATCCCGTTTCTGCAATGGTTAGGGCAGCAGGCGTAGTCACCGCCACCGTTACTCTTCCAGCTGCCTCAGGCCAGACAGACCATAAGTATTCTATTGGAGATGTGATCTACATCACAAACGGAGATGTTGATTTTCCAGGGGGGTTCAAGACTATCACTACGGTCGGCATCCCCGCAGCTACTGATTTTACTTACGCCGAAGCAGGCGCGGCACCCGGTGTTTTTGCCGGACCAGCCACCGTATCTTGGAATGCTAACGTAATTGACTTCGCTGCTATTTGTGCCGTTGGAGATTACGTCAACGTTTCCAGCCTAACTTCTGCGCCAACATCTCCTGTTAACACTCAGGGAATCAATCGCATCACTTCTCGCGGCAATATGTTCTTTATTGCCCAGGGAGACAATAGAACTGCCACTGCCACATCGACATACTGGAGTCCAAATAGCGTTGATGGAATCAAGATCTTCCCTGTTGATCTCAAAACCGTAACACAAATCTCAGCAGCCGTCAATCTCCTTACCAATGATGTAATTTCTACTGTAGTCACCCAAACGGGTGTAACACAAATTACGCAATCTACCGCTGACGATTACTATCAAGTAGGTGGAAGCACGTCTTTCGCTCTAGCTGATGGAATCAACTACATTTCTTCAGCTACCTATAATGGTGGGGCTGGCAACTATGACATCATCCTCAAAAACGCTGTGGCAGCAAATCTATCTGCCCCTAATGATTACGCCAACGAACTCTTCAGATTAGCTCCACAAACTGCTTCTAACATTTCTGATTACTTGTCAGTTGGCACGATTACTGGCCTGACCTTAGGTGGAGGTACAGTATCTAGATCCTCGAATGGCGGTAAGCTTCAGATCTACAGCCAAACTATAGGATCAGGAGGAGCGGTAGAAGTTCAAGGAGGCCGAGCTAATGCTGTGGCGGCTGCCATCAAGAGTGGTGGGGTAGATGCGGGCAGCGTTATGACCACTATGGTCTCTGCTGCAAATGCTGACGGATTCTTTGGGGATCAGTGGGTTAGCATCGACAATACCAACAAGCTACCCAAACAGCTAAACTGGACTGCTGCCACTACCGTTACTATAGCACCTTCAACAGGCAGAGTAACGCTAGGGGCTGCCGGAACAGCCTGGGCGTATGCTGGGAGCATGACGGCTCCTGTAGCTGGAGGCAACTGGTTCATCGAGAAACACGGTCCATTTGTTGCATATATTATCGCCAACAATGATCGATCTGCACCTACAGCCAGCTTTACTACTGTCAAGGAAGGTGACTTCGTCCAGATCCACGTCCCTAATGGAATGTGGTCTATCTCGGACAATTTGAATACTGCTAGATCTGTAAACGGGACAGCGGTTGCTCTCAACGATGGCACGGTTCTTGTAGTTGGTGGTACGACTGCTGCCAGTACAGCGGTTGAGGTCTACGATCCAGTAACCGATGTGTGGACAAGTATCACTGGCACCGACCCACTGCCCGCTGCTCGAAAAGATCATTCAGCCGTCAAATTGGCAGATGGCAGAGTATTAGTGAGCGGCGGCAGGGATGGTGGTGCCGTAGTTCAGCAAGAGGCTTGGCTGTACGACCCTACTGCCGCCTTGGGTGCTAGATGGTCGGCTACGGGCTCCCTCAATGGTCAGCGTTATTGGCATACCACGACACTCTTGGATGACGGTACAGTTCTTGCGGCTGGCGGATTTGATGCAGCAACGCTTGACACGCTCGAAATTTATGATCCAGACCTTGGAACCTGGACACTGCTCGGTAACACCTTAACCGTAGTCAGGCATAGCCACACCGCTACAAAAATGGGTAATGGCGCGGTATCAATAGCATGTGGTCTAGGCCCGGCATCTCTTAACTCGGCCGAGTTCTATACACCAACCACACAAATCTGCACAGCCACACCCGCCCCAGGAAGTGCTAGATCTGGACACAGGGCCGCATTGTTGCCCACAGGAAAAGTACTGATCATAGGGGGGTCAACTGGTGCAGCAGCACTGGCGACTTGCAGACTATATGACCCAGTGACCAATACTTGGGCCGCAGCAGCTAGCCTTCAGGTGGCCAGATTTGTAGCTACGGCCGTTGCTTTGCCATCAGGCAAGGTTTTGGTGTTCGGTGGTGCTTCTACTATTGTCAACCCCTGGGATACACCACTTACTACGGCTGAATTGTATGATTCGGCGTCAGATTCGTGGACCTATACCGGTGGCATGCAAACCGGCAGAGTATCCGCTATGGGTGTCGTAACGGCAGCCGGAAAAGCAATGGCTATCGGTGGCGTAATCCCCACAAATATTGACACCACGTCCGTGGAGACCTTCGATCCAGCTGCCGGAATTCTGGCTGCAAACGCTGGATTGTTTAGGGTCGTCAGAGTGGTGTACGATACCCCTAACAAGAAGTGGGGGTTCTGGATCGAAAACCCCAACGCTATAGAAGAGAAGAAGGGGATCGCTTCACTCCATTTCTTTGATGCCCACTCCTTACTCCCTGGTGATCAACTTTCTATCGGTACCAGTGTGCTGGGTGCCCAAAATCAAGGCATCTGGACCATATCCGAAATAGATCTAACTAGCACTGTCGGCTTTTTCCTAACCGGCATTCCCCAAACCGCTACAGCTGTAGCATTGGGGGCAGCTAATCTACCTCTTATCAACGGAATTCCAGCCACTGCCTCTAGATTGATCAAACAGATCAAGTATTTAGGCCCTCATACCGACAACACTGATTATACAGACGTAGCGTTTACTACGGATCACCATCCAGAATTTGTTTCAGTAACTGGTGGTTCTATCATGAATGCTCTCAATAAGCTAGATTTTCCTACAGACATAGCTATTGGAGTGGATTCGTACCGGTATTCGACCGGCCTAATTGCCGAAGCCGTCAAAGTTCTGTACGGAGATGAAGGAGACCCTTCGAACTATCCTGGAGTGGTAGCTGATGGAGCGTCTTTGTTGGTAGCTCCTCCTGCTATCAGGCGGGTCAGTGTGTCGCTGACCATTCGGCTGAAGTCCGGAGATTTCGCTACCGCCAAAGCTCGTGTACAGAGCTTGGTGGCAGATGTGGTCAATAAGACCGGTGTAGGCAAATCTATTGCTATATCCGATATCGTGGCTGCTGCCGGAAAAGCGGAGGGCGTCTCCAGTGTAGCTGTTGTATATCCTACTTACCAATCAGGGGCTGATCTTATCGCGGTTTACCCCCACGAAAAGCCAATGGTTCTAGATCTAGAAAGCGACATCCTAGTTAGTCAGGTAGGCGTTTAATGCCAGCCTCATCCTTAACGGCAGCTGATATCATCAGACGCCATCTTCCTTCATCCTTGAAGGGAGTTGGCTGGACGGCTCTAATTGAAGCTTTGGCCACAGGAGATGAGTATAAACAGACTAATATTCAAGCGGCTAGGAATCAACTGCATGCTTCTACTGCTACAGGAGAATGGCTGGAAAAACGGGGGTTAGATTGGGGTGTTGAGAAACCGGCGGATCTAGGCATTTCTGATACTCTTTACCGCCAGTTGATTATCCAGACCACAGCGTCAAAACAGACCCACAAATCCATTATGGATGTACTGGAGGTGTTCTATGGGCCTGAGGCTACCAGGGCATGGTGTGAGTCTACAGCGGCTGAGCCCTACAACCTAAGTAACGGTATGCAACTCATTCTCTCGTTTGAAAGTGGCAACCCTATCTACATAACATTCGAGACAACTGATTTTCAGACCATTTCAGCTGCCACGGCTCTAGAGGTAAGCGAAGCCATTAACCGGCGCCTGCGATTACTGAATGAATCGGGTTGGGCTAATCCATCCTTCGATCCTGACTCAGACGACACCTTTGTGAAGCTATACTCGGGGCATAGAGGGCTAGGTGGAGAGGTTGAGGTTTTGGGCGGGAGCGCTCAAGGAAGGCTGGTGTTCGGAACAAAGCTGCCTGATTTTACCGCTGCTAACTGGACAATACAAAACCCCTCTGCTGGGGTGATCAGATACGTGCCTAACGCTGTATCAGAACTATACAATTTGAGGATAGGCGATTATGTAGTTGTTCAGGGCACCGAGTTCAATGTCAACAACCGAGGCTATTTTGAGATCGTAGACGTACAATTGGTGGCCGGTGCTTTCTACTTCGAAATTGAGAACACTTTAGGTGTAGTCGAAGTCGTGGTTCCATTGGCCACTACATCCCTGATCGCCTTCCGGTCATTTAGCGCACGCCAAGGCTCCCCTAGCTCCACTACGACTATAAGAACAGCTAACTCAATTCAGCTTGGTGTAGGTGCTATTGAGGTCACTTTCCCTGTCACCACTAGGGTAGTAGACAGGTTGATAGGCGAAGCCTCTTATCTGCATGAAAGTACCAACATAGACATTGCCACTCTGACCCGCGCTGTGACTACCGTAACGGTTTCAACCGCCCCCACCCAGCACGGGCTACAAGCTGGAGATTGGGTGGAAATACGCGACAATATCGGCGGCACGCCCAATGCCAGCGGTATCAACGGATTCTTTAGTGTGGCTACAATAGTCAACCCCACTTCTTTCACGTATCTTACACCTGACTACACTGGAACCATAGCGTCCGTATCTTCACCAGGAGTGGTAATCAAAGCGGCTGCTCCTACTGATTCAGGCAACAATGGTCCATATCTGGTTGATCCTGATTCGGGTGTCTCTCTTACCAATATCTCTACTACCTCTACCCAACAATTAGACTCCCTAGGACAGTACCATACCCTAAGTGTTGCTGATGCTTCCGACTTTCCAGATGAGCCCGGCTATTTGGCGATAGGCTTCGGTTACGAATATCAAGCTAGCCCCGTGCAATATCTGGGCAGACTCAACTCCACAACATTACTGCTGGACTTCTCCTTTGTGTTCCCGCAGACCATCGCTTCTGGTGCCACGGTAATCTTACTAGATGGGAAAGCTGCATGGAATCCTTCGGACGCTCCCGCTTTCTACATAACAGCTTCCAACGCAGGATTGGCAGCTGCCTCTAAATGGGTAGACAACGTTGTTGCGGCGGGAATCGATGTGACCAAAACTTTACTGTATCCCAGCGACATAGGATTGGGAGCCGAAGGGTTTAGCGTAAGTACCGGTAAACTATCGGATAACGTAGATGTGTTTGGTGGAGATGAGGAGTAATGCAGTCTAGAGTTATATCAGGGCCACGGCTCAAATGTGTGATCAACGGCCGAGTATTCGGGATTGTCACCTCGTTTAGGTATGAGATTAGATCCTCTCATGCGCCGGCTCAGGGGTTAGATCAGAATACGGTGCAAGAGTGGATCCCTACTACCTACCGAGTAAGTGGGCAAGTAGGGGTGTTGCGCCTACATGGCACAGGGGGTCTGGAGGGGGCGGGTGTTGTGGCTTTCTCCGATGATGTACTGCGTCAAAAATATTTGACCATAGAGCTAGTGGATCGAGTAACAGAGCGGACTGTATTCAGCGCAATCAATTCAGTGGTCTCAGCACAGTCCTGGCAAGTAGCACCTAAAGGTCTTTTGACTGGCTCATTTGCTTTCGAAGCTGAAAACCAAACCAACAACGAAGCAGCACCCTAATAGGAGTTAATATGGCAGTCCTTCGCCAGCTGAACATAAGTGGCCAAATGCGTCTAGACGTACCGCACCTCAGATTGGTTGAGAGTGCTGTAGCGGGCGATTTTGACTTAGCATTTGGTAAGATGGTATCGGGTCAAAGCCCCGTAGTCATTAAGGGTTTTAACATCATCATGGCCAATTCTATTGGTCAACCTGCTACCAATCTAAGGGTTACCGTCGCTGACTCCAGTCTCATACACTTCTTGGCATCTGACAGTGGCTCGATCTTTGGGGTAGTTGCGGGAACCGCTTCGGAGCTATTGGCTGGAACCAATTCCAAGGTATTGGGGTCTTGGGCGCCGAGCGCGAGCAACTACGTAGGGTTAGATCTGGTCAGAGCGACCGACGCAGCAACGGTAGATGATGTCAAGTTTCGCCCAGCCGGACAGGATGCCGACATAACTGTTACCGTGCCTTTGGCACGTACTTTGCAGTACCGTTTCATTATCCAGTCAGCCGCCTTCAGCACTACCTCAAACGTTCTGCCCATCGCTATCGTAGTTCTAGACGCCGCCTCCAATGTAGTCAGCATTACTGATGCCAGAAATACATTGTGGCGCCTAGGATCCGGTGGAGATTCTCCTGCTCCTGCCTACAAATTCCCCTGGGTTAATAGGGCTGAGAATGCCGTTACGTCAACTAGTTCAGCTGTAGATCCTTTTTCGGGAGGCGACAAGCAGCTTGATTCCTTCAAGGATTGGGCTGATGCTACCATGACCCGTCTTTGGGAACTTGGTGGAGGAGAGTTCTGGTACAGTGCAACAGCAGACCGCAACGTTAAGCTCATCCGAACCGCTACAGTGCCAGCTGGATCAAACGACAACTTCAAATGGACTGTCGGCACTGACACCCTTGAATGGGATGGCTTAGCTATTTCGTTTGAAAATTCAGACGTTTACTACAATACGATTGCGGCCGGCTCTGTAGTTATGGCAGCCAATGGTGATTGTCTATATATAGACTTGAATCGAACTTCGGCAGCTGCTTTGGTACCGGTTAAGTCTACGCTATTGGCTTTAGGATCTCCAACCATCCCTGGGGTTCGTCATATTTTGGCTTGGCGGTACAATAACCTGATTTACACTCTAGATAGGCCAGGGGCTGTAGGAACGTCGATGGTAGGGGTTGCTACTGGCCCTAAGGCTTCGGGTGCAACAGGAACAGTTCTTCTACTAACCGCCTCTTCTACACCGTTGGCTCCAGTTGTACCAGTAGTAGACAACAACGATTCCGTAACTGCTACTGGATTATCTCGTACCTCAGCGGGTGGTGGATCATTGGGGGCCGGGAACTTGAATATTGGTGCTGGTGCCCAAGATAGTACTGTAAAATTAGGAAAAGCTACTGGCACAATTGACGCCCTAGGGCAACTCACAGGTATCTACGGGGTTCTTGTTACTCAAGCTACCGCTGGCGGTATAGGCGTAGAGAGTACCGGGAACGGTGCCGGCCATGGTGTAAAGGGCACGGGTGGCGCCACAAGCGGCTGGGGTGTCTACGGTGTCGGAGGAGCGCCGAACGGATACGGGCTTCGCGGATTAGCAGATGGCAATGGCTCTGGGGTGTACGGCAAGGGAGGAGACAACAACGGGGTTGGCGTCGAGGGGATCGGTGGTGCCACGAACGGGGTGGGGGTCGCAGGGCTCGCGTTTGGTTCAGGACAGGGGGTGTACGGAGAAGGCAGCGGCGCGGCAGGCAGCGTAGCTGTTGAAGGATTCAATGCTGCCGGTGACAACATTGGTGGCAAATTTACTGGATCTGGAACAGCGGTTGCCGTCGATGTGGGTGCGGGTCATCTAAAGTGTACCGGAGCAGATCCCGCCAGTACGGTTGCGTATATTGACACCTTAACCCCAATGAATATCCCCAAAGCCTGGGCGCTACTCACCCCAACGGGTGCGGGGGCTGTTACTGTTACGGCAGGATTCAATGTCACTAGCGCAGTCGTAGGTGATGGTGCTGGTGGCGGCACGCAGACCGAAATGACCGTCACCTGGGCTCAAGATTTCGGTAGCGCTAATTACTGTATACAGGTCTCCGTCGAACAAAACGGAACAGCTGCTATGTCAGCTGTCATTGTGAGCAAGGCGGCAGGCACTTGCATTGTTAAGGCCTACGATACCGGCGCGGCTGCTATGAACCTCAACACAGCCAACGCGGTTATTCATGTGACTGCTTTTGGCGCTAACTAGAGTCCCAGCCAACTTAATCTCTGGCCCACATTCTAATCTCCTACCAATCCTTAGTCCAGCAATCCGGATGAGCGTTAGGTCCTTCAACTAACTCTCTCCATTCTGCGGCGGTATCGCGCCAACGCGGATCCAAATGCAAGGGATCCCCTATGGATGCGTGGCCCAGTTCGTGCAACAGAGAGCTTGCCTCTAAGCAGTCGGGTACTTGGGCCCACACCTCTATATCTTTCAGAAAAGTACAACCAGCCACACTACGCTCTATCCCGCAAGCGACCGGGGTCAGCGTAAAGCTAACTGTATAGCCAGCATACAGCAAAATCGGGACCCCCCATTTCTGACTAGCAACCTCAACCACCCTCTTGAGTCGAGCCCTGTCTAAATCGATTTCGGGTGGGGCGAAGAAATCAATCCCGTAGATCGTAGTGGGTTTCGGCCCCCCACACCCCATTGTAACCAGTAGCAGTGATAGCACTCTTTTCATACCCTTACTATAGCACTAGTTGCAACCTATGTCTAGGAGATAGCCTGTGTCCAGGAGACAAAACCGATGAGCCTATTCACTAATTTCGCGTGGCAACTAAGAGAGAAATACCCCAAGTTCTCCCTAAGGATCAAGGAAGACTCCAAATTCATGAAGGTTTTGGCGTGGTTAACTAAGCCATTTAACCCTGACTTCATGCAAAACTTCACTGTAGCTAATGGCTACACGATCTACATGCCCAAGGATCTAATTGGCACAGATGCAGGCTATCGGGTGCTAAGGCATGAAGCGGTGCATATAGCCGACTTTGACAAGTGGGGCTGGTGGATGCGGATTTCGTATTTTCTTCTGTTACCAGCCGGCATTACCATGCGCGCCTATTGGGAACTCAAAGCCTACAAGGAAAGCCTGAGGGTCTGCTACGAAATGTACGGTAAGATACCGGACTATCTCATCGAATACTACGTAGAGCTATTTACCGGCCCCAAGTACGTGTGGATGCTTCCTTTTCCCAAGACGATCCGCAAATCTCTCCTGAAGGAACGAGACAGGATCATCAATGGCAACTAAACTGACTGAACACTTCACGTTATCGGAACTCACCTTCACTCAGCAGCGAAAACTGAACAACACTCCTGACGCTACCGCTCTCCTGAATCTCAAAGATCTGGCTGAAAAACTAGAAGAAATACGGGAGCTTTTCGGGTGCAGTATTAGGATCAATTCCGGCTACAGAAGTCCTGCGGTCAACAGAAAAGTAGGTGGAAGTAAGAATTCGCAGCATCAGGATGGGACTGCCGCTGACATTCTGATCCTAAACGACAAGAGCTTGGTGGAGAACTTCAGGGACATTTTGGATTCTGGCATAGAATTTGACCAGATAATTTTTGAGTACGGAGCTTGGATTCACATCAGCATCCCTAGGATCGATCAAATCGACCCAGATACCCAAGAAATTACCCGCAAACGCCCGCGTCGCTCTGTATTGATGATCGGGGAGTTTACTAACGGCAAGTACACCCCCTTCGACGCCAGCAAGGTGCCCTAGTAGAGCTTCAGCTGCCCCGTAATCTTATTGATCAGTTCTGACGGAGCAGGCCCAATAGCCCCACAGGTCCAAGTTCCGGGCTCTAGCTCTGTGCGGCCTTCGTCTTGAATGATACTGCGGGGAAGTCCTTCTGCTTGACGATAGAGAGCTTGGAGTTCCTCTTGAGAGTTGACCGCTAGAGCCACCTTGGTGAACCCGGTCTTAATCCAGTCTTCCATCCAAGGATGACTTAGCGGCCATCCTAGTACGGCTTGGACGGCGGCATGCGCGGCTTGCGCAATAGCTTTTCCGGGACTCATGGCCAAATCGCGACGCACTAACAATACCTGCTTAACCATTTACGCCCCCCTCCTGGACACCTGGGATCTTTGGGCCAGAAAAACAGTCTGGTGCCAATAAAGACTATCTTTGCACGGCAATACTTACAGACACTCCAGTTTCGCCCTACCCCGGGTCTGGCGGACAAATCCTCACATCTCCATACAAACGAGTGTTCAGAGGTGTATGAATTTTGGTTTTTGTTAGCGCCCAAAGCCTGTCTTCCTTACTGAGGTCTTACCGTACTGGCTCAGGATTTCGTCCAGGGCCTTAGTCGCTAGCTCGTTGGTCACAGTTTTACTACCACTCATAACCACAGTCCTAGCGGTAACTACGAACAACTCCTTCAAGAAAGCCATAGACATGTCCCCGCCAGTTGAGTCCACCAGCAGATCCATAACCCCCTCTTCTAGGGTCACTTTGCGAAACAGGTAGGTCAAATAGCGCTTGCGCAGATCCTTGTCTGGATACCCAATGGTAATAACCTGATCGAAGCGTCCTGGACGATTCTTGATGGCAGGATCTAGCCTCTCAGGGTTGTTGGCGGTTGCGATAACCACCATTCCCTCGTTCACCACCATGCCATCTAGACAGTTCAGCAGATGGTCGAGGGTAACATTGGACTTTTCGTTCTGATCTTCCCGGTCAAACAGCCGGTCGATATCCTCCAAGAAGAACACGCTGGGAGCCGCATTGCGAGCCATCTTGAAAGCGTCGGTCAGGTGGCCGTTGCCCATGTTGGGATTGCTGAAATCGAACATGAAGCATGCAAAATCCATGCTTGTAGCCACAGCACGAGCTACGCTGGTCTTGCCGCAGCCTGGGGGACCACACAAAAGGAACCCTCTTTTATAGGGCAATCCGACTTCCTCGAACAGCGGACGGTTTTTCAGAAAGAATTCCAGATCGTCCTTGACGCGCCGCGTCACCTCTTCTGACAGAAACACTTCATCCCAGCTAGACCAGCTGCTAGGAGGCAGGGGAATTGGATCAGCACCATAGACGTTGATGACACGGGAACGGCGCCGGACCCTAGCCTCCATCTCGTTGATCAGTCGAAACAGGTTTAGGAGAGCGGCCAGGTCTTCGTCTTTGCTGACTACAAAGATCACACTCTTGAGGTTGGTCATGTCCGCAAAAACGGTGCGGACAGTTGTCATCAACACCTTGCCCTTTAGAGTGGGATGCTCTATCACTATCGGTGTTTCCCTGGGAGCTAGACTGAACCGATCCTCGTTAGACTTAAGCGTAGAGCCGCCAGCCATGTCAGAGACGGGTGTGTTCCAATTTTCTTCACCCGAAACTTCGTCCCCTACCAGGATCATCTTGAGGGTGGAGTATCCCTCTGCGATTGAGCACTTCAAGCCCTCCACCTTCTTAAGCTCTCCATAAACTCCCTGATCCAAATTCGTGCCATGGGTCCCGTTTTCGGGCACAGCGAACATCTGGAGGGCTCGAAAGGGGTTCTCTGGCATCGAGGAAAGCAGCCTGTAGCCTTCCCCGCAGGTTTTGGTGGCCAGGTCGCCATACTTGGCTACAAAGCGTTCTAGACGCTCTACGGGGCCTTCCCAACGAAGCAGGCTGCTATCTGGTGGCGCCATCATCATCTCCGTGACGTATTTGGTGTCATGTAGGGATTCATCTGACTTGGGATCAGCGACAGAGGGGACCCGCTCGGCCTTGTAGGCGGATTGCTCGATTCGCTTTTTCCGGAGGGACTTCGTGTCTCTGCCCTTGTAGTCCATGGTTTCTTATATCACCACCCGTAGCAGAACTCGGAAACGGTACACTTCAAGAGTTTTGCGGCCTTCTGTATTTTGGAGAAAGTGGCCTTAATTTCCCGGCGACGGTTCTTCGGCAGCTTGTCCGAAAACATACGGCCATCCAAGTGTTCCATCTCATGTTGGAGAGCGTGGGCCCTAAGCCCTTCAGCTTCGCCTTGGATCTCTTCGCCCTTCTCGTTTAGGGCTTGGAAGCGTAGTCTGGGGAAGCGGTAAATCTTATCGAAAATGCCCGGAAGACTGAGGCATCCCTCTCGCTTGAGCATCTTGCAGCCCTCAGGAGCCAGAATGGGATTGATGTAGGTTTCTCGCCTACCATCAATTCGGAGCAGGATGATCTGCTTAGCTTCTCCTACTTGGATGGCTGACAGACCAACCCCATCTGCGGCTTCTAGGGTCTCCCACATGTCGTCCATGAGAGACTGAAGGTCGGGAATGTCTTTAGGGTTTACGGAACGAGAAATCATCCAGAGACGCTCATCTGGGTAGATGGCGATCGAGCGCTTAGGCATATGGAATCCTTATACAGTCAGACGGCCGGATAGGATGTTCCCGGTGTGCCGACAACAATAAGCATACCGGAACGGCCAAGTAATCAAGTTGATTGGATTTTTGGGGTCAATCTTGCCGATATGTTGGATGACGTAAGCCTTCTCGTCGCAGCCAGGCAGCTTACATGTTGACATGATCAGTCCTTAAGGTAGTCTTCAAGCTTCTTTACGCAGCCGCAGCACTCATGCTTACCGATGGAGTTGGGGTTGAAGGATCGGGCTAACTCCAGCTTGCGTTTAGACCGATATAGATCATCGGCCCTGTACGACCTTGCTGCCTCCAGTTCCAGCCTCAAAGCACGAACCTGCTGGGCCAGAAGGGCATTCTCAGACTCCAGTCCCATGACGTATTCGGTGTTCTTCTTCTCTAGCTCTCGGTCGAAGTTATCACCTACATGCCAATTATGGCTCTCGATGCCGTACTGCTTCAGCACCTCCTTGATCTCATCTGGGTCAGGGCATGGGGTCAGGCCAGCTGCTTCAAGGTATACAAGTAGGTCATCGGCACATTCTTGGCGGACTCTGTCTTCGGGCGTTCCTGTCCAGTATTCGCCTTCGCCCCGCCATTTTGTTACCAGTGCCCGAACAAGGCGCTTAAGGTTGTAGGGCGTGTGTCGGTAGCAGTAGTCGGCTTCTAATCCAAATGCATCCTCTGCGCAAAGAATCTGCCTACACTTTTTCATTCTCCCCGGCCTCCTTGGTCTTCTTCTGATCATCCACCCAATCCTGCCACTCAGCAGTCAGAGCCCGAGCGTATTCTCGCTCAGAACGAGTTAGAACCGGTGAATCGGTGAATCCGACAACATCATTGTAGCAGGTAATCTTGCTGCGCACCAGCACAGCGCTGACCCCCTTCGGCACCTTAAAGGCTGACTTGAACTTCGGCTTGGCATCATGCCGCATGCGATTCAGAGACTTCCAGGCCACTTCGAAACTTACTGCCGGCTTACCCTTGTTCATCTAAGCTCCTTAAGGAATTGATCAATTTGCTTGTAGAAATTCTCCAGCCCATCCTCTACATCCATAACATAGTCTACGGCAGAATCTGGAATAGCCAACTGCTCTGCTTCACTGGCATGGTTCTTGACCCCAATCTCCAAGGCGTTTACGGCCGTTTGCCTCTTGAGTCGGACTACTTTGCCACCAGACTTATGGATGGCTTGAATTTCATTCTCGAATCTAACATCCGGTATCACGACCCCAAAAGGAATAGGTGGGGGACCTGAATACATATACTTGGGGTATATCCTTTCGGCGCCCTTGCTCTTTGAATACACATGAGTTTGACGCAGGATCTTGTGGGCGTCACTAAGAGTCAGATCTACCCAAGTATCTTGGTAACAGTAGCGCCCGACCTCTGTCCCTAATCGCTGCAAAACCTCTCGGGGTGTTAGGTGTGTTGCGTCCCCACGCAGGTAACGCATATCTGGCTTATTTCGTTCAGAACTCGGTCCCCAAAGTTGCTCGTCAGTGAAATCGTAAATTTCCTTAGCAATTCGCTTCATGGGGTCAGCGAGACTGATGCTTACCCACCCATGTAGTACGAGGTGGTTAGCGAATGTGTCCTTACCCGTTCCTGCGTTGCCCATCACACCCAGAATCATCCTTGACCTCTCCAACGCATCGAAGCCTTCCATTATTTCTTCGAATATCCTACTCATATCATCCCCACTCTAACTTGACATCCTTGTTTAGGCGCACTAGCTCATAATTCCTCAGCACTTCGGCTTGATTCCTAATCAGCAGATCTCTGCATTTCGGGCTGGTACCTTCTCCGGCTAGCACTTTGTTGAGATCCCCCGTGGCCTTGATCAATGGCAACAGCTGTTTCTGCTGCCTTGGGATTACGTTAGGTACGTTATCACCTACATCCCCCCACAAGGCCTTCACCAGAACGATATGGCCGGGATCGGTAACACCGAAAGCCTTTTCTATGTGCTCAGGTAGTACCCACAAGCGTTTTACGTGATCGTAAATGCTACAGCCAGATTGCAACAGCTGATATAGATCTTTGTCGTTGGAGACGACGATCACCTCTCTCCCAGCTTTTATGGATCTGTCGGTTAGGGCGGCTATAGCATCGTCCGCTTCGTTTCCGGGCGACCAGATGAACTTGCTGCCCCACTCCTTCCTGACGAAAGCTTCGGCATCTGGTCTAGGATCTTGATCGGGCTTCTTGCGCCCAGCCTTGTATTCGGGATATAGTAGGTATTTGGCCTCTGGACGCTGATCCTTGACCATCAGAAAGTTCTTGATTTCGACTTCAAAGGAGACAGACAGCCGCTCCAACTTAAGCCGAAGATTTTCCAGCACCTTTTCGGGCAGGGATGCGTAATAGCATGCCCACACCGCGTTCGAAAAATCAACGAGTATAAGCGGTTTCACTTCCGGACGACCGACTTCCTCTTATGCTTGGGACCAGTCGGAATGTCTGACGCATCGCGTTGAGTCAAGCAGTCCCGCTCATGCCCACGGACGTACTCTTCAGGCATGCGACTATATACCGCATCAACTCTCCAACCCGGGGACCAACTGCCACCATGGATGTCTTTGAGTTCCAAAATCTTGCCAACTTTAGCGAACTCTTCAGGGATCCAAGTGGTGTAGAAATCCCCGCTCCCCTCAACCCTAGGTCTGTATAGCTGGCATTGCTTGAACATAGTCATAGTCATAGTCATAGTCCCAACACTCCCACCAACTTATCGATTTGCATTTCGGCCAGGTACTGCCTCACCGAACCGACCTGACCTTTTCTCAGGCTGAACAAACACCCAGACACCCTGGACTTCACAGCTTCTAGAGCAAAATCCTTCTGCACCTCTATATCCTTGATAGGAGCGTAGAAGGCTTCTAGGTCCGCCACCAACTGCTCAAATCGAGCCTGAGCATCATCGAAGTCGGCCTTGTACTCCGGGAAATGTGTGGTAAATTCCGTAGACTCACCCCGGCGAATGATCTCGACCACGTTCTTCTTGGTGGCCGTCAAACTGTCCTTGAGGTGGTGGAACGCAACGTAAGCTGGGCTCTTGACCTTAACGCGATTAAACTGAGCGTCTACTACGACATACCCCTCCTGTTTAAGGGGATCCATGGTGTCGAAAGTAGCCAGGATTTGGTCGAATGACTGGAGGGGGAACTCCTGGACGACGGGGTAGCACCCGCACCACTTCGACACATAAGATTCCTGACCAGTCTTATTTTTGCGGACCCCGATCAGCACCAGGCGAGGCTTCTCGTGCCTAACGACAACTCTGTTGTACGGAGTCATCAATTCAAACATGAAAGTGTATTCATGAGTCAAGCCAAACGCACCCTCGGACGGTACCTTCAGCCCCATCTCATTGAAGGTCTTCCAGAACAGATCCTTAAACGTAAACCCTTGGTCGTTGACGTTTCCAGAAGCATCAGGAGAGCCAGAGGTGGAGACATTCCACCTACCATGGTGCCAGCTAAGAACACAGAGGCTGCCATCTAACTTCTCCTGTACCCTGGCGCTTGACCACTCAATTTGAGCAGCGTGGCCTTCACCGTAGTTGAAGAATTTTGTGAATGGAAACGCCACAATATTCCAGTTATCGGCTGAATCAAGTATGAGACCTCGACATTCTTGTACGACCTTCTCTCCCATCGGGGATTCGATCTGGTCATATTTGAACAGAAGAAGAGACGGAAACTCTCCATGAGCCCGGGAATTAATCCCCCAACGTTCTTCGATTTCCTTAAGAACCCCGCGATGATCCAGGACTGGATCGTAAGGCATGATTCCGGAGGTCCGGCTTCTAAGGAATTTCTGGATTTCGAGTTCCATATGGCACCTATATCACGATCTTGTTGACGGTGCAAGAAGCGTTGCTGAAAAGCACATTTCCCCGGCGCATAGTCCCGGCAGCTTCGTGTGTATGCCCAAAAACGTGCAACTTCAGGTTCGGGAAATTCCTGATCACACTCCACATCCCCTTGAATCCGATATGCTCCTGAGCCCTGGTAGACTTGCTAGCAAAGTCCAAGATTCCGTGCGGGCCGGTGTGAGTCATAAGGATATCCGCTTCCTTACCAACTTCAGCTAGAACCTCCAACATCAACCGGACACTTCGGTCATCCAACTCATTCCGCCACCTACCAGCAATATAGGATACTCCGGTGAATCCCGCAATCTTTAGCCCGTGCACCTCAATCATGGTAGGACATGCGGTATCGAAAGACTTAACACTGCCTTCTATGGCGTAATCACAGAAGTCGTGGTTGCCCGTCGTTGAAACAATCTCAACTCCCTCAAAAATCTCATTGATTACATCCACCATGGCTTCCCACTCTTTACTCTGCTGGGCCCCCTCGTAAAAGGGATCCAGCCAGGGTGGGCCCATCTTCGTAAAGTGCCCAATCATGTCACCAGTAACTAGGACAAGATCTGGGTGCTCGCCGCGATAAGGCTCAAGCAGGCAGCGAAGGCTCGCTGCGCCTCCATGGTGGTCTGAAAGATGCAAAAGGTTCAAGTTACCCCTCCGAAAATTCTACACCTTCACTGTAGTAGCCGTTACTGACCCCGAGCCACCGAACCGTCACGCTTCCCTTGACGGTTGCAAACTTGTAGAAAGTCCAGGTACTGGATTCCCACGTATCCTGAGGTGGAGTCTCGCCGTCCACTTCCTCGGCCTGAACGAGTGGCGATCCAACCAAATCCTGGACAGCGCCGCACACATCTTCGATGGTGACAGTCTCGCAACAGTCCTGTTCGTGGTAAAACCTAAAGGTCTTGCCGTTATCTGAGACAAACAACATCTCGTCATCACCTGCGGCTCCATGGACTTCCGCCATGGTGCAACCAACCATGTTCCCGAAAACTGTCTGGCTCATTTTAACCCCCGTAGACCCGAAACCGCCACTTCCACGTACCGTTATACCAAGCTCTTCGACTTCTGTCAACTCTACTTTCTCATATAGGGCAATGACTAGCTGAGCTACCCTACTGCCTATAGGCAAGGTGACGGGAGCCGTGCCTAAATTCGTAAGGATTACTTTTAGTTCCGATCTGAAATCTTCGTCAATTGTCCCGGGAGAATTCAGCACCACTATCCCGTGGGACAGTGCCAGCCCAGATCGTGACCTGATTTGCCCCTCGTATCCTTCTGGGATCTCTAAAGCAATCCCGGTGCGAACTAGGCACCTATCTCCTGGTGCGATGGTGTATTCGTGCTGACTACACAAATCCAAGCCAGCCGCCCCATCGGTCTTATAGCTGGGCAGTGGAACAGCTGGGTTGTAGGGCTCAATCTTCTTGACTTTAATTCTCATGGCGTTTCGCCAGATACCTTCAAGGTGGCCGGTGTCTCGCCGAACTCCTTCCAGGAAAGTGGAACCGGGATCTTGATCCAGACCCCTTCTCTCATCAAGACATGCAGAATACAGTCCCGATCTACAAAAAGAAGTTCTTGATTACTATCGTGGACACTCAGAAATTTTGTGTTCACGCTCGGGCCTCTGGGGTTTGAATTGCTACACTCAACACGTTGTCCATATGTAGCTGGGCAGCTAATCGAATCTGCTTTGCTTGATTAGGTGTCAGTTTAGGATTCGGCCGAAGACTTGCCTCGACAAGCAGCTGGGCCAGCAGGATGTAATAGTTGCCTAGTGTCATGATCGAAATGCCTCAATCAGCTTCCCGAACACCCAAGACACTCCTGCTACAAAACCCACCCCCGCCAAAATCAGGTAAGATAAGGCCACCCAACTTTGCCAGCTTTCTAGGGATGCGTCCTGGTTCAGCGACCAGACGAGCATCACAACATCTGCGATAATCGTAAGTAGTACTAAGAAACCTAGCCCCATACGCCCCAACTGCTTTACCATAACCCCTCCTAGTGACTTACTGCGTCATCGGACTTCTTGAGACGGAAATCCTCGGAAACGTACTTGGTGATAACTCTTCCCAATTCCATACTCCAGCGATAGTTAGCTGTCTTGATCACCACTCCTTCCCGGTTGTGGTCAGCTAAGGTGCTCTTCCCCTCGGCCATAGCCGGAATCTCCGAAGGTACATAAGGTCCGTCGTAAACGACCGGAACAGTGTTTATCTCCATTTGCTTAGCCAGACTTACCACCTCTTCCCAGTCCAGCCAGCGTCGAGCAACGGTGTCGTACATATCAAAGATGCGGAGGTCGATCTCCCCCTTGGGGATGCCATAGCCGTACCCTTTCTGGACCTGACCGTGGACTTCTCCATAGATGGCGATACAGGGGAATGGTTGGAGTGCTCCGGCAAGATCGTAGTTCTTGGCGGCTTTCCAGTAGATGTTGGTATCAGACTCCTTCTTGATACAAGTGTGGCTGCCCACCCAAAGCCGGTCGTCGCGGTACACAGCCCGAAAATTGGTGCCGTGGATCTTTTCGGTAATAATTACGCGCTCTCCAGGGATATAGACGTGTCCGAACTTCCGGTGGGACTCGATTTCGTACTTCGGCATGTAACCAGGATCACGCTCATTTTCGCCACCGAACTGGAGTGAAACGGGTGCTTCATATTTGGTGATGCCAAGACGTTGAGATACGTCAAAGCCAACCAGTGTCACCCACTCGTCTGGATTAAGGGCATCCATTCCTTCAGGGTCTTCCGGCAAGATGCTTACTGGCAGCAGCAGCCCGCAGCTGAAGAGGCCCCGAAGACGCTTAGCGCGAATCCTGCGATGGGTCCCCAGGAACTCAGTACCGGGGACAGTAGTGGGCACCACCGCATCCTCTGGCACGTAAATTGCTAGGTCGCCCTCCTTGAAGTCGCCCGTCTTGAAAATTACGGTCTCGCCCGTAATCTGAGTCAAAGACAGATTATCCGCGTTCGGATGACGCCCAATCTTGCCTATTTGGACTATCGGAACACTGAAACTCATGACTTAGCCTTTCGCCATCTGCAAGCAGCGCATACCAAATACACCTTAGGGCCCGCATCTACTTCACGGATTTCTTTTTCCCCGCAAGCGGGACAACTCTGCTGGTCTTCTGCCGTTTCTTCAGATTCCACCATGGCCGGCTCTGGATCGTTTTCCGATACTATATCACGACCGCCCAAGGCTTTCACTAACTGTTTGCGAACTTGTGCTAGCTGGACCTTGAGTTTCCTGGTCTCCTGCTTTGCTTCACGTAGTTCCTTCTCTTGACTCGCTGCGTCGCGTCGCGGACGATGGGGAGTCTGCACTGTTCGCTTGGACATTAGCCACCTTAGTCGTAATCGCTTGGGACTCTACAACCCAACGAGTACCATTATGGTACCACTTTACCTCTGAGGGAGCAAACGACTCGCCTTGAAGTAGGTGTGGCGTTTCGGTAAAGGTCTTCATCATGCTGATCAGTTCTCTAAAGGAATCAAGGGTGTCATTCGGACACTCTTCTCCTTCGATCTTGACTATGACCCTAATTTGGTCTTCGCCTAGGTTAATTCTAGAGATCGTGCGTTTCATTCTTCCTCATCGTTTTCCTCTAGAAGCCCCTCGTCATCCATAGCATCCAGAACGGATTCAGAGGCTTCCTCGGCATCTACTTGGGAAAGATACTTCTCTAGGTTGTCAATCAGAATTTCCCTGACCTGATCTCGCTTCGTCCAAAACATTAGTCATTCTCCTTTGCCATTGCGTAGTTTTTACCGGTATATAGCTCAAACAGCGACTGATTCAGCGGTTCTCCCAACTCAAAAGCCTTCTCCATCTTCTTCTTCCACCTACCTAGCACCCTCATAGCCTTTTGAACGGATAGCCCATCCTGCTTGTCTATCTCTATTTCTATGAATCTACGACGCTTTTGCTGCTTTCCTATCACCACATCTACATCGTAGATCACCGTCGTAACACCTACATCCGAATCATGGATTGAATGTATGTACGAGGTCTTGATGATAGCAATTTCTGGCTTAAATCCCAGAAGATCCAGGAACTTAGAGCTAACGTTAGGTTCTTCGTCAACGAACATATCCACCTCTACTCGGTTGGCGATGGACTCCGTGGATCGTCGCAGTTTGATAGTGAGACAGTGCGGCAGATTTCCGTCTTCTCGTTGTCTAATGACTTGATTTCCTTTACAGAAGTAGGTATCTGTACCTGTTACTTCGTTGTAACGACGTAGGCGGATAGGAGGAGCTAATTCAAACATCCAGTCGTTGAATTGATCGATAGGTACATGGTCGGCAGCCCATTTGTATTCTATCTCAGAGAATTTTAGGCTCAAGAGGTTGCCTCCAAACAGTTGTATAGCGTTTCTAGTGCTCCCGCAGTAAATTCTGGGCGATGCCCCATAGACATCCTATACCATCCTTTGTAGGATGGCCCAAATGCTTCCCCGGAAACCAGCCGAATCGTAGTATGGCTCAAAGCCCTACCGAATCGGTCGGGGTTCTCAGGCTTAAAGAAGGCAAACATCCCTTTGCCGGTTTCAGGAACGCCCCTGACTTCAGTCATGTAGCGTCGCAGTTGGAGATTAAAGACCTCGGCGTTAGTCTCCAGACCTGACCGTGCAGTCTTATACCATCTCTTAGCCAGGGCCGGGCGTCGGCGGATCTCCCGCATTATTCCGGCCACATGATGCTGTGCCATGGTGCATACACCGCTAGTCTGGATCTCTACGAACTGCGCGGCCTTATCGGCAATTCCCTGGTCCTTACAAACTCCCCAGCCGATACGTAGGCCTGAACAGCCATATAGCTTAGCTGCGCTGTAAACGAAACATTCGGCGTTAGGGTCGAAGTTTGTTGCTCCCCAGACCCAGTGTCCGTAAGCCCTGTCAGCAATGTCATACTCGCCTAGATCTTCGGATCCATCTGGGTTGTTGGGCGTAGTGACAACCCTGACCCCTTCCCAGTCGTGTGGGTCGTAGACTCGATACTCCATACCTACACTAGCCGCGAGTGTAGGATAGCACAACCAGTACGGGGTGGAGTGGTTTACTTCCTTAGCCCCGTACTTCTCCTTGTATGCCCAAAACAAAGCCGCTAGCGCCTGCTTGGCGCCATTGGCCACAAATACATACGGCTTGTCTTTCGATGTAAATTCTTTGAGTTCATCCAGCAACCCCTTCTCTCCACCAAGCTTCGGATATGTCATTGAGCAAAGAGGATCGATGGCGTCCAGGACTTCTTTCATGGCATCCTGAAGGACGTATGGTTCGCCTACTCCAAAATCAATCATCCTGTCGTTTTCGTTTCTGGATAAAAAAAGATCAAACATCGGACTTCTCCATATTTAGTTTGGCATATTCACCAAAATGCTTGACGGCAGCCTCATTGTATACTTTCGCCGCCTCTGCTTCGGAGTTAAAACGACCCAGGTTGAGTCTCTTCTTTTTCCCATCTACCGAGACACCGATTTGCGCCTTCCACTTACCGGTGTTAGATTCCCAGTAGACTCCTTTGAATTTCGATGAGGTCTGCCGAGTCTGAAGCTTATCCGAGTTAACATTGTTTTGCGTTTTGGTTACAAAACGCAAATTTTCTCGTCTGTTATCTAGCTTATCTCGATTAATATGGTCAACAATCTGATCAGGCCTTGCCTTCATTAGATCTCTATGTAATCTAAGGGTCCGGGTTCTCCCATTGCCGATACTCTCCCCTCTTTGAACGTACCCATCTGAGTTCAGACACCAGTTCCATTCGCTTACGGCTTCTTTGTCTTCTTCCGACACCAAGAAGAATTGGCCATCCGGTAACGGAAACCAAACCGCTCCAGATATTGGAGCTAACGGGGCTACTAGGGGTCTACTTTTAGTATATCTGGGCACAACTAGAACTCCAAAGCAAGATGTATACCAATTACGGTACTTCCCGACAGATCTTGTGGTCTAGTTATGACCCAGACACCACCCCAGATCGTGCCCGCAATTCTGCGATCTACCTGTAGCCCGTAGAGTGGTTGCAAGCCTCTCATATCCAAGGAGAGTTGTCCAGGAGCTAAACCGACCATCCCCGTAACTCTCCAGTCCGGCTTCTTGTTTTCTACTACGGACTTCTCTGTCTCTGTGGTTTTGGTTGTAGTTTTGGTCTCTGTGTCGTTGGTGGTTTTGGTGTCCGTTTCTGTTTCGGTGGTTGTGGTAGTCGTCTCAGCACCGTCAGGCACCTTGGTAGTTGTAGATGTAGTCTTCGTCTTGGTTTTGCGGTCACGATAAACGATCCGATCTTTGTATTCAACACGAACTTCACCCTTTTCCCTAATAGTTACAATTTTGTCGGGCTTACTATATCTTCCAGCAGCAAAAGAAGCAGCTAGAGCCAGCAGGACGCCTAGTCCTGCACCTAGGCCTTGTTTTAGGGTCATGATTTCTCCTCTAGGAGACCGTGAGAGATGCCCAGTTCTAGGCATCGGCCGGCTGAAAAGAATGCCTCCGCATCAACTAGATCTCTGGCCCCTTCTAGGGTCAATTGGGTCCGATCGGACAGAGCAAAAATGTAGGCGTCGTCGCGGACCTTTGCCTCATCCATCCTGCTGATTATGGTCTTGAATTCGCCCGCAAAATCAGCTGTACCGTGGTGTACCATAAACCGACAATTCGGACTCATGAGCCTTTTGTCGCCGGCCAGGAAGATCAGGGCGGCAATACTACTTACCTCCCCGTACGCCTCTATGGTTACGGGCACTGTCGAGGTACGGATCGCGTCATACACAGCAAATCCAGATTCCACATTGCCACCCGGAGACATCAACTTGATAGTGATGGGCTTCTTGTTTTGGGAAGCTAGACTGAAGAAGACTGCCAGGAAGGAGGCGGCGGTTGAATCGCTTAGTGGTCCGGCCAGTAAAATCGTTCTACGGCCCAAGTGCAATACGGTTGCGTCCGTCGAATCACACCCATCGCACTTCCTGGTAGTCGTCATGCTTTCTTATATCAGCCGGTCGTCCGAAATAGGTGCTCTGGAATCATCTTACCTTTGTGCTTCTCGATGTACGCATCGATTTTGTCGGTCATCGGATCAGTTCCTAGATAAGAAACCCCACCCATCTGTTCAGAATGTGTACGGCACCTAGCATAATCAGATTTACAAGCTATAGCTACCCCTACCCGACTGGACCTGGATTTAGCTACGTAGAACGTAACCCTGTTAGAAACTTGGGCGGCTAAATCACGATTGATGCTGAGCACGTTTGTGGCAGCCATCATAGGTCCCCAAGACTCAGCCACATCCTCCATAGTGAGGAGGCGGGAGGCGTCGCGGTTATCCTTGGAGGCCTGGCGGTTGGCCTGGATCGCCAGTAAGCTATGAATGTCTAGTTCTAGCGCCAACTGAACGTACTGCTCATAAACGTACTCATCTATGTTGCGTTTTTGCAAGTTACCGTGGGAGGCCAGTTTGGTGTTAAGCTTGGCTGGGTAATCTACCACCAAAAGTTCGTAGCCGGCTCCATGCGCCAGAGCTAGCTCTTGCCGGCGTCGAACGATAGGGATCACATCTTCTACACACATCCCGGCCTTGTTGTAGGGGATGTAGGTAAAATACCGCTTTATGATTTCGGTGCCTGCCATTATGGCGCTTAAGCCTCGATCGGTCTTATACATCGCAAAAAGCTCGGGCTTGGTCACATTCAGCAGTGAACACAACATCTTCTCCCGGAGGTCGTCCTTAGAGCCTTCGTGGCTCATGAAGAGTACCTTACGGTGTTTCCAGATGTTGGCCATAGAGACGGTAATTAGAGAAGCGGTTTTGCCCTGATTGACGGCCGCAAGCACGATAGTCGTATCGCCCTTGAACAAGCCTCCCCCTTTAGACTCACCGTCCGGGGACAAGGCGTCATCCAACAGTTTGATGCCCGTGGTCAGGCCGCCCTCGTATCTCTTTTCGGACGAGGAAAGGTAGTCGCCGGGGTTATCGAACGACACTTCTTGCTCTTCATCAAAACGGATGGTATTGATCTCCTTCATCCGTTTGTTGATCATCTGATAGGCTACGTCGAACTGCCCATCGTTGTAGGCGGACTGCGATTCGGTCACACCATCTCGATAGAGCTTGGCGTGCAGCCACTCGGTCAACTCCTTACGCAGGGCATCTAGCCCAAAATTGGCGGTTTCCAGACGAGCGGTAGAGAGCGCGGCATGAAGACTTGCCACTACTTGAGGCTCGTCGGCCATTATCTCCGGATGGAATTGCACTTCATCGATTTTTGGAGCATGATGGTATACCTCACGAAACTGCTGAGCTACCCTGTAGATTTTACCGTTTCTGGCATCGTTAAACCAGTCCGGACGAATATGATGCCTGGACTGTTCGAAGAACTTTTCATTCAAAAGCATATGCCCCAAAACCGCCGCCTGTTTGCGGTTATGGAACGGTAGCTTGACATCGATCTCTTCCATGAATTTCCCTTCGTACTTGACAAAAGTGGTTTTAGCTCGTAAACTTCAAATTTAGGAGGTTACATGGAAGATTCCTCAGAAGAGAAGACACCCAAGAACAAGGCACTATGTGTACTGCACAGTTGGCTGAAGAGCATGGGGACAGACATTCGGTTTCCTAAGGAGGGAGAGACAGGCGACCTGATTTGTAATGGTCATATCATTCGGCTGTCTGTGGTGACCGATAAGAGGGAGAAGAAAGCCACACTCCCCCTCCCGGAAGACCTTGTGGCAGGCGAGGCGTTCTGCCATAGGTGCGGAAAGAGGTCGGTGAATGTGGGAGAAGAGTTCGGTTTTAGGAACATGACCAAGAAGTCGGATCGGGTCAATGGGAAGCCCGACCACATCCTTCCTCAGTCGCAGTGCTGTAGTTGCCGGGGCGCAGTCAATAACAAGACTCCACAGCTGACCCTTCAGCGTAAGACTGGGGAATTCAAGAGGCTGGATCTGCTTAAGCTTGCTGATAGCGACCCCAATGTTGCTATTCGAGAAATCCATCGCTTCACTCATTCGATCGGCCTGGGAAAGCCCCTGAAGGCACGAGTGACCGATCTTGTTGCCAGGATGGCCACAAACGACTACGAAGGCGTATCCCTGCGCCTGACTCAGTTCCAGAAAACCGTTAACCCTCCCGACAGCATCATGCGCCAGTACGACCCTCTGATCAGACAAATAGCGAATCGGATGGCGTTCAGGTACGCCGGACTTTGTAGGCGCATTGGGATGGATGCCGGAGATCTGACCACAATGGGTAGGGTCTACTTCGTCAATCACTGGCATCTGTATGCAGAAAAGAACGAGGGTGGGCTGAACGAGAAATTCCTGGTCAATAGCCTGAAACAGCAGTTTTCTAGGTGGTATAAGGTGACTTGGGGCTTGCTTCGCAACGTTGACGACGCTGGTAGCGGCCTCTCTGTTGACAACTACGTCGGGCAACCGGTTGCGGGTGGCGAAGCCAGCAAGAACAACCTTGGTGAAGCTATCTACTCTGTTCCGATGGAGGAACTTCTTTCTGGAGAGGAAATCGTCGCAGCGGCAAGCGTGGAAATGAGCGATTCCGCTGCCCAAAAGGTTCGAAAGGATATCGTTACCGCCCTTGAGTCGAGACTGGCTTCTATGCCACACGACCGATGGGTCTCTACCCTTAAAGAGGTAACCGAGAACGAATTCTTGGCCTACGATGCCCGCCAGGAAGCAGGCAGGCGTCTTCGCAAGCATGCGGACGGATGTGATTCCTGCAAGGGGGCTACGCCCACTTTGGGTTCTTAAAGTACACATAGATCTGCCCGGGGCGGGCTCTCTTAGCCGCCCTAAACGCTTCCAACACCGCTTCAGGGGTGCTAGCACCCAGGTCTGCGTAACCCTTAGGAGGCTCAAGGCGGTAGCACTCCAGGCCCCTTTCAGACATTTCCTTAACCACCCGCTCGATATCTTCTGGCGCATCGGGATCTAATCCAACGTACAGTTTTTTAACACCCGACTGAGCAATAATCTCCATCTGTTTTCGGCTAACCCCCTTGCCCATAGTTGCTACATTCCCGCCACACAGATCAGCCATAAGACAGTCGAAAGGGCCTTCGGTCATGACGCAGTGCGCAGAGCCCTTTAAGCGATCCTGGTACATCAATGCGCGCCCACCTATATTTCCTACTGTCAAGACCTTTGGAATGACGAACCGCGTCATGGTTTCTTCATTGAAGAAATCGGTTTGGCCCGTGTAGCGCCCCTGCCATCCCTTTAGGATACCTTCTTGCTCTACTGGGAAAATAACCCTAGACTCGGCCTTGTTGAACCGAAGCCCGTATCTTACAGCTGTCTCCAGATTCACCCCTCGTTTAGAGAGATACTCTACTCCTCTCTGGGCACGAGGATCGTCCATGTTGATGATATCGGGGCTCCATAGGATCTCGGTAGGTTCCGAGTCCAGACCGACCTCATCCTCTGCACCGAACTCGCCCCAATAATCATGCCAGTCTACATGAATGGCTTCTACTGTCCCCGCAATCCTACCACCAAAGAGGATGTCCTGGAGTTCGCCTCGATCTATGCCAGATAACTCATGAAGAGGCAGGTCCGTGTCGTATCCCTCGAAATCCGGGCCACACTTCATACATCGGTATCTACCGTCTCTTTTGCGGATGTAGAGACGATCCTTCTTGTGACAGCGAGGGCAGGTAGCAATGTAGCTCTGGGGCCCTGAACGGACCCGCAAGCCACGCTCAACCAAGCGCTTCAGAGCCTGCGGGTCCAGGTGACGCATTAGGGGCTAACTTCCTCGATCTGGGTGGGAGCAGCTACGAGCCCCTCTAGGTCTCTACGCTTCAGTTCCTTGAGGATAGCGGCTTGCATTTCGGGGCTGTCTCGGAGGGCGGTAAGCATAGCTTGCTTGCCGTGGTATTTCTCGCCATTGAAGATGTAGGAGACTTGATTCGGGGTCTCGATTACGCCTCGGTTGACCCCAAGCAGGAAGACCTCTTCGTGGACGTTTACGATGCCCTTGTGGTAGTCTAGGGTGAACTCTCCTACCCGGCCCTTAGGGCCGATACTGGAATCTTCCATTTTGACCCGAATCTTATGGCCCATCTTTTCTCCGTGGTCCATTAGATCTCGGACTGAATCATCAATGAATTCCTTGCCATCTAGGCTGGTCTTGCCAGCCTTGGACAGATTTGGCTCCACCAACACAAAGTATTCGCTGGTATGCTTCAGGGCCCAAGCGCCAGCCATCTTGGTGGTTTTACCGCGCATCTGTTCTTTCATGTCCATTTCGGCCCGAACGTGTGTAGTCAAGACCAAGGCTATTCTGTTTCGGCGCAGGGTAGGGATGATACGCTTTAGCCCGTCCTGGATCGTTTTGGCTTCGTCGCCAATCTGCTGCTGCATTACCGAGTCAGCATTCATGGAGCGTCGCCCGACAATACCTGCAATGGAATCAATAACGATTAGCTGAATAGGTGCGCCATCTTGCACCATAGCGGCGATATCATGCTCAATCTTGTCGAAGATGAGGTTAGGCTCACTGGCTTCAAAGCACATATAGCGATCCGAATCAATCCCCCAAAGAGCGCTTTGCTGCTCGGTATTTTGTGCGCGCTCGCGCCACTCTGTGTCGTATTTGACAGCCATAGCTTCCGGATCGTCCTTATGGAGTTGGCCGATCATTGCGTTGACCAATACGGTGTTGTGTACCACAATATCGTTCGCAATGAAGCTGTGGGTTTGAGGAATAGTCAGGTCGTAGCACTGTACCTCTCCGTCGTCTTCGATATCAACGATCTCCACAAACACCACACCTGAATTAAGATAAGCTTGGAGCCGTTCGCTTTTTACTACCGAATTGATTCTAGCTAAGGTCTCGTGAGAGCACCCACCTTCTGTCTTAAATCTATGGCGAGCTAAACGTCCGTCTTTGCCTGGAATCATCGCCGGGTGCAATATGCGGTAAACATCGGTCAAAGTCAACTTGTTGTGAGCACATTCCTGTCTAACAATATCCCACATTTCCTTAGGAAAAGAGGTGAGATAGTCTCGTGGGTAATCGATCTCCTCTACAATATTAAGCTTCGTCCACTTTTCCCCAATTAACGGGAATGTCTCCCTAAACCTAATCAATTCCTCGGTTTGATTGATTGTCAAACGCCATGATGGAAATTCTTTTTGGCCATCTGATTTTGTCGTTCGAAACTTCTTGATAGCATGAAATCCAAAACGCAGAAGAAGGTGTTGTAGTTGGTCGATCATTACCTCGGATGCCGATGAGTATTCCAGTGAGTCCGGAGCGGAACCATCGCCACTAAAAATCGCGCCCAGGAATTCCCTGAGACACTCTTTTGTGAATTGGAATACCACACCCGGTATGACTTTCTCTTTGGATAGAGAATCTATCTCCAGTTCTTCACACCACGTCATCAGGGGGTTCTTCCCCGCTCCTCGCTCCCCCGTAAACCTGAAGGTGCAGGGCGATCCAGTTTCCTGTTTAGCCGAGACCGTAAAGTTGCTTTCTACGGCTTGAGTCATGCGGTTTCTGATTGCGGAGTCAGTCTTGCTCCACCTCGGGATATCGTTGGTCAATCCCCCGTCAGCTAATAGTGCCCCTAAAATAAAGCATTTGTCGGATGACCATTCTACATTGCCGAATACCGGCATTGACCGGGGCACTGCTACTTTTTCCCCGACCCGAAGTTCGCCCGCTTCCTTCCAACCATTTAGGGTCAAAAAGGGATGATGGTAAGTGACAGAAACGGCCTGGCCGCTTTTAAGCACAAATTTCAGGGTGGGCTTGATACCGCTGTCGTACCAGTCGGAGACCTCTTGAACAGTAATGTCACCGGTAGCACTATCGGCACTGTGAACTACAGGAAGCTTAGCCTTGACCGCTTCCTCGATAGTGATTTGTTTCCCCGACCTAGGATCCACTATGTGAGTATCAAAACGGACGCACTTCCCGGCCTTCGGTGGGCCGTATAGAATCATACTGTAACCTCGGGGAAGCCCCCAGCCTCCACCAAAAATGAAGTTAACACTTGGGCTGGGAAACCTAATCACACTATTGAATGGATTGTGCTTTTCGGTAACTGCCCCGTCTAGCTTAGCCAATTTTTGCATCCAGCGATTTGCCATTTATTCTCCTAGTAACGGGGCTTCCCGAAACCCTTGATTTTAGTTTGCCCAGCCGATTCCTCTACCTCATGACCAGCTGTCGCACCATCCGGAATAGTGCCTCCCCCAATGGGCAGAATTCGGTTGGACTGGTTGTCTATGATTTTCTTAATGGCTGTATAAGCCATATCAATGGCCTTGAGCTTCATGTACACTAGCTCTCTAGTGGCCTTGTACGAAGCAATCTTGTCCAGTAGGATCGCATAACTGGCATCTTGCTGCACGATCGCTTCCCTGATATCTTCTGACCCCATGGGGCTACGGGCGTTTCCGATCCCCTTGGCCTTGACGTACTCTGGTACCTCGTCCAGGATGATCACTGCCCTGCGCCGATCAGCGGCATTCTTACCCCGCTCAACCATCTCTTCTAGGGTGGCGTAATGGTCAGCTAGCTTGGCGTAGGCTTCCACAAAAAGACTGAGCAATTCCGGAGCCTTTTCGATGGTCACGAAGGCTATTTCTCGGATTCTGGATTCAGCCATGTAGGGGATAGTGAGATCGAACTCTACGTTTCCCTGATTCTGTTCCAGGCGTTCTACGAATATGGTAGTGTTGGCTTTGAACATAGCATACTCCTATAGCATCAGGAGCAGGGCCAACTACACCCTGCTCCCCGAATGCCTGACGTTTAGGGCTTGATACCGAACATTGCCTGGAACTGCTCTTCGGACCATGTAGACGGATCGTCTGAAGCAACAGCTGGACCCGATACCGCTGTAGGCTCAGATACCGCCGGAGGAGTCGGGGTTGTGCTCAACTGCATCACGGGCGCAGTGATTTGATTGGAGACTGTAGTCTGTACAGGCGCAGGAGATTCTTCGGCTGGCTCAGGTGAAGCCTCACGCTCCGGAACGCCAAACACCGCCTCTACTTCTTCTGGAGTGCCATTGCCGTTGACCAGAGTGTTGATACGATCAACGGTTAGAGAAGGAATACCTACATCCACCAGATCATAGCAGACCTCGCTAGCCTTGGTGCAGTCTTCCTCCACCAGAGGAGCCTTCTTGACTTCCTCAACAGTAAGAGTACCTCGACCGGGCACTTCTACTGTTAGAGGCTCAGTCACGATCTTGACTGTATACTCGGTCTTGAATCCTTTGCCGGTTCGCGTAACCTCAAACCATACCCCCTCGTCGGGATCAATCGGCTCGATCTTCTTACGACCACCTTCTGGCTTGATGAGAGAATTCACCAGTTTGTCAATCTCCTTCTTGACAGTCCAGGCTACCTTGATAGTACCGTATGAACCATCCGTGAACTTAACGTTCAGGTATACCTTGTTGTCCAGGTTGTGCTTGGACACCCAATTGGCCACAGGTTTGACGGCCTCGTTGATCTTTTCCTCTGTGAATCCCTTCTTCTTAAGGGCGTCCTTGGCTGATGCCAGGCGGTCCTTTTCGACCTTAATCTTATCGCACTCGGGGCAGTGTTCGAGTACCGTCTTGGTACGGAAGTCGAATTGCTCCACACAGTAAAATGGCCGGGGGAAGAACTTTGCCGGATCTGTCTTGCTCTGGACAGCATACCCGAAGTGCTGCTTGTGTGACTGACTCCATTGCCCCTTGTTTTCTAGGGTGAACATCGGAGGGAGGATGCGAAAGCGTAGCGACTCCCCCTCCTTTACGACTCGAACTGTTTTGAAACTGGTGTTTCCGTATTTTGGTTTACCAAAACCCATTGTTTACCTCGATTGTGAGTTGTTTTTGGCTACTTCCATTATTCGTCTACTTCGTAGCCTATTCTTTAGTAGACGAATTCTCGGCACCGGGCTGAAAACGGGCCTTAATCTTGTTGAATACCTTGACTACCTTATTTGGATCGGCATTCTCGCCGGTATTGATTACAAAGTTGTTGCCACGAAAAATATTCCGGAACAGATCTCCCTGGATCTCCTCTTTGGTGGCTCCCAACACTGAAACCGGCACAATATTCTGTCCATATCCATGCGATACTTTGTCAGCCACCTGCCTTTCTAGGTATGCCTGGTTAAGCACATCCCCGTTAGTCTTTCGGATCGCTTCACGCACAAAAACCACAACCGCCTCGTGGTCCTTAAGTACAATACCACTAGTCGGACTGGCTGACATGGGATTGGTGATTTCAGCTAGTTGCAGGTCTCTGGCAATATCAGCAACTTCCTGAATGATTCTAGAAGCTTGACTGACATTAAAGACTCGATTTGATCCCATCATCTTGTTAACTGGATCGGCTACCCGACGATAGATCTCGTCGGCCCGGACGGTAACAGCATTACCTTCGTTTTCAGCTATTTGTGCTAGTTCTTTAGCAGCGGTTTCGGGGCCAGAGACGAAAATTCCGGCTGATGACTTCACGACAACATCGCGGAATTGTTTGTTGAGATCATCCAATTCCGCCTTGGCTTGGTTCTTTTTACCTTCCCAGCCTGAACGAGCCCGAGGGTCGACGGTGGTGATGTCTTTATTGGCTACAGCTTCTGTAACGGCCAGTTCGGCGGAAAGTTCTGTCAGTGTCTTCATTGTTCTCCTAAGCTGATTCTTCGGCCTTCAGGTTTAGTGGTGCTTGTATGACTTCCATATCAGAAAGTCCCCATTTGCTGTCTTCCTTCCACTTGACAAACGATACCGCAGCCACAGATCCGGGCAGATTGTCCGGCAGATCCAAGCCATCCTTGCCTCCCCACTGCACCATCTCGAATCGGTATCCATCTACCTCGATCACTACCTCGCACGCCTCCTTGTTGCCATGGTAGGTAAAGGGCCTCGTGGAGTGAATATACGCTACAGCTGCCACCTTGGCCGGTGTATCGACCGAGACCAGCCCTTTTAGCAACCACTCCAGTTCGTTACCAGGAAGGCATCGGAATTCCTTGTCAAGCCCAGGGCCAAACCCCTTAGTGGTCTGAGCGTATAAACCGACCTTTCCATCCTTGCGCGGCTTAGGGTACAGAAACTGGGGTCGCAGATCGGCTGTTTCGAGATACAGGGTTGTCAAGTCCATCCCGTAACTGGGAAGAATAGACTTCTTCAACTGGAACCTTTCGATCGCCCCCAGTTGAGTGAACTTGGCATCCAGAGCCTTGATTTTCTTAGCCCCTGTAGCCACCTTTTCGGCTTCTTGGAACATGTTGAATTTAGTAAAGATATCTGTATCTGGAGGGAATAGGGAGTTCGCTGCTTCAGAGATAATGAGTTTAGCAATGATGGTACGGTTAAGAGCAGATCGCCCCTTCTTGAGTTTGCCGGTATCGGGGTTGAGCTTGCCGGTACGTACCTTACGAGCTTCGATCTTGTTGCAGAAGTCCTGTATGTCTATGTAAGGCATTTCCTCACACAGTTCCTCGTGGGCGGTAGGGCCGACGCCATTCAGGAGCCAGAGAGGAGCTTGGATCTTCTCTCCTCTAATCTCAAAGTCATGTCCCGAGTCTTTGAGGCTGGGTGTGTTGATAAGATGGCCACAGTGGGGCCAGAATTTGGTCTCCACTTCGTTTCTTTCGGCATTGCTGAGGACAGAAGTCCACCACTCCAAGGGAAAATGATGCTTGAGGTAGGCACAAGCGTACGATGTAGTCACATATGCTGAACTGTGGGATAGGTTGAAGCCGTATTTTGCCCATGAACCAAGGAAGCTCCAAAGTTTCTCGGCTTTTTCAGCGCCAAATCGTTCCGTAGCTCCGAGGATAAAAGCTTCCTTATCTTTCAACACCTTAGCCATTTGCTTCTTGGATACATGGACCCGGAATTCGTCGGCCGCTTCGCCAGAAGTCCTACCCAATTCTTGATAGATCCTGGTGAGTTGCTCCTGGTAGGTGATTTGGCCTAGGGTCTCTGGCAACATTTCTTGCAGGATTGACACTAGTTCTGGGTCACCGTTAGGCTTGCCTCCCGAAAGTCGGTTGGCAAACTCCACCAACATGTTGTGCTTGCCACCTCGGGCACTTTCAACATAGACATCTAGGCCACCTGGGCGGTCCAGAGCGGTGAAGGCGGATAGGTGCTCGATGGAACGTAGGGTATTATTGCCGTCGCCATCTAGAAAGAACGGCAGGTATTGCCGTGCGCTAGCACTATCAAACTGAAACACTGTTTCGGTCCTACCCTGGCAGATGTCGAGGAATACCGATTGGTCTTCAGGGAGGTTCCAGATATCAAATAGCTGGCCGTGGTGAGGGATAATCCTAACAAGAGGCACAATTTCATTATTTAGGTTAACAGAGGGGACTGGTTGATCATTTGGAATAACTTTTCTAGCTGATGCCCAATCCAACTCAGAGCCAGACCGATCCTGAATCAGTCGAATACACTTCTCAATGTCGTTCAGGCACTTCACTACTAGGAAGTCCATTTTGAGGCCACCAACCGCCTCTACGCTGCCGGCAGTGTAAGCAGTGACAGGAACTCCTTCTTCCATGGTGAGTGGGATGAAGGTCTTAACAGGATCGTTGCTTACTAGGTAGGCGCTAGCATGACGGGATCTTGAACGAGTCAGCGCCAGACAGCCCTTAACTAGCTCCCATTCTGTTGGGTACTTCGCGATGTAAGCCTTTAGTGTAGGGTCGCTGTCAGCTATGCCCGGGATTTCATCGCCATCTCCGTTTTGGTAGCCATAAACGAAATCGATATCTTTGATACCGACCGGTGGGATTGGGATCTTGGAGCAAATATTTTCGATCTCAGGCGATACGAAGCCGTGCTTGACTCGATGCACATCTTTAATAGAAGACCTAAGCCTTAACATGTGTCGGGTAGATACCTGGGCCCAGCAGTCCTTGAACCGCCGCTCCAACCATCCGTTTTGGGGGTCAACAAGAATATCTCGTGATGGGAAATCAAGGTCAATATCGGGTAATTTCCCCGACTTAATGCGAATTGGGGTCATAAACCGATCTTGACTTAGACGGTATTTAAGCGGGTCAATATGAGTAATGCTCATTAAACGAGCCAGTAGCATGCCGCCGCTGCTTCCTCTGCCAGGCGATGCTAGGCGTCCGTTCCGAACGAACTGATCACACGCCTCCTCAGCTAGGAAGAAGTAGGGGAGCAGATCAATAGTGCCATTGTTGTGCAGGAGGTTGATCTCAGACTGCAACCGGGACACCATAGCTGGATTTTTCCAATCCATTCGCCCATGCTTCTTGATTAGAGCTAATGTATGCTTGAGGGTGTCGGTGGGGTAGAATTTGGTGGGCAGCGATGGGCGGGGCTTCCAATCGAAACCCTTGAAGCGACCGGCTAACTGATCGGCATTCTCAATCCACTTGCCGAACTCGGCCTCAGACACTCCGATGGACTTGTAATATTCCCAAGACTCATCAGACGACCGACGATGATAGCTACCATAGAACCTCCAGGCCCCGCCACCACTCATCAATCTAACATCCTGGATTGCCTTGGCGTTTTCGCGAGCGAAATGTGAATCATCAGAAGATACGATAAGGTCCCCGTACTTCTTAGCCCACATCATCATAATACGGTTGGCGTTCAGCTGAATATCACCGTCTGGGCACCAGGGGAGGCAGGGGTTAGTCTGAAAGCCTTCTACGTCTTCCACAAACAGGATCGGGTGGGGTTCCAGATCTACCATGGTCCGGTTGTCTTTTCGGCCAGTCAGGACCACCTTAGGACGGTTCTTCTTCAAGAAGAGACGAGCCAAATCCTCAGCCGGGATTTCCTTGGACTCGCCTTCGATGTCGACCCTAAGCTTCTTGCCTGCCCACACTTTGGTTTTTTCTGTTTGCCCCTCTAACTGGAGGAAAATGCCCTTTACCCAGAACTTGTCGCATCTGTGGGGGAAGACCTCAACAAAGAAATTGCCGGGCTTGACAACAGACCGCAGTTTTTCGTAGTAAGCCTTGGCGATATCGAATCGCTCTAAGGTTAGGTGGCGTTGAACTACGCCAGCTAGACACGAAGACCCAATGGTGACATTCTCTTGCCCCAATTCCTCTAGTTGGGCCCAATTAAAAATTGGCTTGTATTCAGAACCATGGCGCTCGGCTCTGGCATCGGCTTCAGATAGTATTCTACACCCTACCTCATAAGCCTTTTGGTCTAAATAATTGATCGTAACGTGACTATACTTAGAGTATTCCTTGACGGCTTCTGGAGTGGAAATACCGAACTTGTCGAGAACAGGACAGTGATCATCCCTCAGATACCCTTCCAGTCCAACGATCGGGGTTAACCCCCTCTTCTTAGCGAGGTCGTACACTTCCCGGCACGATGCCATAGTGCCATGGTCCGTTACTGTCAGAGTTCCTGTGCCTAGTTCGACTTCCCGGTCAGCAAAAGCCTCGGGAGTAGAAGCGGTATCTAATGAACCTGGGTGAGCATGAAATGTCGCACAATTCTTCCATCGTTGTGTCATGCTCAGCTATATCACCTTCATAAGCTCTCGGAGCTTTCCTACGATATTCTGGTACATTACCTCAATCTCCTCTTCCTCGATCAGAAGCGCAGCGGCTATAATATGGTCCGGAACACCGTCAGGATATCTCTCCAGGAGATCATCTAAACTCCAGTTGAACCTCTTAATGGCAATGAAGTTGGGGTCAACATCTATCAACTCCCTCTTCTTACGGTCGTCTAAATGGGAGGAGTCTGTGCCACTTGTCGCGCTCATGCCTGAATTCCTTGAGTTGAGCTTGGGTTCGTTCATAGAGACTCTCTAAATTCTTTCTGTCTTTTTCGATACTTAGAACTGTTTTTCGAACCTTACTCAACATTTGCTCGTTAGTAGGTATAAGTAGTCGGATCTCTCGATACTCTTGAAGAGATGTGACGGTAGCTCGGACAAGGTTTGCGCGACTCGCCCAGATCTCAGGCAGGATTCGTTCCAAGTCTTTTTGGGTTTTTCTCTGCTTGCGAAGCTCTCTGATCAAATAGGCTAGCTGGCTGATTTGGTGTGTTTCGTCCTTGGACAGCTGCTCAATTTTTTCGTCTAAAGCCCGTAACGCAGGAGGTAGCTTATCCTCCTTTACCGCCATCTATGCTCACAACCCTTCGAAGGGCTCGATGATTTTGTCTAGGCTTTCATCTGAGTCCGTTTTTGAATTGACTTCTATGAGACGATAGTCTCCTACGATATGATCAGCCACACTCTCGAACAGTGTCTGACCACATGCCTGCCCGTGCCCAAACTGGAGTCCATAAGCATCCTTGGGGTTTAGGGCGGGGTTGATCATCAGGTGGTATCCGCCCGGAATCTGAATTAGGGCTCCCACATGGACGTGCCCAGCCATAAACAACCTAAATGGTTTCAGGCCCCTGCTGACTTCACCGATATTGATTCGGTTCATCTGATTGACCAAGGCGCCGATCTTGACATTTTGTCCTGGCTGCCCAGTATCCAGGTTCGTGTCACCGTGGGTTACATATGCTCGCTCATTAAAGTACGGGATTTCGATCCAGGCGGTCTCGGGGATGATCACCTCTACGTTCTTCAGGTGTAGTTTGGCGGTGTCCTTGATAGCCGAATGTAGCATGGTAGAGTAGCTATCTGCAACCTTGTTGTGGATAGCTCTGCTCGGACTAACCGAGACATTCCTGTCATGGTTTCCGGGCGTACAAAACACCTTGATCTTAGGATACACACTTGATAGCTTGACAATACTCTGAAGGAGATAGTTCAACGCCATTGCCCATTGGAGGGCTAGTCTTTCCGCTGTATCATTGTGGCCTAGGGCGCCCTGAATCAGATCACCACCCAGAATTAGGTGTAGAGTTGTCTCTTTCCTGTGGTCCAACTTGTAGTCGGCTGTTTCCTGAATGACTGAAGCAAGACGCCTTGCCGCTTCTACTCGACCGAAAGTAGATCCGGTATCAGAAGCTTTCTGGTTAGCCCCAATATGAAGGTCACTCAGAAACAGGGTGACGATTCGTTCCGTCTTCTCGGGACCCTTCTTCCTAGCAAACCCACTGGACTCTACCTTGATCGCAGGTAACAGCCCCGAAAGTTCGCCCAGGAACTTCTCACTGAACGATCGTTCAGATACAGCTTCTTTGACTATTTTTCTGTTGCTTTTAGCTTTCTCTCCTGCCTCAAACCTATCTTGCTCAGAAACAGTAGGGGCCGGTGGCATGAAGGCGTCCCTCACCCTCACAAAACCGCCAGCCCCTCTAAGTACAGCCGAAAAATCAGCTACAGCTTGCTTGTCAGCTAAACGACTATTGATAAGCCACTCTTTGAATTCAGCCCAAGTGAGAGAAGCTTTCGGCCGTGTTTCTACAACGCATTCGGCTATTAGATTAGCTATCTCCCTAAGTAGGCTGGATGTCATATGTTATTCCGTTGGAGGGGTGGTCTTAGCCGCCTCAGCCTTAGCTGCTTCCTCTTTCATTAGCTCCGAAGCCCGATCCTGATCGTAAAGGTAGATCTCCTTTACCTCTACCTTGACCCCAGAAGCTTCGAAGGTATCGCCCACTTTCTTGCCTAGGAACTGATCCTTAAGAGGCTTGTCTTGTACTTCGCCCATATGGAACTGATGGCGCCTGGCGGCGTTGTTCGGTGCAGTCTCGGAGGTCACTACGATCGCAGTATCAGTGATTGACTCAGCAACCTTGAGAACATCTTTTCCCTTCAGGAGTTCTAGGGACTTAATCTGCTGTTCCTCCGCAGCCTTACGTTGCTCCTCGCGGGTTACTTCCATTACAGTCTTAACCTCGTCTTCACCCACGATCTTGCTCAGTGCGTTAATGACTTCGCTGGCTACTGAGACCTGTCGATTAAGCTGGTTCAGGACGCTGTTCAACTCTTGAACAAGAGCATCGTGTTTCTGCCCCAGAGATTCCAGGCGCTTGCGTAGTCCGTTTCCTTCTACTGGTAGATTAGCCATTTTTTACTTCCTCCTTGTTTGATGATGATTGAGTTAGTGATACGTTTTACTTGGGGTTTCCGCCAACCGGCCTGCCATTTGCATCAAATTCTTGTGTTACCGAATTACCTGTTCTGGCGTGCATCTGCATGCCTACTTCTTGCATTTGTGGTGTCATGGTAGGCAGAGGTCGGATGTTCGTTCCATCTAGATTAGGAGCCACTTGGCCATTCGGCAAAATCGGCCTCTTACGTTTTTGGGGTGTTTGTGTAGCTGCTTTTTGCTCCTGCTGCGGAGTACTACCGTTCGGGAGCCTACGCCTACGAACTTTAGGTACAGCCGGCACGGGGGGAGGTACTTGCACCGGCTGTACCCGCACAGGCGCCGGAGGAGGGGGTTGTGGCGCCTGAACTACCTGCTGTGGAACAGTGACTTTTTGTGGTTGCCCTTTTCTAGCCTTTACTGTTTGGACAAATTCCTTTAGAATCACTACCTCATCTTCTGTCAAAGACTTCTCGGGCGGCTTGATGGCAGCAATTCCCAGCAGTTCCTGGTACTTCTGAACTACGAAGGCCTTGAATTCCTTTTCTACTTCGGCTGCTGTAGGATCGTTACCTACCCCTTCCAGTAGGGGACCGTCTAAGAAGGTCTGGTAGTAGGACGCCTTACGCATCCTACGCTGAGCCTCAAACATAAGCGGATCGGGACGTGTAGTACCCTGAAACTGATACTGTGGCTGTTGTGCCTGAAGTTGTTGGTTCCCTGGCAAATCAGCGGCATCGAACGAATAAGACTCACTGCCGGTATCTTCGGGCTCGTCCGCGTAGACTACGTCGTTGGGGTCTTGAAAGACATTCATGTTTATCCTATATCACTAAGCCGCTTCACAACCACCCGCTGAACAGGCCAGATTTTGGGCTCCGGTTGTGTTGTCGTCCAGTTCGTATGAAGGAAGTTTCGAGTAATCAATTGGGGGAAACAGCTTTATAGCTTCTTCGTATTGCTTTTCTGTGATTTCTTCGTAGGGGGCTTGTCGATAAACACCCCCGTCATATGGCAAAAAACTGACCCCTACTATATCGTCAAAATGGTCGTATACCCACGACCCAATTTTGAGCCATTCGTCATCTTTTACGTAGATCGTAACGGACTGATTGTGTTCAGCCCAGCTTTCCTTGATTTTCAGATACCACTCCAGCTGTTCGATAGCGCTAACCCGATCTCTAGTCACAGCCCCTTCCGGGGCTTTAACAGGAAAAGCACAGACCCACGTCATGACCTGTGACTCATCCCATTCTGGGATCAGAAGCTTAGTTTCCTCTTCCGATCGTCCTTTCTTGACTAGATCCTTTCGGCGCTGCTCCAGTGTCTCGGGCCCCTGATCGTTCTCTGGAGTGAACCTGACTCCTTGGTCGCGCATCATACGAAATAATGGATCGGTGCCAGAAATACGGTACCGTCGCAAATAGAATTTGGAGAATCTAGCGTGGCAACCAGAGGCGCAGTCCGCTAACTGGCTCAATGTTCCGCTCGGCTTTCCCGTTGTAATAGCCGCCGACATCCGAATCCGCAATGTCTTGCACGCTCGTTTACAGGTTTTAATGACGTAATTCTTCAGGATCGCCAGCTTCTCATGCGTCATTAACTCCGGATGATCCATCTGCCCAGTCAATGACACACCCAACAGTCGCTCTTCTTGGCAATTCTTTGCAAACTCTGGTCGAATAAAAGGGAACTTTGTCAGTGTAGCTTGCATCGCCCCCAACCATACCGCTACCTTGACCTTTTCAATCAAATCATCGAAAGTGTCCGAGCCCCTTACTACCACTTCAGTAAGATTGCAAAAGCTGAATGGTTTCAATAGGATCTCGGAACATGGATTTGCTCTCATGTGAGAGTCGAACTTTCTCCGGCTACCTTTCAGGTGCTTTTCCACACCAACTAGATTAAAGAAACCTCGCTCCCCGGTACCAGATTCAGCCAGAGCCAACCATTCTTTCATAAAACCGATTGGAGACGGCTTTTGGGTGTAAATGGCTGAGTTGTTGCTCATATACCGGTAAGGAGGAAAAGGGGGTTGCTTCGCGTATCGAATCAGGTTGTCGTCTAGATCAGAGAACGCAATTTCTGATGCTCGCCGAACACCTCCAACAACAACCACTTCGCCGATCATGTTTCCGATATCTTGCCACTCTAGAGACGTTAATTGCCGCCCCTGGGCTTTGGAGATAAGGTCTCGGCAGAAGTCATGAAGCTTTTTAAGGGGATCTGGTCCAGACGCTCTTCCGCCCATCGTCTTAAGACGCGCACCTCGTGGGCGCACCTTGGAATAGTCGAATTCGATATCTTTTCCCGAGAACCAAGCCTCCAACCCCGCCCTCAATGAACTTGCCCATCCTTCTCGACTATCTTCAACTACATGGATGCCTGCGCCGTCTCCATGCCAAATTGGCACAACCGGCATTTGTGAAATGTATTGTTTTTCCACACTGAAACCTACACCAGTACCACACATGAGAATATAGAACATCTCGGCGAGAGCTTGTAGGTCTTGGTAAGGAACGTAGCTACAGTTATAGGCCAGGATATTATTGGCCTCAAGAGCGGGGCCAGCCGACCACGCAGCACGCATTGAGGGCATAGCCCCCATGGATTTAAGCTGTTTCTCTGACTGGCGCCAAAGTTTGTTGGGAATCTTGCCACCGAAGCGAGCCTTCAGAAAAGAGAGATATCGATCAACTGTCTCGTCCCAAGAAAGTTCTCGGCGCTGTTCGTCTGGCAACCATCTTGCATACCTGCTGATGTAAATGAATTTCTGACTTTCACTGAGACTTTCCATTTTCCCCTCTAATTCTGCGGTGCATAGCTCTGTTGAGATTTAGGCTATCCGCTGCGTCGTTGTCTTTTAAGAGCAATTTTAGACCGTAGACTTTATTAATCTCGGCTATACTGAGATGTTTGCGTCCTATTCGGCCCCGTTTCTTGCCCTGGGATACCAATCTGTTGTTCTTCTTTTGATCCTTAGATAATCTGATATCAAGAATCGATCGCCACTCACTGGGATCCATATAGGTATATGGTATCGCAGAAGGGATCAGCCAGTCTAGTACGGCTTTGTGGATAAACTCCAGGATTCGCTGCGTCGCGCGATTTTTCGCTTTTACCGTATTTTCAATCACAATATGATCTGGCTTTAACTTCTCGACTAGTTCCTTAATCAGCCCTGCCATCTTGTTAGCAGCGTCAAATATGTTCTTCGGGTACTTACGACTTTTCTCGGGGTGATCATTGACATTGAAGCCATCGACTTCAACCCTAAGCAGACCAAATTCAAGGAGAGCGGGCTCATCAGCATCCCCGCTCTCCGTCAAACTCCACCCGGTTTTGGTAGAAATATCAAGTCCGACTAAGCGCATGTAACCTACTGGTCTTCCTTCAAAAACCCCTTGTCTTGGAGCACTCTTTTGGCGAAACGAATCCGCAGGCGATTCATCTTTGTCGCCTCCTTATACCCCTCGCCAGCGACTTTAGCCTCTTCCTGCTTAGTGGCTAGATCCTGATCATCGTCTTTGGCTGACAGATTAGCTAGCTCATCCAAAGCAACCTTCGCAATACGATCTCGGATCTGGGCCTCATCCATCCCCGCTACTGCATCCTTGAACTCATCATCTAAGGCCTCAAAGGGATCTTTAGCGGGCCGCCCTCTTCCTGAATTCTTGATTCCAAAACCCATTCGGTATTCTCCTAGTTTGCTGTTTCGTACGGATCCCACAGTACATCCAACACTTCAGGCCACTTCTCTGGTTCAATGCTGCTTATATACAACTTGCACGGACAGTCATACTCCTCTAGTGACCATCCACACAGATCGCCTATGCTCTCAAACAACTCTCTCAACGTGAGAATTCGTATCTCTAGCCGTTCATCCTCAAACCACTGCTGAGCCTGCTCACAGTAAATCAGCGATTCCTCGTACGAACAGAACGCTCGGAAGATTGCTGTATTGGATTCCTCATCAGCTGGCTCGACTAGGGGGCGTTCTACGATATTGTCTTTACACCTAACTACAATGTAAAGAGGTTGCAACTTGTCCCTAGACAAATAACTCCACGCCTCAACCGGTCCATCAGTCAGCCGGCGATTCGATTTCGGGCCAGTCCGCGTACTCGGTCTCCGGATCAGAGTCAGGAACCTCGACATTAACGCCTTCATCCAAAAGATTAATGGTAGTGCCACCACACTTCTTAGCCAGAAGACGAAGCGATGCCTCGTAGTAACTGATGGCGAGTCTGTCCCCATGTGTCAGTTCCTTCCCATTCAGTACCCCCTGATGGGGGATCTTGAGGAATTCGTTTTTCGCGAGAGACTTAAGCAGATCAACTTCCTTACGAGTAAGAAGTGGCATGTAACTGTTATACCACCCGACTTACGCCATTGTCAATCTCAACGTCGATAAAGCCATCAAAAAGCTGCTTGACCTCGGTCTGGTGGTCGATGATAAGCACCAGATTATCCTGAGCTAGTTCTCTAAGCATTTCGAGAGCGTTTTCCTTGACTGTTGAGTCAAGGCCATCGAAACTCTCATCCAGCAACAGCCAGCCAGGTGTCACGCATGTGCGTCTAGAGATCACCTCAGCTAGCCCTCTATCTACAGCTAGCTCTACGGCAGAGATTTGTCCACCCGAAAGAGATTCTAGAGGGGTGCTATTCCCGTTGACCAAGATAACGGGTCGGATCTCTTGCTTCATCTCTCCGGAGGCTTTCTCTCTTTGGCTATCAAACTGTATGGTCATGTAGGATACATTCGGTAGAGACATCAGTCTGGCATTAGCTTCAGCCGCTATCTCAACCAGGATCTCCTCAAACACACTCCCGAGGAAGCCTTCGCGCCCCACCAGGCTCACGAAATCCCTCAAAGCCGCTTCTTCCTGCACAGCCCGGTCTAACTTCACCTGGGCCTGTTCTACGCCCCTCTGCGCCCGTTGGCGGCCTTCCAGGGCCGTAGTATGCCTTCTCTGGTATTCGAAGTCGAGAGCTACCAGGTCCGAGATACTCTTCTTGGCGGCAGATTTTTGGGCTAACAAATACTCCATGTTGGTCTTAATTCCGGCAACGGAGTTGACAGCAGACAAATGTTGCCTGCTCAAGGGTTGTAATTCGTGCTTAGCCGAAATCTTTGCGTTTTCTGCTTTAATCAGATCGCTTCGGATTTCAAGTACCCTGTGCTGCTTGGCTGAAGTTTTAGCTTGCAATTCAGAGCGGGATTGTTCCTGTAGGGACGAGATCCTCTCACGTAGTGCCGCTTCCTGGTTTTTGAGATCGGGGGATATGAAAGTAGCTTGAATATTAGCCAACCTTGTTTCAAGGCCCTCTTTTTGACCCTGGAGATCGGGCAATACCTTCTTGGCCTGGAACCCCTCTTGCATACGATTAATCAAATCGGCTTCTTTGGCCTGGAGTTCGGCTTTGTGCCCCTCTCCTTTATCCCAATTCTGTCCACATGTAGGACATGTGGATTTCTGAACTAGTGCAAAATGTTGCCTGATCTGCATCAATTCTTTGCCTAGTTGAGCCATCTGATTAATGGATGCCTCTGCCTGCATAATCCTGCCAGAGATCTGGACTAATCCTGCCCCTAGCTCTTTCTGGCCCCGTCTATGTTGCTCTTCCTGAGCACAGATCTCTGCCTGAATAGTTCTGAGCGTGCCCTGAAGCTGTCCTACCTCGGGGGACACTTCTGCCTGAACTACAACTGCGTCAGCTTCCTTCAACTGCCGATTTAATTCTTTGATAGATGCGTCAAATTGACTGTCTATCTGGTTGTTTTTATTCTGGATTTCTTCTTTAGAAGAAACAACCAACAATTCAGCTACCACCAACTCTTCTTTCTGAGAATCGAAGTTGACCTGAAGCTCTTGCACTTTGCGTTCCAGGTCTGAGATGTCTACTTTTTGGTAGGGTGGGGGTTCTTGAGGAACGTTGGCCTTAAGTGTTTCGACTGTCTGCCGGAGTGGTTCTAGTTCAGCCTCTTTTTGCTTGGCTTCTTTAGCAGCACGGGTGGCTTCGATCTCGAATTTGTCTAGACCCAATACCTCTGACAGGAATTCTTTCTTCTTGGAATCGGGCATAGACAAGAAGAACCCGAATTTCCTCTGGGGGCGATAAGTCAAAGCTTGAATGAGCTTAGAATCCGCCCCTAACTGTTTACGGATCGCATCTTCTTTCTGGCTGGCACTGCCCTTTACCGCCTGACCATTCACGCTGACAGACAACTTACTACCCCTGATGATTTCAAGGGTGTTGCCGGATTCGTCTTTCAGCGATAACTCCGACACTCTCGGATCTTCAGAACCCCAACTTGCAAGTTTTGTGCCATCTAATGGACAATACCCCAAAGCATCCGAAATACCATGCAAGATAGTGCTCTTTCCCGCACCGCTTACTCCCCTGATACCAACCAGACCTTGCTCCGGAAAGGTAATATCTAACTTCCTGAAACTACGGAAGTTTTTCAGGGACATCTTGATCAACTTGTATTTGGACACTATTCTTCTCGGTAGTTTTTGGTGGACCGTTCTCTAGTTAGTTCTTCTATATCGCTGTAGCGTTCCACTCGATGCGCCTGAATGCCGTTGTCCAGACTTTCCATGACACTAGAAGAAGGGGGCTTAGGGGATCGAATGGTAGGACTGTTGCAGTGCTTACAAGCAACTCCACCCTTCTTAGCGTCTTCAGGCGTCAGGATGCGTTTAGTGATCAAGTCGCAAACAGTGCAACGGAAGTGATAAAGTGGCATCTAAGGTCTTTCGTTTGCTTCCGAAACTCCGGCATTTCTCAAGAAATCCTGGGTAGACTGACTCTCCCTGCGCTCTAGCTCTTCGTCTCTGGAATAAACCACCACTCCACCTAAAATCCCCAAGAGCGAAGCAATAGAAATAGAGTTGCGGATAGCTTCCAGTACAGCCGGCGTAGCATCTAGGATCCCCCCTTCAAAAGCGTCTACGAACTTGCCCTCTAGGGCGTCGTACACTACTTGCTTGCCAGCAATAATGCCAGCTTGAATTTCGGCAATGGTGGCTTCTACCTCATCTTCATTCATACCCACGTTTAACAGCAACCGTGTAACAGGCTCAGCCAAAGCGGGAAGGAGTACGCCATTTATTACCGGATCGTTAAGCTTAGAAAGCTCGTGGATGACCTTCAGCAAAGCCCAGCCTCCACCTGGCAGTGCTCCGTGCTGGACTGCACCTCGAACAGAGCACACAGCATCCTCAGCCCTATCTCTCTTTTCTTTTAGCTCACCATTGGATGCTCCGATCACCTTCAGCTTGGCGATACCGCCTGTGATCTTAGCAAACCTTTCTTGTAACTGGCGCTTGTCGTATTCCGATTCAGCCGTAGCTACTTGTGCCTGAAGTTGCTCAGCGTAGTCTAACACTTCGTCTGAATCTCCCTGACCGATCACCGTCGATCGGAATCGATACATCTCAAATGACTCAGCACCCCCTACCGCTTCCACAGGAGTCACATCCATCGGAGTAGACAAAGGATCCATTACCTTTGCTCCAGTGACAGCTGCCAGATCCTGAAGGAAGTGATACTCCGAATTCATCATCAGATTTCTAGGACACCTCAATGGTACCACATTCAAAGCACCAGGATGCTTGAAATTTAATGCCAACCAGGCCAGCACTGAATCACTAAATCCAGTTGCGACCAGCACTACGTTGGAATTTATCTTTCGTTCCGATATCTTACCATCACTGTGATCTACGTCACTAAGCTGCCAGATGGTCGCCAATTTCATCAGCAACGGAGCAACAGTCATTTCATCGTTGATTTGTCCATGATATAGGATGAAGGTAGGTTTGTCTAGTAAAACCCGTTGGTTACCAACGTCGTTGATGAATTCAGCCATGAACTTCTGGCATGATTCTTCGTATCCGATGGGGATGGAGTAGCCCTCGATTCGTTCGACTTCATATCTGGAGGAGCCGGTAACCTCAACGATAGTGACGTTACCTTCGTCACCTACTAGCCTGAAGCATTCCAGGACAGCATCAGCTAGATCGGAATCTCCGTTAGCTGAGACGGTAGCCACGCTTCTGAGGATTTCGTTGCCATCTCCACCTACATGTAGGTCTGTTCGAGATAGAGACTTAATTTGAGGAGCGATATGCTTTCGAAAAACATGCTCTAGCTTCCTCATTACACGTTGAGGAGACAGCTTTGGGTTAGCCTGAATGTAACTGTAAGTGTACCTGACGATCGCCTCAGCTAGTACGGTAGCCGTACTTGTCCCGTCTCCTGCTTCTGAAACAGTTCTTACGGCTGCATCTCTTGCAGTTTCCATCACGTTGTGTGCAATAGGATCAGTAAAGCCCAGATTCCTGAACACAGTGACACCATCCTTTGTCACCAGGGCCGGCAGGCCGGCTTCTTGCCTCTCAATTAGGATCGGCATACCACCTGGGCCCAAGGTGGCCCCTACGATATCTGAGATGGTTTTCATGGTAGCCAGAATTTTTCGGTTTAGTTCTGTACCACGAGTCTGAACGATCTTAGAGGCCGACTGAACCTTTTGATATTGCATTCCTAAACCTTCTCTCCATTGTTTCGGATCGCTTCCTGGAGGTTTTTACGAAAATCCTTGATTCGATAACCCGAATCCTCCTTGAGGAGACGTTCTCTTTCTTCAGCTTCTCTAGCTGCCTCTTCGCTGATTTCCTTAGCGAATTTGAAGATTTCAGCAAAATGAGCTTCCATTTCAGCTTCTCTATCCATAGTGACATTCCCTTCATCATCGTATTCTTTGAGATCAGACTGATAAGATGGCTTACCCCAATGTGAAATCATAGGAGTTTTTACCTCAATAGGAGGAGAGATCTCCTCTACTTTTGGACTTGCCTTAAAATAAGGCACAGAGTATACTGGGTATCCCCATTTTGACTTTTTGTCTTTAGCTATACGTATGTAACGTCTTGTTTTCAGGGCATCATCCCTAATGTATCTTTGTAATTGAAGGATGATTTTCTTGTCATCCACAAGTTTTCGGAGGTACCGAGTGATTTGTCGGGCAGAGCAGCCCATTTTTTTAGCTAGGAATTCATTAGAAGCCCAGCAGACAGGTTTAGAGAGGGAGAGAAGTTCCCTCCAGAGTTTCGAAGTGCGGCAGTTGAATAGTCCGGTTGGTCGTGCCATGTTAACTCCATATATCACAGAAAGGTTTTCGGCCAGTATAGGCTTGAACCTTTTATCTTTATTTAGTAGTTATAAGTATGCTTTTGTTCTACTGGACGGTATGATACCTTTTCCCACACTTAACTACATGTAAGACAAAGAAGGAGCGAACCGAATTTTGGGCTAGTAGAGTGTAATACTTATTTTACTTATCTTACATGTATTCTTAACTTAAAACCTCTACTGGACATTATCCCCACGGAGACTCCCTCGTTGAAGATCGGGGAGTTGTGATATAGGTTAGTAAGAAGGAGTCAGAATGCCTAAGGGATTGTTGGTAGGATTCATAGGAGCGCCCATCTCGGGAAAAACCACTACTGCCTTTAGGTTGTTTGCTACCCTGAAGAACTTTGGTATCCCTGGTGAGTTCGTAACAGAACAGGCTAGAATCATGATAGCGAGGGCTAAGGAGTTTTCGGGGCAAGTCAAGCTGGATGATGGTTTTCAGTTTCAGATCTGTGCTGAGCAGAACAAGGCCGAACAACTCATGGTGAAAAGTTGTCTGAATGGGCTAGTGGTTACAGACTCTAGCTCCCTTAACAGCTACCTGTACTTGTCTGAAGCCGCGAAGACTACAGCTATTGACACTGTCTTTTCTGGACTAGCTCAGAATTACGATCTCCTCTTTTACTGCCCTCCTGTTCCGGCGTTCGTGATCAAAGACCCCAACAGGGTTCATTCTCGTGAGGAGAGTTTAGCTATTGATGCTCAGGTTCCTGGTATGATCGAGAAGTTCGGGATCAAGGGGAAGATGGTTGTGTTGGTAGGAGACAGCGATTACCGATTGTCCGAGGCTCTCCGAGCCACTTTGGAGTTGTATAAGCAAGAACCATGCCGCTAGTAATTAGAGCTAGACACCCCTCCAGGGTATACTTAGAAAGCTTCTCCGAAAAGGATCTTGAGGCGGCTAGGTCATTTCTTACTTACCATGATCGGTCGGCTGACTTTCAGTACAAGAAGTTTAGGCACGCCAGATGGTTTCTCAATAAGTATGGAGACGAAGCTTTCCAAGAAGAGTTAGCTAAACGCAAGGCAGCCATCAAACAGTGCATCCTGCAACAAGAAGATGGGGAGCACTACACGTACTCTGGTTTGGCGTCTTACTTGCACGAGCGATTTAAGGAACACGAAGTAGAGAGTCGGGTAGCTTACCCCGAGCCCCATCCCATTCCCTGGAAGAATCTGCCTCCTCCATTAAGGGACTACCAGGCTGAATCTATAGGGCTTCTGCTAGAGTCTAGGCACGCTGCGGTCGAACTTTCAACAGGGCTGGGCAAGTCGCTAATAATCTTTAACCTCCTCCGAGGTCTTGGTCTTAAGACAGTGGTAATGGCTCCTCTCGAAAGTATAGCTAGCCAGCTGTATAGGGAGTTGGTCCATCTTTTGGGGGAGAAGTACGTGGGGTTCTACGGGTCAGGAAAGCATGTATCAAAGAAGTTGATCACCGTGGGGATTCATGCGTCTCTTACAAGAATCGAGCCAGAATCGAAGGCTTGGGAGGAACTGTCAGAAGCTGAGGTATTGATTTGCGACGAGTCGCACATGACTCCTGCTTCCAGTTTAGAGAAGGTGTGTATGGGGATATGCGCAAAAGCCCCCTACCGGTTCTTCTTATCGGCTACACAGCTTCGTGGGGACGGTGCCGAGCTAGTTCTGAAAGGCATTACCGGCCCTATAGTCAAGTCTGTTGATTTTAAGCAGGGTGTAGACATGGGTTACTTGGCTCGTCCCCACTTCCGGATGGTGAAGGTGGCTTCTAACAGTACTCTGTATCCGGAAGACTCCAATGCGATGACCAGGGAGCATCTGTACTATAATCCGGCTGTCAACAAGAAAGCAGCCCAAATTGCCAACATGGCGGTCAAGAATGGGTTAGGGCCGGTTTTGATCTTAGTGCAAGAAGTCGAGCAATTCACCATGCTGCTGCCTCATTTACTGCACAAGACCGCTTTTGCTCATGGTGGCTTGACCAAGGACAACAAAGGGAAAGTGCCGGTTGCTTACCATGATAGCGATGCTACGGAGTTAGTCAAGCAATTTAATGCCGGGGAGATCCCGATTCTGGTTGGCACGAGTTGTGTATCTATGGGGGTAGATATTCGTCCGGTTCGGACGCTGATTTATTTGCAGGGCCTTTCTAGCGAGGTGAAATGCAAGCAATCGGTAGGTAGAGGAACTCGGATGCCTCCCGGAAAGACTGAGTTCTTCTTATTTGACTTTATGGTGGAAACAATGTGGGATCAAGACGAACCTACAACTCCCCCATGTCGCCATGCGTTAGATCGCTTGGCGTATTACAGGGATTTATATCCCGACGTAGGGGTGGTGAATTAAGTGCATCAACCTGATCCGCATTTCAAGTCGTTTATCCGCTCCTTAGAAGGAGTTATAGCCGGTCTAGGTGAAGAGAATACCACGGCTCGGCAAAAAGCGCAAGTAGAAGGATTGGTGAAACTGGAAAAGAGGTTTAGGCGGGCCCTGATAAGGCACCACCTAGGCAAGAAGGTGTATCAGAAGTTCATCTCCTACATTATGGACGAAAAACGTAATATCTTGGAAGCTCGTCCTTTTTTTAGAGAGAGAAACACTGTATTCACTAGCCAAATCTCTGATATCCTTAGGAATAGGAGTCATCGAGGGCTCTTTCGGTTTCATTTTAATTACCAATTCATAGCATTTGTGATGAAAGCCGAGAACTGGCGTCCCCGATCAACAATTAGCAAGTTATATGCCGAGATAGTGCAGGCCCGGAAAGAGTTGATCGAGCTAAACCTGCCTTTGGCGATCAGCCAAGCCAGGATGTTCTGGGGCAAGATGCAGAAATCCCACATCTCCTACCTCGACTTCATTCAGATCGCTACCGAAGGCTTGATTTCGGCTGTAGACAAGTTTTGCCTGCCTTACAGCACTGTATTTCGTACAGTAGCCACCCATAGGGCTAAGGGGCTGTTTATTCATAACTTTAGTGAGACATCTATGCATTTTTACCCTAAGGATCGAAGAAGGCTTTATCAGGCCTATAAGTTCATTCGAATGCAGCAAGGCAAGGATTACCAGATAGAGGATTTAGTCAAGCACATTAACAGTCAGCTGAAGCCGAATGAGCATACGGACGTTTCGGAGATGGTCAGTCTGTTGAATTCGGCTAGTGTGATTTCGGCGAGTAGTGCTCCTGTGGAGGTAGACGAGGATGACCGGCAGCAGTCGGTAATGGATCGGTATGCTAGTCCTAGATCGGAGCAGCCTGATATACAGAATGAGGATAAAGAGGCGCAGTGCGCCATGTATGAAGCGATAGGAGAGCTTCGGGTGTTGGATCGGAAGTTGCTTCGAATGAAAGGTGTGGAGGTGTAGGAGTGACTAGGGTTTGCACTAAATGTGATCGTGAACTTGAGGACACAATGTTCTTCAAGCAGAGGGGTGGGATTCGTGGCCTACATTCTCAGTGTAAGGACTGCAAACGGGTATTCCGCAAAAGGTATCGAGCCAAAGACAAAAAGAACGACCCGGATTACGATCGTCGTACTGACCTAAAGAGGAATCATGGGTTAAGTATCGGGGATTATGATGCAATGTTATCTAAGCAGGACGGTAAGTGCGCTATACATGGTGGCGTATGTAAGAGCGGCCGGCGCTTAGCTGTTGATCATGATCACGAAACAGGAAAGATCCGGGAGCTACTTTGTGGCCAATGCAATCAAGCTCTTGGGTTGCTGAGGGAGTCTGTGGAAGTATTCGAGAGAGCGATTAGATATCTGAAGAAGCACGGAAAGGGAGATATGGTATATCGAGAGCCTCAGGAGAGTATGACGTTTGTTAGGTCTAATGGTAACACGATAGCAACTGAGCCGTTTCCCGATAGATCGGTACAAGTAAAAGAGATGTCGCCTGGCCTGATTGCCCCGAAGCAGAAGATAGAATTAGCTTCTCTTTTGGTGGTTTTTGGGGATGAGCAGATTCGTTCGGGGTGGCGTGTGCTGGTCCCTGCTCATCTCTACACCAAATACAAACAACAGTATGATTTTGAGGGTAAGCCTATAATTCTGTTGTCCAAGAGTGAGGTTCTGTTAATTGATACTAGAATGTGTCCCGATGCTGCTAGTCCAAACACTGTTTGTACTACTGCGACTGATCCATAGATGAAACTCTTAATCATAGGCGATCCCCATGCCAAGAAAGGGGACCTGGAAGACTGCGGTGAATTGGCCGGTTTGGTCCGTAGGACCGCTAAGGCCACTAAGCCCGACTGGATCGTGTGGCTAGGGGATCAGCACCACCACCACTCTATCATACATGTCGAAGTAATGCAGTTCTGGCTGGAGTTCTTGGGGTGTCTAAAAGGGGACGGCTTCAAACAGATTATGGTTGTGGGCAACCACGACCTAGCTGACAATGGTGACAGCTTCGCTCACGCACTGATCCCCTATAAGAACTTGGTCGAAGTCGTGGAAGTTTCCCGGGTAATTGACGGGGTAATGTACATGCCCTATTTTGCCAATCCACAGGCTTTTGTCGATATGGCCAATGGAGGGGATATTTGGGACCCCGAGCTACCCAAGTCTAACGTCTTGATTTGTCATCAGCTTTTCGATGGATCAAAATACGACAATGGGTTTTATGCCAAAGATGGCATAGACGCCAATCTAATACCTCAGGGTCAGGTTGTGTCGGGTCACGTACACGCACCCCAGATGTGTGGAAAGGTATGGTATCCAGGCAGTCCTCGTTGGCAGACACTATCTGACGCCAATGTAGATCGGGCGATTTGGTTGGTGGAGATCGAGAATGGTAAGATCGTCAACAAGACTCCGTATTCAACCAACGGAGTCTGTAGGCAGATCAGGCACTTAGTTGAGACGCCAGGTTCTCCGGTAGACGAGAAGCTATTTCAGAACGCCAAGGTCCATTTAGACTTGCAAGGCCCTTCAGACTGGATAGTTCAGCGCAAGAAGGAGTTGTCGGGAAAAGGACTACAAATACGTACCTTTCCTACAGATCAGAAGATGGTCAGAGTCAAAGAGTCAGACGGCATCGGGAAAGCGTTCGCCAAGTACGTCGATGCTTACCAGCCCAAGTTTGGCACCTCTAAGGTAACCCTAAGAGAAATGCTTAAGGATCGATTGGATGCAGTTCCCGCCTAGCAACAGAGACCCAAAAGAGGTCAAGGAACAAATCGGCGTGCTTCGTGAATTAACGAGGGTCACGCAAGTTTTGCATGAAGCGCAAGTTTTGCAGTTACAGATTTGGCCTAGGATCGTATTGGACGGGGTGAAGGACTTTGAAATCCAGGCTGTGCTCGAACCTGGGAGTAGGTCGCTTACCTTCGACGTGCGCTCCGACGCTTCAGAGCAGCCTCTAGAAGTCACCAGGATGCGCCTGGATCATCTGTCTAGTTGGGTTAAGTGGTTGCTAGGGGATGATGTTAGAATGCGCTGTAGGCTGAATGGGGTGCTTGTGTATGGCTAATGATCTCGTTTTAGCTGCTCTGGATAGGCTATCCCAGGAAGAGAAGATGGCATACGATTTGTACAGTGCCAGCGGCAAACCGTCTTTGTCCGTTGACACCTCCCTGAAGCTCTATGAGTTGTTCCTCCAGGGAACTTCGTGTCAAGAGATCTCTCGCCTTAATCCCGGCTTTGGCCTAGGTATGATCGTTAAGGCACGGGTGGATCACCTTTGGGATTCCAGGCGCGATTCTCATCTGACGGATCTGTATGCCAAGACCGGTGAACGCCTACGTCAGATAGGGCTGGAGTCAGTCAACTTCATCTCTGATTTCCTGGCTGCCATCCACAAGTCCAATGGCGACAAGATCAAGCGGTACCTCCAGACTGGGGATGAAGACCTCTTGAAGACGATTGATTTTTCTCCTAAGCAATACAAGGAGTTTATTGAGATTCTAGGGAAGGTAACTGGGGCTGAGAACAAGAAGACTTTGGAGCATAAGGGGACAGTGACTACCGTCGTGGAGTCTGCTCCGTCTGTTTTGACTCCGGGACAGGCAGCTAAATTATTGGAATTGATTGATAAAGACTAGATGAATCCTATAGAGAAAGAGCAAATTCTACGGGCGGCGCTGTTGGTGCCGTGCGACTCTAAGGCTTCGTTGCATAGGTGGATTAAGACTTATCTTGGTATTGACTTACCGGACCATACCATAGATCCGATGTCAACGTCTAACCCTATGGATTTTGTATGGGAAATTTATAGCAAGGGGCTGGCACAGGACCCGAACTTTGGTCGAATTTTGGCTTATGCGGCTAGAGAGACTATGAAGAGTCTCGATGTTGCAATCCTAGAACTGTTGTTTGTATTGCACATGGAGAGGGATTGCGGGCATATGGCGGCAATCGAGTTCCAGGCTCGAAACGTGCAAGGATACGTTAAAAAGTTCCATCGTCGGCCATTTATTAGGGATTTTGTAACCAAAGACAATGACAGGACTATAGAATTCACGAAGTTCAAGCACATTAGGGGAGAGGTTTCGCCAATATCACCGATTGAGTATGCCAAGCTAACTGACACCCAAAAGGTAGACTACAAGGAGTATACAAATAAGATAGTAATTGTGATAGCAACTCTGAATGCAACCAATAGTCTTCACTGCCCGCTCTTCGTGCGGGACGAAACGGATTTAGCTAATCCCGCCGCAATCCGTGAGAGCAAGATGGTTCCCTCTCAGGGCCCAAACGGGGAGCCATCAATTACGATAGATGTATCTACTCGAAAGTTTGCCTTCGGTAACGTGCAGCAGGAACTAGACAATGCAGAGGAATCTGGCCTGTTTGTCAGAACGTGGAACATAATCGACGTTACTCAGTCCTGCCCCTCGTCTAGGTGTTTGTTTGATCGACCCAAGATACCCATCTATACCGATAAAGTCAACTTACGGGCAATAGGCCAGGCAGACTACGACCTTTTGTCTGAACAGGAGAAGGCGGCATACGAAACTGCGGAAGGGTACCAGGGATGTTTGAGAAACTGTCGTATCTTTCCGGCCTGCCAAGGAAGGCTAGCTACAGAACAGAAGTCTCGTTCCCCGATGCTGAAGCTTATTACGGAGGTGCAGTCTCGTTTTAGGTCTTTGGACGTAGACACAGCCAAGGCGCAGCTTCTATGTTGGAAACCCTCCCTAGAGGGTATGATCTTTCCTCGCCTGGACAGAAAGAGGCACTGCCTAACTGCTGCTCAGATGGCAGAGAAGATCACTGGAGACCCATTCCCGGAGACTTTTTCTAAGGCCGAGTTAATCAGCCTAATGAAGTCGAGAGATATGCGGTTTGTGGGTGGTGCCGACCATGGCCACACCCACTGCTTCTCTGTGACGATCGGGGCGGTCGATGGCAGCCGGCTGTTCGTGATTGACGTTTTGTCTGAGGCAGAATTAGAGGTAGCTCAGAAGGTGGATAGGTGTAAGGAGCGTTTTGAAGCATTAGGTATCAACCCAGAGATTTGGGCGGACACCGAAGATCCGGCTTCAAACAAGACCCTTCGGCGCTACTTCAAGATAAAGGATTGGCAGAAGACTCCTGGTTCTGTCTTGGAAGGGATTCAGATCGTGAGGCTAAAGATGAATCCGACCCTAGGGGGCGAGCCGGAGATGTTTTTTCTGGCTGGGGATCCGGGGGTGGAGCTTTTGGTGAAGAGGATGCAAGTGTACCACTGGAAAGTGGATGCTGCTGAACGGCTGACTAGTGACCCCGACAAGGTGGATGATGACGAAATTGACTCGTGTCGTTACTTGGTGATGAACGTCTTTGGTAAGAGGGGGAGACTGGTGGTTTCTCCCGAACAGACAGCCAGTTCCGCCACCCAGCCGATCTCTACCGCACAGAATTGGATGGGGCAGCAGATCGAAAGCCTTACCGGTGATGGCCAGTCGCAGCAGGTCTCTGGGACCAAGAAGGTCGGATCCTCTTTCTTCATATCGTCGTAAAGGTAATCTATTAGGCAAAAGCTTTAGGGAGAACAAGTGCCAACCATTAACGTCACTACTGCCATTCAAGTTTACGCTGACCCTACGGTTAGTTCGAACCCGCTTTTGCAATATGTCAACTGGACTTCAAAACGCTTGGGCATCTCTGTAGACCGTCCTTTTAGCCGCCAGTATATCGTAGACCCTAATAGTACTTTAGTTGTCTTCAATGGTCAACGATCTACCGCTATTGATGGGACTACCTCTTTCACTACTACCATCTCCCCTTTGTCCGGTTCCAGGTATAGGGTTACTACAGCAGTTGGCACATCTCCTGCATTCAGAACAGTTCGCACTCTGGTGGTGGCCAGTGTTGCTCTTACTGTTACAGCGCAAGCTAATGCAACTATTCAGATTTCTACTACTGTGGCTGGTACTTTCTCTAACCTAGTGGCTGGTGACCAGGTATGGATCCCGGGATCTTCTACAGGTGACACCGCTGGCCAATTCGATGCCTCAAATGAGGGGCTGTGGAGTGTTCTGGGTGTAGCGGCTGTATCTGGCCAAGCTGGGCGTTTATTGACGCTCAAGCGTCTAGATGCCACTGAGGCCACGGGGGTTTCGCAAGCTGTCACGCCCGCAGCCAACACCGAAGTCCAGGCATGGACGGCTGCGGGTGTACAGCCCAGTGATACTGTCGAGTTTGCGTCAAGCCTGTGGTCAGAAGGTATCAGGAAGTCTTTTTCGGTGGATCGTGTAGCTCCTACTTGGTTCGAGTTTCTGTCCACTGAGCCCCTACCTTTGGATGTAGGTATTCTACCTACCTCTACTGGCCTGATTTTCTACACTGATGTCAAGCGATTCCTGAGAGTGGAGGCCAACCAAGAGGCGGCTGTCCAACTGAATGGCGACACAACTCAACTCAACAGGGTATCCCCGTACTCTACCGAGATACCCGGCGTGCTAGAAAAATGGGGACCTACTTGGTCCTGTTCTGTAGTCAATCGCACTTCCTATAGCCTTACGTTGAATATTATTGGGTGCGATTAATGGCCAAAACTAACCAACTAGATATAGCCACAGCTATTCTCTCTGCTACCGGACAAACTCCAGTTAGCCAGCAACTCCAGGTTAAGCCATCTCCTCTTAGGTACGTGGTTGCAGCCGAACAGCTATCCAAAGATGAACGGCCATTCCAATACAAGAACCCCAACCCGGATCTCAACACCCCTCTTTCTAAATCCATCCTCAATATGCTTAATGGGGGTGCCAGAACCAAAAGCATCGAGTCTCTAGCTTTCGAAAGAGATCCTACTCAAATACATGAATATGCTGGAATTTATCGCCCCAAGCTAAGGCTAACGCCAGATGTGCTCTTAAAGCGCATAGCTATTCAGGACGATTTGGTGGCAGCAATTTTGCATGCTCGTTCCAACCATATTGCGCAATTCGGTCGTATTCCGGAAGACAGGTTTAGCCTGGGCTTCAAGCTCAACCCCAAGCAGTCGTTGACGGACAATTTCACTGATGAGCAAATGCAGGAAATGCAGAAACGTATTGATGCAATGTGTCAAACGTTGATGACTTGCGGCTCAATCAAGAAGGTCAAAAAGCAAGACCGCCAGTCCTTTGCCGAATATCTCTATCAAATGGTCCGTAACGGCCTCATGGTCGGTCGATCTGCTACTGAAGTCATTTATACCATAGATGAGAAAGCCGAACGGAAGTTCCATTCATTCCGCGCCCGAGATGCGGGGACCATCTTTTTTGCGGCCGGTGATGATGGCTCGGCTGGTCAAATCCGTGAGTCCGCCAAGGGCATGTTGGAGAATATGCGGCATGAGAAGTTCGACAAGGAGAAACGCCCTCCGGAAGAGTTTGCCTACATCCAAGTGATCGAGGGCACTCCCCGCCAAGCCTTTACCGAAGAGGAAATGCTCGTCCATAACTTCTATCCGGTCACCGATGTGGAGATGGGCGGATATCCTGTCACGCCAATCGATACTATGCTGGCGGCTGTAACCACACATATCAATATAACATCGCACAATAAGGCCTATTTCCAAAATGGTCGCGCATCTCGCGGGATGTTGGTCATTAAAAGTGCTGACGTAAACCTCCAGCTAGTAGAGGCAATGAAACAGCAATTCAACGCTGCTATTAATGGGGTGCAGAATTCTTGGAAAACGCCGGTATTTGGTTGTGGGCCCGAGGATGAACTCAGTTTCGTACCTATTGATCAAGGTGGGAGGGATATGGAGTTCCAATATCTTTCTGACCAGAATTGTCGAGTAGTTCTCAGCGCTTACCAGATGTCACCCGAAGAATTGCCCGGGTACTCTCACTTGTCGCGCGGCACCAACAACCAGGCACTTTGCCTACATTTGTCTACATTAATCATTACCGAGGATGGGTGCAAGACATTGGCTCAGGTTTTGGATGGAGAATCTGAGAAAAATATCAGAGTATGGACAGGAAAAACTTGGGCCAAAGCTCGGGTTTTTGGATCTGGCCTAAAGAAGCAATCGTTTACACGACTCAGAAATGGCGTTGAACTTAAAAGCTCGCCGGATCATAGATTTAGGGTTGCAACAGATGAGGGGCAGTTGGGGTGGGTAGCACAAAAAGATCTTAAGATAGGTTCAGCTGTTTTGGTCGGTCGTCTTCCTGTGATGGGCGCTAACCTTAGGGTACCGGAATTCAATGGGCATCCAATAACGGCTGAAATGATGGAGATTTTGGGGTGGGTGTCTAGCGATGGGTGTATTTCGGTTCGTTTCAATAAAAATACCGGGAATATCAAGCAGGCGGTATTGGGGTGGTTTTATCATCACCACAAGGAAAGAGGGGTTTGGGAGAGGCATTATCAGACGCTGTGCGAATTTGGGTTGGAACCAAAACACCAGGTCGTCCCCTTAACCGAGGAAGAAAAAACAGAGATTCGCGAACGATACGGATTTGAGAGTGTAGCAGATTATCGCTACAAGAATATACTGTACAATACTTCTTTCGTCAGATGGATGTTGTCTATGGGGTTCCGGTCTTCCGCTGATGGCAAGGTGGTCCCCGGTTTTGTGCATACACTACCGGTAGAACATAAGGCGGCCTTCCTCAGGGGATTCTTTTCTGGGGATGCTGGTCGGGGAAGTGAGCGGGGCACGCCAAAGGTAGTCATACACGACGACGATCTGAGAAAGGACATTAGATTTTTGCTTCTTTCGATGGGGATTAGGACTCAATCGTCAGAGGGAATCCGTAAGCAGATGATCGATGGGCCCGAAAGGAGTATAGTTGAGGGATCCTCTACGTTAAGTGTTAAGGATAAGGATCTGTTTTACGAGCGAATCGGCTACGTTTCCGAACTTGGTCACAAGCAACTGCGGGAGGGCGACATCTCGGAGGCTAGAATTTGGGATAAGGTGCCAGACAATGTGTTTAGGTTGTTTGGTAGGAAGTGTTTGGAGTCGGGTAAGCTGACTGCTCACGAAGTTAAATTGCTTAGAACGTCCTTGGCACCTTCGCATCAGGCTATGTGGGGATACAGTAAAAACAATCTGATTTCTTATATGAAGTCAGCCGAAATACAGATACCGGAATGGTTCAATGACTATCATTTCGAGTTTGTTGAGGAGATCGAAAGCACTTTTACTGAAATTGAGATGGCAGACGTTGAAGTGTTTGATGATGATCACGCTTTCTCTGCAAACGGTATAATCGTACACAACAGTGAGACCTCGAACGAATACCGCCTTGAGGCCCATAGAGATGTGGGGATCAGGCCCCTTATGGGCAAAATCGAAGATTTCGTTAATGACGATATTCTTCCTTTAATTGATCCTGCATTAGCAAAGATTGTCCGTTTTAAGTTTGTTGGATTGAATATTGACACTCCGGAGAAGGAATCAATTCGTCTCCAGCAAGACGCTCCCGTCCATGGGACGATGAATTTTATTCTCGAAAAGGTCGAAAAGGACCCTATTCCCAAGGAGATGGGAGGAGACATACCTCTCAACGCCCAGTTCTGGGCGCTGGTCAAGGAGAATTTGACGTTCGGACAAATCCAAGAATACTATTTGGGTGTACAAAATGGTTCCCAAAGGCCTGATTGGCAATTTATTCAGAACGAAATGTGGATGAATTGGCAACAGATGCAGCAGGCTCAACAACAAGCTCAAATGCAACAGCAGCAAGCGGCCATTGGTGCGCCCCCGGGGGGCGAAGGAGGGCCGCCACAAGGCGATCCGTCTGGAGGCGGGCAGCCGCCACCTGACGACGGGGGCGGCGCTCCGGCGCCGGCTCAGAAGTCGGAGGTCGGCACAGGCATCGATCAACTCCTAGGCCTCATGAAGGCTGAGCCCAAGCTGTCGAAGGCCAAAAAGAAGCTGCTAGACCAGCATAAGCAAGCTGTAGCGGAGACCATGAAGCAGTGGCAGGAGGATTCCAAGAAGCTGCTGGGTGATATCGTGGAAGTCGCAGACAGGCAGAAGAAGGGCTAGTTAATGCCCCCTCGTTTAACCAAAGTAGCTTTGAAGGCTTTGGATGTCAAGATCGATGACATCTTCGACACCCTTTTGGCTAATCTAACCGGTGTCTTCCAGGGTGGTAAGAGGCTGTGGCTTAGAATAGTCACAGAGCAGACAATCCCAGGTTTGTACACGGACGCAGCGGCAGCTGAAGGGGGCTGGCCGAGTAGAGAAAATTTAGATCGCCTTGTGGGCATCTGTACCGACCTTATAGACAAGCACCGGGCCGATGCCAAGGCTAACGTAAAACAGCGTTTATCGGCGGTTCTGGAGAGTGCTGCACAAGACCACCCTGATCAGCCGGTAGCCAAGGTGTTAGAAGGAGCTTTGGCGGAAGTCTGGGACAAGGTAACCGCGAATGTGCAGCGTGTAGTAGAGACAGAGACGTGGCGAGCGCAGGCATTAGGGATCAGGGAGGGAATAGGGCATGTAGCGGCAGCGCTAGACATTGCTGATCCTGTAATCTTCTTTCTTTGTGTGAAGGATAATAGGCTGTGTGAAGAGTGCCGGCGCCTCCATTTAATGCCAGACGGCCAACAGCCCCGGTTATGGTATTCGTCGGAACTGAAGTCAGGATACCACAAGAAGGGCGATTCTGTGCCCAACTGGGATGGGTTGCACCCTTCCTGCCGCTGTCAACTCACCACACTTATGCCGGGATATACATTCACCTCTGGCGGTCGCGTATCGTATAAGGAAGAAAAATGGAATGAGATCGAAAAACAACGAAAAGGTTAGTAGATATCTGATCTATGGATTAGTGGATCCACGAGATGACCAACTGCGCTATATAGGAAAGTCATCTTATGGACTGAAACGCCCTAGGAGTGAGCACTATCGGGTAATGAAGGGTTATGAAGGTCAAGGCTATCGACAGAATTGGATCAGAAGTTTGGACGCCGATGGGATAACTTATCGGATTGAGGTGATTCAGCAGTTTTCTGAATCAGATATCCTATATGATGCCGAGAGGTTTTGGATTTTGTATTTCAGACGAATGGGCTGTCCGTTGACGAATTTGACAGACGGAGGAGAGGGTACCGCCGGTTATCGCCATACCGATGAACACAAAAGAAAAATGTCTGAATTATACAAAGGCAAAGCCCCCTCCTTTAAGTGCCATGAAGCAGCCCGACGTGCAAATCTAGGGAATACATGGCATCACTCCGAAAAAATTAAACGGATAATTTCTCAAGCTAATTTAGGCAGAAAACATAAGCCTGAATCATACGAAAATCATCTAAGAAGATCTAAGGCTCATGGAGGGCGTTTGTTTGTTGATCAGCACGGGGTGCTATATAGAACCTTGATGCAGGCAGTTGTGGCTACCGGAGTGGATAAAGCGAGTGTTTGGGCTATTTTGCGGGGAAGGCGACGACAGGGCAAAGGGTATGTGTTTTCGTACTTGCCGCTTTCGATAGAAATTTGAATTATTACCCACCCAACTCTTGAGCCATCACCTAATCAGTCTTTTTTTACTAGCCACACCCCTTACAGTCAATTCCCTCAGACTCAGCCCAATCAATGGCTTCCTGGACAGCCTCTTCTCGGGTCCCGTAGGCTCCGACTCCGGTCTGCTCAGGTTCCCAGTAGCCCCCAAACTTGTCCTGGGCCCAGCAGACCATGACAGCTTTCCAGCCGCCGATTGATTCATAAACGGTGATGTAGGGTTCGTGGTTGGACATTAGGTATCCTAGGCATGAGCAGTAATGACTACGATTTCGTCTCCCACTTCAGTCTCTTGGGGAGGACCATACCAATCATTGATTTGGTCGATGATCAGCCATCTTACGGCAACGTCGTCTTTGAGTGACTTGTGAATGACGATCACCCAATCTTCGTCGCCACCATGCCCGGAGAGGTTTCGGTACCGTTCCGGTGCGTCATCGAATTGCCAGATTCGGATCATCTTGGTGTCCATTTTACACTCCCATCCAACTCTTGAACCATTCCCAAATCTGGCGGATGTCGGTGACGACTGCCAGGAAAGCCGCTAACTCTTCGCTACAGATGTGCATCACGCCACCTCCTCCATGCGCCAATCTTCGTAAGTCGTTACTTCGCCCCACCTGTAGGCAGCGCACTTTCGGACGTACTGAGAGCCGTCCGTACGCTGCCACACTTCCCAGTCGGTCCAGCTGTCGCGCTCTGGGAAGCGCTCGTAGGGGTTGCTCCTCTGGAGGCGGGGCGAGCCGTAGCTAGACCGAAGCATCGTGTCTGTCGTTGTCATGGTCTTACTCTGCCATATCCAGATCAGGTTGTCAAGCGACTTCATTGATTAGCTTAGCCGCTCGATAAAGGATTTCTGGCGTCCAGGATGCGCAGAACTGTGTCTCGGCGGGATCCTGAAGATCTGGGTCTCTGCAAGGCTCCCCCTCCATGGCCAGGAAGTAGCCGTTAACGACTAGCCATAACCTGCCTTGGCTACGCACGACCTCAGCTTTCATGGAATCGTAATCCTCGCAAGCCTTTCGTTTAGCCTAGCCAGTGTTTTGTTGTCTTCTGCAATGATGTCTTCGGCGTGGTTCAGCGCTCCTTCTGCCATTTGGATGCCGAGGGCCGCCGCGTCAAGCTGAGAGGTCAGAAGCTGGATCCGATCAATCAGCCTAGCCATCACTCTAAGAACCTGCTCCCTATTGAAGATGTCTAGAATAAGGATTTCCCTACCATATCGGTCGGGGACAGTATATTCCTGGATGTCCTTCTTGGGCACGTCGAAGTTGCACATTTGGTCTTGGAGGGTCATGGTGGTCTCCTTACTTAACCTTCTTGAGCTTTTCCTTGAGGAGTCGCATCACGAGAGAGATGGCGGTAGGGTTCTTCTTGAGAAGACGAGCATTCCAGAGTTCGGGCTTCTCTCGAAAGTTAGCACTACGCTGGAAGTTCAGATTGCCGTAAGGACACGCCCCGGTCTTCTTCCAGACATTAAAGGACTTGGGCTCAGGATGATTTGCAGCATCATGGGCCATCAAATCGGCGCACAGTTGGTCGCTTACTTCGCCCCACAGGGCGAGTAGGACCATGCTTGGCGCAGGCCACATGGTCTTGTCGTTATACTTGGCGCCCCGCAGATTGGCGCCCCGGAGATTGGCGTCCCGCAGATTGGCGCCCGACAGATCGGCGCCATACAGATTGGCGCCATACAGATTGGCGCCATACAGATTGGCGCCCCACAGATTGGCGCCAGAAAAGTCCGCCTTCACGCCCCCAGGGGCGCTATCCAGCCACATACGGTGCTTCTCCAAAACAACCTTCAGTTCAGTAGCTGTCATTTGTTGTCCCTTTCTTTTATTACTGTATCATTAAGACACGGGGATGTCAAGCTAACTACCACTCTTTCAGGAGTTCGTCAAGCTCCCAGATCAGTCCCTTGAGCGCTTCGGCGCGTCCAAAATGGAAGATGGGCGCATTGTCGGTGAAGGGCTTGGCGCTGTCGGCTAGGGCATCCTTGAGCCGGGCTTCTAGCCGATTTTTGAGGCCCTGGACCATGTTGTGGTTGATTTGGAGACGCTTTTCAGCAGGAAGATTTGCCATGGCTCACTCCGTAAGTTCGTTAAGCTCACCGCGAAGCTGCCGGTAGCACTCCTTGGCTTCCTCAAGGCTAGAGACGAAGTCGTCGGCAGTTTCGCAGCACTCAGCATTTGCTAGTGCCTCTACCAGCGCTTCTGCCATCTTAAGGGCGTCCGAGACTATCCTCTGCTTCTCTTCGAACTTCTCAGTGCTTATTGGTGTCTTCATGTATCTACTGTCTCATTTCCTGGCCCGCTTGTCAAGATCCCATTTATTGTTGATCAGATCGCGGTCTTCTTGGCTAAGCACCTGATACCAGATTGAATCCATGGCTGAGTAGATGTATTCTTGGCAGCAGTCGCCGTCTCGCCCCTCACCAGCTTCGCTAAACTCCATAGCTAAATCACCAAGTTTATTGTATAACTTGGCCATCTTACTCAGCTTCGGGCGTGACTTTCTTGCGCGCGGCATTTTTAGCCCCTTCCTTCTTTTTGTTGCGATGTGGCCCCGACTTAGTGCGACCTAAGATAAGCCTCTTCAACGGCTCATCCCTGACGGGGATCTCGTTTACCTTGATCTTGTCAGGGATCTTAGGCATTTGATTTACCAAGAGTTTTGATAATTTCTTTTAGTTGTGGATGCTCTTCGAAATTACAACCAGCTTTTATGGCCCATTGCGTCAAACGATTCTTGGCTGGCACCAGTCCGCATCCTAAGCAATATCTAAGCCAACTTAGCTTCTTGCCAGGAGAAAAGAATCTGTGCGGTTCGTACTTCATGATTAAGTAGGGTTACTCTCCGAGGTCTTCGCAGTCTTCTTTGCTTCCCTAGCAGCCTTCCTCGCTGCCTTCAACTCCATATCCTGAAGCTCCTCTGCCGAAATCGTAGTGAGTCGGGTCACCACCGTCTGATTGACGCCGTCACGAACATCGTGCTTCTTGACGGTAGCCTTGACCGTGTACTGCACGCCCGGCTTGAGGTTGTTGTAGCTATTGCTGCTGAACCAAATCACAAGATTTCCGGCTGAGTCTACCAGTCGGTGCAGGTAGGATGGCCCGAACTGGCTATCCTGGCCGACCGTAATGACCTTGAGGCACTGGACGTTGAGAATGAGCTTGTCGCCCACAGCCCCCAAGTGCTTCGAATCTGCCACCCGGCGCAGTTCGATTTCCTTGACCAGTTTCTTCTCTACTTCACGCAGGTAGAAGGGGATGATGGAGGCTGCAATGCCAGCCATCTTATAGGTGATGGAGTTTTGGCCGGCAACCACCCGGACGTTGAACTCGTAGTCAGAAAGTTCGTTCGTCATGGATTAGTTATCTCACGTTAAGGTCCGGCTGTCAAGCCCTACTCGCCCAGGTTCTGTGCGAACTCCAGGCTCTTCTCGGCAACCTCGATATCCTCAGGGAGAACCGGGTTCGCAGCCACCCAAGCCTTCCAGTCCGCCAGGGCCCTGCCGTCGCGAGGGGGATTGAGGTACTCCAGGGCGATGTCAGCAGTCGCCCGGATCACCCCGTCGCTGGCGCGGCTCTTCCCACGGCTGGTCCAGCCAGCGCTGCGCACAAGCATTGCAGTCACTGCGAGGAAGTGAGACAGGCTCTGGCGGTACTCGCCACGGGGGCCACCCTCGTACTGCTCAGCATCGCTGGCGGCGCTGCAAGCCTGGAGAAGGGCCTCCAGGGCAGCCGTCACGGCGTGGGGGTCCTGCCCGCCGAGGAAGGCCTGGGTGCAGGACCGGCCAACCTGCATGAAGCGGCCCGTGGCCGTCTCGCGGACAATAAAGGTTTCCTTGCGGGTCTTGATGGCGCGCCGGCAGTGGTCGCAATTCTCGGGGGTAGCCGTGCGGTACTCGACAGGCAGCGAGCCCTCAAAACCAGGAACGGTGCGGAGGAGGTTGATGGTCTCCCCACCTTCCTCAGTCAGGTGCTGGAGAGTAGCGACGAACTCGAACCCAGCGAGGCGGGGAATTCCGCCCGTGACCGTGACCTCGAAAAAGCGGATGTAGCGAATATGGCCAGCCTTGTCCAGGTCTTCCAGCGTCTGACCGTTACGGGGATCGAAGCGGGAGGTAGAGACATCGCCTTCTGCCGTGCGACGGCATACGAAGGGGACATCCGACGCCGCGCCAACGGTGTAGCTGATGGAGGCCACACCCAGCTTGGCAGCCTTGCGGGAGAGCTTGTCGAGCTTCGTCTGAAGCTCCTTGAGGTTCTCTTCCGGGACGCTGTAGGAGGCAGTGGAGGACTCGATCGCGTTCGTCATGGTTTAGATACTACAGGAGTACGGAGATCTTGTCAAGCGGCCTTCTTCTGATTCTCCTGGACCGTCCGCCACCCGTCCAGGATAGCATGAGCCACGAGTTCTGCATCCACTTCACAGGATCCGCTAGCATACCCCGCCAGAGAGGTCTTCTCATACCAACGGAATCGGTGCCCGAAGTGGGCGCCAAGGAGTCTTGCAGGGCAAGCGGTGTTGGGGCCCGGGGCAGTAACCCTCTCGCAGGCTACAAACTGCGAAACGTGGCGAAATTCGTGTGCGATAACATGGGTGAGGTACTCCCAAAGGTTGTCCGCCAGCAACGGGCCAGCACGCTTCTTGTAGGTAACTGAGGTAGGGGCGGGGCTGGGTGCCGATCAGAATCTTGATGGAGTATTCGCCGGGCTTGATTGTGCGTCGGTCGGTCTTGACGGTAGGCCAGTAAGCCGTGCCCGAGACGCCATTGTGCCTATTGGTCGTCCCGATCGTGATTCTAACGGGCTTGTCGATTTCGGGGAAGCACTCCGAGACAAACTGGACGATCTCCTGGACTTGCTTCCATTCCGGGCCGTTCCCGGCGAAAAGCGTCTTGTTGATCACCGTGACGTTCATCATGGTTCAGTTATCTCATATTGAGGATGAGATGTCAAGTGGGTGGGCAGACCGGCCGTCTATGTTGCGTCTGCATCGCTAGGATGAAAGATCCTAGTATCTTGGGTGCTTCGCTGGCACGCTTAGAAGACCACCAGGAGGTCTGGTAGGATTCGAACCTACACCTTTCCGTCACCAAGACGGCTGTGCTGACCACGACTCCGGACGTAGCCGGCTTTTTCAGGCCGGTTGCCTTCATATCGTTACACCACAGACCTCGCAATTATGTGATTCGGGACGGGCCCACCGTCATCTCTTCCCGGGCACGGGAAGCGCTTTTAGTCTTAAGCTACCGAACCAAGTTCCCGAAGCTGGAATTGCACCAGCGTCTCCATGGTCTTAAGCTAGTGATGCGCATCACCGGCAACCAGGCAGCTTTCTACTTTGCCCATTCGGGAAACAAAGTCGGAAGGGAGAGTTCTGGCCGCTACTCCCTTCCGTAATGGCGGCCCGCTCTTCAACAGTACCGACAAGAGCAAGTCGGGTGTTCTCATAAAACACTTCAACCCTCAATTTTTGAGCTCAGTAGAGGGCAACCTGAGTCGTCAGGGTGTTTTCGCCTAAGCGGGTTTTCCCCAACACTTCCCTATATCACTACGCTGACTCAACCAACACAAGTCTTGAATCTTCGTACATCTGAGACGGAGAGGTCCCCCACTCGATCACCATGTAGCTACCATAGACCCGTACCGCGTTGACAACCTTCCTGGGTATAATAGGAAGAATTTCTCCGGTAGGATTTTGCTTAGTCGCCATGCCGGTGACCAGATCTCCCACCCTTAGGTCTCTCATGGTGCTGATTCGAGCAAAAGAGGCGCTCGACTCTACCTTCTCTGGCTTGAACCAGTTGAGGACTTTAGTGAGCACAGCATTCATGTTAGCTCCTTAGGCCTTCTTTGCGATCTGCATCCGGTTCCTGTAGTTGACACGGCAAGTGTCTGAATTCCAGCTGATGCGGCCGAAGAGGTCCCCGTCGAACTCCAGCACTGTGGGCAGTCTCACCATGTCGTCGTAGTTGCAAGGCGCCGGCAAGGACAGTTGGAGCCAGCGGATACCGGTCTCGGGGTCGCGCCAGTCGGTGACGACGAGGTAGAGGTCTTTGCGGGCCGTTGCCATCGAGTTCGTCATGGTCTAGTTATCTCATATCCCGTCTTAGTTGTCAACTACTCCGGAAGCTTCTCGCACCGGTCAGCAAGTTCCGAGATCCGCTCTTCCGAAACCCCGTAGAACCGAAGGGCATCCTCCACCGGCATAGCTCCACCCTTGCCAGCACATTTCGAACATAGCACCAGCCCGATTCCGCTCACGTTGCAGGTACGAGGGTCGCTATAGTAGCTGTAGTCGCCAAGCCCTTTGTCGCAGACCTCGCAGGGATTCATCTTCTTGTAGCGG
>ERZ1292629.92-Hain-H43-01um-R1-92-length-89279-cov-19_pt1 | contig 89279 bp, 94 predicted proteins | sample MGYA00564399_ERZ1292629 | MGnify/ENA primary metagenome ERZ1292629 (study PRJEB36523, sample SAMEA6512636) | groundwater metagenome | collected 2019-01-08 | study: AquaDiva: Metagenomics assemblies of 32 groundwater samples | reverse complement strand
TATTGTCTCTGTTGCGTACGCTCACGAAATCAGCTGAGATCCATGAACATACCCCGCCTGGGGCGGGACTTTCCCTGGGCTTGACCCCTCGATAAACTTGGGGCTGCTCCCGGTCGCGGTTAGCGACTACTCTATTCCCTGCTTCGCTCCGCTGATGCGGAGTTCCAAAGGACAAGGCCAAAATTGGCGCCTGCCCTCCGTAGCTTTAGCGAAGAAGGGGTGTTCGGACTTTCCTCAACTCATTTTTCAATGAGCCGCGATTATCTCACTTTCTTGACTATTAAATTATAGCTGTGGATAACTCAAAAGTCAAGCATGAAATTAGGTCGTTTCCTGGTATGTAAGAATGTGTGTAAAAATAAATAACCTATTCTTCTCTTTCCTCTCTTTTTTATTTATTTAACTTATTTAATTTCAATATTACTATATATCATACGATCGTCAAAATATAGTAATATTGAAAAAATAAAATCCAAAATCAAAATATCTCCAGAGTACCCTTTTTGTCTATACTTAAAATATGTATTTTACCATTCAATTTCCAATCATTCCACAATTGTAAAAATTCTTTAGGCAAAGGACAATAACCTATCCATACGCTTTTTTGGAGTTGTTGATAGCTATAAGCAACCAACTTATGTCTCACTTTATTCCTTTTCCACCTATCTGATTCTGGAATATCGTATATAACCAAACGAGGTATACCATCGGGTTTAACTGGTTCAGTTATAAAGCTTTTTAATTTCTCCTGGCCTTTTAGAGTCAATAACCAAACAGATCTGCGTCGACCGCCGCTTTTACTAACTAGGCCTTGTTTATTTAAGCGCGAGAGAACAGCCGAAAAATTTAATCTGCTAAAATTATAGCTTCCGGGCAAACCTAAAATTTTTCTCCAAATCCTGCCCTCAATTCTATTTTGAGGAAAAAGGCCATCTAAAGCTATTTCCCCGGCTTCAGATATCTTTTCCAAAACAAACCTAGAAAATGTCCTTCCATTACCTGTACCTGAATTCATAATATTATCTATAATACTACTATTGGACGATCGTTTCAAGATAGTAATATAGAAAAAGATAAAAATAAGGTAAGAGAGTGAGTTTGAAATAAAAAACATGTTAGACATCCAGTGTCTAACATGTTTGGTGGTTGGATTTGGCCCAACTCGGCGGCGAAGAACTAACGGCGGGCAACAGCGGTTGTATCTGGATTGTAAGCGACAATCGCGCCCAACCAGTAGGAACTGACCGCGATACTTGTAATCCGTTTGAACCGGTCAGGGTGATTGTTGCGCCATGATTGGAGATTCCCGAAGGTTGACACCTGATCGTGCCCGCCTACATATACCAGGCCCTTGCCATCATCCATGTACTTTTCCACATTCATCGTCGCCACAACCTGAATCTTCGAAACCCCAAAAACAAGAATCACCATCACAATCACACCAACGCCTACAATAACCATCACTCTTCTAGATCTAGGACTAGGAAGAAACATAGCAACCTCCTTTTTTATAGATTGATATAAAGAACAACTACCCTAAACACTATAACAACCTATCATTGGAGCTGTCCAGCGCTTGATTAACCAATTCATCGGCCCGTTTATTTTGCTCGCGGGGAATGGATTTAAAAGAAACTTTTCCAAAATCCATTTTCAGATTCCAGACCTTCATAAAAAGCAACTGCATCCGTTCTTCAAAAACCTTGAATTTGCCGCTGAGTTGACTGACCACTAATTCGCTATCTACCCGAAATTCAACAACCAAATTTTTGGTTTTGTCTTTGCCGAATAATTGTTTTAATTTTTTTAAGCCAGCAACAACCGCTTCGTATTCGGCTTCGTTGTTGGTGGAAATATCTTCCAGTTTTTGACCGTACTCTTTTATTTTTGAACCTTTCTCGTTGCAAATTACAATCCCAACAGCCGACGGGCCGGGATTGCCGCGCGAGCCGCCATCGCTATACACAATAATTTTTTCCATAAGTGCGATGCTAATCTACGAATTCATGCGAATTATACTAATATACTTGCGAATTTGTAATTTAATTCGTTTCATTCGTATCCATTTGTACCTGCCCCGTAGTGTCGGCGGAGCCGTCTACTACTGGGATATTGGCATCATGTTTAACAAAATCTACCAGCATAAGCTGAATTTCCTTATTGCCGTTCCATTCATTAACATCCGCTTCGTACACAATATCTAGAGTGTCGCCTATTTTTATATTCTGGGCAAATCCGTTATGACGGAATAATAATAATGGTAATTGCCTGTCGGACTTATCTAACCCATTATCCAATGACACAAAAATCTTTAAGTGCTCGCTATTTTGACCCATCAAAATAATATTTCGGACTAAAACATTCCTGGAAACAAACTTTGGCCGAGAGTTAGCCATACCCCAGGGCTTAAACTTATCCAGCCAATCAATCAAATTCCAGCTTATATCGCCTAGATTAACTTCGGCGTCAATCACTAATTTTTTTAATAATAATTCGGGCGTTAAAATATTTTGGGCGTAATCATTTAAGCCGGATTTTATTTTAGCGACATTGATAATTTCAAAACTGCAACCCCCGGCGGCCGTATGGCCGCCGTACTGGACTAAATATCCACTGACCGACTTTAAGGCGTCTATCAAATTAAAACCCTCTATACTACGCAGTGATCCTTTGGCCTTAGTATTATCAACCTGTTGATATAGCATCACCGGCCGGTGATATTTCTCGCTAATTTTGGAAGCCACCAAGCCCAAAAGATTAACCGACCAATCCGCTGAGCCCTCCATAATAAAACTCGGCAGTTCTTGATAGGCCTCTATCCTGGCCTTAACTTCTTTTAGAACTTTTTCTACAATCTGTTGGCGCTTACGATTATTAGCGTTTAAGGAAACAACCAATTCGTCTATTTTTGTCTCATCGGCGCTAGTTAAAAGTTCATAAGCCAAATTGGCGTGAGCCATGCGGCTGGCTGCGTTAAGCCGAGGGCCCAGCGTAAAACCCAAAGTAAAACTATCTAAGTTAGTTGATAATGTCTCTAAATCATATCGGGCTTTAACGCCAGCCGACTCCATCAATTTTTTCAAACCAAGTCGTTGGGTTTTAGCTAAAACAAACAAGCCGCATTTAACCAAGACCCTATTTTCATCCAGCAAAGGCACCATATCAGCCACAGTGGCTAGAGCCACTAAATCCAATAGCCATTTCTCCTGCCCCATTTTTCCCTTTTCACCCATTTGTTCCGCCCCTTTTGACCCATTTATCCACCTTAATCCGCAGTAAAACTTAAATGCCAAGCCCGCGCCGCACAAACCCTTAAATGGATAATTATCACCTTCTTGATATGGGTTGATAAAAGCCGCTGCCACTGGCCGTCCCGCTACGGTTTGATGATGATCCACCACAATCATGTCCACGCCTTTTTCTTTGGCCCAAGCAATCTCGTTGATGTTGGTGGTGCCGCAGTCCAAAGTTATTATCAAATTGGCGCCAGCCAAGATGATTGACTCTAAAGCCGCTTGATTAACCCCATGGCCTTCTTTCTGCCGATCAGGCATATAAACCTCAAACGGATAATCTATATTTTTAAAATACTCGCCCAAAACCGTAGCCGAACAAACCCCATCCACATCATAATCGGAATAGATAACTATTTTTTCTTTTTGATCTATGGCGCGCTTAACGCGCTCGCAGGCCAAACGCATATCCTTAAGCAAAAATGGCTTACGCAAACCGGTGTCATATTTAGGATTGAAAAACTGATTTATTTTTTCGGGCGTATCCAAACCACGCTCATACAGCAACTGACTGACTATAACCGGGTATTCGGGAAACTTGACCAAAAAATCCACAGGCGCTTTTCCCGCCAAAATCCACTTGTAGTTCATAGTGCGATACTAATATACGAATGCATACGAATTATACTAATGGATTTACGAATTCGTTTTTCTATTCGTATCATTCGCATAAATTTGTATATTGGCATCGTGTTATTCCTCTAGTGCCGAAATCCCGGGTAATATTTCTCCGGCTAAAAATTCCAGCATCGCCCCGCCGCCGGTGGAAACATAGGTCATTTTATCAAACAAATTTTCCTGCGATAAAAAAGAAACCAAATCCCCCCCGCCGATTATTTTTTCGCCGGATAAATTGGCTATGGTTTGAGCTAAAATAGCCGAACCATTTTTAAACGCAGGAATTTCGGAAAGTCCCACGGCGCCATTCCAAACCACCATTCGTGCGTCTTTTATTATTTTTTTAAAAAGTTTAATAGTGTCGGGACCAATATCCACAATATATTCATCCGGCTCTATTTTACCCACCGGCCTTATTTTAATATCAGAGGGGATGTTTAACGATTTAGAAACCAAAACATCCACCGGCAAATGCAGATGGGTTGAAGTTATTTCTAATTTTTTAGCTTCGTCCAATAAACTTTCTTCTATTACAGAACGACCCACCGTCATTCCCCGCGCGTATAAAATAGTGTTGGCCAAAATTCCTCCCACAATAATTCCTTCCGACTTATCTAAAAATTGGCTCACTAATTTTAATTTGGTCTCGGCTTTGGCGCCGCCCATCACCAGCACCAACGGCCGGCGGGGTTTGTCGCGCACCATAGACAGCATGGTGATTTCTTTTTCTAGCAATAAACCGGCTGACGATGGTAACAACTTCGGCAAACCTACAATAGAAGCATGGGCTCGATGTGAAACGGCAAAAGCATCATTGATATAAATATCGCCTAGACCAGCCAAGTCCTTGGCAAAATTTTCATCGTTCTTTTCTTCACCATCATAAAATCTTAAATTTTCTAGCAAAACCGCTTGGCTATTTTTAAGCGTCTTTATCGTTTTGGGAGTTGAACTCCCAAAAATGTCGTGGCTGAATAAAACCTCCTGGCCCCATAAATCCTTTAATTTTAAATAAACGGGATATAAACTGTAATGCAAATCGGCGCCCTGGGGTCGACCGAGGTGGCTTAAAATAATTATTTTAGCGCCCCGCTGTAACAAATAATCCAATGTCGGCAAAACCGCCCGAATCCTCCATTCGGCGCTAATCGGCACTGCACCTTCCATAATTGGCACATTAAAATCAACCCGCGTTAAAACTTTTTTGCCTTTAAGATCGCCAAGATTCTTGAGTGTCTTCAACATGCTTATATTTTACCATGAGCCAACCAGCATGTGATAGAATTAAACTAATCGCTAAACCCTATCACATGTTTCTTAACTCTATCAAACCAACTATTGTTATTGCCGGCGCCGGCTTCGGCGGCATTAGAGCCGCTTTGGATTTAAATAACGCTTTCAAAAAAAATCCTAATCTGGCTAAAAAATATAATCTCTATCTGATTGATCAGAATGATCACCATCTTTATATTCCGGCCATTTACGAAATAGCCGCCACTATTCATGACGACGCTAAGATTATGAAATTAAAAGAAGCCGTGGCCTTACCGCTGGAAAAAATATTTTTACCATCTGATCCCATAAAATTTCATCAGGCCAAAATAACTAAAATAGATATAGCCAACAACAAAATAATTCTGAACGACCACGCCAGCTTAAAATATGCCCAGTTGATTATGGGTTTAGGTTCGGACACAAATTTCTATAATATTCCCGGTCTTAAAAAAATCGCCTTGACTCTGGGCAATTTAAACTCGGCTATTAAAATAAGATCAACCATAGAAAAAAAATTCTGTGAGAATTTAAAAACCAAGAAAATAATAAAAATAGTTATCGGCGGCGGCGGTGTTACCGGCGTAGAGCTGGCTGGCGAACTGACGGGTTATATTAAAAAACTAAATAAAAAATATCAGACCAAAATCAAACCTTATCTAACCATAATAGAAGGCCAAAAAGATATTCTGCCTGGTTTTGATTTCAAAATGGTTTCTTGGGCTAAAAAACGGTTGGGAAAATTGGGAGTTAATATAGTAACCGGCGATTTAATAGAAGAAATAAGATTTAACAGCGCGCTAACAAAGTCCGGAGGTAGGTTTGATTTTGATATTTTGGTTTGGAGCGGCGGCATAAAACCCAATCCTATTATTGAAACCTTGCCTTTTGAACATGATAAACGAGGCCGCATCGCCGTTCAAGAAAACTTTTGCCCGGTGTTTAGAGGCGGAGACAAAACCTGTTCTAATATTTTTATTATCGGCGACAATTGCTGCCGTCTGCGGCATCAGACCTTGCCTCAAACCGCCCAAATGGCCATAGATCAAGGCGCTCACATTGCCAAAATTATTTGGGTGGGCATAAAAAAGAAACCCTGGCCTAAATACTATCCGATACACAACAACTACATTCTGCCTATCGGCGGCAAATTCGCCTTGGCCGATCTAGGCGCGATAAAAGCCAAGGGATTTTTGGTTTGGGTTCTAAAAGAATTTGTTTTTTTGGATTATTTGATTTCAATCCTGTCTTTCCCCCAAGCCCTCGCCCATTGGTTCAAAGCCGTTCGCCTTTTTATCAAAAACGACTAGCTGATTTAATTATTGAGCTAAATCCCCTAGGATCTAAAGAAACCCCACCAATGAGCGCGCCGGAGATGTTGGGTTGTTGTAAAAAACCTGAGGCGTTGGCGGCATTGACCGAACCGCCGTATAAAAATTTTATTTTTTCTGATTCCGCGCCAAACATATTAAACAAGGTTCGCTTAAGATATCCGATAATCTGACTGGAACGAACCGGATCGTCCGGCTGGGCGCCGGGATTAGAACTAATCGCCCAAACAGGTTCGTAAGCCACATACAAACTATCAAACCCCGAGGGTTGGACATCCGCGATACTATTTTTCAAACTTTTTTCCACTTCGGTAACATCATCATCGCGCGATAATTCACCCACAGCCACAATCACATTAAAACTCTGTTCCAAAGCCGCTTTGGTTTTTTTGTTTACGGTCTCGTTGGTTTCGTTAAAATACCGGCGCCGTTCGGAATGCCCCACCAAGACCCAATTAACGCCAATATCTTTTAACATAGGCAGCGACACTTCGCCGGTGTAAGCGCCTTGTGGTTCCCAAAAAACATCCTGCGCGCCCCATTGAATTTGTTTGAATCTTTTAGCCAGTTCCTCCAAAAAAATATAGGGCGGCAATAACACCATATGCTCAAAATCCGCCGAATCAATACCCATGGAAATTCCCGACGCCAAAGCAATGGCGTCGTTTAACCCTGATGGATTTAATTTCCAATTGCCAACAATAAGTTTCAAGAAAAATTAAAGTGTTGTTTTGAGCGACTTCAAGGAGGTTCAATAATTTTTTATGAGAGGGAGGATGTAGAAGCCCCTCCTTGTAGGAGCGAAAAATAACACTTGAAAAAACTAAACTTTAATACTTCTCAAATATCTTGCTGCTTCATCCGGATCGGTATCAATCACATCGCCGCCAGTGCCTAGTTCAAAGCCGCCCCAAACACCTAAGCGTGGATTTATTTCCAAGTGCCAATGGTAATAATCATGTTCTTTGTTGTGCGAAGCCGGCGGAGTGTGAATAAAAAAATTATAAGCCGGATTGCCCAAACCCTGATAAATTTTAGCCAAAGAAATTTTTAAGGCCTCGGCCAAAGCCATTATTTCTTCTTCGGAAATATCCTGAAAATAAGAACTGTGCTTTTTTGGAAAAATCCTAATCTCATACGAAAACTTGGGCGCGAACGGCACCAACGCCACCATTAAATCATTTTCAAAAATAATTCTTGTTTTTTCTTTGAGTTCCCATTCCAAAATATCACAATGAACGCATCGGCCGCTGTCTTGGTAGTATTTTTTGGAACCATCCAAACTCCGCTTTATATCTGAAGGAATAAAAGGCAAAGCCAATATTTGTGAATGCGGGTGCGAAACCGAAGCGCCGGCCTCACGGCCATGGTTATGAATTATTAAAATATAGCGAGCGCATTCCTCTTTTTTTAAATTTTCGTATCTTTCTTTATAGGCCTTAATAACCAGCGCCACCTCATTGGTATTCATCTGCGCCAAACCCAGATTGTGATCTCGAGTTATCACCACCTCGTTGCGGCCGGTGGCTGGATTTTGAACAACATAGGGACCAACCTTATTTTCAAATCCGCATTCATCACCTTCAACAATCGGAAATTTATTTTTTATAACTTGGATAAACCAATCGCGCGAGTCATTTTTAGTGTAGACCAATAACGGCTCGCCATTGCCGTGCTTTTGAGGATCTTCAAAGGGACATAAATCAATCGGGGTTGTAGACACTTCGCGGTTCTGGGTTTTATAGGCCTCCGGCCGTTTGGCTCTGGCTGTGGAAATTATAATCCAATCCCGGCTAACCGGATCTTGGCGCAATTCTGAAAGTTCTTTTGGTTTTTGGTCCATCTAGGATTTAAATAAATCAGTTCGAGCGACTCCATGAGGAGCAAGAACTGATTTATTTATTGAGGAGCGAAGAGTAATCCAAATAAATTACTTATATTTTCCCGTCCATAAATACCATCTTATTTTAACCACTTCCCACAGAGCGTTGATATAACCCGACAATTTAACATGACTATTGGCGTCGTTTTCCCAATAAACCGGAATAATGGCAATCTTATAGCCAAATCGGCGCGCCAGCGCCAAGGCCTCCACATCAAAACTCCAGCGGTTGATTATGGTTTTGGAAAATATTTTTTGAGCGGCCCCAGCCGAAAAACCTTTAAAGCCGTTTTGAGTGTCCCAAATTCCCGGCACGGCTAAGACCTGAATAAATAAATTTCCCATATCGCCCAAGAGCCGCTTGAAACGCGATTGCGGTATGGCTTGCCTAGCGCCGATAACATCGCGGTAATCCCGCGAACCGATAACCACCTCAAAACCCTCTTCAAATTTCGGGATCATTTTTTCCAAATGTTTGATATCGGTGGAATTATCGGCATCGCTAAAAACCCTGAACTCCCCCTTCGCCTCCAGCAGGCCATGGCGCGTCACAAAACCCTTGCCATGATTTTCTTTATTATTGATAACGCGCAAGCAAGGCCAGTCATGAGCGAATTCTTCGGCCACTGGGGCGGTTCTGTCTTTAGCGCCATCAACCACCACTAAAACCTCATAAGTATAGGACTGTTCGCTTAAATACTCCCTAACTCTTTTAAGCGTATTAAAAATCCGCTTTTCTTCGTTATAGGCGGGAATGATTACCGACAGGTATATATTGTCCATGAGTTCATTCTAGCAAAATTATGAGAAATAAAAAGCGGCTGTGATATTTTATCACAGCCGCATCCAGCTATAATCTTCTCAACCAATAAGGAATTTGCTCCGATTCGTACAACAGCTCGTATTGAGATTTAGATCTCCTTATCCAATTCCGCCAAATACTTAATATCAGATCCATACTACCCACCTCCTTTTGTTTGAAAATCTTAAAGAACCAATTTAATATCAAACTACTACAAAGCTTACGGTCGATCAAGGTAGGTCTGGAGAATTATAGCGGCGGCGGACTCGTCTATTTTTGTGGAATTTTCGCCAGCCATTTTGGAAGAAAAAATTTCGTTGATGGTTTTGACCTCCACGCCGGTGCGCGCTTCCAGGTCCTCGGCAAATTCTATGATTCTACTGGCAAATTGATTTATCTGGCCATCAAAACTCACCGGCACACCCACAATTATTTTTTCGATAACTTCTTCCGTAACAATATGAGTCAGTTTATTAAGCACGCCTTCATCATTAGTTAGAGTTGTTAAAGGTGTGGCGATTTTTAAATTATCGTCACCTTTAGCCAAACCGAGTCGTTTTTCACCGTAATCAATACCTAGATAAAACATCTGACTATATGGAGATAACCTTTGGTTTTCGTCGGCGAGGATTGTTCGATGTTCTTTTCCGAAGGAAAAGAACAAGCCCCGCAGCAAGAAAACTAAAAGTTATCGGAATACATTAAATTAACAAAACCAGAACGATGACCGCCAAAACAAAAACCGAAAATTCAAAAACAGCTATAGGATGCAGTTTGAAATAAAAATTCTTAAGCCAGTGATCATCGCCGTGGCGGGCTATGGTTTCTTTAAGTTCTTGAGGCCGCCACGAGACCATAAAATTGTTAGAAAAACTACCATCTTTCTCCGAAAAAAATTTATACGCCTTGTTGGAAAAAGGCCACCACCATTTTATACCCCAACCCATGCCGACGCTATCGTGCAAAAAATGCAAAAACACGCACCAACCGAAAAGCCCCAACCAAATCTTTCCAAAAATAAAATACACTAAAATAAATACCGGCAGATAAGTTAATGGAAAATGAGTTAGTTCGCGATGATGTCCCTGAACCTGTCCACCTACCTTACCTCGTTTAGCTAATTCCACAAAAACATCTAAATCCGGCAATAAACTAAAAAGTATGCCGCCGGTAATAAACCAATACGATAAATTTATTTCAAAAATACGCGATAAAAATATAGAAACAAAAATACCAACACCAATATCTAAAAACATATTTTGTCTATGAGTGTAGCGAATAGCTACAAAATATAGCCCTGTTAGTGAATTTCCGATTTTGACTGCCTAGCTTTACGATTAGGAAAGCTTTTCGGAAATTCTACTACGGGGCATCTAAATTATAAAGTTAAAACCTCTACTCCATCTTTCGTAACGGCCAAAGTATGTTCAAAATGCGCGGCCAGACCCTGGTCGCGGGTCTGGTACACAAAACCGTCTAAACCGATTTCCACTTCGGGCCGGCCCGCTACCACCATTGGCTCCACAGCAATAACCATACCTTCTTTTAATAACGGCTCGTCGCCCTTTCGGCCAAAATTAGGCAAGAACGGATCTTCCTGCAAATTTCTGCCGATACCATGGCCGGTTAAATCCCTAACCACCGAAAATTTATTATTTTCCACAAAAAAACTTATCTCGTAGGCCACATCGCCCCAATATATTCCCGGTGTTATAATTTGAATCGCTAAGTCCAACGACTTTTTGGTTACGGCAATTAATTTTTGGGCTGATTCGGAAATTTGGCCGATACCTATCGTAACCGCGCTATCGGTATGAAAGCCCTCATAAAAAACACCCAAATCAAGACCAACCACATCACCTTCTTTTATAATCCGATCATCCGGCACGCCGTGCACAACTTCATGATTTAAAGAAACACACAAAGTCGCCGGATAAGCCCTTTTGGCCCCGGCTGGTTTGTAGCCCTTAAAAGACGGCCGGGCGTCAGAACCCAAAATTAATTTTTCGGCCAAATTATCCAGTTCTTTTAAACTGATGCCAGCGCGAACTTCAGCCGCGACTTCACTTAAAACACGCGCCAGGATTTGGCCACCCCGGCGCATAATTTCTATTTCTTCTTTTGATTTTATAAAAATCATTGCGATGCTAATTTACGAATTCATGCGAATGATACTAATGTGATACTAATAAATTTGTGGTCTATTCGTTTCATTCGTACTCATTCGCATATTGGCATCGTGTTATATATCTAGCGCCTGCTTGATTCTATCAAAAACCTCTTCCACCGCGCCCAAACCGTTTATCTTAATCAATCGACCTGATTTTTCAAAATATTCCAAGGCGAGTGCGGCTTCGGTATTAAACCATTGTAAACGAGATCTGATAGAGTCCTCGGTATCGTCGTTGCGGGCGCGTTTTAATAATCGCGTAACCGCTTCATCTTCGGTTATGTCTATCAACATAACTTTGATATCAACGCGACCGAGCCATTTTAAAACTATATCCATTTCCTCGGCCTCATCCAAACGGCGGGGCGAGCCGTCAATTATGATATTTTCATTATTCTTGAGATTATAAACCAAGGACTTCTGCCACAAAAAAGCGGCCAGCCACTCATCTGGCAACCCTCCAATTGATAAAACCTCTTTGACCTTTTTTCCGGCCACGGTCTCAACTTCGGACAATTCTCTAAACAGATCGCCGGTGTAGACATACAAACACGGCTCCAGTTTTTCTTGGAGCAATTTGGCCTGGGTGCCCTTGCCGCTACCGGACCGGCCTAACAAAATTATAGTGCGAGGATTCATAATGGTATTGTAGCAAATGATAATCAAATAAAAAACCGCCCCTCGACGATGCTCGGGGCGGATACTGCGAAATGTTTATTTGACCACCAATTTTCGGTAGCCAAAACGAATGAGACAGATGAAGACAAAAAGCGTCAATAACGCCCATCCTAATTTGAGAACGAGCTGGCCGAACATTTTGAGCGGCCAGCCGACGCAGTACAGCAACAACTGGTCGCTGACAGCTGGAGCGGCACATAGGGCGACGACAGCGATCAGAATCGCAACCATCGCCCAACGGGGAAGCGGGGTAATCATGGCTAGACCTCCTGAATTATGTGAAAAGAACCTGCTTTTTTAGCTCGATTTCAGTATATATCAAAAAATTATGCCTGTCAACCCCTTGTCCAACACTCGGTGTTGGACAAGGGGCGGCACAAAGCGGCGAGATGTTGAGGGTTAAAATCATTGCTCCAACACCGCAAAAATGATTAAATCAAACCAAGAATATGATCTCTAAAGAATTCCAAAAACAACTTAAACTTTTAAATCCCCAACAAAAAGAAGCCGTAGAAACAATTGAGGGGCCGGTCATGGTCATGGCCGGGCCGGGCACGGGCAAAACCCAAATTTTAACTTTGCGTCTTGCCAACATTCTGGCTCGGACGGATACCAACCCCGAAAATATTCTGGCGCTTACTTTTACGGAATCCGCCGCCGCCAATATGCGGCGGCGGCTAACCGGCATCATAGGCGCGCCGGCCTATTATGTGAATATCCTCACCTTCCATAGTTTTTGTAACGAGATAATTAAAAACTACCCCGATAAATTCCCCGCCATAATCGGTTCCACTCCGGCCACTCCGGCCGATCAGATAGCCATCATCAGAAAAATAATCGGCTCAACGCCGCTTAAATTCTTAAAACCCATCGGCAACAAGTTTTACTATGTTGGTCCGGGGCTTAAAGCGATAAAGGACTTAAAGAACGAGAGCTTAAACCCAATTCATTTTATTGCGAAAGTTAAAAACCCCAAAGAAAAAGAATTAGGACTGGTTTATAAAAAATACCAACAAGAACTTCGGACTCAAAAACTTTATGATTTTGACGATATGATTTTGGAAACGGTTAAAACCCTCCAGACCAAGCCCGATTTTTTAACTGAACTCCAAGAAAAATACCAATATATTTTAGTGGATGAGCATCAGGACACCAACGGCGCTCAAAATAAGGTCTTAGAAATGTTGTGCAGCTATGATATCCAACCCAACTTGTTTATCGTCGGCGATGAGAAACAAGCTATCTTTAGATTTCAGGGCGCATGCCTAGAAAATTTTTTGTATTTTAAAAATAAATATCCAAAAGTTAAACTGGTGGTCTTGGAGCAAAATTATCGTTCCCATCAAAACATTCTGGACGCTGCCCACAATGTTATAACAAATAACTTAGCCACATTCGCCTCAACCACTCTAAAATCAAACCAGTCAACCACGGGCAAAAAAGTTAATATAATTTCTTTTGAAAACCCCGAGGCGGAATATCTTTTTTTATGTCAAAAAATAAAATCCTTCGCTTTGGAAAAGATAAAAAATAAACCAATACCAGCCCACGAGATAGCAATTTTATACAGAGAAAACAAAGAAGCCGAAGCGCTGGCCGATATTTTAGCCCGAAACAAAATTCCTTTCACTATAGAATCCGATGAAAATATTTTGGAAGACATTGAAATTAAAAAGCTGAATATGTTGTTTAAGGCCATAAATAATCCTGCAAATATTGAAACGGCTTTCAAGGCGGCCCATCTGGATTTTCTGGAAATTGATCCTTTAGAAATTTATAAAACACCGACTAATATCCCTAATGATTTTTACAAAAAAATAATCAACTGGAAAAAACTAAGTTACAATCAAAATTTCGCCCAGTTTTTCGAAAAAGTCATCAAGGATTCGGGTTTTATTAAGCATCTTCTAAAACAACCCGATTACCATCAACAGATAAACAAAATTAACACCCTTTTTGGAGAAGTAAAAAAAATATCAAGAGAGAAAAGTAACTTTGATCTGAGGGACTACTTGGAATACATTGAAACGCTTCAAGAACACAATTTGCCCATAAAAGTTAAGGCGCGAATACAAGAAAACGCGGTTCGTTTAATGACCGCCCACAAAGCCAAAGGACTGGAGTTTAATGTTGTTTTTATAACTAATGTTTGCGACAAGCATTGGGGCAACCGCAGAAATATTAATCACTTTGATTTACCTGTAACCTTAATCTATACCGATAAGATTGAACGAAACGAAGACGAACGACGGCTTTTTTATATGGCGCTCACCCGGGCCAGAAAAGACATCTATATAACTTATGCGACCCGATCGGCCGATGGGCGCGAACAAGTCCCTAGCCAGTTTATCAGTGAAATAAAACCGGAATTTGTAACAATCCCATCGATAAGATCATCAACTCCGCGCGAGACCATGCGCTGGTTGAAACAATCTCCGGCCCAACCGACCGTTGATGAAAATAAACTGGTAAAAAATATCTTTGCCAAAAAAGGCCTCTCGCCTACTTCTTTGAATAACTATTTAAGATGCCCCTGGTCGTTTTTTTACAATAATCTTTTACAAATTCCTAAAACACCCACCAATTCCCAAATGTACGGCACAGCCAAGCACACCGCCTTGCAAAAATTTTTTGAGGCCCAAAATAGAAATAAACGGCTTTTGATAAAAGAATTTAAAAACGGCTTGGAAAAACAATTTGTTTCAAAAAATGACTTAGGCCAACTTAATAAAAAAGGGCAGAAGACCCTCTCGGCTTATCATGATTTTTATAAAAATAGTTGGAATTTTAATACCGTAACTGAATTTAAAATTTCTGGGGTTGATTGGGTTATATCAAAAAATCAAAAAATTAAACTTACTGGCAAACTGGATAGAATAGAATTTCCCAATGGGTCAAAAAGGGATAAAGGGGAAGTAACGGTGGTTGATTATAAAACTAGCCAAGCCAAAAGCCGTAATTGGATTTTGGGTAAAACCAAGGACTCCAGGGGCGACTATTTTAGGCAACTGGTTTTTTATAAACTACTGCTGGACTTGATGCCTCGACCAAAGTATCGCATGGCCGCTGGCGTGATTGATTTTATTGAACCCGATGACAAAGGCCGGTTCAAAAAAGAAAGTTTTAAGATCTCCGCCGCTGATTTATCAGACCTAAAAAATCTGATAGCCCACACCGCCAACGAGATTTTAAATTTAAAGTTCTGGGATAAAAGGTGTGATGATAAAAAGTGCGAGTATTGCCAATTGCGGGAGTTTTTGCCGAAAGGGAAAGTTATATAGTAATATAAGCGCTAACATTAAAATAAAACCTATGTCACAAAAATTTAAAATTGGGGTGGTGGGGCTGGGGATGGTGGGCGACACTATTCGCCGCTGGTTTGAAGAAATTCAAAATTATAAGCGCGGCAAAGAATTATTCTGCTATGACACCGACGCTAAAAAGGGTTATGGCGATGATTATAAAAAAGCCGATATTGTTTTCGTATCCGTGCCAACCCCATCTAATCCCGATGGGAGTTGCAACACCTCTATTGTAAAAAGCGTGGTGGCTGAAATTCCCGACGGCAAAACGGTGGTTATAAAATCCACCGTGGAGCCAGGCACCGCCGAAGAACTTCAAAAAAAATATCCCAAAAAATATTTTATTTTTAACCCCGAATTTTTAACCGAATCGCAGGCCTGGTCGGATTTTATTGATCCCGACCGTCAGATTGTGGGGCACACCGAGAAAAGTAAATCGTTCACCAGCGAAGTTGCCAATTTATTGCCCGACGCTTTTTTTGTTTCCCCTGGCACTAAAAACAAGGACTGCTACGGCAAAGTGCGAATTAATGCCACCGAGGCCGAGATTGGCAAATACGCCGCCAATGTTTTTGGTTATATTAAAGTTGTTTTCGGCAATATTCTGGCTGATTTAGCTCATGCCACCACCCAAAAATTTAAAAACGAAGGGATTGAAGCCGTTGTAAATTACGATAACATTAAAGAAATGCTGGGACACGATAAAAGAATTGGGCTATCGTGGCTTAATGTTAACCATGGCAATTTTTGCGGCGCGGGCGGTTTTTGTTTTCCCAAAGATATGAATGCCTTTATTCATTTTACAGAAAAACTAATCAAGACGCTTAAAAAAACCAAAAAAAGCGATAAAGGTTTAGCGCAATCTCTAGAAGCGGGTCTTAGGGTTTTAACTTCGGTGCACGACTACAATGTTCAACTCTTAAAATGGCAGGGCTTGGATTTGGAAGAGGTTAGTTATCACAATAACAAACTCCAAAAAGAACCTAAAAAGATACGCGTCCTCGAGATATAAAAAATTGTCATTGAGCGACTTCATGGAGATGACCAAATATATAATTGAGAGGATTAACATTGCTCAAGCAAGGTTAATCCCATGAGGAGCGAAATGGCAACTTTTTCGGATCTAATATTCTCTTAACTTTTGAATTTGTTCATGAACGCGAATTTTATCCAAGGCCTTGGCTTCTATTTGGCGAATCCGTTCGCGGGTTACACCAAATTCTTTACCCACTTCTTCCAAGGTATGGGTAGCGCCGTCTTCCAAGCCAAATCTCATGGTTAATATTTTTTGTTCGCGCGGGGCTAAGTCCTTTAAGATTTGTTTGATCTGGTCGGCTAACAACTGTTGAGCCGCCACCTGCGAAGGCAACAATGTTTTTTCGTCTTCTATCAAATCCCCCAGAGTGCTGTCTTCTTCGCTGTCACCCACCGGCGATTCCAACGAAACCGCCTCCTGCGTTATTTTTTGAATATGGCGGACTTTAACAACATCCATATCCATCTCTTGGGCGATTTCTTCGGCCAACGGTTCGCGCCCTAAATCCTGCAACAGCCGCCGTTTAACTTGAGTGTACTTGGAAATTGTTTCCACCATATGAACCGGTATTCTAATGGTTCGAGCTTGATCGGCTAAAGCGCGGGTAACGGCCTGGCGAATCCACCAAGTGGCGTAAGTGGAAAACTTATAGCCCTTGCGGTAATCAAATTTTTCCACGGCTTTGGTGAGTCCGATATTGCCTTCTTGGATTAAATCCAAAAGAGTTAAATGCGAACTCCGTCCCACATATTTTTTAGCGATAGAAACCACTAACCGCAAATTGGCCTGGGTTAATTTTTGGCGGGCTTCTTCTTCGCCTTTTTCTATTCTCTTGGCCAGTTCCACTTCTTCCTCGCCTCTTAACAGCGCCACTCGACCGATCTCGCGCAAGTACATCTGAACCGAATCATACATCGGCCCCGAACCCATAAAGGCCTCCAGTTTTTTTTGCTTGCCGCGGCCTTTGGGTTGTTCCGTTTCCTGTTTAGGCGTGTTCAACCGTTCTTGAGCCCCTATAACTTTTATATTGACCGCCTCAAGATGGCGATATAAATGCTCCAAACCCGGAATATCTTCTTCTATATTCGGAAAGGCCTGGATTATTTCTGATTCAGTCACAAAGCCGCGGCCGCGGCCGCGGCGCACCAAATCCTGCATCTTTTCTTCGGTAACAACGGTTTTTTTTGCTCTCGCGATTGGTTTTTTTTTCTGTTTGGAACGATGTTGGCGCAAAACAGATTTTGACGATTTTTTATTCGCCTTCTTTTTTAATTTTATTTTTTTTGATCTATTCTTAGCCATTAAGTTTTTTAGACAACTCATTAAACTCAACTTTCAACAATTCTAAATTAGCGCTATCATTTTCCGTTTCGGCCTTACTCATATCGGCCTGAATAATTTTAAGCCGCGATTGAATATATTGTCTGCGAAGAGTAGTTAATATTTTTAAAAATTCCGACTGGGGTTCAATCACAAACTCATCCAAAAAATCCCCGACCAGCATAGCCGAGTCGCTCATCTCCCCAACTCTAACTTCACCTCCATCTATAATAACCCGAATAGCCGCCGCCATACCAGATTGGCTAAAAATAACTAGATCATCTTCGGTTATTAATTTTTTAAGTTCGGGATAGCGCGTTAACAGCGCCGCCAGATATTCTTCCTGTTTTAACTGCGCTGATTGTTTCGTCTCCGCCGTTTTTTCTAAAAAACTATTTCTATTAGCATTAATAACACCTTCAACCCCATAGGGTTGGACCAATTTTAATTCCGAAACCAGAATATTTTTTTCCACTCCGATTTTTAAAGACAGTTCCCCCAGCCAGTGATCTCTTTCCACGGGCGAGGCCACGCTTTTTACAAACGGCAGCACCGCGCTCGCTACCGCTTTTTTGGTTTCCAGCGTTCCCAATTTAAATTTTTCCAGCGACTTTTTAAGTATAAAACCAATATAGGGCGTCGGGCTGGCCACGGCCTCCTGCCACAACTTGGGATTTTCTTTAACCGCGTCGGCCGCATCTTTGCCAAAAGGAGTGACCACCGCCATCACGCCAAATCCCGAAGCCAGCGCCATAGCCACGCTTCTTTTTAAGGCGGCCTCGCCGGCCTCATCGGCGTCAAAAGCCAACAACAAATGGTCGGAATATCTCTTTATTATTCTGAAGTGTTCCTGGCTAAAAGCCGTGCCACACGGCGCCACCGCATTATTCACACCGGCCTGATGCGACATCACCACATCCAGGTTGCCTTCCACTAAAACACAACCATTGCTCTGCCTAATCGCCGTCTTGGCCTTATCCAAACCATACAAAGCCCGCGATTTGTCGTAGAGCAAAGTGTTGGGCGTGTTAATATATTTGCCGGCATCGGCGTGCACGGTCTTTGCTTTAATTTTATCAAAGAGCCGCCCAGAAAAACCAATCACCTGGCCGTTGCTGTCGCTAATAGGAAACATAACTCGGTGACGAAAGCGATCGTGGTAGTCCTTGCTATCTTCGGACTGAACAACTAACCCGCCATCCATCATTTCTGGGTCGGTGTAGCCCTCGCCGTTTAAAAAATCGCGGAGCGACTGCCAAGTGTCGGGCGCCCAACCAATTCCAAAATTCTTGACTGATTCTTGGCTAACGCCTCTATCAGTCAAATATCTAACCGCTGCTTGGCCGGTGTTGGAAATTAACTGGCGCTGAAAAAATCTGGAGGCCAACTCGCACACCTCATAAATTCTTTTTCTTTTGGATTGAATTTGCGGATCCTGCCGGCTTAATTTGACTCCGGCTTTATCGGCCAAGAGCCGCAAAGTGTCGCCAAACTCCAAACCCTCCATTTTGCCGACAAAAGCAAAGACATCCCCACCCTGCGCGCAACCAAAACAGTGCCACATCTGCCGTGAAGGCGTGACCATAAACGAGGGTGTTTTTTCGGAATGAAAAGGACACAGACCCTTCCAATTGGAACCGGCCTTCTGCAACTTCAAATACCCTTGGATGACCTCCACCACATCCAAGCGGCTCTTTATTTCTTCTACGGGAGATAACATTTAAAAAATGGAACCTATCGGGCAATATCTTTTTTTGATTTCAGAGAAGGGGATATCCTTGACTTTTGAAATCCTAGCCTGATTTAACCTGTTTTTGGCTTTCTGGCTCAAAACCAAACCAAGATCAGGATCATTCAAAACATCCTGAATTGTTTGAAATATAAACGCTTTAACCTGACTAGGTAATTTGTTGGAAACGGTAGCTGTTTTCATGTAGTTTTTAGCATACCAACAAACTTAAAAACAAACAACCTCAAAATTACTTGCCTATTTATCTGATCTATATGATTTCTAAATTTCTAATAATACACCGACCGTATTCTATATTAGAAGTTTGACGAAACAAAAAAACGAGAAGAAAAAATATAACAATTCTGCGATCGCAGAATTGTTATATTTTTATAACTTTGACAGAATAATCAGTGGTGTGATAGTGTTGTAAAACTTCGCTGGGCAGAGCGAAGCCGCGTCTGACGCGGCGAGATGTACCTTACAACCACACAAACATAGCCGGCCTACGGGGTTTATTTGATTTAGATTACTTGGCTATGCTACAATTTAATTATGCAAACAACTGCGGTCAAAACAAAAAAAATAACGGGATATAGTTATAACTTAGATAAACTTGTTAAGGAAAACAGGGAACTTAAGTCAGCGATAAAAGCAATAACGGAAGGAGAAATAGCTCTCACAGAAGGAAAAACCAGAACATTCAAAAGTTTCTTAAAGACACGGCGTTTTAAACATGCCTAAAATAACAAAGTCCCATACTACTCCGCACTTTGAAAAAAAATTCCAAAAACTTCCTAAAAATCTTCAAAATGTCGCCGCCAATAAAGTGCTGCTCTTTGAAGAAAACCCCCGCCATCCCGGTTTGAATACCCATAAACTCAAAGGTGTTCTTTCAATCTTTTGGGCTTTTTCCATCAATGAGAAAATAAGAGTCATGTTCCGATTTCTGAAAGATAATGAAGTTATCTACTACGATATTGATGACCATGATATCTACAAATAAACAATTTGACCGCCAAAATAAAAACTGGTAAGTTAGCAACTATGAAGTTATACGAACTGCATTTGATTTTAACCCCGAATCTTAAGGAGGCGGAGGTTAATGATGTTTCCGCCGAAATAGGCGGGTTTTTGACGAGCCATAATTTTAACATCAGTTCCAGCCAAATAAAACTAAATGAACGCCTGCCCTATCCCATTAAACACCTGCGTCAAGCCCATACCTTAAATTTGGAAATAGCCCACGACAGCGACACCGCTTTCCCCGAGGACCTAGTGGTTAAATTAAGAAGAAATGATAACATCCTAAGACATTTGATTTTTTCCAAAACCGAACAAGATCTCAAAAAAACAAAACCAATGCTGGTGATGGATCAATTAAAAAGACAAGAGAGAAGGACTGCCCTTGTTCCTAAAGAAGAAATTATCGTAGCCGAACCCAAAAAAGAACTGGAACCAGCCGATGTGGAAAGGATTGATAAAAAGATAGAAGAACTACTCAAATAACACTAATACACTAATAGATCGCGAATGACACGAATGCTTTAAATTCATTAGCGTCATTAGCATAAATTCGCGTATTGGCGTTATATATAAATGAATCTAAATAAAATCTTCGTCCTCGGTAATTTAACCCGAGATCCTGAAAGCCGCGCTCTGCCTTCGGGCCAGACCGTAGCTAATTTCGCGGTGGCCACCAATAGAGTGTGGAACGACAAATCCGGCCAAAAACAGCAAGATACTCAGTTTCATAATGTGGTGGTTTTTGGCAAAATGGCCGATATTTGCGTTAAATATCTTAATAAAGGCAAAATGGTTTTGGTGGAAGGCCGAATCCAAAACCGTTCTTGGGATGCTGCCGACGGCACCAAAAAATATCGCACCGAGATTGTGGCCGAAGGAATTCAACTGGGTCCCCGCGGTGACCAGTCCTCTGCAAACCACGACGAACCCCGCGCCAATTTGACTTCGGCTAAAGAAAAAGTTACTAAAAAGGAGGAGGATATTCCAATTATAGAACAGGACACCGAAGAAATAGATGTTTCTGATATACCCTTTTAACCGATGCCAATATACGAATTTATGCGAATGATGCAAATATAAATTCGAATATCTTATTCGTAGATTCGCATGTCATTCGTTGATTAGCATCGCACATAATGGCTAATTACAGATCACCCAATAGAACCAAGAAAAACGAAAACAAACAATGTCTTTTCTGCACCAACGATGTGGATGTTTTGGATTACAAAGATGTGGGTATGTTAAAAAACTTTTTAACTTATCAATTTAAGATTGCCCCCAGAAAAAGAACCGGCACTTGCGCCCGGCACCAACGACGAGTTTCCAACGCTATCAAACGCGCCCGCCTGGCGGCGCTGTTGCCCTTTACCCAACATAGAAAAACATAGTAAGTTAGGTAAAAAAAGCCGAGGTGTATAAATGACATCTTGGCTAAATTCAAAAAAACTATTAAACAATTTCGGATGCCGCCGCTTTTTTTATTTTAGCAGCAACATCAGCCAGCACCGTGGGATTATCGCGTAAATAAGAACAAGCCGCTTCGGCGCCCTGGCCCATTTTTTCTTCGCCATGTTGGAACCACGAACCCGCTTTGTTTAAAACGCCATAGCGAACGCCGGTATGCAATACATCCGCAAAACTGGCGATGCCTTGGTTATACATAATATCAAACTCGGCCTGCCGGAACGGCGCCGCCACTTTATTTTTTACCACCTTGACCCGAGCGCGGTTACCCACTATCTGATCTTTATTTTTTAACTGGGCGATGCGGCGAATATCCAACCGCACCGATGAGAAAAATTTAAGCGCGTTGCCGCCGGGCGTGGTTTCGGGATTGCCAAACATTACCCCCAGTTTCATTCTGATTTGGTTGGTAAAAATAACCGTGGTGCCGGACTTGGCCATTAGATTGGTTATTTTGCGCATGGCTTTAGACATCAACCGCGCTTGCAGACCCATCTGCATATCGCCCATCTCGCCCTCTATTTCGGCCTGCGGAGTTAAGGCCGCCACCGAATCCACCACAATCACATCCAAATTGCCCGACCTCACTAGTGTTTCCACAATATCCAAGGCCTGCTCGCCATTATCGGGCTGGGAAATTAAAAGATTATCCACCTTAACGCCGATCTTTCTGGCGTATTCCGGATCCAAAGCGTGCTCGGCGTCAATGAAGGCGCATAGCCCGCCTCTTTTTTGGGCCTCCGAAACAATATGCAAAGTTAAAGTTGTTTTACCAGAACTTTCCGGCCCAAAAATTTCAACAACCCGACCCTTAGGTATGCCACCCACGCCTAAAGCCACATCCAAAGAAATTGAACCGGTGGGAATAGCGTCCACATCAACCTTAGGCGCTTGTCCCAATAACATAATGGAGCCCTCGCCAAACTTTTCTTTTATTTCAGCCATGGTTTCCTGCAAAATTTTACCTTTCGGATCTAATTTTTCGTCTGTGATCGTTTTTTTGGACATATATGCGATGCTAATCAACGAATGACATGCGAATTATACTAATGGATACACAAATTCGTTTATTCATTTGTATCATTCGAATACATTCGTATATTGGCATCGTGTTAAGGATTGTAAGTTACTCTTCTTATAATTTTTGTTTCTTCGCCAAAGCGGCTTACCGCTTTTATTTCCAAAATATTCACTCCGCTTAACAATTCTATTTCTTTCTTAAAAAATCCATTCTCCTCGGAATAAATTTGCTCATTATTTATGCTTAATGCGTCTCCCAAAGAAACCTGGCCTTCAACTGTTAAATTTGAACCTAAAACCGTGATATCCTCTTTAGGAAAACTAATTTCCAAATTAGGTTTTTCCAAAATTACGCTGATCTGCCAAGACATGTAACTTAACACTGCCACCACGCCTACCGCAACCATAACTTTCCACATGGGCAAATCCTTTAAAAAATCCACTTTGTTGGCAAGACCAGAAAAAAAACTATTATCGGCCGAACCGTCAATGGACTCGGATAACTCCGCCAATTCCATTTCATAGCGCTGGCCAACCTCACCCTCATCCAAACCGATAACCTGGGCGTATTTTTTTAAAAATCCTTTGGTGTAGGCGGCCGACGGCAAATTAGTCCAATCACCAGCTTCTATTTTTTTTAAGTGTTTAAGTTGAATTTTTGTTTTTAAGGCCAGTTCTCCAAGGCCGATTTTTAAAAATTTTCTTCTTTGGGCCAGATATTCATTCAACAGCAAATTGTCTTTGGTGTGGGCGATGGGCACGCTAACAATTATCAATTTACAATTTACAATTTACAAGTAAGAAAACATTGAAAATTGAAACATTGAAAATTGATTGATAATTGGAATTTAAAAATTGAAAATTCACTACAATGACTCCAGATTTTCCTCTGGGCTTTCTTTATCCGCGACAGCAATATTGATCAACACTTCCCTCGGTTTAGCTCCTTCCCCCGGCCCAATAATTCCCCGCGCTTCCAGAATATCCAAAATACGCGCGGCGCGGGCGTAGCCGACTCTTAAACGGCGTTGCAACAACGAAGCCGAGGCCTTGCCGGCTTGCATCACCACTTCTTGGGCCTGGGGCAATAATTCATCTTCATCAACACCGCCGTCTTCCACTTTTTCCAGATCCATAACTAAAGAAATATTTTTATCGGCCAAGGTTTTATCCAAAGACGCATCTTCTTCTTTTTGATCGGAATTTTCTGCTTCGGCTTGATGGGATTTTATAAAGCCCACCACTTTTTTAATTTCTTTATCGGAAACATAAGTGCCTTGAAGCCGTTTGGGCTTGGAGGATTCCGCCGAAACAAACAACATATCGCCCGAGCCCAAAAGTTTTTCGGCGCCGGCTGAATCCAGAATAGTGCGCGAATCAATTTGCGAGGCCACCGCGAAAGCCGCCCGACTAGTTATATTGGCTTTAATTAAACCAGTGATTACTTCCACCGAAGGCCGTTGGGTGGCCAAAACCAAATGAATGCCTACCGCCCGCGCCATCTGCGCCAACCGCACCACCGCGCCTTCTATTTCACGCGCGTAAGCGGCCATTAAATCGGCCAATTCATCCACCACAATCACAATATAGGGCATTAGATCTTTATCTTTGCTGGAATTGACATGAGTATTGTAGCCATGGATGTCGCGCACACCGGCCTGTGACAATGTTTCATACCTTCTTTCCATTTCCGAAACCGCCCACCTTAACGACGAAACAACTTTTTTATGCTCAACGATAACTGGAGTCAGTAGGTGCGGGATGCCGTTGTAAAGAGTTAATTCCACTCTTTTGGGATCAATCATTATAAACCTTAAAATTTCGGGCGAGTGTTGATACAGCAGATTTATAATCATGGAATTTATAGCCACGCTTTTTCCGGAACCGGTGGCGCCCGCGATCAGCAGATGCGGCATTTTTGTGAGCGTGGTCCAAACCGGCCGGCCGGAAACATCCTTGCCTATGGCAATATTAAGAAAACTCTTGCGTTCTTCGGCGTCAAAACTTTGCAACATGCCTTTTAACCGAACCACCATGGATTTATGGTTGGGCACTTCAATGCCCACCAGCGATTTTCCCGGAATGGGCGCTTCTATTCTGATGGGATGAACCGCCAAAGCCAATGAAAGATCATTATGCAAAGCGGTTATTTTGGAAAGTTTTACGCCAATGGCCGGTTTTAAGGTAAATTGGGTTACGGCTGGACCGATGTTCACCTCCGACATTTCCACTGGAATATTAAAATTCTCCAGCGTTTTTTGAATAATAATGGCGTTGGCTTTAATATCGCCTGTAACCGGCATAGCGCCGTCTTCTTCCAATAAATCCAAAGGCGGAAATTTGTAACCGGCGGCGGCGGGTAAAATGTTTAATCCGAAAGGATTTTCTGCTGACGGTTTCTTTTTGCTTTCCGCCGTCGGAGTAACAGATCCAACCGGACTGTTTATAGTAACTGTGTCTTCGGCCGGCAAGGGCTTGGGTATGGCTTTAACCGATTTGGCTTTGGCAAGAACCGTGGAAACATGGCTCACCAAACCTTTTTCCAAAACCAATTTTTTTTCGGGAATCATCTCGCCGGTTTCATCGGGGCTGAAAGTAAATTTTTCTTTGATTTGATCTTTCAAGGGCACCCGGAAAATAACCAGCAAAGCCGAAAATACAAAGGCCGTAAAAAATATCAGCGCGCCCCAAAAACCAAAAAAATACACCCAAGGCCAGGCAAAATAATAACCCGCCTGGCCGCCAGCGCGGGTATTCGTAAGAATTTCAAAAAGCCCCAGCGCGCTTAACAAAAATAGTCCCGCGCCCACCACGGTTGAGCCCAGAATTTTTTTCTTTTCCGAGGTTAAAACAAAAAAGGCCGTGAAAAATAAAGTCAACGGCACAAAAAAACTGCCGGAACCAAAAAGATATTGCGAAACCTGGATAACCAGCGAAGAAAACGACCCCGACACGCCAAAATAAGAAATCGTCATTACTAGCGCCAACGCTAAAAGTATTACACCAGCCACGCCCCGTTTGACTCCATGTTCCAAATGAAACCAGCCGCTTTTCTTTGCTTTTTTGGAATAATTTTTCTTGCCGTTTTTCGGTTCCTGTTCTGATGCCATTTTTAAAAATTTAGACCTCTAAACAGGTTCATGATAGCACAAAATCCAATCTGGACTCAACAAACTGACCCTGTTAGAAATCCACCCTGCCTAAAGGCATGGCGCCAGCCGCCCCGAGGCGGCTTATTTATTATCGAGGCGAGGCCTCTATAGAATGCGCTGGACTCAACAAAACTATTAAGATAATTTTGTTCTTTTTATAGTAGTGAGCCGGTTCTTTATCCTTACAAAAGGGAGGCGGAATGATTGGCCAATTGCGTTACGGCATTATGGTTTCGTGGAAAAATTTCATCCAAGGCCATAGCGATGTATATGGGTTAGCCACCGTCGCCTTGGCGATATTTTCAATAACAACTTCTTTCAGGGTCAACTTCTTCATCGGAGTGATAACCCTGACGGCCTGGATATTTCTTGTACCAGGAATGCTCTATGGAATTGACCGCAAAAAGCGTCACTTCCCCAACGAACCCCATCTGGATTAAATCCCTGCGCCAAGCTAAGCTTGGCACACAAAAATCCCCGCCAAAAAACCGACGGGGATTTTTAATTACCCAAATGTTAAACATCCGATGTTTAACATTTATGGAACAAATTCGGGGCCTTTGTCTTTGAAGGCCTTGATGAATTTTACAATGCGGGCTTCGTCAAAATAACCAAATTTATCCAACCGCCCCCAAGCGGCCACAGCGATTATGGAATCGTTGGCCGCGCGCGGAGCCAATATCACTTTCCGACTGTATCTGCCCGCCACCTCTTTTAATTTGGCGATAAGTTCCGTCGGCGCGTCGGGCTTGTAAGAAATCCAAATGCCGCCATGCTCTAGATTATGAATAACATTCTGATCAATCAATTCTTTATCATAAATACCCCATTCCGCCGTTTGACCATAGTGCCAACCCGAGACCGGCGGATTGGAAAGATATAAACCAGGCAAAGGTTCGCCGGGCTGAATATGCTCGGCCGGTTGAATAGAAATGGCCTCGCCGGGTTTATCGGCTTCAGATGTCTTGACCCATTTGTAAACACCCCAACCGCCCCACGCCAAAACAGCAACAACTCCAATCCAAACAAATATCTTTTTTGTCTTTTTGTGTATCTGTCTAGACGCCTGCTGTTGTTCTTCTTCCTGACGCCTCAACTCGCGGCGTTCTTTTTTATCAAATTCCTGACTATTTTGACCGTCTGAATTATTTTGTTCGTCCATGCTAATTATTTTTCTATGAGCGCCTTAAAATTACTAAATGGCACAGCGCCTTTCAGTAGTTCGCCGTTCACAAAAGTTGAAGGAGTGCTGTCCACGCCCACTGTTTTGGCATAATCAGTATCGTCTTTTACGGCCTGAATATATTTGCCGCTGTCCAAACAACTATCAAAGTCAGTTTGATTCAAACCCAATTCTACGGCAAAACCTTTGAGTTTATCTTTACTGAAGGCGCCCTCATTTTCACCACTTTGGCGGTTAAAAAGAATATCATGATACTGCCAAAACTGGCCCTGATCATTGGCGCAACGGGCCGCTTCGGCCGCCTCAAACGATTCCGGCCCTAAAAAAGCAAAATCGCGCCAGACAAATTTAACTTTCCCGGTTTTAATGTATTGCTCACGGATCAACAGCTCGGTCTCCATAAAAAATTTGCCGCAAAACGGGCACTGGAAATCGCCAAATTCCACTATTTCTATTTTGGCTTTCTCATCGCCCAAAATCGGCAAATTGCCCAGTTCTATTTTGTCTAACTTTTTATTACCGACAGTAGCCGTGGTGTCAATTTTATTTCCGGTTCTAAACCAAACTGATCCGGCTATTAACACTCCAGCCACCAAAATGGCAACCGGAATAGTTAAAGGGCTGTTTTTATTTTCGGCTGATGAATTATTGTTGTTTTCATTTTCCATAATGCCGACATTCTAGCAAAACAAAAAACTAAAGGCAAATAATAGGTTATCTAATTCTTATCATGGTTGATTTATCCAACCCATATTTTTCTTTGACCCATTTATCACCATCTTCCAGCACAAACTGGCCATATTTGTTGTCGGGAGCGATGACCAAATCCACCGACCATTTGGCTTTATGGTTTTTGTCTTTTATTTTCAGCAAAATTATAAAATCTACATCGGCGGGGCGGGGCTTCTTGGTGGTAAAACCACCCATTAAGTAGGCCTCTGAAATCGGTAAAACTTTCTCCAATTTTTTAATTATGTTTTTGGAGTTTTGCCACATCTCCCGCCGATATTTCGAACCCAATAACTTTTTATTAATTTGGTAGTCCATAAAGTTAAATAACCCCATATCGGTTTGCGAAACCGATAATTAAATTATTCCAAAGTAAAGCTGTTTAGTTTATCCATATCCATCGCTCGAAGCCACTCTGAAAAATTTATTTTGTACCTTGTAGTTCCACCTACAAATTCCAAAAGAAAATCCCTTTGAGTTGTTAGTGGAAAATTCACACGACCGATATAATCACTAAAACTACTCCAACGATAACTTTTCAAAAAGTTCATTGCTTTTTTTGGGTTTCTTACTTTTCCATCTCTCCATTCAGGAATAACCAAGTCCAAAGGATTAGCATGAATATAATAAGGTAAATGTATAAAATGAGCTTCCTTAGTCACAATCACAGATTTGTAACGCCCTTGGAATAAAGCACCACTCCGTTCATATTTTTTATTAAAATAATTCGCATAGCCAATATTAATTTTCTTCATAAAAAGAGTTACACCATTTTCAATTCGCGGTTTTAATAATAAATGATAATGATTGGGCATAAGAACAAAAGCCAAAACATCAACCAGCACCTTTCTAGAACCCTGATTATATCCAACTCCATATCTGTTTGCGAAACCAATAGAATTTTCTTGTTTTTGTTTAGCAAAAAAATAACTAAAATTACTCACCGGTTCAATATTATTAAAATCGTACAAAATACGAATAAATCTTAAATAATCAACTTTATCGATAAAGATAATCCTCTTATCAACACCACGATTAAGGACATGATACAAATTACCTGGGTATGACTTTTTACTATACATAATTCGTATTATATATCGGTTTCGCAAACCGATATGATTATTTTGAGACAACCACAAAAACTTGCTTGAGATCTCGGAGTGTGAAAAATGGCCGGACCGAGGCCTGGCGGAAAGACGCGGCGCTGTTATCGGTAATTTTTGTTATTTCGCCCACCAATAAATCCGCCGGAAAAATTCCATCTAACCCGGAAGTAATTAAAATCTCCCCTGGGCTTAATTGGGTGTTTTTTAAGACAAGATCCAAATTTAAAGCGCCGCTGGCCGATCCAGAAACAACCCCGCTGATTTGGCTATTTTTCGAAGACACTGTCACCCGGCTTTGAGCCGAAGTTATCAATAAAACACGGCTTTCTTTTGAACTTATACCCTTAATATGCCCCACAACTATCCCGCCAGGCAGAATAACCGCGTCATTGGCGTTGACACCATCGGCCGAACCCTTGTCTATTAAAAACACCTCGCTGGCATAAAACGGATCAAACGACACAATACGCGCCAGAATAATTTTAGAGCTGCTTTCTTTTTCTGAATTTAAGGCCTGACGCAAAAAATCATTTTCTTGTTCTATTCCCAACAATTTAAAATACTCCCCCCTAAAAAAATCGCGTTGACTCCTTAAAAAAAGATTTTCTCTGATTATCTGGCGGATGCCCAAGAAGTTTTTAAAAATAAAAAAAGATTCTTCCAACGCGCCGGCGGTAAATTTAGTGATGGGAGACACTGTGAATTTATTGATTATATTAACGCCGAAATCAAAAAAACCGGCCTTGTCGGAAAAGAACAAGACCAGCGTTAAAATAAAAATCGCCAGCGCCTGTTGCCATCTCACCATAAAATTATTCTCTGGGAGCGGTTAAATATTCACGGGAAGCCAAAAGATCTCTGTATTTAGAAACATCTTCTAAAACAACACCCGTGCCGCGAGCCACGGCTGTTAGAGGATCATCGGCTATTTTAACGACAATACTGGTTTCCCGGTTTATAACTTCGTCTATGCCTCTTAGCAAACTGCCGCCGCCGGCCAGTACTATGCCCCGCTTCATAATATCGCCTAAAAGTTCCGGCGGGGTCTGTTCAACTATTTCACGGATAACTTCCACCAATGTTTTAACCGATTTAGCAATCGCCTTTTTCACTTCTTTGGAACTTATCGTGATCTCTTTGGGCAAACCGGTTACCAAATCGCGGCCGCGCATAGTTGTTTCTATTTTTTCGCTAAGATCCACCGCGCTCGCCACCGCGATTTTAACATCCTCGGCGGTGCGGGCGCCGATCAACAGATTGTATTCTTCGCGAGCCATCTGAACAATATCGTCATTAAGTTTTTCGCCGGCCACTCTTAAGCTTCTAACCGCCACGATGCCGCCCAAAGAAATCACCGCCACTTCGGTGGTGCCGCCGCCAATATCAACCACCATATTGCCCAAGGCCTCCTGCACCGGCAGGCGCGCGCCCAAGGCCGCCGCCATGGGCTCGTCTATCAACATTACCTCCCGCGCGCCGGCGTTGCGCGCGGCTTCTTCCACCGCTCTTTTTTCCACCTCGGTTACACCCGAAGGAATGCCGATAACTACCCGCGGGCGCGGCATAATAAAAAATGATTCGCCTTGGATCTTTTGAAAAAAATAACGGAGCATCTGTTCGGTAATTTCAAAATCGGAAATAACTCCGTCCACCAGCGGCTTGACGGCTACAATATGACTGGGCGTCCGGCCCACCATTTTTTTGGCCTCGCGGCCGATGGCCAACACCTGCGAGGTCTTTTTATTGATCGCCACCAACGACGGCTCATTGATAACAATGCCCCGGCCTTGAACATAAACCAGGGTGTTAACCGTGCCTAAATCAACCCCGATATCTTTGGCAAAATGGCCAAAAATTTTATTTAGCAGATACATATGAAACAACCTGATCCGATTTTATTAATTCCGTTTTTTGACTATCTCTTTTTTTTATCTCCACGCTATTTTGGGCCAATGTTTTTTCGCTCATCACCATCCGATAAGGTATGCCGATAAGATCGGCATCGGCCAATTTAACTCCGGCCGATTCATCGCGATCGTCCCACAAAACCTCTAAACCGCCGCTTAACATTTTCTGGTAAATTTTTTCGGCTTCAGCCGCGACATTGCCAATAGAAACCAAATGAACCAAAAACGGCGCTGCTGTTTTCGGCCAAATGAGGCCTTGTTCATCGTTAAATTTTTCGGCAAGCGCGCCCACCAAACGGCTCACGCCAATACCATAACTGCCCAAAAACGCCGGTTTAATTTGGCCCTCTTTATCCTTAAAATTAACTTTCATTTTTTCGGAATAAACCGTGCCGAACCTAAAAATATTGCCGACTTCTATGGAACTTGATTCTTCAACATGGCCTCCGCATTGCGGACATTTGCCCCCGATTTTATCCGTATAAATCTCTTTGTTCTGGGCCCAATCGCACTTGGCGCAGGCATAAATAATATCTTCGCCGGCGGAACTGGGAATTTGAAACTCATGCGTGCGCCCCGAGGTAAAAACCCCGCCCGAGGCCTCCACAACTTTGGTATCGCCCAGGCCAATCTTCTTATAGATTCTCATATAGGCCTCTTTAACTTCCCAGTAAAATTTGTCTAGATCTTTCTGGTTGGTGTGAATGCTGTATAAATCTTTCATTAAAAATTCCCGGCCCCTAAGCAAACCCGACTTGGCCCGAAATTCATTTCTAAACTTGGTGGAAAAATGATACAATTTTACCGGCAAATTTTTATAGCTTAAGGACTTTTTGCGGACAATATCCAAAAATATCTCCTCGTGGGTAAAAGACAGGCCGTATTCTTTGCCATCGCCGGTTTTAAACTGATACATTATTTCTTTTACGCCTGGATCATTCCAACGGCCGGTTTCGTTCCAGATTTCTTTGGGATGCAGCAGCGGCATTAAAATTTCCTCCGAGCCGATGGCGTTCATTTCAGTTCTGATAATATTTTCTATTTTTTGATAAACCCGCCAGCCCAACGGTAAAAACGAGTAGGAACCAGCCATGAGTTTATCCACAAACCCGCCCCGCAATAACAACTTGGCGTTAATAGAAACCTCGTCCTTAGGATCATCCCGCAGAGTGTTAATAAATGATTGAGAGTATTTCATATTTTGTTCGTGAGCGAAGCGAGCGACTACAAAATATAAACCCCGCACCAAATCTGCCGATGATATAATTTAGTGCAGAATAGAAGCCGCAGGCGTATCGCTGAAAAAATTTTATTAGTTGTCAAAGCATGGTCGGATTTTGATGCTGGGGTCGCATACCAAATAATTGATTGATTTTAGCACCACTAACTCCCATTGACAACAAAACTTGACACCATTTGATTAATAATGCTAGTTTGAAATCGTTCCTTCCCAATCAAAAACCCAATAAAGAAAGGAGTAAAAAATGGCTTGCGATAAGATCCCTATTCAAACGGTGGTCAAAAACAAGAAAAGTGGCAGCATGGGAGTAGTGTGCCCCGATCTTGGTGGAATGCTTTCCTGCTGCACGGATGACGAGGTTCCAGTTGTTTACGAAGGGGTGTCAGCTTCTTGTGGCACGCTCTTTGGCCGACTCGAGGTTATCGGTCCGGAAAATGCCGTGGCTGACCTCAAGAAATGCGGCGCGGGGCAAGAAGACAACTGCTGCATTTTTCTTGCTGTGGGAGCAAACGGGCCCAAATGCGAGCGGTTCGGAAACCTGCGTTGGACCCTGGTTTTCCGCAAAAGCAGTATGGTGTCAAAACGAGAACCAACGGAGCTATTTCCCCATTGTCAATTGAAGTAGCTGAAACAGCATTGACCTACCAAACCCTTATCAAATACTCCGAGGAAAAAATCCCTCGGAGTATTTTTAATTATTGGTTATATTGCGGTAAATACACATCATCTCTGCAATATATATCATCTCTACATTTAACAATGTACAACAACATGGTAACTATGGTAATATGGTAAAATAAAATGGTGTTTATTTTAAGCGATCGCATAGTTTTAACACCTTTTATTATTACGAACACAAGCAAAGAGAAGAAAGTTAAATGCGAACATCCACCAAAAAGAAAATCTTATTGTTGCTAAGTGCTGGTTTAGCTTTGAGTTTAACTAGATCGCCCCAAAAATATTACAAAATAATCAAGACCACTCACAATGCTTTCAAAGATCTTGATCGAAAATATCTTATTCGGTTGATAAAAGAATTTAAATATGAACGCCTAGTTGATTTTAAGGAAAATAGAGATGGAACTATAAAAATTGTGCTGACAGAAGATGGCACCAAGAAAGTACTCAAATATAATATCGATGAGATTAAAATAAAGTTGCCGAAGCAATGGGATAAAAAGTGGCGCTTGGTGATATTCGACATCCCCGACAAAAAGAAACAAAGGCGTGAATTATTGAGATCAAAACTAAAAGAGCTTGGATTTATGTTGTATCAAAAAAGTGTTTTTGTGTTGCCCTACGAATGTGAAAATGAAATAAATTTTGTTACTGAATTTTTTCAATTGCGGCCTTATGTGCGTTTAGTAACTGCCACAAAAATCACAAATGAAGCCGAGTTAAAACTTAAATTTGAACTCGCATAGAATCTCGAGTGGTCTTAAATTAAAGGTTACAATAAAAGGCGTTCGCATAGAATTGTAACCTTTTTTTATCTTTTTTGACTATATTCATTCAAACAAAACAGTCAAAATAACTTGACCACATCTTTCCAAGTAATAAACAGCATCAGACCCAGCAATAAAACAAAACCAAAAGTGTTGATGAACTGCTCAATTTTTTGGTTTAAGGGCGAGCCCTTTATCTTTTCCACCGCCAATAAAATCAAACGGCCGCCGTCTAAAGCCGGAAAAGGCAAAATATTGAGTATGGCCAAATTGACCGAAAGCACCGCCGTGAGTTGAATTAAGTAACTTAGGCCAAGTTGATAAGCGCGGCCGGTTAGCGAAGCGATACCAATCGGACCGGCAATCTCGCCCAAAATCCGACCCTCCAAAAACAGCGTCTTAAAGAAAAAAAACAAACCCGAAACAATCATACCGATCAAACCAATAGTGTCTTTAGCGCCTTGCCACAAGGCCAAATGCCAAGGGACGCTCACCAAACCAACTTTTATCAAAAATACACCCAGCGCGCCTTCGCCCGCCGGCGGATTAATTCTTGGAATAATATTTATCCCGATAATTTCTTGGCCCCTTTTTATACTTAGTTTAACTTCTGTTCCGGCGTTTTGGGAAATAAATCTTTGAAAATCATCTATGTTGATAAAGGTCTGGGTGATACCGTCTCGGGTAGCATTCATTATTTGATCGGAAGAAGTTAAGCCCGCTTTTTCGGCTGGAGAATTTTTAGTTACCTCCAGAATCTGAATACTAATATCCTTGGCCAAGGATTCATTAGCGCTGTCTATTATTTCCGGCCGGCCGATAATGTTGCCGACGCTTAACAATACCCACGCCAAAATAATATTCATCACCACACCGGCCACAACTACTACAGCGCGTCTAGAGACCTTAAGCGAAGAAAAACTGCCGGATTCATTTTCGTGTTCACCGCTTTCGCCAAAAATCTTTACGAACCCGCCGAAAGGAATCAGATTCAAAGAAAAAACCGTCTCGCCTTTTTTGAACGAAAACAGCCGCGGCGGAAAACCAAAACCAAACTCTTCCACCTTGGCGCCGGCCCGCTTGGCGGTTATAAAATGGCCCCACTCATGGGCCAGCACTAAAACTGATAAAACTATAAAAAATATCAAAACAGTCATAAAAATTAATTCATCAATTCCCTCTCCTTTTTAGCCCTTAATTCCTCCAGTTTTTGATTATGTTCTTTCATGGCTTTTTCTATTTCTTCTTTCTTGCGGAATTTAATGTCCTCGGATTTTTCCTGTTGAATGGCCTTGACGGCTTCATCACGGAGTTGGCGGCTTTTTATTTTGGCCTCCTCCACTTTTTGCGAGACCATTTTTACCAATTCCAATCGGCGTTCTTGAGTTAAGGGCGGTAAACCGAAACGAATTTTTTCGCCGTCCACCACTGGCTGACTACCCAAACCGGCCTGGCCCAAGGCCTTGGCAATTGTTTCTAAAACCGATTTGTCCCAGGGTTCAATCACCACTGTGCGAGCATCTAATAAACTAATACTGGCTAAACCCTTAATCGGAGTTTTGGCCCCAAAGTAATCCACCAAAATATCCTCTACCACAGCCGGGCTAATACGGTTGCTTCTTATTTTAGCTAATTCCCCACCCAAAAACTCCGACGCATTTTTTAGTTTATTTTTAAAATCAGCAATTTCCATAAGATCAAGTTAGCATATCACGAATAATAAAGATCTATCTCCGCGAGGTTTTGCCTATAGTCGCAAAAACCTGATTGGTATTGTCGGGATTGACCAATAAGACCCGAACTCGCTGTTTGACGGGCAGTTGGCGCACCTGCCAAGACTCACCGCCGTTGGCGGTCTTATAAATTGTTTTGCCCGCGGCCACATATATTTCCTGGTTATTTTTAGGTGATACCGCCACGGCTGTTACCGGCAAAACCTCATCGGAGAAAATTACGCCGACGGCCTGCCAATTCACGCCGCCGTTGGTGGATTTTAACAATCCAAATTGAGTGGCTAAATAAATAGCGTTGGTGGACGGATCGCGATAAGCCATTTCTATGCTGGCGGCGCGCGGAAAACTTTGCAAGGCCTCGGATTCATCGGTCCAACTCGCTCCGCTGTCCGCCGAAGTAAAAATTCCATTGCCAAAAGTGCTCACAAAGATATTATTGGGCGAACGCGGATCTATCAATACCGAATTTAAAATACCGCCAAATTCCTGAACCAATTTCCAGGTTTCGCCGTAGTCCTTACTTTTTAATAATAAGCCCTCGGCCGTGGCCGCCCAGACCGTGCTGGGTAAGCGCGGATCAACAACCACAGAAAAAACAGCAAACTTAGGCCGGCTGGTTATATAAACCTGCTTAAACGAAAGTCCGCCATTATCTGTTTTTAAAATCCGGCCGTAATCATTTTGATAAACCGCCGCGTAAAACCGGTCGGGCGTGTTTTTATTTTTTTCGTATTTGGGCAAAGTATAATCCACGGCCACGCTATAAACGATTGAACTAGGCGAAAGAATTTTATTGGCATCGTCCAACTTGTACCAGTTAGCCCCCGAATCCACGCTTTTATACAGACCCCCGCCCATAGTAGCCAGATACATTATGCGATGGTCTTTGGGATTGTATTGCAAATCAGCAATATCTAATCGCCCTAAATTACTGCCCGAAACCAACGCGCCGTAACGCCCCCAATCGGCGCCTTTATTATTGGTTAAAAAAATACCGGATTGCGACGCCAATAGATCGCTAAAATAAAAACCAGTCAGCGCCACAATAGCGATGAGTCCCAGCACAAAGAAAAAAATTACCTGAATGGCTTTTTGCATTATTTAATATGGGTTTCTAAAATGAGCCGCTCCAGCATTATTCTGGGATTGGCATTAGTTTTAGAAACAAGGCCTTTTGTTTTAAGAATCAATTTGATTTGGGTTAGAATATTTTCTTGAGAATGACTATTTGATTTAAGCTGCGAATACAACACCAGCATCCACTCGTCTAAAAATTCAGCCAGGCGGTCTGACGCCGCAATCTTTTCGGCCAGATCAAATTTTTCGTAAATAGAAATATCGTCACTGCCCGCCAATTTTTTAATTATATCACTTTCAACAATTTTGGCGCTAATTGCTGTTAAATTAAAAGGCACAACCAGGGCTCTAGAAATAATGGTTTTGGGGATAGATCCGATCCCAGAACTGATCACAAAAATTATACTGTTGGGCGACGGTTCTTCCAGCGTTTTAAGCAAAGCGTTCCAGGCCTCTTCGGTTAAACGGTGGGCGTTTTCAATAATGGCCGCTTTTTTGGCCAGAACCAAAGGCGATTGGGACAAAAAACTTTTAAGCGCGCGAATTTGGGCAATGCCAATTTCTTTTTTGCCTGCTGTTAATTTGACCAAAAAGACATCGGGGTTGGATTCATTTTTGATGGTGTGGCTTAACTGATTATCTGTATTAAAATCAGCCCAGCTAGAAGCCGGAGTGTTTATTCTAAAAATCAACGCCTGGGCAATTTGCTTTATCCCATCAGTGTCGGCGCCATAAAACAACAACGCGTGGGGAAGTTTGTTGTTGCGTAAAATTAAATCCAAATAATTTAGTTGCCTGGTATAGATCATACAAGACCGATGGTGGCTAGTAGAAACATTGGTTTGAACGACTTCAAGGAGGTTCAATAATTTATTATCAAGAGGGAGGATATTCGCGACTAACCTTGCTCAAGCAAGGTTAGTCGCTTGCAGAAGCGAAAACTGATGTTTCTGCGCCTTATCTTTTGGCAAACAGCGCCCTTTTATAAAGTTCCAAATTTTCCAGCGCCACGCCAGTGCCTTTGGCCACGCAAAAAAGCGGTTCATCGGCCACATAGCAGGGTACGCCGGTTTCTTGGGTAATCAAACTGTCCAGATTTTTTAACAGCGCCATACCGCCCGAAAGAATCATGCCCTTGTCCATCACATCCGCCGCCAGTTCCGGCGGGGTTTCCTGCAAAACCTTTTTAACGGCTTTAATTATTTCGCCCAAGGTGTCTTTAATGGCTTTGGGAATTTCGTTGGAATGGAGTTCTATGGTTTTAGGCAAACCCGCCACCAAATCGCGCCCGCGAATTTCCAAAATTTCTTCTTCTTTTTGGGGCAAAGCCGAACCCAAAGTTATTTTTATTTGCTCGGCGGTGCGTTCGCCCACCGATAAATTATGAACCTTATGAATATAATTTTGAATAGCGGCGTCAATGGCGTTGCCGCCCACCCGCGCCGAAGCCCAACAGACAATCCCGCCCAAAGCAATCACTGCCACCTCGGTGGTGCCGCCGCCGATGTCTATAATCATATTGCCCGAGGCCTCGTTGATGGGAATGCCGGCGCCGATGGCGGCCAATATTGGTTCTTTCACCACATAAGCCGCTTTGGCTCCGGCCTTAAGTGTGGCTTCTATAACGGCGCGTTTTTCGGCCGAAGTTATGCCGGCCGGCACCGCCACCATCACTTCGGGCCGGAAAAAATTAAACCGCCCCGTTACTTTTTTAATAAAATGACGGATCAACGCTTCGGTAACGCGGTAATCGGCAATAACGCCGTCGCGAATCGGCCGCACCGCGGCAATAATCTCGGGCGTGCGGCCGATCATTTCTTTGGCGGCGGCACCCACCGCTATAATCCGATTGTCGTCTAAAGTAACCGCCACCACCGAGGGTTCGTTGGCAATTATTCCTTTACCCGGCACAAAAACCAAAACATTGGCCGTGCCTAAATCTATACCTATTTTGAGAGCCATACGGCATTATCCTAACACCAGCCCAATAAATTTCAAACACAAAAACCTCCTTCGATCTAACCTCTTGATACTAGAGCTGGTTGTTTTATAGCGGAGATTTCTTGGCCCAAGGACTCTTCTTGTCGGCTGAATTGCAAAGAATAAAGTTTGCGGTAAGTGGGGCTGGATTGCAACAATTCGGCGTGGGCGCCGCGGGCTTCTATTTCGCCATGGTTAAACACTAAAATCATATCGGCGTTGATGACCGTGGATAGCCGATGGGCGATAATTATGGAGGTTCTGTTTTTGATTAAGGCCTGGGTGGCTTGCTGAATCAATTTTTCGCTTTCGGTGTCTAAGTGGCTGGTGGCTTCGTCAAAAATTAAAATCTGGGGATCTTTAAGAATTAATCGCGCGATGCCGATGCGCTGGCGTTCGCCGCCGGAAAGTTTTATGCCCCGCTCGCCCACTTGGGCTTGATAACCCTGTTCCAGTTTCATTATAAAATCATGGGCCAAAGCCATTTTGGCGGCGGCTTCTATTTTGTTTTGGCCAATTTCCGGTTTGCCGTAGGCAATGTTTTCGGCCAAAGTGCGCGAAAACAAATCCACTTCTTGGGGCACCACGCCGATTTGCCTCCTCAAGCTTTCTTGGGTAATATCCCGCAAATCATGGTCGTCAACCATTATTGAACCCTCTTGCGGATCAAATGACCGCAACAACAAATTGGCAAAGGTGGTTTTGCCGCTGCCGCTCCGCCCCACCAACGCCACGGTTGTGCCGGCTGGAATAATCACCGAACAATTTTTTATGGCCCAGTTGTTTTTGGATCCAAACTTGAACCCGACATTCTTAAATTCAATTTGTTTTTGAAACAGCGGCAGTATGGCCGCGCCTTTTTTATCGGTAACTAAAATCGGCTCGTCCAAAATACCAAAGAGTCGTTCCACCCGCGAAATGTTTCGGCGCAAGCGCGGCAAAACAACAGATAGTTGGGCCAAAGGCTGATAAGCCATATTTTGGAGCGTGATATAAAGCACAAATTCGCCGATAGTATTTAAACCCCGGATAACAAAAAATCCGCCCAAAAGTATCACTGCTATCCGCCCCAGCGTGGCAATAAATGTCTGGGTATTTTCCACCATAGCCCAAAGTTTCTCGGCTTCGTATTGGGTGGTACGCGCCTGCGACAATAATTCGGTATGTTTTTTAATTTCAACATCCTCCTGAAAAAATCTTTTAACGGTGTGAACATTACCAGCGACATCATAGGCCTCTTTAGCCAAGGCCTCAAATTCCTCGTTGGATTGTTTTTCAATGTTATATATTTTATTGCTGATGTTTCTGACGGCCAAAATATAAATCGGCAAAGGCAATAACACTGCCAGCGCAATCCATGAATTTTTAATAAATAAAGAAATAACCACGCCCGTAAAAATCACCAACGGCGGCAATAAATTCTGTCCAAAAATATCGTTGATAATTATATACACCGCCGAAGCGCCCCGTTCAATCCGGCCGATTATCTGCCCGCCGCTGGAACTATGATGAAACAGGGTGTGAAGCCGCAGATATTTGTCAAAGGCCTCGTGCCTGACTTTATCTTCCATTTTGGTGGAATTTTTAAACAGACGATAATTATAGAAGGACTTAATTATTCTATTTAGAACTGTGGCCGCTAATATTCCAGCCGCCGATAAAATTAAAATCTTTACCGGAATCGCGGTTTTATGGGTAAAGAAATTAATAAGCGTGTCTATCAGTTTTTGGGAAATAAAGGGCACGGCGATATCAAAAATGGAAGCCAGCAGAATCAGTCCGACCAAAAAAATAACCGTATTTTTCTCGGTTTTTAGCAATCTAAGCACTCTTAAGACCGGGCTGTTTGACATCACAACCTAATATAAAAACATTTCGCGATAAAAAGCAACTACACTTGGAATTGATATTATGCTTTAATAATCACGCAAACTCATGACTAAAAAAACTCGCCGAGGGTTGTTTATAATCGCCGTTATTGCTTTTGTGGCAATAAGTTTTGTGTTAATTATGTATGCTCGCGGTTATCGCTGGGATTTTGATAAAAATAAGTTTCTGTTGGCTGGAGCCATTTATATTGAGCCTATTTATCCCCCAGATACCGAGATATATATAAATAATAAATCCACCGATAAATTATCGGCTTCGCTTATAAAAAACCTGCTGCCGTTAAGAAAGTACCAAATTAAAATTGCCAAGGCCGGTTATCAGGACTGGACCAAGAATTTTGAAATAACGCCCGGTCTGGTAGTTGAAGCCAAAAGCGTTGTTCTGTTTCCCCAGGACTTAAAAACGAGCGTAATCTGGCCTAATGCCGGTCTGGCGGATTTCACTGTTTCGCCCAATCAGGAAATAATTGCCGCCAAAACAATCGACCAAAAAATGGTAATAAATACTATTTCAGAAAACAACTTCGCGGCGCTGACCAATATAAACTTTCCCGATAAAAGAAAAACTCTGGGCCTTGATTTTATAAAAAACGGGCGAAGTTGGTCGGCTAACTCAAAGGAATTATTATTTTCAAGAAACATTTTTTTGAATGGTCGCATCCAAAAAATCTGGTATGTTTGGCGGAAAGAACCGAATTTGCTTATTCAATTAAACGATCTTTACGAAAAAGAAATTCTGCTTAAAAATCCTTCGGCTTCACCCTTGCCTAAAAAATTTGAGGCCGATAAAATCGTTTGGCTCAACAACGACGCTGTTATAAGCAAAATCGGCAAACAACTTTTTCAATTAGATCTTAAAAATAAAACCATAACTGATCTCAACCTAAGCGATATTGTTGATTTTGATGTTACAGAAAACCGAATTATCGCTCTAAAAAATCCTGATATTCTGCTTTCTCTTGATTCCAGCGTTCAAAATGTAGCCGCTTTGGGACAGGCCAAATTTGTTCCCAAAAATATTCTAATATCGCCCGATGCTTCCACAGCCGCTTATTTTAATAAAAATTCCGCTGGTATAATTTGGTTAAAGGATTCTCTAGAACAGCCGCCCCGCCAGAATGGCGATCAGGAAATTATTTTTGAAAACAAAAATATCGCCAGTCCATATTGGCATAATTCCAACAAGTATTTAATGTTTATTTTTGACGATAAATTGAATGTGATTGAATTAGACACCCGCGGCCAAGAAAATATCCACATCTGGCCCGAAGCTATTAGCGAAATTGATTACTTGGCCAATGATTCCAAACTTTTTTTGCTGGAGAATGGCGCCCTAAAATCCGTGGATGGTAAGTTTTAAAATCAGTTATCCACAATAAACGAACCGATTAATACGGCGGCTATGGCCAGCGCCAGTGTTCTATTGCGGCTTAAGCCCCATAAAAAATTTCCCCAAGGGGTTGGGCTGTTGGTAAGAATAGCCAGGCCAATCACCATCAACAAAACCAAGCCGGCAAAAATTATGGCCAGGCCAATACCTTTATTGCTGATTTCTGATTTTGTTTTAGCGCTTGGAGAATTGCGGCGCGCGGCGCGCTTTTTTGAGACCATATTTACGGCGTTCTTTTTCGCGTGGATCGCGCGAAAGCAAACCTGATTTCTTTAATTTTTTTCTGAAATTAAGATCGAATTTAACTAAAGCTCGGGCAATACCCAACCGAATGGCCTCGGCTTGCGCGTTTATGCCCCCGCCATTAACCTTAGCCGAAACCCTAAAATGATCAGCGGCCTTAAGTTTGCTTAACGATTCAAAAACTGTTTCCTTAAGCCCAGGCTCATTAAAAAAATAGTCGCTGATTTTTTTTTCATTAACAGTAAAATTACCTTCGGCGGCTGAATCCTTGGGATTGACCGTAAAAATTCTAATCCGGGCCACCGCTCTTTTTCTGCGGCCAACGGCTTCAAAATATCTTTTACTATGTTCTTTTTTGCTTAGTCGTTCCGCCACAGCCGAATCCAACGCCGCCTCGGAGACCTCATTATTTATTTTTTGTTCTGCGGTTGTCATGTTTTGATAAAACTATTTTTCGGCTAAATTACCTTTGACTAAAATTAGACATCTAATCCATTTGTCTCTAAGTTTATTTTTCGGCAGCATGCCATACACCGCTTTTCTAAAAACCTCGCGCGAATCCCGCGCCATATAATCCTTAAGCGACCTAGATTTAATTCCGCCTGGATAACCCGAATGATGGTAATAAATTTTGTCCTCCATTTTATTTCCGGTAACTTTAATATTATCGGTATTATAGACCGTAACTTCTATCGATAAATCCGGATTATTGGGTGAAAATTTAGCTGAATCCTTACCACGCAAAATTATAGCTACTTTTGTAGCTAATCGTCCTAAAATCTCCTTGGAAGCGTCAAATTTATATATATTTGTATTTTTCTGATTCATATTTCTATTCGCATCATTCGCATGAATTCGTATATTGGCATCGCATCAAACCAGTTCAACATAGCACATCTTGGCTCCATCCCTAAGCCGGCGATTTATCTTGATTACTCGCGTATAACCACCCGAACGATCCTGATATTTCGGTCCAATTTCTTTAATTATTTTACCCAGCGCCATTGGCGGTAAAATCTTAGCCAAAAGCCGCGTGTTGGCTAGTCCGCCTTTTTTGGCCTTGGTAATTAAGGGTGAAATTTTTTTAACCAGTTCCTTGCCTTTGGCCTCGGTGGTTTTTATTTTACCATGCGTAATTAAAGCCACTATTAAACTCTTGAATAAGGCCTGGCGTACTTTTTTTACCCGCCCAAATCTTCTACCTTTTTTATTTTGATGCTTCATGCCTTAATTTATTCTTACTTATCTTCTTTTTTGGATTTTTTGGCTCTGCTTTTGGTTTTTACTTTTTCCTCAATTTCTGGAATTTCTATTTCTGAAAGTATTGTAATATGTTCGTCTAAAATTTCCACCGCTCTTTTAAAAGCCGCTTCGGGCTGGATAGATCCATCTGTTTTTAGTTCAAAAACCAGTTTATCAAAATCGGTCCGATCACCTACTCTCATATTTTCAACGCTAAATTTTATCTGCCTTATGGGTGTGTAGATAGCATCTATGGCAATACTGCCCACCGGCTGTTTTTCTTTTTTACGGCGTTCCACCGGTTCATAACCGACTCCTGGCGACACTTCAACTTCCATTTCTAAAGATGATTTTTTTTCGGTTAAAGTGGCGATATGGGCCTCGGGATTGATTATCTCCACATCGTTAGATGCCTGAAAATCAGCCGCCGTTATTTTTTTCTCGCCTTTAACCGAAAGTTTAAGAGTCACCGGCTCATCCTTAAAAAGTTTGAATCGGACTTGTTTCAAATTAAGTAAAATATGAATTACATCTTCCATCACATCCGGCATAGTGGAAAATTCATGATCCACCCCCGCTATCTTTACGGTGGTTATGGCCGCTCCGGGAATAGAAGACAACAACACCCGTCTAAGAGCGTTGCCTAAAGTAGTGCCGTAACCCGGATACAAGGACTCAACTTCAATTACAGCAAGACCGTCTTCTTTTTTAACTATTTTGGGTTTTTGCGGCAGTGAAAATTTCTGCATGATTTAACAATATGTTATGGATTGATCTGGCGTGAACCATGAAAGCGCGTTTATATTTACATGATCCCCGCCATTCCATCCCAACACATTGATTAATTTTATCTTGAATAGTATTCCAACACTTTGGAAAGCTCTACCGGCAATTCCTTCAAAAAATCTTTGTCGGGCAACCGCGCCATTTTGCTGACCAATTTTTCTTTATCCAGTTCCAGCCAACTGGGCGGTTCAAATTTTTTTAAGATCGTTCTAATATTTTCAAAAATCTTTTTGGGCTGGCTGGAGTCCTTTATGGCTATATTGTCGCCGGGTTTAACCGAATAAGACGGCGAATAAGTTCTACGGCTGTTAACGGCAAAGTGCCCATGGGCCACCAGCTGCCTAGCAGCGTGCCGAGTTGGGGCTAGACCCAAACGAAAAACAACATTATCTAACCGCCGTTCTAAAAGTTCCATCATTATTTGCGCAGTTACGCCTTTTTTCTCGGAAGCAAAATCAAAATAGCGCCGGAATTGCCGTTCTCGCAAACCATAAATGGCTTTTAATTTTTGTTTTTCGGCTAGTTGTGTTCCAAATTCCGAACGCCGACTGGAACTGTTTTTGCCGTGCTGGCCGGGCGGATAGGGTTTTTTGACCATAGCGCACTTAATTGAATCACAAACTTTATAACCCAAACGCCTGCATTTTTTACAAGTGAATTTATACATATCTTTACGAATTATTAATCTTTACAAATTTACGAATTGGGTTTTGAATTTATTAGTATATTCGTACCATTCGTATTTCGTAAAATTAAACCCGGCGGGGTTTAGGCGGCTTGGGCCCGTTATGCGGCGTCGGGGTAATATCTTTTATAGCGATTATATTAAGACCTTGCCCCACCAAACCTCTAACGGCTGATTCTCGACCCGAACCTATGCCTTTAACATAAACAACCACATCTCTTAAACCAATTTTTTTAATTTTTTCGCCTAACGATTCAATAATCCTGTTGGCGGCGTAAGGCGTGGCTTTTTTGGGACCCTTAAAACCCAAAGCGCCCGCCGAGGCCTGCGCGATCAGATTGCCCCGTTCGTCGGTTAAACTCACCAAAGTATTATTGTAACTGGCCTGAACATAAACCCGGCCGCTTTCAACTTTATTGGACGGGCGAACCGAAACAGCCGCCGCTTTTTTATTGCTGTCGGCTTTTTCCTGAACTACTGATTCTGATACGATTCTCTTTTTTCCCATACGCTTTATGTTTTTTGGCCGGCTGGTTTTCGGCCCGAACCCATGGTCTTTCTGGCATTACCCCTTCTAGTTCTATTATTCGTTTTGGTTTGCTGGCCCCGCACCGGCAAGCCCCGCATGTGCCGCGTGCCTTGATAACTTGATATGTCTTTTTTGCGCTTGATATTTTGGATAATTTCTCGCTTTAATTCACCTTCTATCTTAAAGTTCTTTTCCATGTATTCCTTAATTTTATTGGCTTCTTCGGGTGTGATATCTTTAGCTCTTTTATCGGGATTAATTTTAGTGCCGCCTAATATCTTTTTAGACGCAGTCGGCCCCACGCCAAAAATATAGGTGAGCGCGACCTCAACTCTTTTATTGTCTGGAATATTAATACCGGCTATACGCATATCTTTACTAAATACGAATTTTTACAAATATACTAATGGATTGAATTCGTAAATTCGTACCATTCGTATTTCGTAAAGTTAACCTTGTCGCTGTTTATGCTTGGGGGTTTCACAAATAACATAAACCGTCCCATTCCGGCGGACTATTTTGCACTTGTTACAAATTTTCTTTACTGATGGTCGTACCTTCATTTTTTTTAACCCCGATACACTATTCTGCCCTTTTTATCATCATAAGGAGAGAATTCCATGGTAACTTTATCGCCGGGCAGAATGCGAATAAAATTTAGCCGCATCTTCCCAGAAAGATGGGCTAACACTTCGCTGCCGTCGGCCATCTTTACCTTAAAAGTGGCGCTAGGCAATGCTTCAACTACAACCCCCTCCTTACGGATTGCGTCTTTTTTCACTTTTTAATCTATTTGATCTATAAATTTAACAGCGTTAAGAGTATAACAAAGCCGCTTTAATGCGTCAACCCAGTAGAGCAACTTTGACAGTTGCTTTGTCATTAAATATGTATTTTATAATAAGATATTCCATTTTCAGATAATTATAACGCGTTGAAATAATTTAATAACGCAACTGGATTTAATGGTCAAAGTTGTCTCACTGGGTCAATGATGGATTAAGACCAATAAAAAAGCGGGTGTTGGTTATTCCCAACACCCGCTGAAAAATTCACAAGGAGTTCATCTCGGTCAGGACTCTATTTAGAGCCGCGACCTTGTTGTCTGACTTCATAATGGGACTGCCGCAGACCAAGATTTTGGCTCCATGCTGAACAGCGGTTTGAGCATCCACCTCCTCTTCATGCCTATCATCCTGATACCAGGGAAATCGAATTCCCGGAACAGCTTTAATGGTATCTAAATGTTCAACCACCGAAAGAGTGGTTCCTGGAAGGATTATCCCATCACAACCGGCCTCAACAGCAACACTGGCAAGATGTTCAACTGTAGAAACCAATGGCCTCAAAAAATGTCTCTGGCAGTAAGCATCATCAAAATGCGTCAGCACGGTAACACCAAGAACTTTTGTCTTGGTGCCCCGCGTAACCCTAACCATTTTCGGAATGAGTGTGTCGGCCAAGGCATAGACATTCAAATAATCCACGCCCAGGCCAACAATGTCCTCAACAACCGAGATCATGGTTCTGGTGCCGTTCCACATTTTGATATCGGCAAAAACCGGCCGACCCAATTGTTGAATGTTTCTGACGGCGCCCTCAACCCCTCTGTAGAGCAGGTAGTCAAGGTTAATTTTGAAACCAAAGTTGCCGTTCACCTCGGCTAGAGATTTGGCGACTCCAATTGTTTCTGATTCCGCTTCTCTCAAGCCATCAAGAGCTATGAAGAGTTCGGGCTCCGGCGTCACCTCGTCCCTCCTTCTTTTACCGGTTCCAGACCACGCTTTTTCTGCCAGGCCAGAGGATCACCGAGGAACTCCCGGTAGAGCGCGATGAGATTCGGTGGGTGAGTTTCGCATGATTCAGCCACATCAAGCAACTGCCTCAAGGTGAAGTGATAAATCATGGTTAGCTCGGCCTGCTTTAACGACTTCAATGATACCGGATTGCCGTAAAACATAATGCAGGCCGCATGCGTGACCTCGTAACCGGCGTTTCTCAAGGCCTCGGCTCCATTGCAGGTGGTTTCGGCAAAATTAACCAGTTCCTCAACCACCAAGCCGTTATTGCCTTCGGGGATGAGAGGATTCTTATCAATACCGGTGATGAGTTCCTTATGTCCTCCCTTCTTTCTGGTATCCCTTATGTAAACGAAAGGCACTTTTTTGCCGAGCAACGATTCCAGCGCCTGGCTCAAAATCCAGCCCGGAACAACTCCGCCGCTCACATTTCCGGCCACAAAATCGAGGGCTGGAAACTCTTCGGCGACTTTAACCGCCAACTGAAATGTCAGCGGCTCAATTATCCGCTTCTGACCGACCATACCCTTGATGGTCACATATCCCGGACCATAGTTGCCCGAGGAATACAGGAACGGCGCTTCGCCACCATCAACATCTCGAATGACAACTGCGCCCGGCGCTTGCAACAAAGCGATCATGGTCTGCTTCTGATAGAGTGGTAGTGACATATCCAACCTCCTTATTTCAAGGTACGCTTCTGTTTTATTTAACAACTTGGGTTTGATGATAGCTAGCGGAGATAAAAAAGTAAAGCTGCCCCGACCTTGCGTCGGGGCGGCTCTTGTCCAACATTGGATGTTGGACATTGTTACATCCCCACTATTTTTATAGTCACACGATCGGAATTGGCCGGCACGCGGCGCACCCAAAAGGGCCAAAATTTAACCTCTACCCGTTCAATATTTTTATAGCCGGACTTTATTTTATTGACATCCGAAATTTTTTTCTTGAGAATTGATTTCTTAAAATCTTCGGCGTCAAAATTGTCTATAACATCATAACGTACCGCCAGCGAAGCCGTAATGGCGTTTTTTTGGTAATCCACCACCGGCGATTTTATAAACGAAATTTCTTTGGAAGACATTAGCAAGGTTTTGCCTTCTTTCAGGCCAGCCGATATTTGCTGGTTAATATAATTATCCAAATCCTGCGATCTAAACACAATTGCCCGCGCCACCATTTTTATGTTGGCGTTAAATTTATCGGCGGCCTCGCCCGCTTCGGGCGCGCTAGAACTTTCGGCTAATTCTTCGTTGTAGGCCTCGGGCCAGAGTTGAAAACCAACCGGCAAATTTTGTTTTAGACCTTGAAACTGGGGCTTTATTTTTTCCTTAAGCGAATCATAGGCCTTATTAACATCATCATTGGAAACCACTGTGGATTGTCCTGTCTGTCCGCCCGCCATAGGCAAATCAGACATGGCGTATATTTTATCGGCCTTGGGCGTATTTTTTAAAGCCGGCATGATAAATTTGGAAGGGCCGATATTATAGGCCTCGCCCGGCGATGCCGCGATAACTTCGGTTGTAATCTGGCCCGGCGTGGTCTTGCCATCTTTAATAATCGCGCCCGGAACGGTTAATCCTTTAGTGGTCCAAAAAATTTTGCCTGCCCCGACTCCAGTGGAGGGGCCGCCCGCGGCGCTATTGGCACCTTCGGCTTGAAATCTGGAAACCACGAATGTTTGCGGCTGTGAAGAAAAACTATTATAGATAATTATCTTGCCTTTGGCTTTTTGCGAAACCTCTTTTTGCCCGGTGGCGCTAAATTCCCCATTTTCGCTTTTTTCCAAAGTAAGCAACTCCCCTGGTATTATGCCTTTGGCTAAATCCGCTTGGGAATCACGGCTGGAAATAAAAACATCCACGCTATCATCCACGCTTTCTCTGGCCGGATAAATAATTATTTCGGCCTTAGGCAGCGCTTTAGAAAAAACAACTACGCCCGCGAGCGCCGTTAAAACCACAATACCCGCCACCACGACAGCAGCGCTTATTTTAAACGGCAGAAAAGATTTTCTCCGGTTGATTTTACTTAAGTCATCAAAAACGCTATTTTTGGATCTTTCTTCTCGGTATGATTTTAAAAATCCCGCTCCGATTTCACCTTTGTTTTTAGCAACTTCGCCCGCAGGCATATTCTTTTTTGAACCAACTGATTTTAAGGCGGCTGATTTAACTTTTGAGAACGACAACGGCTTAACCGGAGCGAACAGTCCGCTTTTTACAGTTGATTTTGAAGCTAAGGCAAGGGTGTTCTTCCGTGGCACAATATCGCTCATTCGACCACCCGCAACAATTGCGGCTCCAAAAATACTTTCTTCATTCGCGCCGTTCTCGCTGGCCACGCTAAGCCCGGCCCGCTGGGCAAAAATTTTGCCCATAAGGTCGCTCGTAACCACTGTCAGAACTTTATTGGCGTTCGCCCCGGCTTCGCGAATCAAGTGAGTATCCACAATATTCTGAAGCACGCGAGCGCCGGTGGGCATAATTAAATCCACCTGTTCCGATTCGCTTTCTTGAATTTTGCTTATGACCGACTGAACATCTTCGTTCAGGTCAATATAGATATTCTCTCTAGCCATGGACTATAAAATTTCTTATATATTTTATTATACAACAACCGCCGATTTTATTCTATAATAGCTCGGATCCTCCTGACTCCTGCGCTAGATGATTCTTCCTTTGTGATACGAAATTTACCAATCTCGCCCGTGCGATTAACATGCGGCCCGCCACATAGCTCCTTTGAAAAATCACTGATTGAATAAACTTTGACCATATTCGGATAATTGCCTTTGTAAAAAAACAGCGCTCCCAATTTTTTGGCCTCTTCAAGCGGCATTTCTTGAATCATGATTGGATAATCTTGAGCAATAGCATTATTGACTAAATCCTCCACCTTTTTTATTTCTTCATTGGTTAATTTACGCCCAAAAACAAAATCAAACCGGGTCCGTTCAGCTGTGATATCGGAACCTCTTTGTGAGACCTCATCACCCAAGACCCGATGAAGGGCGGCGTTTAATAGATGTGTGACAGTGTGCAGGCGAGTTTTAATTTTCATTTCTGCCTCGTCGGCCGCGGTTAAATCACCCTCAACCAGGCCATGCCCGCCGAATTTCTTTTCCGCCCCCGAGCGCGAAATTTCTTGGTGTTTCTCGAAATTTATTTCGAAGGATTTTTTAACATCTGCTTCCCATTCTTCCCCCCTTTCAACCCATTTTTCCCTTAAAATTTCCAAGGCCAATTCTATACTAAAACCAAACTTTTGATAAATATTAAACAATTTCTTCCCTAATTCTTCGGAACTGCTATAAGTAATATTGTTCAGCGCATCAATACCAACTTCGGTCGCCTTTTGATATTTGTCTTTCTCTACTTTTATTACATCCAAAATATCCGCATTATTTACTTCCGAATAAAATTCTCCATACTTTTTTATAATCTCCGAAACAATCCGGCCGATTAGATTGTTATCCAACTTATTGATATTTTCATAAACAAATACTCGCCTCACTAACCGACGCAAAACATAACCGACTTCCTTGTTAGACGGCCTGACACCGTCAGCCAGCAAAAAAACCGATCCGCGCAGATGATCGGCAATGATTCTTTTTTGCTTTTCGGGAACATTTTTCGGAATCAGATTGATAAGATCAAACAAATCCGTTTCAAAAATATTATTAATATTATTTTTTTTCTGAACTGCCACAGCTAACCGCTCCAAACCCATGCCGGTATCCACGCCCTTGATAGGCAACGACTCGAGAGATTTGTCCGACTTCATATAGTATTCGTTGAATACTATATTCCAAACCTCCACGCCGTTCACATAAATTTCCGTGGTCGGACCACACGGGCCTTCGGCGCCGGTCGGCCCCCAAAAATTATCCTCCCGGCCAAACTTTTTAATATCTTTAATACCTAACGACTGCCAGATCTGTTCTGACTCGGAATCAATTGGCACTTCAGGACCTGCCCCGAGCGCAGTCGAGGGGTCGCCCGCGAAGATACTCACATAGTCAATCTCCAAACCCATTTCTTTAGTAATAAATTCATGGGCGTACTCTATCGCTTCTTTCTTAAAATATCCGCCAAAAGAAAAATTACCCATCATTTCAAAAAATGTTAAATGGGTCTCATCGCCAACTTCATCTATATCCGAAGTGCGAAATGACTTTTGGATAGAAACGGTGTTGCGCGAACCAAAATCCCGATCGGCCAATTCCGGCTGGGTGTAGTATTGTTTAAACTGCTGCATCCCGGCCGTGGTTAACAGCACCGAAGGATCGGCGGGAATCAAAGACGACGACGGCACGATTTTATGCCCTCTTTCTTGAAAAAACTTGAGAAACCGTTGCCGTATTTCTTGAGAATTCATATATAAAGCAATTCTAATCTGCTAAAAAATATTTAACAATAGATCTAACCTACCATATCTATCATGAGATAACGATCGTTATCTCATGATAGGTTGAAAATCTTTCTAAGATGTAATTCATTATCTAATTCCTCCGACACAATTAACCTAACATAAGGTCTCATCCTAAAAAATTCAATGATATAATCTAACTCATCTCTACAATGGTAAGGGTGAATAAAAATGCTTTTTTGATATTCATAAAACTCCATCTTCTTTAATACCTCTCTCAAAGCATCGCGAGCCTTTCTTTTCTTTTCCGGTATATCAAAGACAACTAACCGCCATTTTTTATCCCATCTCTTTGGCGACATAATTTTTATTGTTTCTATATTAAAAGTGATGGCCTTCTCTTTACCCTTTTCAGTTAAAAACATAGTGGTCGTCCCGTCTGGATTTTCTTTTTCTAAAATAAGTTTGGATTTATATAAAGTAGTAATCGCTCTTCTCAAACTCAAATTATTTATATTTTTCCATTCTTTAGAGACCTCTTTAATAACTCTAAATTGTGTCTTAATGGATTGGGATAACATTAATCCCACCCCGCCAAATAAAAGCAATAAAACCTTTTGCTGATTTGGACCCAATCTTTGTAATTTCCCACCGGATTTCATAATAGTTTGTTGATATATAGCTTGATATATAATTTGATATTGGACTAAATATTGCATGAGATAACGATCGTTATCTCATGCAAAGTATAATATTTTAAAAGTATAGCATGTGACAGGGCTTGGGTTAAAATTGGATTAAAGCGAGAAAATAAAAAAGGGAGATGCGTTTTTCCGCAATCTCCCTTTTGTTGAACCCTAAAGATCTGGTGGTCTTTCAAAATTAAACCTTCTTAAGGCTGTTTGCCTGAACTGTCTTCTTCCTACCCTCCGGCGGTTGGATGGTGACATTGTTCATGTTACAGAACACACCCTTCGGACGAAGCTCGTGGATAGTGACAACCCTGCAAATAGTCCCATGATATTCGACATCATCACCCACATTTAGGGATTTAGCAGCATTGCGTACTTTCTCCAATCCACTGGCGGCCAGATTAATCCGAAGAAGGTAACTTGCCTCCGTGAAGAAAAGATCTTCGGCCTTTTCTCGAGACAAGATCCCCATACGGACAAGAACTTCTTTTTGCTTTGATGTAGCTTCTCGGGGTTTTCTGGTCATGATCGATCCTTTCTCTAGAGTTTATAGGTTTATAGAATGAACAGTGGTTATATTAAGATACTATGTTATCTATACTATGTCAATAACACCTCCCCCGAGCATTTCTTCGCTCTGATAAAAAACCACCGACTGGCCGGGGGTGATAGCGCGGACGGGAGTTTCAAAATCTACTCGCCACTTATCATCTCCGACCTTAGATAAAGTCGCTGGAACAGGTTCTTGCCGATATCGAATTGATGCTTGTATCTTGATTGATTCTTCTCCGATCTCACGAGCATGCGATCGCATGCTCGTGAGATCGTTTACGAAACTTATATCGCTTGCAATAAGCGAGCTGGACTCTAAAGAAGTTTGATCAGCAGCTGGCGCAACTACCAAAGTATTGGTTTCGTAATTTTTTTGAGTCACATAATACGGCCCGGTGCCGCCGATGCCGATGCCTTTGCGCTGACCGATAGTGAAAAAATCCAAACCGGCGTGCGTGCCGATTTTTTGGCCGGAGGTGGTTACAATATCTCCGATAGCGGTTTTGACATATGGTTTGATAAACTCGGCCACATCCACCGGCCCCATAAAACAAATACCCTGCGAGTCCTTCTTATCGGCCACGGGCAGATTATATTCGGCCGCTAGCCGGCGAACTTCGGTTTTGGATTCAATTTCACCGATCGGAAACAAACATTGCCTAAGCCTGGCTTGGGTTAAAGTCCATAAAAAATAACTTTGATCTTTATTTAGATCGCGAGCCCGTAGAAGCGACATGTTTTGATTCTTACTTGTCCCTTGTCCCTTGTCACTTGTCGCTAACCTAACATAATGCCCTGTGGCGATATAATCCGCGCCCATCTGCATCGCTCTATCAAAAAACAAGCCAAACTTTATTTCTTTGTTGCACATCACATCGGGGTTAGGTGTTCGGCCCGAAGTATATTCGCGAATCATATAATCAACCACCGTGGCTTTGTATTCCTTTGTAAAATCAAAGGTCTCAAAAGGAATGCCCAACTTGACGCAGACACGCAAAGCGTCGGCGCGATCTTCGGCCCACGGGCAAGGCCAAGCCGGATCAGCCCAGTTTTTCATAAACACGCCCGTAACATCGTAACCTTGATTTTTAAGCAACAACAAAGCAACGCTACTATCAACTCCGCCTGATATAGCTACAAATACTTTCTTATTTTTTGTTTGCTCGTTCATATTATTAAAACTCAAGGCAGTCCCGTAGTGAGCTTTGCTCTACTGGCGGGACCGCGACGCTTGAATCCACGCCGCCCGACATCGCCACAAAAACCTTTGTGTTCTTATTTTCCATTATCTTTTGTATAATAGTTATACAACAAATCTAATAAAATGAAAATACTAAAAATACTCTCACCCGTTTTGATAGTTCTGGCTATAATTATCTTTCTTACCGAAAAAACTCAAAATCAGCCGATCAAAACAAATCCGCCCGTCATAAAAATAGGCCTAGCGGCTGTAAGCGTGGAAATCGCCGACACTCCCGAAAAAAGAACTTCGGGACTTTCGGGAAGGACCGCCCTTCTCCCTAACGCCGGCATGTTATTTGTTTTTGATAACGAGGACTACCACATCTTCTGGATGAAAGACATGAATTTTCCACTGGACCTGATTTGGATCGGAGCCGATATGAAAATTGTTGATATTTTTAAAAACGCCACGCCCGACACCTATCCTAAATACGCTTTCAAACCAGACCGGCCAGCAAAATATGTTTTAGAAGTTAACTCCGGTTGGTTAGGAAACAATAAAATAAACCTGGGGGATGAGGTTGTATTCAACTTAGATAAACCAAAATAAATTATAAAGTGGGTTTGATGCCGGACAACAAAGAACGGAGTTCTTCTAAATCAGGTTCGGAATGAGGATTTTTGGGCGGCCTTTTCTTTTTAAATCCGACCTGACTGGCGGGCTTAAAGTTGCTGATGTTTTTAGACAAGGCCTCTTGGAGCGAGACCGTTTGAGGCGCGCCAGAGACGCTTTGCTGTTTTAACTCGGTTAATCTAGAAATATGTTTTTTGCAATAAATCGGCCGAACCCCATCGGGCTGGAACGGCACCATTATTTTTTCGCCGCCTTCCCAACAGACCGCCTCGTATAATTTTTTCCCGCCGGTAGCGACCGAAGAAGACGCGACTGGTCTGGCGCTTATTTGCGGAACTACTTTAAGAGAAGTATTTTCTTGTGGATCAAGCGGCGCGTAACCAAAATCCGCCGCGTCAAAACCGGCCCACTCGGCAATTTCCCGCTCCACTTTTTCTCTAGCGGTGGCATAAGTTTTTCTAGAAAATTCAATAATTTCTTTTCTATAACTTACGGCCGGTTTGGGATACGGCGGCAGGGTGTTGGCCGAAAAAGCGCGCGAGGCCATGCCGTCTATCATTAATTTTAAATAAATTTGATGCTTGGTTAAATTAACAATGTCCACCGCCAAAAACTCGGGCGTGAACTCTTTTTCCAAAAGTTCAGCGTCTTCGGCGCCCACCCGAAAAGCCACTATCGTGCCCACATTGCCAAAAATCGCATCGCGCACCGAAGTGCTTTTAGATCCGCCTACGGTTTGAATCAACTGCGAAATATACTGATTGGCCAACACCAAGGCCAAACGGTATTTGCGGGCTTCGGAAAGGATATTGGCAAACGATTCCGTGGCAAAATTTTGGAATTCGTCCACATACAAATAAAAATCGCGGCGAGTTTCTTCGGGAATATCCACTCGGCTCATGGCTGCCAGCTGTAATTTCGTAACCATCAACCCGCCTAATAATTTAGAATTATCTTCGCCGATGCGCCCTTTGGAGAGGTTCATTATTAAAATCTTGCCCTCGTCCATAACCTTTCTCATGTCTATGGCGCTTTTTTGCTGGCCCACGATATTGCGGATAACCATCGCCGAAAGAAACTGGCCAACTTTGTTTTGGATGGCCGGCGTGGCCTCGGCCGCGAAACGATCGGTATATTTGGCAAACTCATCCACCCAAAACGATTTTACCACCGGATCTTTAATGTTATCCACCACATCTTTGCGATATTCTTTATGCGACAACATTCTCATTATGCCCAAAATAGTGGCGCCGGGATAATCCAACAAAGCCAGAATGGTGTTGTTTAAAATATATTCCATCCGAGCCGACCAAACATCCGGCCAGATTTTTTTGAACACGCCCATCAAACCCGAAGCCACCAAATGTTTTTTTTCGGGATCAACATTTTCTATGGCGTTAAAAGCGATGGGCCAATCAACATCGGACGGATCAAAATAAATTACATCTTTGATTCTGTCTTCGGGAATAAAGTCCAAAATCTTTTCGGCGGAATCGCCGTGCGGATCTATAAAGCCCACGCCGTTGCCATGGATGATATCCGAAATAATCATGTTCTCCAGCAAGGTGGTTTTGCCCATGCCAGTTTTGCCCATGATATACATATGCCGGCGGCGATCGTCGGTTTTAACGCCAAACTTCCGCTGTTCGTTGCGAAAATTGGTCTCGGCAAATAATGTTATTTCGTTATCCATGCCAATTTTATTTATGAATGATTAATGAATAATTTTAAAATTGAGCACCGCGTCTGACGCGGTTAAGGTTTGGCGACCAATCGCTTCACTCTTGGGCCAAGCCCTTAATAAGTGGGTAATCCCGGCGGCGGTTCGCCTTTTTTGGCCTGAATTCTGGGCATAGTGGGCGAGGCCACAATCCGCCCGGGTATATGAAAAATCGTGGCTAGTTCCTCTATATTCAGAACAAACATTTTGGCGGGCCGGTACCGAAAACGATATTTATACAAAAGCCATTTCTTTTTGAAGATCTCTTTTCTTTTTTTAAACGGAAATTTAGCGGCGGTTAAGGTGGTAAAGTCCCACTTAAACGAATTCATATTCATGGTGTTAAACTGACGCAAGGCCGCCACCACCGCGAAAAACTGGGGAATGTTGAAAACCTCTTTTTGGGCCACATAAACCGTGCGGATAACTGTTTCAAAACCCACTTTAGAAATGTTCCGCTCTATCGCTTCCACCACTTCTTTTTCTAGAGGCGAAAGATACTGCATTAACGAATGCGGTTTATTGGGATCTTTGGCTGAATCAAACTTAAATTCGTCGTACTCGGGAGTTTTATGCAAAATTTGAGCCGCGCCCGAAAAAATATCCATGATTTCTTTTTTTAAAAGCGCCCACACATAGGAACCGCTCTGGGACGGTTTGGCTTTTCCCAAAAGTTTATTGACCAAATCATCTCCGACTTTCTTCCAACCGTCGTCAGCCGGCCGAATGCCAATCTGAAACCAAAACTGCTCGCCCTCTCTCATTTTGGACATGGCTTCGGTTAGCGCCGCCAAGGGATCCACATTGCCCTTGCCTTCTTCGGTGCCAAATTCAAAGTCCTCGTAGGTTCTAATGGGATAAGCGTCTTCTTTGGCCAAAAAATATTCCGTGCCGAAAAGATTATGAGTTTCATTGGGCACGGTTATGGGTACATTATAAACATAATCCTCGGCCTCGGTCAGTTCGGCTTGAGGATACTGCGAATAAACCGCCGCTTCCACCATATTCCTGAACGAATCCACGGTTCTGATATAAAAATGCAACTGGCCGCCAAAAGAAACAATTTCAAAACTGAACCATTCCTGCACCCGGCCTTCAATATTTCGCTTCCACCAGCCGCCTTTGTAATAGGAACTATGCAGTACCGCGAAAACTTGTTCCATCGCCAAAGGCGTTTTTTCCACATCGGGCGGCATCTTTAATTCCAGCAGCTGCCATTTGAATTTTTTTAAGGTGCGAATGCGGATATAATACACCCACGAATTCCACAACACCGGCCCAAAAGCTATGGGACCGATAATCCAGCCCCAACTCCAAAATGCCCGCCAAACGGGTTTTAATATCTGTATGGCTATATCAAATGGTGTCATGGCTACTATAACTGATGATCTATATCTTTATTCTATCATTTTTTATGAATTTGCTAAAAACCCTCCCAATTTATGTCGGGAGGATTTTTAGGTTCTATCTATAAGATAAGAGAATTTCAATTAAACCGAGGTGTATTTGTTGTCGCTGCCCTTTTTAAAAGAGTTCAGATTCAAAATAATCGTGCTGGGTTTAACCAAGCGCTTGGCCAACACGGCCTTGATAACCGCGTCGCGGTGCATTGGTCCACCAGAGGTCAAAACACTTTTAATAACATCTTTAACCGTGCCGGCTTCATAACCCCAATCCTTAAGCGCGTATAAACCTCGGCCGACCAAAACAAAACGAGAGTCCTTAATAAGTTCATTATGAACTGTTTGCGGCAAGGCCACCCGGTTGGAAAAAGCGGATTTGTTTATGGCTTCAGCCACTTCTTTAAAGTGCAACGGCTGACGCTGGCGTTTCATTATTAAGTAGGCCTTATCTTTTACGCCTCGCGGAGTAATTTCGGGCCAGTCAATCAAACCCCATTCGCCAAAAGCATTTTTGGCGATAACTTTGGCCGAAGAAAGATAAGCCATCACAATGTCCTGCGACAAACCAGCGGAATATTTGCCAGCCCAGTCAATCAAACCGGCTAGATCAGTGACTTTTTTGGTTTTCTTGAAGGAAGCGATAAGATGACTCGCTAAACCCTCCTGATTTTTTACGGAATTAGAGTCAACAGCCCAACGCGGCCAAAAATTGTCATCTTCTTTAGAACGAGAAAAACTTTTATCCAAGTTAAGAAACAGCATCGTGGCCCGTTCGTATTTTTGAGTTGTCTCGGGTTTGGCCTCAAAATGAGCGCTGGCAAATTCTGCCTGCAAAGCGGCCTCCTCCATAACTCCACCGCGGGATTTTATGAACTCGCGCAACATCACCACAATGGGACGGTAAAGATTTTCACCAGCCGGGCTGTGGATATGTTTTAAGGCGTCGGCTTCTATTTGCCGCACCCGTTCGCGGGTAATGCCATAGCGCTGGCCAATGGCTTCCAGTGTTTCGTAATCGCTTTTGCCAATGCCAAATCGGGATAAAATAACATCCCTGGAACGGTCCGATAAACCCCCGATTAACTGGTTAATAATTTTTTTGATCTCAAACTTGGGCATCATTGAATAGCTGTTAGTCGTTAACTTTTAGGATGTTAGAAAATAACTATCCAACCAAGCTAAAAACTACCGGCTTTAAACTACTTTTAATAATATACATATTATCATTAAGCAAAAAATGTGTCAACTAAGGTTATTTTCTGGCCTTTTTTCCTACCCAATCCAACAATGGCCCAGCCACAAAAATAGAAGAATAAGTTCCAAAAAAAACGCCTAAAATAAGGGTCAAAGCGAAGAATTTGGTGCTTTCCCCACCCAAAAAGAAAATGACCAACAGCACCAAAATAACCGTGAACGAAGTGTTGATGGACCTGGTGATGGTTTCATTAATGCTGACATCTATTGTTTTAGAAAAATCTTCCGAAGGCCGGCGCTTTAAGTTTTCCCGAATGCGGTCAAAAACAACAATAGTATCGTGCACCGAAAAACCCAAAACCGTTAACAGAGCGGTTATAAAAAGCGCGTCAACTTCTATGTCATAAAACTTTCCCAAAAAAGAAAACACGCCGGCCGGAATGGTAACATCGTGAACCAAAGCGGTAATAGCAATCACGCCATACTTCCACGAAGCCACTGGCCGCGAGACCTTGCGGAAAGCCCAGGCGATATAGGCCACTATCAAAACCAAAACCATAACAACGGCCTGCAACGACTTTGTTTTTAATTCCTGGCCGATGGTGGGACCAATGGTTTGAAAATATTTTTCGGTTAGGGGCGAGAGATCGTTAAGATAACGATAAGCCGTCTCACGGGTTTTTTCGTTAATGCTTCGAAAACGCAAAATCACGCCTTTTTCTCCAGTGGGCTGAATCAGAGCGTTCTCTAAATTAAAACTTTTAAGCGAAAAGAGTATGGCTTCGTTGCTGGGGCGGTCTTTGATAAATTCAATCTCCCAGAGCGAACCGCCGGTAAAATCAATACCGGGTTTAAGTCCCCACAACAACAAAGGAACAATACTTAAAACAACTAAGGCGCCCGATAAAAATAAAAACTTTTTTTTATGCTTTATTACTGAAATCATTTTAGTGTTTCCACAAAAAATTAACTCTGGCGAGGCGAGTTCCAGCCAGACCCCGCAAAAATGTTCGAGTTAAGGTTATGGCCGAAAACATGGAGGCCAAAATGCCCAAGGCCAGCGTTAAAGCAAAACCGCGCACAATACTGCTGCCAAACCAATATAAAATGGCGCAGGTGATTAAACTGGAAACATTGGAATCGCGAATAGAACTCCAAGCTCGGTTAAAACCCTCTTCCAAAGCCGCGCCAAAAATTTTACCGCTTCTTAATTCTTCTTTCAGCCGTTCATAAATAAGGATATTAGCGTCCACCGCCATGCCAATAGAAAGCACAAAACCGGCAATGCCCGCCAAAGTTAGCGTAACCGGTATTAATTTAAAAATCGCTAAAAGTAAAATTGAATAAATGCTAAGCGCTAACACTGCCACCACGCCCGCCAAGCGGTACCAAAAAATCATAAACAAAGCCACCAAAATAAAACCAACAATGCCGGCCACCAAACTTTTAACCAAATAATCATGCCCCAGCGAAGCGCCGATATTCTGTTGTGACAACACGCTGATCGGCACCGGCAAAGCGCCGGAGTTAAGCCGCGCCACTAACTGGCGCGATTCCACCACCGAAAAATTTCCGGTAATAGAGGCATTACCATCAATAATTTCTTGCTGAACCACCGGCGCGGAAATCGGATAACCGTCCAAATAAATCGCCAACCGTTTGTCTACATTCTTTTTAGTTATCTCGCCAAAAATCTGTTTACCCGTATCGTCAAATTCCAACAACACCTCGGGGCGGCCGCTAGTGGGTTCAAAAATCAAGGTTGATTTTTTTAAATAGCGGCCAGTTAAAGCTGTGGGCGTAAAATAAGGATCTAAAATTTTGGGATCGGGCGTTTGGCCGTTAAGCGATTCTAAAATTTGTTTTGTTTCGGCCTCCGGGCGTTCTTCCTTAAATTCCAAATAGGGCGTTTGGCCGATCATTTGAATGGCCTGATTGATATCTTTAACACCGGCCAGTTCCACCACCAGCCGCCAGCTCTCGCCGGCTTTGCTAACCGCCACTAATGGTTCGGCCACGCCAAATAAATTAACCCGCCGTTCAATCACATCTCGCAGGCCTTCCATAGCCACCGATCGTTCGCTATCGGGTATTTGAGAAAGATCGGCCTCATAGACCAAATGCGTGCCGCCCAAAAGATCCAAACCCAAGCGGAAAGGTCTGACTAAAAATGAGGGATAAACCCCACCCTTTTGCAAAAAATCCGGATAAACAAAAAATCCGGCGATAACGGCCAGCAGAATTATTAATGGTATAGCGAATCGGGGTTTCATAGATTACCAACTATATATAACGAATCTAAAATGAAAAGTCAAAAGCAGAAAGAAAGGTAAGTACCTCCTGATGGTAAATTTGTGCAAAACTCAGTTTTGCACAAATAGATAAAAAAGCCCGCCGAGTTTTTTATTCTCGACGGGCCGAAGCGCACCCTTGCTCAAGGAGTGCCGGCTAAAATTTCTCTTTTAATTCCCCACCTCTTTCTTGGGCGGGATTTGAGCCTGTCGTTTCATTTCTTCAAAGCCAGCGTCGGATTCCTCTCCTTCGCCGTATTGAAATGCCATCAACGCCTTGAAAAAATCCGGCTCTAATCCTTTTTTGGAAGAAACTATGATAGCTTCTCCCTTGGGCTTCTTGATCTTTTTTGCCACACGACCCACCTCCTTTCAACTGTTATATTATCACTGACAACGGAAATTGACAAGTCAACGAAACCTAAAACTTCCTCTCCTCCAACTTCACTGGAATAGTTATGGTTTGTTCACCGCGGAGAACTTTTAGGTTTATGGTCTCGCCCACATTAAATTTTTGAATAACATCCGAGAGCAGGTTTTTGGTGGTGAGTTTCTCGCCGTTAACTTCGGTGATGATGTTGCCGGCTTTAAGGCCGGCTTTGTCGGCTGGACTATCTTTGACTATCGACGACTCACCGTTAGACGCCTTCAACCACGCACCTTCGCTTACTGGCAAATTATTTGCTTTCTGAACACTCTCGGTAATAGTGGCAAACTTAATTCCCAAAAATGGATAAACAATTTTGCCTTGTGACTTTACACCCTGAACCGCTTTTTTGGCCTCGTTTATTGGCAAGGCAAAACTAATGCCCTGCGCGTCTTGCGCCATCGCCACATTCACGCCGATAACTTCTCCCTTTAGATTTAATAACGGCCCGCCGGAGTTGCCGCTGTTTATGGCCGCGTCGGTCTGAATAATGTTTCGCAACTCTTCCGAAATACCGCCGCCAACTTCTTTAAGTTTAGTGCCCTTTTGACATTGGGTTTGTATTTGAATATCGCCAAAAAATTGTTTAAAAAAGGGATCATTGCCGAAAGGGCTAACGGAACATTTTTCCAAAACCGGCACATCTTTAGAAACAATCACACTCACCACCGCTGGCGAATATTTCTTGACGATATTGATCACCGCCTCTTCCTGGGCCAAACTGGCTTTAGGCACTGCCAACGGCGCGGCGCTGGTTTTTAAATCCAAATTGTTATTTTTATCAGCGCCCACAAAAAGAGCCGGAGCGGTGCTAGCATTATTGGCCACATAACCGCCGATAAACCCGGATACTATAGCTATCGCGACCAACACTAAAATTGATTTTGGAGTTGAATTAAACATACATCTTTTTAATCCAATATCTTCAAATCTTTGAGCGCTTTAGCGTAGGTGCTCATAACAAATTCGGCCTGCTTGTAAGAAATTCGGTAATTGGGATCATGCACCAAACTATTTCTGATGCGATGCGCCCGCCAAACATCATCTGTGTTATTTAACACGCCTGGCGGCACTTTTTGTAACCGCTCGGCCATACTTTCGCCTTCATAATGGAAATATCTTAAAACATAGTCAAAAAAATTATCGGACTCTATCACCGCCAACTTCCACTGGGCCTCGTCCTGATAATTCAAACGCATGGTTAAATGGCCCCAGTAATCAACAAGTTCTTTGGTATTGGGACCAGAAAGTTCTTCCTCTTTTTTCTTGGGATTAAAATAATAAGAATATTTTATTTTTAAGTCGGTATAAAATCCAGCTTTGGTTCGCAACCACACCGACAAACTTATAAACACTAAAGTCATAGCAATAAACAACCATTTGAAAGTGGCCAAGATGGTCTTAAACTGGCCGGTTTTTATAAAAATATTGAAGTTGTCGGAAAAGTTATATAAAAAATCCATAATGTGATGCTAATCTACGAATACATACGAATTATACAAATAAGACATTCGAATTTTTATTCGTATCATTCGCATAAATTTGTATATTGGCATCGTGTAAAAAATTCACCAACTTTAAATAATAAATTCTCCTCAAACCACGGCCCTAAAATTTGCAAGCCCACCGGCAAGCCGTCTACTTGGCCGCAGTTGATGGACAAGCCGCAAATACCGGCAAGGTTAGCGGTAACCGTAAAAATATCGGCGGCGTACATGGCTAAAGGATTGCTAACCCGCTCGCCTATTTTGAAAGCCGTGACCGGGGAGGTTGGCGTCATAATCACATCCACTTCCTCAAAGGCGTTTATAAAATCTTGTTTAATTAAACTTCTCACTTTTTGCGCCTTGGAATAATAAGCGTCGTAATAACCCGAAGACAAAACATAAGTTCCAATCATGACGCGGCGCTGGGTTTCCTCACCTAAAAATTCGCCGCGGCTCTGGGTATAAACCGACATTAGGTCTCCATCACCCGATCTCTCGCCATAACGAACACCATCGTAGCGGGCCAGATTGGCCGAGCATTCGGCTGGTTGAATAATATAATAGGCCGCCAGAGCATATTGGGTATGCGGCAAACTGATTTCTTTAATTTTAGCACCTTGCGCTTCATACCACGCTATGGCTTTTTGAACAGTTTCTTTGACTTTTGGATCTATGCCCTCGGCCTCAAAATATTCTTTAGGCCAACCGATTCTTAAATCACCAATGTTTATTTCGGCAATTCGTTCGGCGGTTCGGGTATTGTTAGGCACGGTTGTGGAATCCAACGGGTCGTGGCCGGAAATAACATCAAAAATTAAACTGGCATCTTCAATTGTTTTAGCCAGAGGGCCGATTTGATCTAGTGAAGATCCCAAAGCCACCGCGCCAAAACGAGAAACCGCGCCGTAGGTTGGCTTTAATCCCACCACGCCGCAAAAACTGGCGGGCTGGCGAATAGATCCGCCGGTATCGGTGCCCAAAGCGCCCAAACACATCTCGGCCGCCACGGCGGCCGCCGATCCGCCCGAGGAACCGCCGGGGACGCGAGAAGTATCGTATGGATTTTTAGTGGGACCGAAAGCGGAGTTTTCCGTGGACGAACCCATAGCGTATTCGTCTAAATTTGTTTTTCCCAAAATCACCGCGCCGGCTCTTTTTAGCCGGGTAATAACCGTGGCATCATACGCGGCTTTATATTTTTCTAAAATTTTGGAACCGGCGGTGCAAATTTCGTCTTTGACCAGAATATTATCTTTGATAGCCAAAGGTATTCCAACCAAAGAACCAGCCGAGCCATTTTTGATTTCTTCGTCTGATTTTTTAGCTTGATCCAGCGCCGATTCGGACACACTCAAAAAAGCGTTCAGATCTTTGTTTTTGGATTTGATCTGATTTAAATAATATTGAGTTAATTCCACCGCCGAAATTTCTTTATTATCCAACAACTCCCGCGCTTTAGTTATGGTCAAATTTGAAAATTGGTTCATTGAAAATTTATTGTAAATTGAACATTGGAAATTGGGATTTGATTAGGTCACTTGTCTCTTTTAATAACCTCGGGCACGACAACAAACCCGTCCCGATGCTCCGGCGCTTGTTTTATTAAAATCTGACCTTGGTTTTGATCCAACAGACCAAGATCTTCGTCTTTTCGAAAAACGCTTTCCAGTCCAGTTATCTGCCTAATCGGCGCGACAGCTGTGGTATCAACATTCGCTAGCGCGCTGACAAAATCCAAAATCCCCGAGAGCTCTTTTTGATATTTTTCTATCTGACTCTCGGTCAGCTTAATTCTGGCCAACTCGGCGATATGTTTAACTTCTTCTTTGGAAATCATATTTTATTCGTGAACGATAGTGAACGACTATAAAATATAGACCCAGCACCAATCCTGCTTCTGTAATCCGTAGTGTAGGAAGTGAGCCGCAGGCATCTCGCAGACAACCATTTTACTAGCACTGATACGGCTGGGCTTTGGTGCTGTGGTCATATGACTTTATGATAGCAAGTTTTTTACCATAGTTAAATTTGACATTTTAATTAAAAAGAGTAATATGTCTCTCAAATGAGTTCTTCTTAGAAAGGAGGTGAGAAAATGGATTTTTTAGACAAGGGGTATTTAGTGGGAGGACTGCTGCTAGTAGGATATTTATTGTTTTTGTGGATCGGGACGAAACTAGTAGATAAACTGCCCCCAAAACCCAAGAAAGATTAGTGAGGTTGAACCTCGATAGAGGTTACTCACACACCCCGCCGGAAAAAACCGGTGGGGATTTTTATTTATAAGCGTCCCTTCTATCAAATTTTTATTAGACACCGAGTGTTCGATAGATTAAAATATAACTATGAGGAAAACTAAATTTGCTCCCGGAGAACATTTCCATATATTCAACAGAGGTAATAATAAACAAAATATTTTCACAAACGAAAGAGATTATGTTAGATTCCTTTTTCTTATTTTACATCTGCAATCCGAACAATCTTTTAACAATATTGGCTACAATGTAACCCATTTTATTAAACACCGAGTGTTTAATAAAATTAAGGGGATCGATAAATTTATGAAAGACAAGATGGTTAATCTAATTGGTTTTACACTAATGCCAAACCATTTTCATATCATTGTGAAAGAGATAAAAGACAACGGTATATCCGACTATATGCAACGAGTGCAGAATGCATATACAAAATACTTTAATACCAAATACCGCAAAATAGGCCATCTATTTCAAGGTCCTTTTAAAGCTGTACATATTAATGACAACCTCCAACTTCTTCATCTTTCTGCTTATATACACAAAAACCCAAGGGGATTAAAACATTGGAAAAACAGAGAACATAATTATGAGTGGTCAAGTTATCAAGATTATTTAGAGACAAATAGGTGGGGACAACTACTGGTTCCTGGTATTATAACTGGTCAATTTAGCGAAAATTACAAGTATCACGATTTTATCAAAAAAAGTAGCGCTAAGGAAAGTTTAGAAGAAAAATACAGAATAGATATAGATGATGAACTTTAATTATCAAACACTCGGTGTTTGATAATTTTATTTTATTAAATTTAAGAACTCTTTTTCGGAAATTATTTTGACGCCGAGTTTGGTGGCTTTATCAAATTTAGAACCGGGTTCGGCGCCGGCTACCACATAATCGGTTTCTTTGGAAACAGAAGCGGAAACATCCCCGCCCATCAGGCGAACTTTTTCTTTGGCGTCGTCGCGGCTAATTGTGTCCAAAGCGCCGGTAAAAACAAAGGTTTGGCCTGTTAGTTTTTGGCTAAGGCGTTTGACTGACTCAATTTCAACACTATTGTTTGTTAACCGCTTCACCAAGTCCTTATTATTTTTATTGCTAAACCAGGCCGTAATACTTGTTGAAGCGGCCGAGCCAACGCCCGGAATTTTTTCTAATTCCTCTGACGATGCCCGCGCTAAATTTTCCCAGTTGCCAAAATAAAGGGCGAGCAAATTGGCGGTTTCTTCACCCACCTGAATTATGCCTAAAGAATAAATAAATCGGGCGAGTGTTATCTTTTTTGATTTTTGGATTGAGCCAACTAACTTTTTTGCGGAGACCTCGGCAAATCCTTCTAGTTCAATTATATTTTCCGGTTTTAACTTAAATATATCAGCCGCGTCTTTAATCAAACCGGCATCCGCCAATTTATCTATTATTTCCGGTCCTAAACCCACAATATTAAAAGCTCGTTTGGAAACAAAATGATATAGATTTTCTCTCTTCTTGGCCGGGCAATTTTTATTAACGCACTTATGCGCCGCCTCGCCCGAGAAGCGAATAATCTCGCCGCCGCAAACCGGACACCTTTTAGGAAAGTGAAACTGTTTGGCATTTTTGGGACGAAGATTTTTTAAAACCGCGACCACATTAGGAATTACATCACCGGCTCGCTGAACAATAACTGTATCGCCCACCCGAATATCTAAACGCCGAATTTCGTCTTCATTATGCAAGGTAGCCCGAGTTACTGTGACGCCGTTAATATCCACCGGCTCCAAAATTGCCACTGGAGTTAAGACGCCGGTCCGGCCGACCTGGATAATAATATTAGCAACTTTGGTGGTGGCTTCTTTACCTGGAAACTTAAAAGCTACCATACCTCGCGGCGTTTTACCCACCACGCCCAAACGCGAAAAAATTTGGTTATTGTTTACCGAAATAACAACACCGTCTATTTCCCAGGGCAATTTTTCTCTTTTCTTTTGAGCCCTCTGCCAAAAACTGGACACCGCTTGGGAACTGCCCAGTTGCTCGGCTTCACTATCGGTTTTAAAACCCAAATGTCTTAACAAAGCATGCTCCCGTGAATGGGTCTCTTGGCCTAAATCAGTTACTATATCGTAAGCCAAAAAATCCAAATTGCGTCGAGCGGCTAGTTGAGGATCCAACTGCCTGATACTGCCGGCAGCGGTGTTTCTAGGATTGGAATATTCAGGAAGGTTCAACCTTTTTTGTTCAATATTGATCTTGTTAAAAGAGGCCTTGGTCATAAACACCTCGCCTCTTATTTCTAGATCGCCCGATTCTATAGCCTTATTAACATGGTTATAATCAAGTCCAAGTTTATCAATATCCGCTTTTCTGATTTCAACTAAACTTAAGGGTATCGCTTCTATGGTCTTTATATTATTGGTTACATCTTCGCCGGTTCGGCCATCGCCTCGAGTGGAACCGGTTTCTAGAATTCCTTTTTTATAAACCAAAGAAACCGCGAAACCGTCTATTTTTAGTTCGCCAAAAAAATACAGTTTCTCATTGGGCACCAGTTTTGATATGCGAGCCAGCCACTCGGAAAATTCAACCTCATTAAAAACATCCTCCAACGAAAGCATCGGCGCCGCGTGCGTAACTTTTTTAAAAAACGGCAAGACCTTTCCCGCAACCCGCTGACTAGGAGAATCAGGAGTTATTAAATCAGGAAACTCCCGCTCCAGTTTAAAAAGTTCACGCTTTAGAGCATCTAAAGCGCTTGGAGAAATCTCCTCTTTATCCAACACATGATAAAGATAGCGGTGATGATTAATCTCCGCTTTTAGCTTAATGATATATGCTTGGGCTTCCCGCTTAGTCATATTTTTACTAGTAATCCGCTTCAAAAGACCTCCTGGTTGCGCCAAACTGCCCCCGGCTTCTAACTTTAGCGTCAGCGCAAGTATTAGTACAAGGATCACTGCTGTTATTATCCATACAAACTATATAACTAGCGAGATTGCCAATATTGTTATTAGTAAAAGACGCCTGGCCATCCGGCGGAGGAGTTATTTTGGCGCTGTCGCCCGAACAAGCGTAAAACATTTTTTCCATACCGGCGTCCGCGGCATAAACCGCCATAACAGAATCATCCACCAAACGGGTAATTTTGGTCTCGCTGGTTATCAAAACAGAAATACTTAAAACCGTGGCGATAATCGTACCCAATAAAATTAGTGTAACTAATAATGCGATACCTTTGTTATTCATATGTTTTATAATCCCGTAACAATATCTAAATTACTGGGCGTAATAGTGGTTTGTAAATTCATAGCGCTATCGCCGCCCACTGGCTGATTACTGATCCTTAGAGAAATTACAATTGTAACCCGCGGCTGAATCTGATCATCGCCGAAACCGCTTACGGTAAAATCCAAACGGTCCACAAAAACATTACTGGAGCTTAAAGCTACACCACTTTCTAAAACTTGGCCGCCGTTTAGACCATAAGTAAAAATACCTTTAATAGGATGATTCAAAGTCAAATTTGAGGAAGTGCCATTAGGACTTTGCACCTGGCTCTGGCGAACCGAACGGCCAATGCTTTCCAAAACAAAGCGAGCGTTGTCTATTACTTCCTGATTGTTCACATTTTTTCTTTGCGAGCCCATCACGCTCACAAAAATACTGCTGACCATCACCACCACTGTGCTAAAAACCGCCATAGCCACAAGAAGTTCTATGAGCGTGAACCCTAATTTTGAATTATTCACATTATTCGTTTTCATTCGTATATGCCGAAGGCATCCCTTCGGGATTGGTTTCGTATTTATTTCCAATTATATAAATTATCTATTACTTGTATTGTTTTGATCTGACCTTTCTCCTGCCAAGTCACAATGCTTTGAATTTCTAGATACTTCAATTTTTCGGGATCGGTCTCCCAAGGGTATGCCTCCATGGTTTTTGTGGTTAAAACGATATGGCGCTTGAAAATAGTGTTGCAGGGATAACTGTGTTTGTATTTGTAAAAACCGTTATCAAGTCCGTAACTCAAGCACCAACGAGACGAATCGGCCTCAATGATTACCGACCCGCTGTTATAACTAACTATAGCGTTAGGGGTATCGGCCAGCCCCGCTTTCCAATCTCTGTTGACCAACCAGTTGGTGTCTCTGATGTTTTTGATAACTTCAATTCCTTCGGCCGCCAAATGCGAGGCGATAATTCTTTCGCGCAAAAAACCGGCCTGCGAAGCGCTTTTAGAAAGAATAACCAACGCGCCCACAAAACCCACCGAAATAACGCCGATAGCCACAATGGCTTCTATCAAAGTAAACCCCTGATCGTGGAGCTTGAAGCTTGAAGCTTTTTTGAGATTTGAGATTTTTATCATTGCGTGCTGATTGCCCCTTTAGAGCTTATACTTATGGTTTTGCACAATGCCGTTTGTTTAAAATGACATAAGGTCGCGCTGGTGGCGGGTACAACCGAAACAGGAACCACGCCATTAACAAAAACGGCAGGCAAGGGCGGCGTAAAAAAAATCTGCAAAGAACCCACACCGACACCTTCCGCCTGCAAAGAATTAATTCTGCTTTCTGGAAAGAAAACTGTTTGAACAATGGCGTCGCCGGAATCATAAGCATTATTTTGATTGCAATCAGCAACTAAAAGATATCTATCAGACAAAGCTGTGTTAAAAACAATACCGTAGGGCACAACCTTACCACTGCAATCAACCGAAACCTGCGAAGACAGCGCCAGGTTTTGAGCGTTGCGCAAATCCTGAACCGCTCTTTGAACATCCAAACCCAACTGTCGGCGAGCCGAAGAACTTTTTTGGCTGGACAATATGGAAGCCGACAAAAAACCCATAACCGCCACAACAACAATGACCTCTATAAGGGTGAAGCCACGATCATTAATCCTGTTTGAAAATTGAAAATTCATTGTAAACTGGCAACTGATAATTGAAAACTATTATAGTCATAAAAATAACCCGAAGTACGATTCCAATAAACTACTCCCGAAAACATAAGCTGCCACGGCTCCTGTAATCAAAAAAGGTCCGAAAGGTATCTGGCTTTTGAATGTGGCTTTTTGGATAGCAATCAAAGCAAGCCCAATAATAGCTCCAATGATATACGAAAAAAGCAAAGCCGCCACAGCCATCGGCCAGCCCAACCATAAACCCATCAAAAAACCCAGTTTAATATCGCCACCGCCAATCCAAGCTCCTTTGGAAACAAGATATAAAATCAGAAAAAAGACCGAAATAACCACACCCGCGCTAAGACCTGAAATGAGCCGCGAGGGTTCTAAAAATAAAATTCCGGCCAGCGTCCAAACCAACCCGACCGCGATGAAAACATTAGGAATGAGGGTATATTTAAGATCATAAACAAAAATCACCAGTCCTATCAAAAACAATCCGGCCAGCCAAATTTTATTCTCCGGACTTAAACCGGACTGGGTTATAACCCAAAAGCCCAAACCAGCTGCCAATTCCACCGCTGGATATTGCCAACTTATATTTTTTCGGCAATAGCGGCAGCGGCCATTCAACCATAAAAAACTTATTAAAGGAACAAGATCGCCCGCGGCTAAGGTATGATGGCAGTGAACGCATTTTGATCTAGCCCACACTATCCGTTCGTTTTTATCCAAACGCCACACCACGGCATTAACAAAACTGCCCCCGACCAAACCCAAAATAAAAGCAAACGCGCCTGTCATAATTATATAAAATTATAACACAAAAGAGGTCATAATAGACCCCTATTTTCTAATATTCCACCTAACGGCCTAACACCTAATCCCTATGCTTATGGTTGAATGCAATAAACTGGGGTATCACAATCCAGTCCCAAAACAGTTCCGTGAATACTGCTAGCCAAAATAGGATTAGCCAGTATTTCTAGGGCAACTCCTAGAACATATTTTTGTGGATTGGCATCACTATCAACACGATATTGATAATCCCCGCCGCTAGGATCAGCCGGCATAGTCGTAATATAGGTATTGCCGCCGCAAGTCATGGGCGCGCCGGCGGCGGGAAAAGAAGCGCTGGGAATATATTTTTGGGTTTCGTTGTAGCAAAATTCCAGAGCCAAAGCAATCTGCCGAATATCGGCTACTCTTTTGGTGTCTCGGGCTTTTATTCTAGCTGAATTTAAAGATACCATAGCCACCGTGGCTAGAATGCCGATAATAGCGATAACCACCAAAAGCTCAACCAGGGTAAAACCTTTTGAATCACGAATCATAATGAAACAGGAATTAGGATATTAAGAGTTAGGATTTTAGATCAAAAACTAACCGCCTAATTTCCTAATACCCTAACACCTAAAAACTACTTTACGGCTTAACATCGTAACATGCTTCAGTGCCGGCGCCAGCCGCGCAATCGGTGGTGCCACCACCAAAGTCAGAGTCGCTACCGGTACAAACAGTCCCCGCCGCAGCATCAGAATCGGTAGTTAAAGAAGCATGGGTAGAGTTTTCCAAAACAGCTCCTAAATGATAATTACTGCAGGTCGCGCCCGAACCCAAAGCCGCGTATTTATAATCGGCGGATGTTTGAGGATCTTTGGGTGAGGCCGACATATAAGTTGGCACTAATAACGAAAGAGTCGCGGGATAGTTTCGGTTAGTGTCGTTATAATTTTCCAACGCCAGCGTCACCTGGTGCAAATCGGCAATTCTGCGGGCGTCTCGGGCTTTGCCGCGAGCGCTGTTTAACGAGACCAACACCACCGAGGCCAAAATGCCGATGATAGCGATAACCACCAACAACTCTACTAATGTGAACCCGGATGAGAATTTTTTATTTTTCATGATAAAAATAATTTATTACGGTTTTATACAATATTCCTTTTCATTACCAGCAGTCCCTCCAGTACCGCAAGCCAGAGTGCATTGAGTACCATCAACATCGCTGTTAACAGCGGTATTATTATTCTCCAATACAGCTTTGAGCGTAAAGCTTTGATTAGCGACAGTACAACCAGATGAGTTATAAGTATAAATATAGGAACCACTGTTCGTTGGGTCAGTTGGTACAACCGTTAATTGACCGCCTGTGACCAAAACGGCAGGAATAACATTTCCAGTATCTTGAGTTGGGTATGCTTGGCTAGCATCGTAAGAATTTTCTAACGCCAAAACCACCTGGTGCAAGTCGGCAATTCTGCGGGCGTCTCGGGCTTTGCCGCGAGCGCTGTTTAACGAGACCAACACCACCGAGGCCAAAATGCCGATGATAGCGATAACGACTAATAATTCGACCAAAGTAAAACCCTTTCTAAATTTGTTCATATGGATATATCTATTTTTTATAATTTATTAATTGCGATGCTAATCTACGAATGACATGCGAATTATACTAATAGATACACAAATGCATTTTTATTCGTATAATTATTCGTGTCATTCGCATAAATTTGTATATTGGCATCGTCTAAAGTCCACTGCTCAAATTATATATCGGAAGTAAAATCGCCGCAACTAAAATTCCGGCGGCGGCGCCCAGCACTAAAATCAAAATCGGCTGGATCAACTCCGCCATGTTTTCTACCAGATTATCCACATCTTTCTGATAAAATGAGGCAATTTTGGCTAAAATCAGATCAAGTTTGCCGGTTTGTTCGCCAATACTGATCATTTGGGAGACCATAATAGGCATGGTCTTCTCTGTGGAAAACACCGAGTGCATAGTATTGCCTTTACGAACTTCTTCGCGCGCTCTCATTATAACATCCTTAAAAACCGCGTTGCCCACCACATCAGCCGTAATGGTTAAGGATTGGATTATGGGGATACCGCCTTTTATTAAAGTGCCTAAATTTTCCGAAAAACGCGTCAAATAAATTTTCCGAAAAACATTGCCGAAAATAGGTAGCCGTAATTTTAATTTATCCCAGTTTCTTTGTCCCATTGGGGTCTTAAGATAATATCGCCCGCCTACGATCGCGCTGATGATTATGATAAGCCCCAACCACCAGTAGTTTTTAAGAAAATTGCTCAAGCCAATTATGACTCGGGTGACTAGCGGCAGTGTTTGGCCCGATTCCTGCAACACCGCGGTGAGTTGAGGCACCACAAAAATCATCATCAACGCCCCCACCAGCACCAAAGACGAAACAATAAAAATAGGATAGGTAAGCGCGCCTTTTACTTTTTTATTAAGATCGTAGCTTTTTTCTTCGTGATCGGCCAGATAATTTAAGACCTCCTGCAACCGCCCCGAGGCCTCGCCGGCCCGCGTCACTGAAACATAAAAAAAAGAGAACACTTTGGGAAATTTTTCCAGCGACTGGGAAAAAGCCGTGCCGCCATCCACATCGGAGGCAATCTCCATAATTATTTTTTTGAGCCCAACAGGTGACTGTTCCGCCAGCGTTCTTAACGCCTGAACTAAAGGCACTTGGGCGTCAAACAAAACCGCCAGTTGGCGCGAAAAAATAACTATGTCCTGGTTCTTGACGCGATTGATAAAAGATAGTTCGCCGCCCAAAGAAGCCAATAATCCTTTTTGTTCGCCGACAATCTCCAAAATAGTGAGGCGATAGCGTTGAAGGGTTTCTATGGCCGCCTCGCGGTTGGGCGCTTCCACTGTGCCGGTCTGAACTTCGCCTTGAGGCGTACGGGCTTGATAATTAAACTTCATAATATGCGATGCTAATCTACAAATGCATGCGAATTATACGAATAGGTTATTCGAATTTTAATTAGTATCATTCGTACAAATTCGTATATTGGCATCGTGTTCTAACGGGAAAGCATACTGGCCAACTCTGATGGATTAAGCGAATAGGTCTCGGCGTTCTCTAACGATATTTGCCCTTGTCGCACCAGTTCGGACAACGATTTGTTAAGCGAAATCATACCCTTATCGGTGCTGGTCTCAATAACTAAGTCCAATTGATGAACTTTATTTTCGCGAATAAGATTGCGCACGGCATAATTGGCCACCAAGACCTCCACCGCCGGCGTCAAACCGCCATCCACGCGAGGTATTAGCCGTTGTGAAACAATACCCAACAAAGTGCCGGCTAATTGAAAACGAATCTGCGACTGTTGTTCCGAAGGAAAACTGTCAATGATGCGGTTGACTGACTGCGCCGCGGAGTTGGTGTGGAGCGTGGCAAAAATCAAATGCCCTGTTTCAGCCGCGGTCACGGCGGTGGAGATGGTCTCGCGGTCGCGCATTTCTCCCAACATCACCACATCGGCATCTTGCCTGAAAACCGACCTTAAAGCCCGGCGAAAACTCAAAGTGTCCGTACCCACTTCGCGCTGCTCCACCATGGCTTTATCGGGCGTAAAAACATATTCAATCGGATCCTCAATGGTGATAATATGATCTCCCCGAGAGTGATTAATTTCATCCACCATAGCCGCCAAGGTGGTTGATTTGCCATGACCGGTCGGCCCAGTCACCAGCACAAAACCCTGGCTGGGGCGAGTAAGCTCACGAATTACCTGTGGCAATTTTAACTCTTCCAAGGTCCTGATATTATAGGATATCAACCGCAAAGCCGCCGAGATATAACCCTTTTGAATATAAACATTGGTTCTAAATCTGACTTTATCCCTAAAACCAAATGCGAAATCAATTTCTTTTTCTTTTTGAAATTTGGCCTGTTTTTCGGCATCCATCAAAGCCAAGCATAAGCCCTGGGAACTTTCAGGAGTCACCATAGGTCTTTGGACCAATTGGATTAGTTCGCCGTCTATTCTTAAAGTCGGATGACGGCCCGGCGCGATATGCAAATCCGAAGCCCCTTGTTCGGCGGCTAAAGCCAATAAGTCCTCAATTTCTCGCTGATAATTCTCCATAAAAATAAGACCGATAGGACCCATTGGTCTTATAGGTTCTATTTCAAAATTTCTTTCACCTTCGCCACCACTTCGGTGGGCGTAAAATGGGCTTTAATAATGTAACTCTGGGCGCCCAGTTCCAAACCGCGCTTAACATCGCTGTCCAAACCCAAATTGGTTAATAGAATCACCGGAATTTTGGCGGTTTGGCTATCGGACTTTAGAATTTTCAAGACCTCAAAACCGTCTTTCTTGGGCAAAACAATATCCAATAAAATAAGATCGGGCAGTTCTTCTTTGGCCTTAACCAAACCCATCTCGCCGTCCTGGGCCACCACGATATTAAAACCCACCTCCTTAAACTTGGTGGAATACATATCCAACAAGAAAGGATCATCTTCAACCAAAAGTATTTTATGTGTGTTTGCCATTTAATATAGTAATTAGGCCGTTAGGTAGAACATTAGGATTTTAGCAAGAACCTAATCTCCTAATTCCTAACATCCTAATACCTACTCCTCCACCACCCTCAAGACCTCCTCTATGGGCAACAAGCCGAGCAACGCTTTCATTATACCATCCTGTTTCATAGTTATCATCCCCTGTTTTTTAACCTCGGCCGCAATTTTAACTTCGGACATTGATTCCAAAATTATTTTTTCCAAATCAGGAGTCATTTCAAATATCTCATAAATAGCCAGCCGACCTTTGGTGCCTTTGTGGCCGCATTGATCACAGCCCGGGGATTTAAAAAGTTGGAAGGGCTTTTTGATTTTGTATTTTTCCAATTCGGCGGGGGGAACGCTAGCCAGCGACTCTTCTATAATCTTAGCCAGAGCGGGGGCTGTTTCGGTGGGGGTTTTGCAGTTTTGGCAAAGTTTTTTAATCAATCGTTGGGCCAGACCGGCTATCAGGGTTGAAGGAATTAAAAAAGCATCCACACCCATATCCGCCAATCGCGGAATTATTCCCAAGGCGTTGTTGGTGTGCAAGGTGGATAAAACCAAATGTCCGGTTAAAGCGGCGTGCATGGCTAAACCGGCCGTTTCTTTATCTCTGATTTCACCCACCATAATAATGTTGGGATCTTGCCTTAAAATACTTCTTAAACCCGAAGCGAAAGTATAGCCAATTTCCGGTTTTATCTGTGATTGATTAACCCCGGCGATGTAATATTCCACCGGATCCTCCAAAGTGATGATATTAACGCCGTCTTTGTTAAGCGAGTTAAGCGTGGTGTATAAAGTGGTGGACTTGCCCGAACCCGTGGGACCGGTTATCAAAACAATGCCGTAGGGTTGTTTGATGCTCCGTTCATACACCTCCAGATTTCGACCGATAAAACCAAGATCGCCAAAAGTGCCCACGCCCACCGTCGGGTCTAAAACCCGCATGACTATTTTCTCGCCGTAAGCCGTAGGCAAAGACGACACCCGAAAATCAATTTTTTTGTTGTTTATTTTGGTGTGAAACCGGCCATCCTGAGGCATTCTGGTCTCATCTATTTTTAAACTAGCTAAAACCTTTATCCGGGCAATTATAGAATTATGAATGGAACTAGGCAGAATAATGGAAGAATACAACACCCCGTCCAAACGAAATCTCACACGGGTCTCGTTTTCTAAGGGCTCAATATGAATATCCGAGGCCCGCCCTTCCACTGCGTGCCTTAAAATAACTGAAACGACTTTGGTGATAGGCGCCTCAACGGCAATCTGCTCCACTTTTTCCGCTCCGACCGAGATCCCCGATTTATCTTCGCCGGCCAATTCTTCTTCCAGTTGTTCCAAAGCCGTAGTAACTTCTTTGCCTAAGGTGCGATATTGGGCCGACACATTTTTAAAGTCGGCTTCGGATATAAGATAAATTTTGGAAGTGAAATTGCCCTTTAAGGAGATAAATTTTAAGGCCTCGCGCGCTTCCACATCCTCCGGGTTAACCATGCCCACCGTCAATTCATTGCCATTTTTTTCTATAGGTATAAAGCGATAATGCAAAGCGGCCTTCTCGGGTATTTCCTGAAGCACGCTATTTTCTATTGCCTTTGAAGTTAAATCCAAATAAGGCACTCCAGAAAAAACGCTTTTGGCTTGTAGAATATCGTCTGGGCTTATCAAGTTGCGTTTGACAAGTTCATTCTCTAAATCATTGGGGTTGCTTAAAATTTCCGGTGGAATATCCCGGATTTGATTTTCTTTTATAAGACCGTTTTGGATTAGATAGGTTAGCAGATCCATGTATGCGATGCTAATCAACGAATGACATGCGAATTATACAAATAAGACATTTGAATCTTTTATTAGTATCATTCGCATAAATTAGTATATTGGCATCGTGTTATTCCGAGAACGGATTTGATTTCCCTGTAGTGCTGGTCGCCACCGGCAAGCCCGGCGACTCCTGAAGTTTTTTAAAGCGCGTGTCTTCCAAAATACCTATATTAAGATCACCCACTTCCGGCGCTGGAGCAATTTCTTCCGGCGCCCCGGCTACCCCAGCCGGCGCAGACACGGTTTCCTCGATCGGCGGTGTTTTTTTAAGGCCAACATAAAGAATAACCGCCGTAACCACCAGTAAAATTCCAGCCAAGGCCAGCATCGTTCTTTTTTTCTTTATTTCCTGTGTTATTACAACAGCCATTCTAATTATGTTTTATTTTTTGATCAGATAAGTGTTCACTACCACAGCGTATTCCATAACCGGATTTATTTTTAAGACCTCAGTCTGATTTTGAGAACCGCTATTTTCTTTAACCGAAAAAGAAATATTCTGAATATCAAAAATCCTTAAATTATTTTCCACGGCGTCCAGCCAACTTTTAAAGGCCTCATAACTTCCAGTGAGTTTGAGATCCAACTTTAGTGTTTTAAGCACCGCGCCTTGCAGTATATTTTCTACCCTTTCTTTACGCGATTTGGGATCATCGGGCAGCAACTCGGCGCTTATGGCAATCAAACCCAAACCATTCTGGCTAGCCAAATTTTCCATTATAGAAATCAGCTCCGGCTTTGATTCCGAATTGGGAATGGCCGCTTCCAGCCGCTTAACTTCGCTTTGGCGGGAATCCACCGCGCCGCTTAATGATTTTATTTTTTCCAGAACCTGCCTCTCTTTTTCGACTTCGTCTTTTCTTAAAGCCGCCTCACCCCTTAAATTTGAGACCGACGAGAAAGCCGGCTTGACTCCAACCAGAATCACAAAAACCAGCAGTAAAAAAATAGATAAATTTAAAATCAAGCGACTGTTCATTTAATTAAATCAGAAGTGAAATTTAATTTGATATTAAACTTGACGCGACCTTCTTCGGATAAACCAATATCACTGGCCGCGACACCGGCCACGCCCGCCGTATTTTCCAAGACCTTTATCTGTTGAGCCAAAGCGCCGTAACTAGCCGAACTACCCTCTAAAACAATGCTGGCCGTTTTATCATCACCCTTAAAGGTCTTAAAAATAATTGAACTTACCGTTTTTTGTTGCAATAAGATAAAAAACTTAGACCAGCGCCGGTGATTAGTTAATATGCCGTTAAAAACCTCCAAAAGAACTCCCAGATTATTGAGTTTGTTTTCTAACTCCAAATTTCTCTGTCCCGTCAGCTGCTGTTTTTCTTGGGAGTATGTTTGAATCTGTTTATTAAGATTAATTTGCCATAAATACAAACCGCCCCAAACAATCAAAGTAAGCGCTAACAAAACAATGCCGGCTTTGGTTAAAGCGTTAAACTCCAATTTGGGCTTTTGAAAAGTGGAAAAACTGGGCAGCCCTTTATCTTTTTTTGGTATAAGTGAAATATTGTCCATAGACGCGATGCTAATCAACGAATGACATGCGAATTATACAAATAAAACATTCGCATTTGTATTAGTATCATTCGTATAAATTCGTATATTGGCATCGTGTTAAAGCTCCCTCATCGCCAACCCCGCGGCCACAGCCAAATTAGGCGAAAGATCTCTTCTTAAAACCGGTTCTAAAATCGGCTCAAACTTAATTCTGCTAAACGGGTTGCCGGTTATGGTCTCCAAACCGATATGCCGGCTCAAGTATTCATTCATTCCCGGCAAATTTGCCGAACCGCCGCTTAAAATCATTTTTTCCACGCGGCGGTTTTCTTTTTTAAAAAAAGCATTATTCATCCGTTCCACCTCCACCACCAGTTTATCTATTATCGGAGAAATTACTTGGGTTAAACCCTTTTCAACCCCGGTGGCCGCCACACCCGAGACCTTTTTAAGTTCTTCCGCTCGAGCCGCGGCCACGCCTAGACCATGCGAGATTACTTTGGTTATTTCTCTGCCGGAAAGATCGGCGCTGTGGCTCATGTAAATATAACCACGGTCCACGATAGTTAAATTGGTGCTGCGCGCGCCCAAATCAATCAGCATGATTGTGCCCAAATCATTGCCCACCAGCGATCGCGCTAAACTGAAACTCTCCGTCTCCAAACCAGTTATAGCTAAACCGGCCGCGGCGGCAATTCTTTGGTATTTAGAAACAACTTCTTTCGGCACAGCTATTAAAAGAATATGAACCTTGGAACCAGCCGCAGGAACCGAAATTGAAACCGGGTTGGGTGTTAGAGAAGCGATAACGGTATTAGGATTTGGTGATTGAGATGAAACCGCGTTGGACGCGGCGGGTATAATCATCCAATCCAAAACAACTTCTGAAAGCGGTACGGGAATATAGGATCGGGCTTCAAAAGGCACGGCGCTTTCCAATTCTTTTTGGCTTAGGGCGGGCAGTTCCATCACGGTTAAAAAACTGGAAAAAATGGGAACGGATATAACGGCATTTTTGGTTTTGATTTTGGCGGAACTGAAAAGCTGTTTTAAAACTATCGCCACTTCGTTTTCGGAAACCTTAAACGAAGACGGGCTATTAGGGCTGGTTGGAACATCTCCAAAAAAATCCAGACCGTCTATAAAACCATAATTAGCCAAACTCAAACCGCCGTTGCCGCGCTCCAGTTCAACAACTTTTATGGAAGAAGTGCCAATATCAATGCCAAGCTGACGCCGAACTTTACGACTAAATGGCCACATAATTTAATTGTTTTGAATTAATTATATCACGCTTTGGCGGCAAAATTCAGGGTGGATAGTTATCCCCACCCATTAAGACAACTTTGATACTATATTGGTTGGCTATATGATTAAATTAATACTTAAACACTCTGCAATACCATGAGTATACAATCACAAAATACTATTGTATTTACTAAATTTCTCACTAAACTATTCTTGCCTTCTTTTTGCATCAATTGCAAAAAAGAAACCCCCGAGGAACCGGCCAGTGTCCGATGGCTGTGTTTTAACTGTCATAAATTTTTGACCAGCCGTTGGGTCAAAAGTTCGCTCCTGCCCGAAATAAACGAGACCTATCATTTGTTTGATTATCAAAAAGACATTCTGGCCCAAAAATTAATTCACGCTTTCAAATACGGCTTGGTTAAAGAAATTTCCGAAATTTTTGCCGTTGTTCTGGAAAAAGAACGGCTAGCTCTAAAAAAACTGAATTTTGATGTGATCGCGCCGATACCGTTGCACTCCAGAAAATTAAAAGAGCGCGGTTTTAACCAAAGTTATTTAATCACCCAAAAAATCGCGGCCATAACCCAAAAAGAAATTGCCAATAATGTTTTGATAAGAAAAGTCCACCGCCGGCCGCAGGCCGAAATTAAAAAACGGGCCGAGCGGGAAAAGAATATTCAAAATATCTTTTCGTGCGCTAAGCCCGATTTGATTAAAGGTAAGACCATTTTATTGGTGGATGATGTCGCCACCACCGGCGCCACCTTAAAAGAATGCGCCCGAGTCCTTAAGACATCGGGCGCCGCCAAAGTTATTTCTTTCACTCTGGCGCAGGATTAAGTCATTCTTTTTTTCTGCCATTCAAGAAATCCATCGTTATCTCAGTGTATTTAAGGTCAGATTAGAGAGGTTAGACCATCTCTATCTCTATTCACTCTATTTAAATTATTCAAAACCACAATGTCACATTTATGCTATCGCCTAAAAATGACATTGTAAATTGTAATTGGAAAATGGAATGGAAATATGTTAAATCAAATTAAATCAAAAACTCTACTTCGGTTTCTAGGTTAACACCGAATTTTTTTTTGACCTCATCCACCACGAAATTCCGCAGAGAAAAAATATCAGCGCTGGTAGCGGAACCGAGATTGATAATAAAATTGGGATGTTTTTCCGAAACCTGCGCGCCGCCGATGGTGTGGCCTTTTAAACCAGCTTGATCTATCAAAGCCGCAGTGGGAATAACCGGAAAGGGATCGGTTTTTATAAGCGCCTTAAATTGTTCAATAACTTGCGCCGGCGCTTTGGCCACCGGAAAATTTTTAAACACACTGCCGCAGTTGGGATACTCCAAGGGCTGGCGTTCGCAGCGATAGTTGATATGGTCTTGAGAAATTCGCGTCAGTTTTTCTTTATCTTGATCACTTTTTAAATTTAAAATTGCTTCAACCACAATCCACGGTTCAACTTTAAACCGGCTATGACGATAACTAAATCGGCAATCTTGATTATTAAACTTTACCAGCTTGCCGGCGTAATCTACAACTGTGACTGATTCAACATTATCTTTTATTTCTCCACCAAAACAACCTGCATTACCTCGAATGGCCCCGCCCAGCGTGCCCGGCAAACCACCTGCCCATTCCAAACCGCCCCGACATTTTTTGATGCTTGACTCAACCAAATCCGGCATCATAGCGCCGGCGCCGGCGTATAACTTATTGTTTTCAAACCAAAAATTCTTATCATCAATTTTGATAACCAATCCCCGATATCCCTCGTCGGAAAAAAGAATATTGGTGCCGCCGCCCAAAATAAAAATTTGCTGATTATGTTCTTTGGCCCAAGCCGCCGCCGATTTAATTTCGTCTAAGTTGGAAGCGGAAATAAAAAAATCGGCCGGCCCGCCGGTTTTATAACCACTAAAAGAAGCTAGAGAAAAATTCTCTTTTATTGTCATTTTCTTAAGTTGCAATATAGCTGTTTTGCGAACTCAAGGGGGACTCATAACTTTTTGAAATAGAGGGGGTTAGAGAATCTTCCCCCTTGGCGAGCAAAACAGCCATATTCAACGAAGATTATTTTCTTCTACCCGAAATTATTTCCTCGGCCACATTGCGGGGAACTTCGCTGTAATGATCAAACTCCATAGTGTAAGTGGCGCGACCCTCGCTTAAAGACCGCAGTTGGGTGGAATAACCGAACATTTCGGAAAGAGGCGCTTTAGCGTCAATAACTTTAAGCGCGGAATCACCCACGCCGCTGGTGCCGATACGGGCCGACATTTTTTCTATGCGGGCGCGCTTAGAAGAAAGATCTCCGGTAACTTCGCCCAAAAATTTTTCCGGAACAATCACTTCCACTTTCATAATCGGCTCCAGCAAAATCGGCGTGGCTCTTCGGGAGGCCTCCTGCAAAGCGGTGCTGCCGGCAATTTTGAAAGCGATTTCGGAAGAATCAACTTCGTGAAAAGAACCGTCATACAGAATTACCTTCATATCCACAATGGGATAGCCCGCCACCACGCCTTTATCCAAGGCCTCTTTAATGCCTTTTTCCACCGCTGGAATAAATTCTTGCGGAATAATTCCGCCTTTAATAGCGTTTTCAAATTCAAAACCGGCGCCCCGTTCCATGGGCTCAACTCTCAACCAGACATGGCCATATTGGCCCCGGCCGCCCGATTGGCGAATATATTTTCCTTCGGCCTGGGCTTCATTTTTTATGGTTTCTTTATAAGCCACCTGCGGCCGACCGACATTAGCGCCCACCTTAAATTCGCGTTTCATTCGGTCTACAATAATTTCCAAATGCAATTCGCCCATGCCCGAAATTAAAGTGTCGCCGGTTTCTTCATCGCCCTTGATTCTAAAGGTCGGATCTTCGTCGGCCAATTTATGCAAAGCAAAACCCATTTTTTCTTGATCGGCCTTGGTTTTGGGTTCAATCCGCACCGAAATAACCGGCTCCGGAAAAACAATCTGTTCTAACAAAATCGGCTTATCTTCGTCGGACAAAGTATCGCCGGTTCTGGTGAACTTTAAGCCCACCGCCGCGCCGATTTCACCGGCAAAAATTTCTTTAACTTCCTCGCGATGATTGGCGTGCATCCGCAAAATACGCCCGATTCTTTCTTTTTGATTTTTATTAACATTAAGCACATAAGAACCGGCCTCCAACTGGCCGGAATAGACCCTAAAAAAAGTTAATTGGCCCACAAAAGGATCACTGGCCACCTTAAAAGCCAAGGCCGAGAAAGGCGCTTCATCGGCGGCCGGACGATTTTCTTCGGCGCCGTTTTTAGGATTCACTCCTTTTACCGGCAAGAGATCGGCGGGACTGGGCAAATAATACAAAACCCCGTCCAACATTAATTGAACTCCTTTATTTTTTAAAGCCGAACCGCACAACACCGGAACCAATTGACCGCCAATAGTAGCTACACGCAGAGTTTGCCGTAATTCTAATAACGATGGCTCCGAGCCCTGCAGATACCTTTCCATAAGCGTGTCGTTGGTCTCCACTATTTTTTCCACTGCTTCGGCGTGATATTTTTTGGCCTCCTCCTTAAAATTATCCGGAATATCGCTTTCAATTATTTTTTCGCCATGCTCGCCTTCAAAATAAAACGCTTTCATTTTTAGAAGATCAATAACGCCCTCCATGTTTTCTTCCTGGCCCAGAGGGATTTGAATCCGGACCGCGCGCGAAGTCAGCCGCTCTAAAATAGAAGCGTAGGATTTTTCAAAAGAAGCGCCGGTACGATCCAGCTTATTGATAAAACACATTCGCGGCACATTGTATTTGTCGGCTTGGCGCCAAACCGTTTCCGATTGCGGCTCCACCCCGGCCACACCGTCAAAAACCACCACGGCGCCGTCAAGAACCCTTAAAGACCGTTCCACCTCTACCGTAAAATCAACATGGCCGGGCGTGTCAATTATATTTATTCTTACCTCTTTTTCTTTGGATTTGGGACTGGTCTTATCTTCGGTCGGAGTCCAAAAACAAGTCGTGGCCGCGGCGGTTATGGTAATACCCCGTTCCTGTTCTTGTTCCATCCAGTCCATTATGGCCGCGCCTTCATGGACTTCGCCGATTTTATGGGAAACGCCAGTGTAAAACAAAACCCGCTCGGTCACGGTGGTTTTGCCGGCGTCTATGTGAGCCACAATTCCAATATCTCGAGTTTTTTCTAGAGGATAGTCACGAGCCATGCCAATTTTATTTATTTATAAATGATGTAGAAAGCCCTTACCATGAAAAATGGGCGAAGGCGCGGTTGGCCTCGGCCATGCGATGAGTGTCGTTTCTCTTTTTTATAGCGTTACCCTCGTTTTTGGAAGCCAAAAATATCTCTTCGGCCAGTTTGGAGGCAATTGGCCGGCCTTTACCGGCCCGAGCGGCTTGAATGAGCCACCTTATCGCCAAAGTTAGTTTTCTTTCGCCTCTTACTTCTCGGGGCACTTGATAGTTGGCGCCGCCGATGCGTCGTGACTTTACTTCCATTTGGGGCGAAAGATTTTTTATGGCCGTTTCAAAAATTTCCAAGGGCGGTTTCTTTTCTTTTTTTTCAATTTTTTCCAAGGCCGAATAAAATATTCTTTCGGCCACTCTTTTTTCGCCGCTATGCATTATTTTATTTATAACCTGGGAAACCAAAACACTGCCGTATTTATAATCGGGCTTGATGTCTCGCTTGATATTTCGTTTTTTTCTCATTATTTAAATCAAATATGATCAGTTTGAGCGACTTCAAGGAGGTTCAATAATTTTTTATGAGAGGGAGGATGTAGAAGCCCCTCCTTGCAGGAGCGAAAGCTGATCATATGAGATACTTTATTTCGGCCGCTTCGCTCCATACTTGGACCGTTGCTGTTTTCGACCCTCCACTCCGCCGGTATCCAAAATACCCCGCACAATGTGATAACGAACTCCTGGTAAATCCTTAACCCGCCCACCCCTTATCAGCACCACCGAGTGTTCCTGTAAATTATGGCCGATGCCGGGAATATAGGCCGTAACTTCCATGCCGTTAGACAAACGCACCCGGGCAATTTTCCGCAAAGCCGAGTTCGGTTTTTTGGGCGTCATGGTTTTAACCGCCACGCACACCCCCCGTTTTAACGGCGAATTAAAATAGGAATATTTATTTTTGAGGCCATTGAACGCGAAAGTCAGCGCCGGCGATCTAGATTTGCGCTTGGTTGTTTTTCTGGGTCTTTTTATTAATTGATTGATTGTCGGCATTATAAAAAACTGCCTCCACAGCAGCGATGCTATATTATCACACTATTTTTAGACAGGCAACCAGCCATTATAACCACAGAGGCAGGCCGGTAATCAAGCGAAATAGTATGGGTATGATCGGGGCTATCAAAGGGAATAAAAACAAGATAAAAATAATCACCAAAAACATGCCCCAGCGTTCCAGTTCCAAAAGTTTTCTTTCATAACGATAAGGTAAAACCGCCGCCAATATCTTGGAGCCGTCCAGAGGCGGAATCGGCACTAAATTAAAAACACCTAAAAGTATATTGATATACACTATCAAGGATGAGGCGAACAGAACCGGCTCGGGGAAATAATTCATGGGAACAAACCTGATAGCCAAACCAAAAAATAGAGCTACAATAAAGTTTGATGCTGGACCCGCCGCGGCCACCAGCGCCGGACCCCATTTTTGGTTTTTAAGATTATAAGGATTATACGGCACCGGCTTGGCCCAGCCAAAGATAAATCCCCCGCCTATATAGGAAATTAGCGGCACTAAAAACGAACCCATAAAATCAAGATGGTTTATCGGGTTAAAATTCAACCGGCCTTGTTGTTTGGCAGTGGAATCACCGAGGCGGTTGGCCATTAAGCCATGCGAGACCTCATGAATCACCACCGACATAATCAACACCGCCAGTTGGAATACAAGTAATAGAGTTTGATCCATATAAGTTTCTATGTTAATGTAATTTTACCATACAAAAAACTGTTCGTATATTCGTATAAATTCGTATTTAGTAAAGATATATGCTTTGTAAAGTTTGTAAAAAAGTTACCGGTTTCAGAGTAAAGCGGGTTTTACTGCGCGGTCACTATAACCCCACGGTCAAACAAAAACAACACCCTAATTTGCAATGGGTTCGAATTGCTATTAGCAATTCGAAGGGAATGCCTGTCGGCATTCCCGGGGTTCCTATGCTTTACAAAAGAATCAAGGCCTGCGCCAAATGCATCAAGGCCTCTCACAAAAATCCTAATTATTTTAAGAAAGCGCTTGGATTAAAATAACACAATTACCAGTCAAATTCCCCGGGCTGTAGTAGTCGTTTGTCTGGGAGACAAACGACGGTAGTACAAATTTTGTCGGCATCGGGGTATGGGGTAGTGGTAGCCCGCGAACATGGGGTGTTTGTAGCGGCGGTTCGATTCCGCCTACCCCGACAAAATTTAAATTACACGGAACTTGCAGCCGGGGTTTTCCCTGTTTTCCTGCAAGTGTTCGAGTAGCTGAAAACAGCAACCCCGCTCTTTGATAAAAAGCGGGACGGTTCTCCGTAGCCCGACAATATAAAAAAGAACCACCCATTTTTCGGGTGGTTCCAGATGTTTATCTTAAAAAGGAGTTCTGCTTAACCTTTTTGCGCTGATCGGGTTGAAATCAGCAGGTCTTTCATGTATACAACAGGCCTTGCAAAAATCCCTTCAACCGTTTTGCGCGGGTCGGGATTACAGTCCGCACCGGTTTCTCTATCTTGAAAATCCCCTTTATCGTCTTCTCGCAGATCGGGGTACAACCTCTGCAGACGCCCTACTTTTTAGCAACCGGAGAACCGATGAATTGTGCCCTGTGTCTTTTAAAAGCCTTTATTATGTAATAACCTTGGTATTCCAGATCCTGGTGCAGTTTTACATTTGTCGTAAGTATCTTTAGCGCATTTAACGATGTCACAAGTGATAAATAGCAGCGTTGCTACAGAAATCCAAATAACAATAGCGGCAATAATTTTGCCACCAATACTAGAAAAGTCACTTGAATCTATGCCTATACCACTACTACCACCCCAACTCTTTTTTGGCGGCTCTGGTATGGGCTCCATTCTACCAACATAATTATCATCTTTATCATACTGATTGTATCCCCTATTTGGCATAATCTACTTGCTCCTTTCTAAAATTTAAAGGTACATATGAATAGTATAAATCAAGTGGACTAACTAATCAAGTCAAGAATAGTAGTTATTTGCTGTTATCAATCAACCCGGTTATTCTAAAGGCCGAGGCGATTTCTTTTTTAAATTTATCTTTTACGGGCTGGTCTTCCACTAAATTGAAAATACCATCACCGGAGTCGCGGAGGATTTTAATAATTATGGTATCGCCGGGCTGATATTGCTTCACCAATGAAATTCTAACATTTGCTTTTAAGCCGGCCGGAATAAACCGGCTGGAGCCGACCAGTTCGCCATTGGGTTCAAAAGCCGCCAAAAACCCCGGCCAAGCCAGAGTAACGGCGTCGGCGTAGACATTGTTATTATTAAAAATATCCAACATAATCGGCTGGTCTTCTATTCTGACGGCATCAGCCACTACTCGCGCAAAAGCCAAATTGGGCGGCGGATCGGCCCATTCACGCAATTTTATCACGCCAAAATAAAGCCCCAGAACTATAAGACCAAAAAACAAGGTGTAAATTAGAATTTCGTATCTAATTTTCATATTTATATTTATTATATTTAAGATAGAAAGATTATAATACTATTTTCATATTTTATCAAATGGTATATAATTCTCAAAAATCATGAAAATAACCAAGGCCATTTTACCGGTAGCTGGCAAGGGTACTCGTGTGATGCCTTTAACCCTGCACCAACCCAAGGGCATGATTGCCGTAGCCGACAAACCCTTGGTGCATTATGTGATTGATGAACTTGTGGCCAGCGGCCTTACGGAAATAATTCTGGTGTTAGGGCCAGGCCAAGAGGTATTTAAAAATTATATCGCTTACTTGCAGCAAGACCACGCCTGGAAAAAAATAAAATTTAAATTCGCCTATCAAAAAAATCCCATTGGCGACGGCGACGCTGTCTATTCGGCCAAAAAATTTATTAAAAAGGGCGAGGCCTTTGTTGTTTCATTTTGCGACGATATTTTTGGCTCAAACAATCCCCCGACAAAAATAATGATCCATCATTTTATAAAAAAGAACGCGCCCACGATACTGCTAGAAAAAGTTGCCCTGGAATCCGTGAGCAAATATGGCGTTATAAAACCGGGAAATGAAAAAATTAAAAACTTTCATTCAATTATAGATCTAGTTGAAAAACCCGCGATCAAAGAGGCGCCGTCAAATCTGGCGATAGTTGGCCGATATATACTGCCCTACAAAATTTTCGCTCACATTAAAAAATTGTATCAAAATAAGAATGAAGAAATAAAACTGGCTCATGCTCTAAAGGGGTATATAGTTGGCGAGAAAAAAAATATCTGGGGCCTGGAAAACGGCCACTTGCGTTTTGACTGCGGCTCCAAAGAAGGGCTGATCCAAGCCCAGGCGCATTTCGCTTCCATTCACCCGTATTCCCAAAACAGCCGCCAAAAAATTTTGAAGTAAAAGTCGGGAGTGATAAAATAGAACTAATGATAACTGAGGATTTAAAAAACTTTCCCAAACAATTCTCGTGGGAACCTAAAATAGAAAATAGTGATAAGTTAGTTGCGGCTGATAATTTGGTGGTGTGCGGTATGGGTGGATCGCATTTGGCGGCTGATTTGATTAAAATCGCATTACCTCAACTGCCGCTCACAATTCATAGCGACTATGGTTTCCCCGTTTTACCCAAGCCCGGCTTAGGTATAATTAGTTCCCATTCGGGCAATACCGAAGAAGCGCTGGATGCTTTCAACACAGCTATGCGACAAAATATTCCCGTGGCTGTAATAACTTCGGGCGGAAAACTTTTGGAACTGGCCAAAGAACATGGCTTGCCTTTTATTCAGACCCCTGATTCAAAAATCCAGCCCCGTTTCGCGCTGGGTTATAGTTTGATGGCTTTGCTTAGAATGACGAATCAAAACGAAGCGCTGATGGAGATCACTCGTTTATCAAATTTACTAAACACATCTTCTGCTCAAAATAAAGGCCAAGAACTGGCGCAAAAACTCCACCATAAAATTCCGATTATTTACGCTT
>ERZ1292629.91-Hain-H43-01um-R1-91-length-89330-cov-23_pt1 | contig 89330 bp, 132 predicted proteins | sample MGYA00564399_ERZ1292629 | MGnify/ENA primary metagenome ERZ1292629 (study PRJEB36523, sample SAMEA6512636) | groundwater metagenome | collected 2019-01-08 | study: AquaDiva: Metagenomics assemblies of 32 groundwater samples | reverse complement strand
GCTGCTTCGCGGCCTCGTCGCGGATGCGCTTGAGCACCGGCACGAGGTCCGCCTGGACGACCTCGGCCGGCAGGTTGACGCCCGTGTGCCCCCTGGTGCCGCGACGGTCCGCCAGCGAGACGTAGATCTCGCATGCCTCGACTTTGCGCCGCGCCCACGACCGCATCATGGAGTCGGCGGCGTCGATGCACGCGCGGAGGTCTTTCGCCATCCGCGCCAGCTCCGAAAGTCGGTTTTCTTCGGCCTTGTTCACGTCTCTCTCCTTGACGGCAACCATCCGCCGTACAGGTGGTGCAGTACGGCCCTGGTGTTGCACCCGTTGTGGGTCTCGCTGGGGCTGCATCCGACGAGCACGGTGAGATCGTGCAGGTCTTCAAGCTTGCCCTCTGCAATGCCGCGGAGGCGCTGGATCTCGATGCTCCGGATCAACGGCTACCTCCCCGGTGATCTGCGCTCAGCACGTGATCGGGTTCCCGTCTTCATCCAGCAGTCGGGTCACAGGGCTAGCGGCGAGCGCCGTACTCGGGACAACAGCTATCAGCCCGAGGTCGAGCAGCCGGATTTCTTCGTCGCTGAACCCGTACCAGAGTGGATCCATAACGTCTCGGACGCGGTCGGCGAGGTCCTCCTCTTTCATACCGTCTAGATCGAGCATCGCTGCCTGTAGATGCAGGTACGCGCTCATCCGGGAGATCGACGCAGGCGCAGCAGTCGCCTTCGACGCCTCGGTCTCTGACGCCTCGGTGGCTGCCGACCCGGGGTCGAGCAGCCGGATTTCTTTGCCGCTGAACCCGTGCCAGAATGAACCCGTAACGTCTCGGAGGTGCTCGGCCCAGGAGGTTGACGTAGGCGCGACGGCCGGCTTCGGTGACTCAGCCTGCGGCACCGCGGCTTGCGGCGGCCTGAGAAGCGCACGTGGCACCGAGTCCGGACTCGTGCTGAGGCGCAACGAGATACGATGATCGGCCCACAGCTTTCGCGAGTAGGCGTCGAGCTTGCTCTGGACGATGCTCCCTTCCTTCTCGGGCACGTTGAAGGCGCAAATGCCCGCCTTACGCGACGCGCCTCTACAGATGGTGTAACGGCACACGGTCCGCGACTCGCCTACGAGTGCCGTGACCTGACCGAGAATGGCCTCTTGCGTAGGGCGTTTCGGTCGGCTAGCCAGGCGCGAGGCACGAGCCTCCGGTGTCGGATCAGCGTGCATGGACAAGTATAGATCGATGCGGTACGCGGTAATCAGCGCACGGCGGCAAGGCCCGAGCTTGTGGTAGAACTCACGATAGGTGCCGGGGAGCACGTTGTAGATGCCGATTAGCCACAGTGTATCCTCGGGAGTCCACTCCAGCGCTTCGTAGACGAACCCTCTCGAATCGTTCCAGTACACCGGATGCTCGGTGCCCACGATCTCTCGCACGCGCTCCAGGATCTCTGGCCGCAGTACTGACTGATCCGGTGCATTCACAGGCATTCACCCGTTCTTGAGCCCGCTGAGATCGCCCAGCCTACCGAGTGCGGACTGGAGGTGCCGCTGCTGCTCCGCATGCCCCGCGATCCGCCCCTCGCGGAAGCCCGACTCCCAGGCGCTGACAGTTCTCATTCCAGACGCCGCTCGCGCGCGGTCGATGAGGTCGCGCAGGTAGCCCGAGGGCGTCACTTCTCGACGTGAAGCTTCACGCTCGACGAAGGCCCACTGCTCGGCCGTTGGCTTGAAGGACCTGGGCCGAGCGGGCCGCAGGCGCTTCGGCAACGCGCCAGGCGGCTGCACGTGTGGCGGGGACGATGGGGGCATGCACCGAGGCTACTGCCCTACCGGCAAAATAGCAAGACGGCGGCGCCGATGCGCTACAGCTTCTTCGCGCGCGCGCTCAGCTTGAACTTGCGCGTGACGGCTACCGTGCGCCCGGACTTCGAGGTCTCGGTCGCGCCGAGGAACGCGAGCCCGTGGAGCTGCCTGGAGCTGGCCGGTCCACCGGCACCGTCGAGCGCACCGAGCCCCGCCAGGACGACGGTCGGGTCGCTCACGTCGGGGCCGACGGGGATGATCGCGTTCTTGCCGCAGTCGATCGTGCCGGTTCCGCCACGGTAGCTCGCAGAGCTGCACTGCGCCTTGAAGGCTCGCAGCAGGGCTACGTATCGCTTCTCGAAGTCGCTCTTGATGGCAGCAGGCACGGCGCCGATGGACTCCGCGGTCGGGATCTGGATCACGTCGCCCGCGCGGATGAGGTTGATGTTCGGGCCGATGGTGCCCCGGTTCAGGTCGTAGAGCCAGAGCGCCCAGCTCTCCTTGCCGATCTCGGCCTTGGCGATCGCCGTGAGTGAGTCGCCGCGCCGGATCGTGTAGGCGTAGGCGCCGTACTCCGGTTCGTAGTACGGCGACGGGCCCGGTTTCTTGTCGTCCTTGCTCCCCCGAGACCACGCGACCAGGAAGCCTACAAGCGTGAGCACCCCGCCGACGAGCGCAAACTTCTTCTTCCGATCGAGCGGGGCACCGAGCGAGCCACTGCCCGAGGTGCCGGCGCTGAACGAACGGGCGAACGACGACATGCGGCCATCTTACCGCGTAGCGCCGGGCTGGCAAGCTGGACCTGATGGCAAAACGTCGCCCGCGGGGGTCAACGGAGGAGCGCGAGAACGGCCTCGATGCGCTTCGTCTCGGCGCGGATCTTCTCCGTGCTGTGCCGCCGGCCCTCGAACTGAGCGCACAGGGCACCGGCCAAGGTGCGCAGGCACGCGACAACGCGGAACTGCGCCGCAGCGTCGAAGGACGAGCAGTCCCGGGTGCCGTCGTCGTTGAACACGCGCAGGGAGAGCAGGTCCCGCACGTCCTCGTGGACGAGAACGAGCGTCGCCGAGCCCACTCGGTCGAGCACGAGGCCGTACTCGTTCTCACCGAGCTGGATGCGTGCGGATCCGGACTGGCCCGACTGGATCGTGGCGTCGGTGATCGCCTGCACTGCCGGCGTGATAGCCTCGATGACGGCACCGAGCAGCCTGCCTTCTGCACGGTGCTTCGCCTCGATCGCGGTGTCGTGGCCGTTCAGCTCGTGCTCGACCTCGCGCGCGATCTTGGCGAAGATGCTCGCGAGAGCGCGGTGCAGCGTCGCGAACGAGGGCTCACGAAGTGACAGCTCGGCGGCTGCCCGCGTTTCCGGCGACTCCAGCATCAACTCCTTGTTCACGTGAACCTCCTTCTTACGGCACGCCGGTCTCGGATTCGAGCCGGAACGCGATGTAGATGAACGGGAGATTCTGCTCCTCGTCGAGCCACGGAGCGAGTTCCTCACGGAGGTTGGCCAGAATCCGGTTTTCGAGCGGACGAAGCTTGTCCGCTGGCCAAAGCTCGGCTCCCACCGGCTTTTCGAGGATGGCTGTGACGAAGACGGCGAGCTCGCCCACCGAATCCAGCTTCACCTCGAAGCGAACCTGCTTCAGCGGCCTCAACGAGGGCAGGTGAAGCCGGTCTATCGCTGCCTGAACCGCCTTGCGAACGTTCATAGGTCCCTCAATCACGCATGGGCATCACGAGTCCCGTGAGGTCGTTGATCATCAACATCGTCGGACTGCCCTCTCGGCGTGGCTGCAAGGTGACGCTGAAATCGTCGCCGCTGCCGAGCGCGTAGTGAAGCGCGTCGAGCAGGTAGCGCGGGTTGTAGCTGACACGCAAATCCGGACTCACTTTACCGGTACACGGTACGTCTTTCTTGTACTCGGTGCCAGAGTCCACGTCCTCCGTCTTGACAGCGATCCTGTCGTCTGAGAACAGCAGCTTGACCTGACCTGCGCGCACATTGACAGCGCCTTTCAGCGCGTCGGCGAGCAGTCTTCCGGACACGATGACGGAGCTGGAACCGGATGTTGGGACTATTTGCCGCCAGTCGGGAAACTGGTTTTCGTTGAGAGAGATCAGGAGATCCACTCGTGCGAAGACCTTGCACTCGCCAGGCTGGCCCGAGTACCGGAACCGTGCGCGGTTCACGGGATCTGCCTGGTGATACGCCACCTCGACGGAGCCCGGGCCCAAGCGGTGCAGCATCGTCACGAGCAGATCGAGCCGCGGGACCGATGCCGGGCCGAGCACAGCGGAACCAGGCAACAAGGCAATGTGCATCCGGTGCCCGTCCGCCGCGATCAGCTTGCCGGCATCGAAGTAGGTCCCGCACAATCCCGCCCGTGATCTGTCTGTGCTCTCGGCGAGCAGTACGTGCTCAAGCGCGCGCTGGAATGCAGCCCCGTCCGAGAGAGTGAACTGGACCGGCGCACCGGTCTTCGGCGCCGTGGCACCGGTCTCCGGCCACGCCGGGAATTCACCGGCGTCGCCAAGGCCGAGCACCATGTCGCCCGCGCGCAGCTTGCCGCGCGCCGGCGCGCTTGATGCGGGCACCTCGGCAGGTGACGGGAGAAAGGGTGTCAAGCACAGGACGGAGGTCTTCGCCCCGGCTGCCGCGGTGAGCAGCTCCTGCGTGCTCACGAGGATCGGATTCAGCAGCGCTCCCGCAGCCGGCAACTCCACGCTCAGGTGCGTGTCGATGTCCGTGGCGCGGATCTCCAGTGCGCCCTGCCGCGGGGACGAGAGCACCAGGTTGTGCGTGACGGGTATCGTGTTCTTGCCGCTGGACACCTTGCTCGCGAGGCGCAGGATCTCGACCAGCGCCTTGCGATCAACCTCCAGCGCGCCGGGCGCCAACGGCTCGGACGGCGTGCTCACGGTTGTCGCGAGCTTGCTGCCGCGCTTCTGCTTCTTCGGAGCCGAGACCGGGGCTGCCGCCGGGACCGAGATCGTGGCGGGGGGCGACGTGAGGGCGTCGGCCAGGCGCGCCGTGACCCGTTCCAGCTCGGCGCGAAGCTCTGCCGCGCGAGTCTCGGCCTGCACAGTCGCATCCGCGTGTTCGGCCCCCGTGCGCTCGGCGTCGCGCAACGCCGCTTCGAGCTTCGCGATCGTTGCACCGGCGTCCGGCACAGGTGCAACGGTGTTGTCCCGTGAAGCGAGAGCGGCGCGGAGCTCCTCGATCAGTTCGGAGAGCAACAGCTCGCCGGACGGGAGCTTGATCTCCTGTTCCAGGGCCAGATCCCGGATCCTGTCGGCCGCATTCTCTCTGGCATGGAGGGCGTGATCGGCCTTGGTCGCGATCGCGTCGAGCAGGTCGATGGGATCCGCGTCTTTGATGTCGCCGTCGCGCGGCTTGACGCCCAAGTCGTCAACCATCTGCCGAATGCTGCACCGGATCGCGTCGAGCGTCTCCTCAAGTTCGCTGTTCTTCTCCTCCAGGTCATCGACGCGTGCCTCCGTCTCGGACTCGATCCGCGCGCCAGTCTGCACAAGAGCGTCGAGTCCGCGTGCGATCTCGTCGGCCAGCGCCCCCAGCGTCCAGCCCCACGGCTTCGGCACCGGCACCGTACCGCTGTGCTGCGCTTGGAGCGCCTGGAAGCGCTCCCGGAGCCGCTTCGCCGCCACCTTGATCTCGTTCGCGCCGTTCGTCTTCATCCCCGTCAGTCCTTTCTGGATCGAGTCGCCTACGAGTCCAGCTCAGCAGTACACCTACCAAGGATCGCCCGTGTCTCGAAGAGAGTGCCCTCCACCGCGGCGTCGGGGAGCGCGTCCGGATCGCCGATCCGGAACCAGGACTCCAGCCGCGCCAGGCAGCACAGGACCTCGGGCATCGAGGCCCCGTTCGCGGGCACCTGGAGTTTCGTCAGCGCTCCCTCGGGTACATCTCGCCTATACCGCATCGGTATCCTCCTTCGTTTCGTCGGCAGCAAGACTACGATCTCGGCCTTGCTCCTGAGTGCGCCGCTAGTGCGCGGGGTGCGTCTCTATCACGCCCGCCATCGCTCCCCGCTTGCAGATCGGACAGGTTAGCACTTCACTCGGCCACTTGCTTGCCGCTTGTGCCACATAGCCGCATCCCGTACACTTGCGCTTGGCTGGCGTTGCTCGTGGGTAGGAACCTAAGTCATTGGCGATTCGAGTGAGCTGGTCGCGCAACGCCGGTCCGGGGACCGAAGTGGTCATCTTGCCTGTGAGTCCAACCCGCAACGCGAGCTGGCGGAAAGGCCCTTTGTGTCCGCATTTGGCATCCGCCACCGCGTGCACGAGCTCGTGGACAAGGACTGCAAGCACCCGGACTCGATCGGACAGTGCAGGCGACACTGTGATCACGATCTCGAACAGCCCGACATCGTTTGGTCCGGACAGGTGACACCTGCCGATGGCTCTGTGCCCTGACTTGGTGCGCATCCGCACGCAGCCCACGTGTACGTCGTACGGGACGACTATCTTGGCGGAGTGCAAGACCGTGTTCTGGAGTTTCACCGTCGCTGCGGCCAGCCATTCCGCCCGTGTCCGGTAGAGTTCCATCTCGCTCACAGCTTGCCCCCCTCGCGCAGGCTCACGAAACCACCGTCGGCCACGATCACGTGGTCGAGGAGCGAAATCCCGAGGACGACTGCCGCGGGCTTGGAGTCCTTTCTCGCGGCTGCCATGATCATGTGCAACTCCTTGATCGTCATCTCACTTCTCCTCCGCCCGCGCCTCCGCCTTCCGCGCTGCTTTCGCCCGCGTCTCCGCTCGCGCCTCCGCCACGATCGCCCTCGCCTTCGCTTTCCTCGCTGTTTTCTTCGCCGCCTGCGCTATCGCCCACTTCTCCCTTGACGCCGCCCGTGCCTCTACCACCATCTCTGCCCACGCCCGCGCCTCCACCCACGCCCGCGCCGCCCACATCCGCGCCTCCGCCTCCGCCTTTTTCGCCTTCTCCGCTCTCACGCGCAGGCGAGTGGACCTCGCCGCGCCGGTCTCCGTGGTCACGATGTCACCTCCACCGTCGTCGCCGTGGCCATCGCTCCCGCCTACGCCCGCTCTAGCGCAAGTGCTGATGCTGCCGCCGGTGCCCCCGGATGCAGCCGGTGTCCGGCGGCCGTGCGGGCGGCTGGTACCCAGGCTTGTGGACTTGGACCTGCGTGCGGTCGTACGACACGGACCATCCGAGACGCGCGAGGTGTTCGGCGACTCTCTGGATGTACCCAGGGATCTCTCGCCGTGGCATCACGCGACCGTACGTCACCAACACCGTTCCGTCGTCAAGTTGTGCGATGATCGCGGAAAACGGGGCTAGGTCGCGGATGATGGCCTGCCTGGCGGTGCGCGGATACCACACCCTTCCAGTCGAGCCTGGCGCACACGATACCGTTTCCTCCGGCTGGACGCAGCGGTAAAACCGTGCGGTGTTGCGAATGCGGAGAGAGCGTCCGGTCGTGAGATTCGTCCCGATCCAGCCGTCACGGGACAACTTGCGATCGATGCGGACGGGAACGATCTGCCCGGACATCTTCACGCCGTAGACGGTATCGATCTCGACTGCGCGGTTTCTCATTCGTCCTCCGGAGCTCAACTCTTTCCCGCCTCCGCCGCCTCCGCCTCCGTCGCCGCCGCCGCCTCCTCCGCTATTGCCGCACGTCTCGCCGCATCTCGTGCCGCCGCTTCCGCCACCGCCGCTGCATACCGCGTCGCCGCCGTGCGCTCCGCCGCCACCGCACGCCGCGCCGCACGCCCCGTCGCCGCCTCCGCCTCCGTTGCCTTCTCCCGCGCCGCCTTCGCCTTCGTCGCCCACACCCGCGCCTCTGCCACCGCCGCCGCTGCCGCACGTCTTGCCAGCGCCACACGCCACGCCGCCAGCTTCGCTTCCTCCGCCCGTTCCTCGTCGCGCTCAGTCCTCATCCGTCACCTCTGCCGCCCGCCGCGCAGCCGCCCGCGCCAGCGCCTCCGCCTCCGCCGCCAGCGCCTCAACTCGATCGAGAGGTGTCATGCCTGCTTCTTGACGACGCCGACGGCGCGGGTGAGATCCGCGCCGCTGAGCTTCACGTTGGTGAGAGTCGCGAGGATGAGGTTCGCGCCGATGAGATTCGCGTCGGTGAGATTCGCGTCGGTGAGATTCGCGTCGGTGAGCTTCGCGTCGGTGAGATTCGCACGGGTGAGGTTCGCGCCGATGAGATTCGCGTCGGTGAGATTCGCACGGGTGAGGTTCGCGTCGGTGAGGTTCACGTCGTTGAGATCCGCGCGGATGAGATTCGCACGGGCGAGATCCGCGCTACGGAGATTCGCACCGGTGAGATCCGCGCGGATGAGATTCGCGCCGGTTAGATTTGCATGAGTGAGATCCGCGCTGATAAGATCCGCGCAGGCGAGATCCGCGCTGACGAGCTTCGCGCGGGTGAGATCCGCGTCGCGGAGCTTCGCGCCGGTGAGATCCGCGTCGCTGAGATCCGCGCCGTGGAGTTTCGTGCCGGTGAGATTCGCGTCGCGGAGACTCGCGCGAGTGAGATCCGCGTCGCTGAGATCCGCGCGGACGAGATTCGCGCCGGCGAGATTCGCGTCGGTAAGATTCGCGCCGCGGAGCTTCGCGCCGGTGAGATCCGCGTCGCTGAGATCCGCGCGGGTGAGATCCGCGCGGGTGAGATCCACGCCGTGGAGATCTGCTCCGCGGAGATCCACGGGCCTCGACGCATTCGCCGCCGCCTGTATGGCAGCGTGTACCTCAGCGATCGTCATCTCATCTCTCCTTGGCCGGATCGGGCGTGCTCACGGCGCACCGTCCTGCGGATCCGGCTCGTCGATCGTCGCGGAGCTGCGCGCCTTCGCCTCCGTCGCCGCGCTACCGCCGCCGCCCGCGCCGCCCGCGCCGTCTCCTCCGCTGCCGCCTCCGCCCGTCGCGCCGTCGCCGTCGCCGTCTCCGCCGCCCATGCCGCCGCCCGATCCACCGCCCGAGCCGCCGCCCGAGCCACCAGCGCCGTCCAAGCCGCATCCTTCGCCGCCGCCGCCGCCGCCTTCGCCATCGCCGCCGCCTTCGCCGCCGCCTCCGCATCCCGCGCCGCCGTCTCAGGTCTCATCCGCCACCTCCTCCGTACGCCGCGCCTCGGCCGCACTCTCGCGCTCCCCGGCCAGCGCCAGGTCGTCCTCGTGGCGGCGCAGGGCCTCCACGGCGACCTGCCACGCCATCACGGCGTCGTCGGCGCGCTCGCGCGCCGAGGCGATCGTGGCGGCGGAGGGCTCCGGCGCGTCGAGCGCCTCGGTCTCCGCGACCTCGGCGTCCAGCGCCGCCTCGGCCGCGGCCTGCACCGCGGCCGCGAAGGGCTCCGACGTGTCGAGTGCCGCGGTCGCCGCCGCCTTCGCGATGTCCCGAGCCGCGCCCCTGCGAGCGTGCGGCTGAACGGAGCACCACTCGTATGACGGGCGCCGGCCGGCGTCGATCTCCGTGACGCACTCGTCGCACCATTTCGTGATGCACCCACACCGCGAACAGCCGGTCAGGATGCATCCGTGACGCTCGTCCGTGACACTCCCGCAGGAGTGGCACGGGGCCCACGCCGCCGCCGCCGTCGCCTTCGCCGCCGCCGTCGCAGCCTCCGTCGCCGCCGCCTTCGCCTCCGCCGCCGCCGTCGCCCGAGCTGCCGCCTCTGCCGCCTCCATCTGCTCAGTCATCATCCGCCATCTCCTCCGTCGCCCGCCGCGCCGCCGCCGCCGCCAGCGCCTTCGCCTCCGCCTCCCTGGCCTCACGCGCTATCACACGCGCTACGGCGCGCGTCGCCGCCCACGGCGCCGAGCGCGCCTCCGCCTCCGCCGCCTTTGCCCTCGTCTCCGCCGCGAGAGCGCGGTCCATCCAGCGCCGCGCCGTCACCGTCACCCACGTCGTCAGCGTCTCTGCCGCCTCCGGCGCTCGCCGCACCGCCGTCTCAGCCCTCATCTGCCACCTCCGCCGCCAGCCGCGCCTCCTCCGCCTCCATCTCCGCCAGCCTCTCCGCCTTCGTCGCCTCCGCCGTCTCCATCTCCGCCTCCAACATCCTCACCCGCTTCGTCTCCGCCATTTCCCACGCTTCTACCTCCGTCGTCTTCCCCACCGGCGTGTACTCGGGGACGGTCCATCCGCCCCGATCCTCGCGGTGCCAGGACCCGCAGGAGCAGGTCCCCCGCTGGTCGTTGGAGCCGCCGGACCCGTAGGTCTCTATACAGGCCCAGTCGATCGGCCCGTCGCAGTACGGACAGGTCGTTCCGCCGTGCTCGCGTGAGCAGTGGACCTGTCCATCCGCGTCCACCGTGTAGTCGTCGCACTCCTCACACACGGGGACGCCCCCGTCCGTCGTCGTCGCGGACTCATCGCACCCGCAGGAGCACTCGCACTTCTTCTCCGCCATGACTACACCTCCTCTACGTCGTTGGCCGCGACTCCGATCGAGTCGCACTTGCGCTCACGCGCCGGGATCACGTAGATCACGCGTGAGCCACGGGGGGAGTACCAGTCGCCGACCGTGGTGATGCGCTGCGGGATCGGATGGCAGCTCACGCAGGGACCCATCCCCGCGTCTTGAGGCACTTCTCCCACGTCCCCGTGTACCTGTTCCACCGGGTCTCGACACCCGCGCGCACCTTGGGGCACAGCACCGAGACATCCACGACGTGCTCGGCGGTCGTCTCGCCGCCATGCACAAGGCTCACGGTGAGGTAGTCGCCGTTGACCCTCCGGTGCCTCGGCAGGTGGTACAGGCCGCTCGCGCGCCCGTCGGCCTCGACAGGCTCACCGTCACGGATGCCGTAGGCCAGCGCCGCGCGAAGATCGACCCGGATCGGGAAGAGCAGATGCCGGATCGTTGGCGTGTCGAGTATCACATCGCTGACGATGTAGACCTTCCCGTCGCGGAATATGATCCTGTCCTTCACGCTTCCTCCTTGCTCGTGGATCAGCAACAACGGAACCAGCCCGCGCCGTCCGAGCAGGGGCAGTTCCCGGGCGAGCACAGGGACGAGCAGTCGCCGTCCGTGTGACATCCCCCGCGCGAGCCCTGCGATCCCTTGTGCACAGCGCTGGTGCGGGCGACCTGAATCGTGCAGAGGTGCACCTTCTGATCGGGCGCCGACCAGATCACGGTGTCGATCGTGGCCTGCTTGGCCTCACCGTTCTTCTTCGTGACGTTGACCGTTGCACCGGACTCTGGCTTGTCCCCCTCGATCCGCACTCCCCAATCCCCGCTGCGCAACTTCGCGAACGACGCTCCCATTCTACTCTCCTTTTTGCCCGTGCTACGACACCCGGTACATGCGTCACTCTTCCGGTGCCAGCTCGGCCTTCCACGCCCCGATCACGAGGATCCGCCGCAAGTCCGCGCCCCGGATCTCGCACCACGGGATATTGGCGTTCGTCAGGCGTCTGAAAAGCTCTCCCTGCGCATCCATGTACCTATTTAGCCACTCGGGGACGCCAATATAGTCCTGCGGGGCGACCGAGGGGCAGGGACCGCTGAGCGACAGCCGCCCGTCCAGGAGGGCGCGCTGGGACCGGTCGGATGCGTACTGTATCGCAGCAGCATGCACGGCGTCGGAAACGTGGAACACGTGCTTACAGTCCCACGGGACGATCACGCGACCGACGAGTGCGATATACACGCGCTCGGCGTCCGACAGCAACGGCTTCTTCTCTTTCAACTCGTCTGCTCCTTGCTGACGTGGACCGTCTTGATCCATGCGGGTGGGTCTCCACTGCCCGTCCCAACGATCCCGGCGACCACGCGCACGCCGCGGATCCGCTCCTGCGGCCAATCCGTGTAGCCGTCCGTCAGTACCACGACGACATCCGGGCGCGGACGGAGTGAGACGGCGCGGGCGATCCCTACCTCCATGTCCGTGTCACCGCCGCCCGCGAGCAGGCGCTTCGCCTCCTCGGGACGGAGGATCCTTTTGCACGTGTGCACGGCCGCGTCCACCGCGAGGAAGGTCGCGCCGGTGCGGGCGGCCCGGAGCACTCCCGTTACCTCCGAGAGAGCCTCGGTGAGCAACCCTTCGCTCATGGAGCCCGAGGTATCGAGCACCACGGCCACCTCCACGACGGGCTCGTGCAGCGCGGGCCGCACGATACCGCCGCTCGACCGGCGCGAGGGCCGCGAGTAGGTGTACTCGGACATGCCGCGCGCGCTCGCGATGTAGTCGCGGATCTGCGCGGCGAGCACTCGCTGCCACGGGATCTTCGGGGGAGTCAGCTCGGCCTTGGCCCAGCGCACCCAGCCGCCAGGCACGTTGCCCTTCGCCGCCGCAGCCCGCTCGATCTTCTGCGCCGTAATCCTGCGGATCAAAGTCTGGGCGGCCTCACCGAGTACGGGTGCCTCCGCGCTGTCCGGCGCCTCCTCGTACTCACGTGCCGGGCCGCCTGCGCACGAGCCGCAGTCCTTGTGCCCGGGGGCCAGGTCCTCGATCGCCTTCGCGATCGCATCGGCAGAACTCACCTCAGAGCTCTCCCCCGGCGCGTCACCGGGCTTCTGCTCCCCGGCCGTGCCCTCTCCACTGCCCTCTCCGCTCTCCTGGCGCTGTTCGCGCTCCAGCCGATCGAGCAGCGCCCAGAAGTACTCCTCGGCGGTCTTGCCGTCCGGCAACCCCAGGCTCTTGGGCGTGACCGCACCGGCGGGCAGCTCGACGCTCTCGGCAATCAGGTCGTCGTTGATCTCCGCATCGGCTGCGATGTTCCAGAGCTTCACCAGCGCGGTCTCGGAGATCAGCCCACTCGCGGACGCCGCGACCAGGGGCTTGATCCGATCGAACCGGGCATGGTGCCCACGCAAAAGGTGCGAGACCTCATGCAACAGGACGCCAGCGCTCTTCTTCGCGCCCCACTGCGCCAGGATCTCCACGTCCGCGTAGAGCCGGTAGCCCGCATCGACTGCGAGCGTCCCGAGTCCGGGGCGCAGGACCGGAGTCAGCGCACAGAGGGAGTCGCTCACGTAGGGCCACATTGACAGGGCCCGGACGCGCGCGACGGCCAGCCTGCTGGGAGTCCCCATGTCGATCCTCACGCGAGTCCCGCGGCCTTGAGCAGCGGGAGCAGCTTCCCGACGACGGCCGGGGTTGTGGTCCCGGCGGGCTTGTGCGCCATGAGCGCCCGCGCCGCGTGGGTCACCACGTCGAGGGAATCCTCGCCCGCCGTGCAGAGAGCCTCACAGGCCGCAGCCCACCGCTCGGGCGTGTTCCTCCGCAGGACGGCCGCGACGATCGACGCGAAGACCGCGTGCCGCAAGTCGCCCCGTGCCGGGAGCTTGAGCTTGCTCGGGTCCTTGAGGATCTCCTCCGGGTCGGGCAGGTCCAGCTCATGGAGCCAGACCAGAAACGGTAGCGCGCACGCTTCGCCGATCAGCCCGGCGACCAGCGTCATGCGCACTTCCTCAGGGACCGCGGCCGCCTTGCACGCGGCGAGGATCCGCGCGGTCCAAGTCCAGGTGCGCCGCGACGCCCACGCCCGGCCCTGCTGCACGGTGTCGCGGGGGACATCGTTCGCGAACGCGGCCGGCATCCGCGTCGCGTAGGCCGTGATCACGGCAGCCGCCTCGCCGATGCCCACTTCCCAGCCGGCGGGCAGCTTCGGGAGCGTCGCCGGCGGGAAGCCCGCCAGCAGCCCGGCGCACCACTCCTCGGTGTCGGTGATCAGTCCCGACGGCAGGTGCAGGAACCGGTTCGCGATCGCAGGGGGCCTTTCCGCCCCGTTCGTGGCGATCTCGGGCGGGTTGCACGCCGCGACGAACCGGATGAACGGCAGCTCGAAGCTGCCGATCCGGCGCTCCGAGAGCACCGTCTGGTAGGCGGCCTGGACGAGCCGGGGCATGTCGGTCAGCTCGTCCACCAAGTACAGCGTGAGTGTGCCGTCGCGTTCGAACGCCTCTTTCGCTTCGTGCGCCCACTGCGCCGGGACCCGACGCAGGCGCCCGTCCGACGTGACGTGGTTCACGTAGCAGTCGTCGTCCTTCGCGCTGCCACCCGCCACGTAGTCGAAGCGCATCCCGAGCGCCGCGGCGAGCGCGCGGCTCGTCGCGGTCTTGCCCGATCCCGGCGGGCCCTCCTGCAACGGGATCACGTCGGCCTGTACCGCGATCGCCAACAGGTCCGTCACTTTCGGCATTTTTATCGCTCCTCGCGGCTCTGCGCCGCCTCACTGGCTCCGCGCCGGACGGGTCGAGTGCGAATGTACCACACTTGACGTTTTGACATCTACACCTTGAGCCTTGGGCCCTAGGCAGCTTGCACGAGCACGTCGTCCGCGGCGGCCGCCAACGCGGCTCCGGCCGCCTCCGCCTCGCATGCCTCGGCCGATTCCGCCAGGGAGGTCAGGGCGACCCCGAGCATGCACTCGAACTCCCGGGCGCGAATGACCAGCGCGCCGCACGCGTCCCGCCGGTGTTCCAGCGCGCGTTTGCCGAGCGCGTCCGCGCCCGTCGCGCCGATCTCCTCCCGGATCTTGCCGATCGCCACCGTGATCTCCTCGGTCACGCCCTGGACGAGCACAGCGGTCCCGTCCTCGTCCGCGACCACGTTCTGCCGCTGGACGATGACGGTCCCATTCGTCGCCGTGTACAGATCCCGGCCGAGTGCGGAGAAGATGTCGGCCTTCTCGGCGGGGAGCCACCACACGCCGCCGCTCAACCGCACGCGGAGACCGCGCAGAGCTCCCGCGACGTGTGTCAGGAAGAGGCCCACGCCGCCGGCGCTCAGCGTCGAGCACTCCTTCACGTACGCGGCCTGGATCTCGGGGATCTTGGGGTGGTCCGGCGGGTCGAAGATGAGATCGCTCGCGTAGCCGAGTCCCGTGCAGCCGGGCGCGAGCGAGACGCGCAGCTCGGCCGCGTAGGCCAGGTCGGGAACCCCCGCTGCCGTGTAGGTCGGCTGCTCGTCCTTGATCGTGAAGGCGCCCTCGACGCCCGCGCGCTTGAGGTCGCGCACGATCGCGTCCTTCTGACGCGTGTAGACTTCGAGCAACGCTGCCCGGAGCGCGGTCTTGCCTCCCGGTGCCGGGGGGACGAGCGCGCCGAAGCCGTGTTTCTCGGCGGCGCCGAAGACAGCCTCACGGGGCACGTCGGCCCCGCTCCACATGATGTTGCTGCCACCGATCCTGAAATCGGACATGATTGCTCCTTTCGTTGTTCGACTACTACTCAGTGGACGTGAGCTGAAAAGCGGCGCCGACTATCTCGGCACCGCACTTCTGCGCCGTCTCGGTCAGAGAGATCGACGCGGCTTTGAGCACAGCGTCGAGCCGCGCGGCGCGGAGGATCACCCGTTCGCAGGCCCTTTTCCGGACCCATAGCTGATGCCGGGTATACGCGTTCACCTTCACCGCGCCGATCTGGATCTTGCCGATCTCGTCCGCGATCTCTCGCGTCGCTATCTGTACCAGGGCAGTCGCGCTTTCTTCCCTGCTCGCCCTCCGCCACTCGATCCACAGGCCGAAGTCCTTGCAGGCCCGCAAGAAGGTGTCCGGCTTCGCGCCGGGGAACCACCAGATCTGCCCTCCCGGCCAGATCTCGATCGCGTGCAGCTCGGTCGCAGCGCGTACGAGAGCCTCCGGGAGCGGCCGGTCGAACGTGGCAGTACTCCCGATCTGGATGCCACGCATGGGCTCGTCCTCTCAGAGAGCGAGCTGCGCCCTCGACGCCCCGATCACCAGGATGCGCCGGCTGTGCTCTCCACGGATCTCGCACCACGGCACGCCGCTCGCCGACAGGCGCTTGAGCAGGCTGTCACGCGACCGCGCGTAGCTCCCGCCGTTCTCGGTTCGCGCGGAGCCGCGCAACGTCCCGCCGGAGATCGCTTCGTAGCCGCGCAGGATGTTGCGCTGGTACTTCCCCCGCGCGCACTTGAGCGCCCGTTCCAGCGCTTCGCTGGAGACGTGGTAGGCATACCCGCAGGCGCGCGGGACGATCGCGGTCCCGCCGAGTGCGATGTACACGCGCTCGGCGTCCGGCACCTTGCTACTGGCACTCATGGATTGTCCCTCCGCAGGAGATCAGCTCACCCGCTCCTTCGCCGCCCGAGCCGCCGCCTCCGCCGCCGCCCGAGCTGCCGCAGCCTCCATCGCTGCCGTCTCCTCCGCCTCGGTCATCGCTCGCTCCTCTGCGGCTCCATGCCGCTCTAGAACTCCACGCCCCCGCGCCACTCGCGCGCGCCCATCGCGACCACCGCGAGGTACTCTGCGTCGAGCCCGGCCAGTAGACCGCTGATCTCCTCCATCACCTCTGGAGCAGCGGACGCGCTCAGGCCGGCCGGTGGCCCGATTACCTCGTATTCCCCTTCTTCTCCGATGCGGATGACGGCGTGCAGCAGCCGCTTCCCGTCGGAAAGATCGAAGATGTCATCGCGCACGTGGACGAGTTTCATCGCTCCATCCTCCGCGGCACCATGCCGCACGTCGGCGCCTCTACTACGGGTCTACCTTGCCGGGCCCGCGTATCTCGGCGACCCGCGCGCGCAGCTCGGTGAACGTGATACCGAGTGAGATCCGGTAGCACAGCCCGCACACTCGCGCTCCAGGCAGGCCGTACGGCCCCGGCAGCGTTCCCATGTCGATGTTCTGCGCCGGGTGCTCGCAGGCCGCACAGACATCGTACGCGTAGCGGCAGTCGAGCCGGTCGTGACAGCCGCACTCGCGGCGGCCGGCGTAGGCCCAGTTCACGCCCGGGTACTCGGCCTCCGCGACCCGGTAGGCGCCGGACTCACTGGGCGCCTGACACGTGACGGTGATCCCGCGGGGCTCATGCGAGACGACGACCCACTCGTAGCCCGGGACCTGCATCCGCTGCCGCTGCCGTTCCAGGGCACCCCGGGCCTTCTCGCCCCATTCCTCCATGTGACCTCCTGCGCTATCTACTCGGCTGCCAGGGCGCTCGACAACGTGCGCAACGTCGCGCACGCGGTCGCCCAGTCGATCTTCGCTTCCCGGGCCGGATTGGCCGGCCGCACGTACCGGCCGGCGCCGATCACCCGGCCGCTGCCGTAGGCCGCGAAGGCCCGCGCGCGCAGCTTCTCGCGCTGCGCGTCCGTCGCGACCGGCGGACGGGGCTGTGCCACGCGCTCCGGGACCGCGTTCGGCACCCGGATCGTCTTCTTCGCGACCCCGGGCCGGGGCCGCGCCGCGTGCTCGCGGAGGATCTCTCCCCGCGTGCGCTGCGGCATGATCTTTCTCAGGTTCATTGCGATCCTCCCTGTTGTTGACGCCCTCCGCGCCTCCACCGTCTACGCCGTCTCCGCCTCCAGCGCCGCCGCCTCTGCTTCCGCGCGCTCTGCCAGCACCCGTAGCTGCGCCGCCCGCGTTCTCGCCTGCGCCAGCGCCGCTGCCCGCGCCTGCGCCGCCAGCGCCTCTGCCCGCGCCTGCGCCTCTGCCCGCGCCTGCGCCTGCGCCGCCCGCAGCGCGCGATCGCGGAGGATATCGTCCAACGTGCGCTGCGGCAAGATGATCTCTCTCAGGTTCATTGCGATCCTTCAACGAACAAAAGGCAATCTCCCCGCTGGCGCGGTTTGCGCCAGCAGGGAGATTGCCTGGGAACTTGTCTAGCTACTTGCTCGGGGACTACTTGCTCGGGACGTAGATGCGCGTCCCGGTGCCCGTGCGGGGGCCAAGCGGCCGCGCGCGGTAAACCCGCGCCGACGCCCGGTAGCCCACCGGATTGGCCTCCTCGCGCGAGGGCGTGAAAAGGGTGCTACGCGACACGGGGGCACGCCGATTCGCCCACGCGATGTCGTACAACGTCGAGCCCCGGGGGATGCCTCGGGGGTCGCCCACGCGGGCGCCGACGGCCGCGAGCTCGTGGAAGCCCCGTGACTGCCGGTAGCCAAGGATGCGCGGTAGGTCCGTCCGCATCGGCTTCGGCTCCACGTCCGCCAGCTTCGCCGGCGGGCACGGTGCCGTCGCTTCGGCGCGCGCGGCGCCGAGCTCGATCTCGGCCAAGATCGCCGAGATCCTCTCCTGGACGCTGTCCAGGTTGATCGCATTCATGTGATACCTCCTGATTTTGGGTGGGGTTGTAGCGCACCGTGCCCGCCCGCCGCCGTTAGGTGTTGACCCTGACGGCAGGCGGGCACGGTGCCCTACCTGCATTTATTTTTCCTGTGCATTCCGTGCATCGCAGGGACGATATCGGATATTACCGGGTAGCTACCCCAGGGCACAGCATACAGCCCCCGGGTTTCGACCCGACCCGCCGTCGCGCCGCATCGCGCGGATTCGCACAAGGCGCCGATCTCGCGTGGCGGATACCACGCTCTCTCCGGCGCTCTGCGTGGGCGCGCCCGTTTCCGGTACGCGCGTTGCGTGGAGGATCCGCGGGCAGCACCCCAGGCTTTGGCCCCTATTCCGACATCGCTCCGGCCATTCGCCCGGCATAGTGCCGGTATCCGCTACCGATCGGGATCTGTCCGCGTCCCGATCGCTCCACACTACCACGGTATGAGTGTGCTACGATGATCTGAGCGGCTGTTTTCTAGCGCTTACCGCGCCGTCCGCCGGCCGTTCTGCACGGCCCTTCTTTCTGCGCCCGCTGCATCTGCTGCACCGGGCACCTGTATAGACGCTAGACCTTCTAGATTTATTCGTGTATGAATAAAATCGAATACTTCCGAGGACCCTCCTGGACCCTCCTAACCGAATACCGAATACTTCCGAGGACCCTCTTGGAGGCTCCCCGAGGCTCCCGGAGGGCCCCGGCTCCCGGAGACTCCCGGCCATGAGATTGCCCGGGGCTCGGTCCCGTGGCTCCTGGCGCGCTACGGGCCGCGTCGCGCTGCGCCCGGACGGCGCCAGGCTACGATCGCGGACGGGAACGTGGGCGATCCTCGGGGCGCGGCGCTGCGCGCGTCGGCTCCGACGTGTACGGCGCCGGCGCATACGGCGTCGGGCACGAATCGCACGCGCTGGCGCAAGAACACGATCTCGGTCTCCAAGCGCTCGGATACGATCCGCAACACCTGCCCGAGGTCGTCGATCCCGTAGCCAAGCCGCAGCACCCGGCCCTCGGGCGACGCGACGTACTGGTGCCACCATGCCGTGTCCGTGCGCGCCGGGATCAGGGCCACGACTACCGCGCCCGCGAGGGCCTCGACGCGAGCCTTTGCGAGCCATGCGCCGATCTCTCGGCCGTACGGGGGATTCATCCAGCACACTTCAGGCGCCCACGGCTGCGTGAGCCCGTCGATCCCGCACGCGAGCTCTCCGTCTCCGGGTACTGGCGCTTCTGCCTCGGGCGCTGGCAGGGAGAAGAAGCGCCTGCACTTGGCGTTGTTGGCGCGGGCGCACACGTCGAGCGTGAAGTGCCAGCGCGCATCAAGCCGGGCGAACAACTCGGGGGGCGTCGCCCACTCCACCGAGTGCGCCGGCGACTCGATCAGCGGCACGTAGGGCACTCCTACATCCTGAAGTCCATCATCCCCGTAACGTCGTGAAGCGCCGCATGCTCTCGGACATGCCCCTGCGCAGGCGCCGCGCTGGCGCGCCATTGAGCCCCCCGCAGCCGTCGTGCCAGTACCACAGGTGCCCGGGGTGCAGCCAGGCAACGGGGTCCCACCACATAGGGGTCACGACGAAGATCCCCTCGCGGTCTCCGCCCACGACGCGGGACCACTCGCGAAGAGCGCGCCACGGGTCCGGTAGGTGCTCCAGGACGTGAGAGGCCAGGACCGCGCCAAAGCACCCGTCAGGGAAGTCCGAGAGGTTGCAGGCGTCCGAGTAGGTCACGCAGCCGGGAGTGCCGTGGGGAACGTCGCGACGCCCGGAGAGGTCCACATTCACGTCGCCGTAGGTCGAGGCTCCAAGGATAGAAGTCTTCGCTGTGCCTGCACCCACGTTCAGCAGCGGCAGACCTCGGCGGTTTGCGTGAAGGCGAGCAGCACGAGCCGCCAGCGCGCGACGGACCGGTACGTCTACCACGTAGGCCCCGGCCGCGTAGGCGGCACCGTAGACGATCATGCGGCCAAGATTCATCTACGCAGCTTACCACATCCCCGCGCCGGGCTGGCATTCGGGCAGGTAGAGCGTCATCGAGGCGCCTCTCAAGTGCTGCATGCGACCGGTCGTGGATCTCCGGCCGCGCCAGGAGGCCGTGCTTGAATCCCGCGCATCTCTACCTGTACCAAGAAGCCATCCGGATAGGCGTGATGTCTAACAAGAGAAAGCTCCAAGCTGTCCTTGTCGGTAACGATTATAGGAATGGCGGGCTTGCCGAGAGCGTGCTCCGGAACGTCCCCGCGGGACGCGATCAACAGCGGCAACGGCGCGCTGCAATTATAGCAGCGCGAATGGTCCGTTTCCGACGTGCCGCAGAATTCGCAGGTCCCGTATTGTCGCGGGGCCCGTAACGTGGTGCCAACGTATGCGTCGGCCAGCATGTACAGAGGAGCGGCAAAGCGCTCCTGTCCATTGACACCGAGTTTGAGTACGCCCATGTCCGGGCGCTCGTCGGCGAAAGGTGCCCAACCGTTCCAAGGTTCCACCATGATCCAACCGATGTTCCATGTGACGCTGCTGCCAAGTGAAACCACGGTAGAACCGTCACGGGAACACGTGCGGTGAGTCCCCGTAACCCCGCCCAAGTGATCGGGCGCGATCATTCTCACCGCGACTGGGATCCGCACGCACAGGCTCAAGATCTCGCGTACCTTGATGACTTGTCTGATGTCCGGGATCGAAAGTTCTCCGGGCTTTCCGGCTACTGGATATACCTTGCCGCGCCTCATACAGATCCTCTCACGTGCTCCGCGCAGAAATCGCGCCGGTCACGTGGGCCCAGCGGTTGATCCGGATCACGAGTGACCACCTTCCTTCACGGTCATCACGCGGCGCTTGAACATCGTTGCTGCGCGCTTCGAGATCGCCTTGCGCGCCGCCCCGTGCACAACGATCTCGCTGCCCGCCTCCCGCTCCACGTCATCGACCATCGCGCGCAGCACTCCTTGAAGAGCAGGATGCGCTGGTCCTTGTACAGGTTTTCGATGCGCAGGTATCCCATAGCTAGTCCTCTTCCGGCCGCTCGGGCACACTGAGCGCATAGATCACCCCGGCGACGGTAATCCGGAACGCAGGCTCTCCATCTACCGTGCATTCCTCGACGAGCGGAGGGTCCCGGTGGACGAGCGTGGCGGCGATAGCCCCTGCGGACTCTAATCCATAGCAGTTACACAGCGACGACAGCTCTGTCGGCACCTCCTCCGGATTGAACGGGCTCGTCCGGAAATCCAGCAACACCTTGAGGATCCGGTCCTCCGCCTCGATGTCGATCGCGCATGAAGGAATCCGCCGCCCCAGTGCCGTTGTAATGATGCGCATTGCCATTTGTTCACCTCACCTCTTGCGGCGCTTGACCACGCCGAGCGTATTCCGGTTGACTATCGCGACGTAGAATTCAACGGCGTGAGTCTCTGCTGACACTTGAACGTGATTCACCGTAAGCTCGCCCTCCGTCTCAACGGCAAGTTGTACGAGTCGTGAAGCGATCCCTGCGAGCTGATCGGGCGGAATCATCTGGACCATCAAGCGCACGTGGCGTTGCGCCGAGCCGTCTTCGGTCTGGGACGTGTCGTACTCGTGTTCGTCGATGCTGGCATTCGGGAAGGTTGAGGAAGCCTCACGGAGCACCTTGGCAGCCTGCTCATGCGGGACCGACTGCCACCACACTACCTCTTCCTCTTCCTCTTCGCCCGCGGGAGCTTCAAGAGCCGCTCGCGCCTGCTTCCCAGGGCGCTCGACCTCGGCGCCAGAGGCATCCGTCACGAGATCAAAGTCATCTATGAACGGCCCGCAAGGCGGATCTGAAGAGAAGCCGATCGCGAAGTACGTGTCAGGGTTGGCGTAGAACTCCAGCGCGCTGCGAAACCTGTCCACGTCCGCGACTAGCTGCCGGGCCATCGCGGAGAGATCCATCGTCTCGACTTTGCGGCGCACCTCTTTTGCCGTCTCCGCCAAGCTTGCCAACCGCGCGTGGTGCTCGCTGAGCGATTCCAAGCCTTCGGGCGCGCAATCGTCGGCCGCGCGCGCCAGGTCCTCGATCAGCAGCAGCAGAAGATCGGCCTGTGTCACCTCCGTCACGGCTGGCTCCGAGCCTGAGAGCGGGGCGGCGGCGTGGGCGACGGCAGCGCCTCGGTGCCTGCGTCGGTGCCGGGGGCAAGGCGCATCACGCCGCTCCACCCCTGCACGACGGTCGGTGCCGTGCGCCAGGTCGCGAGGATGGCCTGCGTGAGCCAGCCCTTGTCGACCACCTCGGCGATCCGCGTGAGTAGCGCGTCGAAAGCTTCGGGGTCGAGCGCGCCCGTGTCCGCATCGTCGAGCAGCAGAACGCGTACCGGAGCGCCATCCGACCACGCGCAGCCGAGCGCGATCACGAGCATGCACCACTCGGAACCGGACGCGGCCCCGCGCCCGTGCGGCTGCCCATCGATCCCCACGACTTCCCACCGGCACGTGTCGCGCCCGTCGTCGAGAACGAGGCGCGCGCAGTACCCGTCCGGCATGTACTTGTTGACCGCCGTCTCGGCTTCGCCCTTCACGCTGCCGAGCAGCTCTGAGAGCAGCCTGCCGGCCTCCTTCTCCAGCTTCTTCGCGTCATCGGCGAGCTGCTCGGCCGCGCGCGCCTCTGCCCGCTTCCGCTCGATGTGCTCGTAGCACCGCCCCGTCTCCTGGAGCGCCTTGAGCCGATCGCGAGCTGCCGTGACATCCGACCCGGCTCCGTCGGCCTCCGTCGCGTTCACCCCGAGGACGTTGATCGCCGCTTCGTTCTCCGCCCGGGCAGCGATCAAGCGCTCCCGCTCGCGCTGTGCCTGGGCGTAGATCGCCTCGACCCTCGCCCTGGCCTCCTGGTGTCCCCGCTCGCTTGCCCTCTGCGCCGCCCTCGCCTGCGTTTCTGCCGGACGGTTGCCCGCGACCCGCTGGCGCACGCTCTCGACACCCGTCTGGATCGTGTTCAGGACCTCGGGGCCGGAGCTGCCGCAAGCCGCGCAGCAACCGGCTGCCCGGCTTGCCGCGAGGATCCGATCGAGCACTCCGAGCAGCTCGCGGTCCTCCTCGCAGTGGTACAGCGTCTGATCGGCGTCCGCGATGTCCTGCACGGGGGGCTTCTCGTCGGGTATCGGGGGCAGCGTCGCGACCCGTGCCTTGAACGACTCGACGGCCTGCCGGATCTCTTCGCGGCGCTGGAGCAGCTTCAGCGCACGCGTCGTGCTCTCCGCCGCGCTGATCGCGGTCTCGGCTGCCGTGATCTCGGCACTCGTAGGCGCGGGCGAGGCGCCGAGTGACGCGCGCATCTGATCAGCGCTCTCCTCGGCAGCACGTGCGGTCTTGCTGTAACCGAGCTTGAGCGACCGGAGCCGCGTGGCCACCTGAGCGAGCTCCGAGACCGGATCGGCGACATGCCGCTCGGCACCGTTGCCGCCAGCCCGTGCACTGCTTTCGGTCCACGGATCGAACGCTTCGGACCACATCTTCTCCTGAGACGGCGAGAGTCCGTGCAGCTCGGGGATCGCGTGAACCTTGCCGAAGCGCGCGAAGATGGCCTCACGCGCCTTGGCCGTACCCAGGGACAGCAGGTCGCCGAGGGCCTCGGTCGGGAGCACGCGGGCCAGATCGCCTTTGGAGAGCTCCCCGAGCGCCCCGGTGAGGTTCCAGCGCGGAGCCTTGGCCCTCGCGCGCGAACCCTCGACCTCGAAGACCGCGTGCCCCGAGGGTCCGGTCAGCTCCGCCGAGAGCGTCCCGCAGCTTTCCGGGACGAGCCTCATCAGGTCTACGCCGTTGGCCCCGATGGGGTGCCCACCGGTCAGCGCCAGCCGGATCGCGTCCAGCACCGCCGTCTTCATGGCGCGGTTCGGGCCGATGATCGCCGTGCAGGGCGAGAGGATCGCCTCGATGCCGCCCTTGATGCTCGTCCGGACGTGCGTGAACGGCTTGAACGTCGGCGTTTCGGGTGCCGGCGCCGTGAACAGCGCCGCAGCGGGCAGCACCGGTGCAGGCGCGACCTGCGAGGGCGTGTCCGCGTCGAACATCGTGATCCGGCCGTGTACCGAGATCGGGACCGCTTCCGGCGGCTGCGCGTGCACCGGTACTGCCTCCTCCGCCGGCGTTGATCCTGACGGCGCTGTCATCGTGACCGGGAACAGGGTCCCCGTCATCTTCTTCTTTCGTGCCATGCCCCACCTCCTTGTTCTGCGGTTCGACTTCTCAACCCCTTCGATCCTACACTTCGCTCCATCGAAGACCAGGCTTTTTCAACGCGACTGGAAAGTCCATGCCCTTGATCTGCCGCGTCATCGTGCGCTGGAGCAGCGCCAATGCCTCATCGGCGCGCGCTTCTGGAACCTGGAGCACGATGCTGTCGTGGACCTGCAAGATTGGACCGGACAGCGGGCTCCAGCCACGGTGAGGGCAGGCAGCAGCGATCTCCAGCAGGGCGTCGTTCATCACGTCGGCCGTCGAGCTTTGCTGCGGAAAGTTGGCGGCAGCGTTGCGGTCGAAGCCCCCGATCATGAAGAGGCGTCGACCGTGTACCAGCGACTCGACGTACCTGCGGCGCTCGTGCTCATGGCGCAGGCGCTCGAAGTACCTCCTGGTCTCCGGGTGATTCGCGTGCCAGGCACCGTGCCAGGAAACCACTTCCTTGAATTGCAGCCCCGGGAACGCCAGCCTACCGTCGGCGCGGCGCTCCGTGCACATCGTGTCGTGAAGCGTCTGGACCTCGCCGCCGTAGGTGATCTCGTAGACGAAGCGCTTGGCGATGGTCCGCAGGTGATCGATCTCCGGGTTCTTCTTCCCGCCAGCCGCCTTCATGCGCTCGTACTCGACGCGAATGGCTTTCTCTGCGGTAGAGCCGGTGATCATTGAAGCGAAGTTCCACAGGTGAACGTCCAGGCCGGTGCGGAACGCCTGGATGAGCTTCTCGTCCTCTGACGCCACGGCGAAGAAGCGCAGCTCGATCTGCTCGGCATCCGCCGCCGTCAGCACGTGCCCGGGGGCGGCGCGTATGATGGAACGGATCTCGCGGGGCCAGGCGAGCACGTTTGGCGTCGCTGCAAACCGTCCTGCCGGGACCACGTGGATCTTGTAGCTCGGGTGCAGGATCGAGAGCACGCCGTAGCCTTGCGCTGACCAGTCCTCCAAGCGTACGAGCGAGGTAGGCGCCTCAGCGACGAGCGCGGACCGGCCCTCGGGATCCGTGACGCGGTACACGGCTCGGCCTGCCCGTTCGGCTTCTACCGCTTCCTCGGTGTCAAGGACCTCAAGCTGGAAGTAGGTGCCGATGAGCTTCGCCGCAGCACGGTGCTGGATCAGCGACTCGATCCCGTCGGCTACATGCTCGGTGCAGCCCTGGTTCAAGAGCGTCTGGAGCGCCGCCTCTCCCGTCGATGCGTCTTCGGGATCCGCTTCGGCTGTCCAGCGCTCGCCGTCCGTCGCGAGAGGCGGAACGAGCTGGCAGTCGCCATAGAGCCAGTCGCGGACGTGCACCGTGCTCTGGGGGTTGAAGTCAGGGCGCCCGATCACCTCGCGAAGATGGGCCAGCAACCGGGTCCGGGCCGCATGCTGGATCCAGAAAAGCCGGAAGCGCTCGTGCTGATCGTAGATCAGGCCCAGGTTGCCCATGTCTCTTGCGATCGGGGCGAGGCTGCGATCGATCTGGTAGGCGCGCTCCATGCCCGACGCCAGGGTGCGCTGCCTGAGTATTGGCAGCGCGCGCATCTGCGTCAGCACGTCGTCACAGCAATAGGTCCAGAGCTGGCGGTCATCGACGTTGCCGACCGCCTTCGCGTCGGCGTCGTCCTTGTGGTGCGGTGCCTCGAACAGTTGCCCGGCGATGAAGCCCAGGTCATGAGGCAACTCGCTCCAATCAGAGTCGTGATGGCCGAGGATCGTGTCCTCCCAGAGGCGCTTTCGGTTGGCCTCCGAGATCAGGCCGACGCGCAGCAGGACCTCGGTATCGTACACACCGTTCTGGAAGGCGAGCGGCGCGGTGTTCAGGAGCGTAAAGAGAGCATTCGCGACACGGACCTTCGCTGCATACCCGTACCCCGTGCTCCAGTAGTCGCTCCCGTTCATGCGGCGCAGCGGGATCGCGCCTACTGCCTCGGCCCGCCCGGCGCCAGGCGCCTGTCCGACACCAACGCAGCGGATCCGCGCGAGGTGCGAGTGCTTGGAGTCCGTCTCGATGTCCACCATCACCGGGGCTGCGGCCGTTGCTGCTCGCAACGCATCGAGCAGCCCCACGGCCACGTCGGGCGTGGGCTCGATCACGTAGCGCGGCTTGATCCACTCGATGCGCCCTTGCCGTCGAGCGATGTTGCAGGCTTTCCGGATGTCGTCACGCACGACCGGCAAGAAGCGCGGATCTCGGAGCGCGGCCGCGGGGTGCAGAGCTGAGCAGATCGTGACACCTTTCTCGGGCAGCGGCAGCGGGGCGCCGCGCTGCTTCGAGATCACCGCCAGCCGAGCCTGGTTGGGTTCTGCCCGGGAGCCGGGCCCAGCGATGCCGAACAACTTGGCGAGCGACTTCAGGGCCGTGCCACCAAGCGCGAGGATCGTGCGCGTGCCTACCAGATCCCGGGCGAGCCGCGGCAGGCAGGCTTCATGCGGGAGAACGGGCTTCGGCGGATAGATCGGTTTCTGCCCGGCTGCTGCTGCTCGGGCGGCGTCGCAGGCTTTGCGGTGCGCACGTTGGACCCGTGTCACCAGGCGCTTGTAGTTGTCGCCCGGGGGCCGGCACGCGGCAGCGTTGACGATGGTCACTTCAGCGCGGTCAAACCCGCCGGCGCGCAGCCCGCGTTCCAGTTCGCGCCCAGACGCCCCGATGAAGTTCACGCCCTGGCGGACTTCTTCGGCGCCCGGGGTTTCGCCGACGACCGCGAGGATGGCACCCGGGACGACGCGACCGAGGACCGGGCCCCGGCCGCAGCCGCAGAGCGGGCAGACCGAGCAGAGAGCACCGCGTGCGACGGCAGCCGCGTGCGCCTCTTCGGCCGTGCGCACCTGGAGCAGCTCCAAGTAAGCCGGAGCACCGTGCAGGGACTCTGCCGACAAGAGCACTACCGGATCCCCCAGGACACGGAAGTCTTGCCACGCGTGATCGCGGTGTAGAGCCAGCGCAGCCGATCGCGCTCGGTCATCATCCGCAGCGCGTTCTCGATCACGACGATCACGGAAGCCCACTCGCTGCCCTGCGCAGCGTGACAGGTCACGGCGTAGCCCAGGTGCACGCGCAAGAAGGAGTAGTCACCGGGGGCGACGATCCACTCGCCATCTGTAGTCTTGCCCGGTTTCAACTGCCGGATGCCTCGCCGAGCGAGCAGCAGCGCACGCTGGATGAGATCCTTCTCGAATGCCTCGCCGCCAGTGATCCACGCCGGGACTACAAGGCAGGGAACGTGTCGTCGGCAATCTCGGATCTCGGCGGCGCGAAAGGCAGCCGACTTCGAGGAGTCGTAACGTGAGATCGCCGTGAACTCGGGACTCTTCCAGGACTCCAGCTCGATGATCTCGCCGTTCATCACGCCAAGGTCGTAGCTGTTACGCCGAACGAGTAGCGGTTCAGCCCGTTCACCGACTCCGGGTTCCGGGTCGTCCGGGATCCCGCAGCCGACGCGGATCGTCCGATTCAGGCCCAGGCGGGTCGCGTTCGTGTACGTGATCACCACCGCGTCGGCTCGTTGCTGCCGCAGCTCGATCGCGGCCGCCCCGACCGATTCTACGGCGGGCAGGTGCGCGTGAAAGATCCCCTGCGCTGCGCCCCAAGACGACAGGCGCAGCTCCGTCGCGGCACGCAGGATCGGCGAGTCGAGTGCCTGGCGGAAGACCTCGGTCAGATCGACGCGAGCGGCAGTCGGAAACGCTTCGCCGAAGACCGAGAAGGGTTCGACCTTCCGATCGCGCTCGACAGGCGGGAGCTGGAAGCCGTCTCCCACGAGGAGCATGTTCAAGCCGAATCGCCGGGCAGTGGTCGAGAGATCGGTCCAGACCTCGCGGTTGATCATCGAGGCTTCGTCGATCACGAGCAGCGGGTTGATCCCTGAGCTCCCTCCCACTTCATCCAGGCCCGCCTGGATCTGGTCGTCCGCCTTGCGCACGAACTGCACGGTGTCGGTCTTCTCGCTCTCGACCGGCGTGTAGAGCCACCTGTGGATCGTGCTCGCCTCGAAGCCGCTGGCCTGCCGCGCGCGCAGTGCTGCACGGCCAGTCGGCGTGAGCAGCACGACCCGTCGTTCGAGCGCCGCGATGATCGCCTTCAATGTGGTCGTTTTTCCCGTCCCCGCGGGCCCGGACAGCACGTAGGCTGCCGACTCGGCGCCGCTACGCTTGAACGCCGCGACGGCCATCTCGACGGCCGCGTCCTGCTCGGCGTTCAGCCGCATCGCGTTCGCCGCGCTCTTGCTGCTTGCCTGGTTCTCTGCGCTCGGCGCTTCAGTCGCTTCCACTCATGCCTCCTTCACTTGTTCAGCTCCGGGTCGAACCTCTCGATCTCCATCAGTAGCAACACGAGGCGCGCGCGGGTATTTTCCATCGCCGTCACATGGCGTCGTGCTGCACTCGCTCTCACTCGTAGCGCGTGCTCCCACCTGCCTGCCGGATCAGCACTCTCTTCAAGCGCGCGTACGGCGTCGTCTATCGCGTTCGCTTGGCGAAGCAGCGTCTCGCTGAGGTATCGTGCCAAGTCAACCCGCTGGATCAGCTCTATCGACTGCTTGCTGCCGCTAAGCTTCATGCGGTCCTCGTTATTCGCTGAAGCGACGAGCCCCGGCAACACGAACACGCGCCAAGTAAGAGGAGCTCGGGACATGGGGCGTCGAGATAGAGCTTTCCACGCACCATGCGCTTGTTGTGAAATCCAGCTTTCTTGTAGCAGCATCCGGCATTGATGCTGCGAATGCGGTGAGGATCGATCTCCGTCCGGAGCACTTCCAGGGGGAGCGCTCCGTACCTTTTCGTCCACTCTGAGTAGGTCATCTTCAGAGCTTGGAGGATAAGACTGCTGGAAAGCTCCTCACCGAGATTGCGAAACAGCATGTTGCGCCACACGAAGCGCGGGCGCACGTCACTCGCGCCGAGACGACCACGGGATGCACCACTGCCAGCTATCGAAGGCGTACGTTGGAAAACGACCGCCCAACACGCAGCCCCATCGTCGGTAACTAGGACAATTTCTCGTCCAACACCCGTGAACGTCTTGCTCCCGGGTGTGCGCCGCGAGTAGTGCGGCCCGGCCACCGACCATCTGCCGGTTCCATCAACGATCGCCAGCGCGACGGGATCGGACGACGATGAGAGCCGCCATGTCATACGTTGCGCCTCGTCATGCCCTTCCCATTTCTGTGCTCAGACGAACTCGGCATGGATTGATCTCAACGCGCCTTCCGCGAAGACCGCCGCGAGTTGCGGGACGATGGCGTTGCCAAGGCACTTGAGCGCCCCGCTTCGGTTGTACCAGTGCGTTTCTTGGATCTCGACGCCGGCCTGTTCTCTGGTGCGCACCAGAGCCATTCGGCCGGCAAGCCCATGAGCCAGCGGGAGAAGTCCGGGTTGAGTTGGCCGCGCTTTGCCGTCTCTGCATCGGATCCACTCGATGTTGGACCAGAAGCCGGGATTGCCTGTGACAGCATCACCGTATCGTCCAGGTTCCGCGGCGACTTCGGCCGGAAGTGCCTGATGGCTTGGCCTCCCCCGCCGTCTCTTGCTTGGTACGTTGGCCACGTCGTCAAGACTGCCGTCGTCGGCAAGTCGTTCCCGGCTCCCTTGCGTCGATGTTCCGAGAAGGCCCCATCTGTCGAGCGCACGCCTTTCATGCCGTCCGAGGACCGGGCGGTAGGCCACGAAGAAAAGGCGTTGCCGGATGTGCGGGGCGCCGACGCTCGCAGCGCACAGATCGGCCGCCCCAACGGCGTAACCCGCACCTTCCAGGTCAGCCGAAACAGCGTCGAACCACCCGAGCCCATCAGGACTCGCAACCTGTTCGCCAAAGATGATTGGAGGGCGGCACTCGCGGACGAGTCGGAACCAAGCAGGCCAGAGGTGGCGCTCATCGGTTGCCCCGCGCTTCCGGCCGGCGATGCTGAAGGGCTGGCAAGGACAGCTTCCGGTCCAAACGGGAAGCTCATCTGGCCAGCCGGCAAGCTGTAGCGCGTACTCCCATGTTCCGATGCCCGCGAAGGCGTGGAAGCGACGGCATCCAGCGATGCTCGCCGGGTCGAGTCCTCGCACGTCGCCCTCGATGACCCGCCCGCGCAGATATCCTGCCGAGCAGAGCGTCCGGAGCCAGGCGCAGGCGTAGGCGTCGATCTCGTTGTAGACAGGCTGTCCGGTAAATAGGGCATCCATGTCCTGCGCTTCCTCGAAATTCAGGAATCCCTCAAAAAGAGACCTGGCGGCAGCCCGCGGCGGGAGTCCGCGGGTGGAGGGTGCTGCCGCCAGGTCTCGCAAGGCAGGTGTCGGTGCCGGCACCTGCTCCCGAGACGAACTTGGTACTCCTTCGCTAGAGGCGGCTCAGCACCGACTGCATCTGCGCCGTGGCGCTGGCCGCCGGCCCGTTCGCCGGAGCGCCGCCGAAGAGCGCCTGGGCCTGTCCCGTCGTGCCGGGCGGCATGGAGAAGACCGAGCCCGCGGCCGCCGTCTCCTTGATCTCGCGGTGGGGCTTGCGGTGCGAGTTGGACGCGACCCGTGCCTGGTAGCGCTCCAAGCTGACGAAGTTCTGCACCGCCGACCGGATCTTGTTCTCGTACATCTCGGCCTCGACCTCGAACTGGACGGCCTTGTTGATGAGCACCTTCGGCATGCTCTCCAGGTCGAGCTGCTTGTTCGCGGCCGCCTTGTTGATCTCCTCCTGCGAGACGCCCGTCGAGTACAGCAGGCTGGCGAGCTGGCGGTTCAGCGGTGTTCCGTTCTTGTCCACGCCCGAGCAGAGGGCCTGAGCGACGATGTTGCGGCCGGCGTTGTCCTTGTCGGCGACCGTGATCGCCACCACGATCAGGTCCTTGTCGCCATGCTGCGTCTTCCGCAAGATCACCTTCGTGATCACGCCGGCGAAGTCGCCGTCGTGCGTGAGCAGGTCGCTTGACCCGAGGCCGTCGTAGGGGGCCCAATCCTTCCATCCGGTGATGTCGATCATGTTCGGCATTGCTTGCTTCCTCTCGTGTCGGTTTCTAGCCGACATGCCGCGGTTCCTTCGATCCGTCGCACTGCGGCAAGTGCGGCAGACCGTCCTACGGATACTCAGAGCCGATAGCCAGCCCGTTCGAGCAGGCTCCGGAGATCGGTGCGCCCGTCGAGCGTGACGACAGGCAAGACTCGGAAGTCGCGGAACTTGCGTTCCCAGCTCGGGTGTGCTTCGGTGAAAAGGCGCCGCTTGGCACGCGCGTCGGTGATCGCGGGGGCGAGCCCATCGTCGCCGGGCTCGGTCTTCGAGGACTCTTTCACGCTGAACAAGGCTGCGGTAGCGTTGCTCTCAGCGGCTTCCACATCGAGCTGGATCACGATGTCGGCTGCGGCGCAGATCTCCGAGATCGACGAAGCGGGTTTCAACGCCGGGCCGCCCCTGTATTCCAGCTCGCCCCGATTCGCGCTGGCGATCTTCTCATCGTAGGTCGAGAAGTACCGTGGCCGGACAGCGTGGCACACGAGACCGAGCGCGCGGCCTGTGAGGCGCGGGACGGCCAGCATCCAGCGAAGAAAGGTCTTGGTCGCGTCGGCGGCGGGATTGCCCCAGGTCCTACGCTTCGTGCCTTCAAACGCGCGCACGTTCTCCGTGTAGATCCGGTCTGCGAAGGTGCTCGCCTCGTCGAAGACGATGCCCTGGTAGGAACAGGTGCCGGCAGCGCATGCGTCGATGAACGCGGTCAGGATGCTGGTGAGAGCGGTCTGGGTCGTGAGTCCCATTGCGGCGAGCTGGCCCGGCTCCGGGAGCGTCTTGCGGGCGACGAACGAGGTGCCGGGCGTCGAGCTCGGGTCGAGCAGTGGGAGGAACTGCCGCGCGCGGTTCGGGTCACGAGTCCGGAGGTCTTCGAGCCAGGAGGCGTAGGGCCGAAGGACCGTCGGCGCCGAGCAGACGAACAGGGCGCGCTGGAATGCCTGGACCATCGCGGTGGACTTGCCCGCGCCGGGAGGCCCGTAGAGGACGATGGACGGCGGCCGTTCGAGCACGTTCTCGGCGTCCAGCGTCAAGCCGAGCGCGTCTCGTCGCGGGCCCGGAGCAGTCGGTTCCGTCGTCGTGTTCATCATCCCTCTCCTACCGGTGGAAATTGATTGAACTCGGCGGCGAGGATCAGCGCTCGATCCTCGATCCGCGGCGTCTGGCACACGGCCACGTATTCACAGAGGCCGTAGCGCCCGTCGCAGGCCGTGAAGTTGGGCGCGCTCGCGAGCCGCCGCTCAGTACCCGCTTCGAGCTTCAGCTCCGCCAAGATCTGGCGCTCTCGCCGAACCGCCTCGATCATGATCCGCGGGTAGTCCTGCATCGCGCCTACGGGGATCAAGAGGGGGTTGACATCGATCTCGAAGGGTTGGGATCGCTTGATCCGCTGGACGAGAAAGCCTGCCAGGTCCTCGACGAACAGCGAAACGAGGCGGAAGTTGTGCATCGCCAGGAAACCCCAGGTCGCGAAGGCACGTGCATCGTTCCAGCTCTGCAAGTGCTCCCCGCGAGGTTCGACGGTCTTGTGATCCAGGAGCCACGTTCGCCCGTTGATCCGGCAAACCAGATCGGCCCGACAGGTGACGCGCTCGTCCGCAACGTCGCCAGCCTGCTCGCGCCCGGCTATCTCGGCCAGGGTCGCGCCGAACTCCTGCTCGACCATGACGGGCTCGCAGCCCCGGGGTGCATCGAAGGACGGATAGAACTTGGCGAAGTCCTTTGCCGCGCGGATCTGCTCCGGGTAGCCGGCACCGATCTCGTCGAGAGCCGCGCCGAGCGGTGTCGCCAGCCAATCAGGCGGCTTCGACACCTTGGCACCGTGCCAGTAAGCGCAGACGGCGTGGTAGAGCGAACCGTGAACGAGGTAGGCGGGCGGGTACTTGATGCGGTACCCCAGGCCATACGTCAGCGTCCACTTACGCCCGCAGCGCAGCACCGTTGCCAGACAAGAGGATCCGTGCTCCGACGGTCCTCCCGGGATCGATGCGCTCGCGCCCGCTTTCCCGGTGCCAGGTGGACTCATGGCGTCTTGACCTTGGCCGACGCGGCTGCGTCCCGAGCCTTGTTGCGCTGTTGCCAAAGCCTGTTACGCCGTTCCAAGAACGCCGCGCAGTTGCGCAGGTCCCGTGCGGTAAACACCAAGTTGTGCTCAGATCCAACGATGTACTCCCGCCATCCCGAGTGCCACTCGACGGTCGCCAGCTTGATGCCAGTTGCACGGCAATGGATCGCATAGACCGTACGCGAACCCTTGCCGCGGCGCCGAATTCCCTTGTACCCGTTGATCTCGATCGCGTACCGCGCTCTGTTGCGGTCAGCCATTGTCTTGCTCTCGAAGGTGCGCCGTCAGTCGCGCGGTGATCTGCTCGATTGTCTCGCGTTCGGCTGCGTTGCTTTCTCGCAGCGCGGCACGGATCGTCCCGGCGTCGCCCTCGTTCATCAGGCGTTCGAGCACCTGGAGCTTCGGCAGCACGATCTCGATCAGGGCTTCGTCTGCCGTGTTCCGCGCTACCCAGTAGATGATGGCGAGGCCATTGGTGCCCGGTTCGTAGGGCCGGTCCTCGCTCTGGAGCAATGCAGCCGGCGCGTGGTGCAGCTCGGCGAAGTGGACGGCGACCGCGCCCCGTAGGCTGATCGCAACCTGCGTGGCGTCGATAGTCGCCACGAAGAGCCCGGCGCCGTGATGCTCCCGGAAGCTCTCGGCGAGCTTGAACCGGGTCTCCGCGTCCTGTTCACCGTGCGCGATCCACACCGTCACGTTGGCCCGTCGTGACGCTGCCTTGTGCCCCGGCTGCTTCAGCTCGGTGGCGACCGCGCGACCGAGCTTCTCGGCACTCGCCCGGAACCAGGTGTACGCGATGAGCTTCTGCCCTTGCAGGAGATCCGTCACGAGGCTCTCGGCCACGTAGGGCAGCTTCAGCTCGAACGCGGCTGCCAGTGCCCGTGCTGTCGCGCCGCCGCTGCCGGGCACCTTGCGTGCAGCACTCCCGGCGACGGCCCTGGTCGTCTGCTTCAGCGTTCGCCGCACGGATACGTCAAGACGGATCACTTGGCGCGTTTTCGGCGGCAGCTCCGGCACGATGGCAGACCGCGGGCGCTTCAGGAGCACCACGCCGAGCCGCTCTTCCAGTTCGGCCTCGCACGGCCCGGTGCCGTTCGCCGTCCAGCCGTACTTGTTCTTCTCGTAGCCGCAGTAGCGCCGGTAGAAGTCCCATGGTTTGCTGCCCCACAGACCGCCCGAGATGCAGTCGAGCTGCCCCCAGAGGTCCCGCGTGAACGAGTAGACGGGCGTGCCGGTAGCGGCCCAGACCCGTGGGATGTGCTGGATGAGCGCCCGGACTCGGGCACGGCGGCTGCGGACCTGACGCGCGAAATTCGGCTCGAATCCTCGCAGGTTGTGTGACTCGTCGAGGATCGCCAGATCGTAGCCCACGCTGGAGAGAACCGACGCCCATCCCGGGAGATCGGGGCGGACGCGCTCGACGCCCACCGCGTCCGCGCTCGTCTGCGCGACGGTCAGGTCGTAGTTGATGAGCGTGTAGTCGAGCATCCGCAGCCGTGCGATGCAGGACTCGCGGCCGCGCACGATCTCGTAGCCGTAGCTCTGTCCGTTCGGCCTGATGCACACTGGGCACGCTGCGGGTCTCTGGTCCCGCTCCGGGGCGAGCAGGCCGGTGCCCCCGCAGGTCTGGCAGAGCATGCGGAGTTCGTTCGCGGCACGGCCTTCGAGGATCGCTACGGTGGCCAGGGGTTTCCAGGAGCGCAACTCGGCGGCCCAGACCCACTTCGCGAGCGCGGGCGAGATCACGAGCACCCTTCGAGCGCCAACGAGCGTTGCCGCGGCGATGAGGGCGAGCGTCTTCCCGGTTCGAGGCGGGTCGGCGAGCAGCGCGTGTGAGCGGGTCGCGAGGAAGCTGACTGCTTCCTTCTGGTAGCCGCGGAGCAGTCCCGCGTAACCGTTCGCCCGGTAAGCGTCGATTCCTCGCCGGTCCCACGCGCTGTCCGGCACGATCGGTGGCACAGGTGCAGGCCGGCCGAGCACGTGAGCGACGCGCGGGGCAGCATCCCAGGCGCACGAGACCGTGTTCGCGCCAGACCACTTGACGCCCGGGATCTGCTGGAGGGCAAGAGCGGCCTCGGGTTCCAGGCCGAGAAAGATCACAGGGCGCTCGCCGCGGCAGCCGAGCTGAAAGTGCTGGTCCTCGGCGCGACCCAGCTTCACCGCTGCGTACGGCACCGCGCGAGCTACGGCCGTTACTGGTACTGCTGCAAGCGCCACCCGGTACTCCCGCCCGGTGGTTCACCGCCGGCTCCGGCCCGTCGGTGGTCTCCCGTTCTGGCCGACTGTTCTAGGCCACCCCGCGGAGGCTGTCAAGCTGAAACTTCCTGTAGCGCGTAACCGCACGGAAGTACGAGCGCTCTTCGAAAGGGCTTGCGCCTTCGCCCGGAGTGGTACAGCCTCGCATCCCGCGTGCACGATGCTCCGCTTGATCCTTTCACCCCCGAGGCGGCCTGCTCATGCAGAAAATCGGTGAAGTTCTCGTGCCTTACGGGTACGAGGTCTGGGCGTCCGGGGTCTATCAGAGGCAGTCGTGGTTCGAGGGAGAGCAGACGCCGGAGCCGCGGATCCACGCCGAGGCACCGGCTGCGTACGCGAAGCGGCTCGATCGCATGTGCTTGAGCCCACTATACATTTCTGGGATCGGTCAGACGACCGGCGCGACCGGTACGAGCGAGGAGGTCGTCTGCCTGTCGGGGATCTCTCCGCAGGGCGCTCCGTTCGCGGAGTGGGTCGGGCGCGCGTTCATCGCGGACCGCCGGAAGTTGATCGCTCTCGCCGAGATCGGCGTGCCGGTCTCCAGCGAGAACGCCGGTGATCTGGTGACGTACCTGACCCAGTGCGAGGCGGTCAACCGTGGAGCTCTGGCGCCGCACACGCTCGCAAGCCGCACCGGGTTCTACCAGGCCGGAGGTGCCGGGAGTACGGCAACGGGAGACGAGACCTTCGGCTGGCTTCTCGGGCGACGGTACATCGGCGACGGGCGCGTCGTGGCGGATCCGCGGGAGCAGGGCCCGTTCGCGCGGGGCTTCGTGCCTTCTGGCAACGCGACCGCGTGGCTGGAGCGTTGGCGAGACCTACGTGCGGCAGGGGCCCACGCGCGCTTCGTGATGGGAGCGACTTTCGCTGCGCCGCTCCTGCGGTTCGTCGATGTGCGCAGCTTCATGCTGTACCTGTGGGGCGGGGCGCAGGCCGGGAAGTCGGCGTTGGCGAAGTTCGCGATCTCGGCCTGGGGGTCGCCACGGATCCTGATGCGGAGCTTCAACAGCACGCAGCTTGCACCGATCGAGGTATTTCAGCACGTTACAGACGTGCCGGTGCTCTTCGATGAGCGGCAAGCGGCGCGGAAGTCCTTTGAATTTCCTCAGTTCATTTTCGCGATCGGGCAAGAGCAAGGCCGGGCCCGGGCGCGGCGGATCGGCGGGCTCCAGGGCACTTACAGCTTCAAAACGGTAGTCCTCTGCACGGGCAACCAGGCGCTCGTGAGCGAGTCGGACCTCGGAGGTGAGCGCGCGCGCGTCCTGGAGCTGTTCGTCGGGGCCGAGGGGGCTCGCGTCGTGCGCGGAGGGTCAGATCTGCACGTGTTCGTCGACAGGCATCACGGCTGGGCGGGTGCAGAGTTCCTCATGCGGTTGCACGCTACCTTGCGCAGTCCCGAGGGTACGGCACGACTGCGCGCGCGCTTCGACGAGATAACCAACTCCTTGATCTCCTCCCTGCTTCCCGGGGTTGACCTCAATGCTGGTGCAGCCGCCGCAGCAACGGCCGAGACCGGCGAGAGCTCGGTGGAGGCGGTCGAGGTAGCACTGGGGAGTGCTGCTCGACTCGTCGCGTCAATCGCCCTGGGGCAGTACCTCGCCGAGTGGTGGCTGCTCGGCATCGACCGCGACGAAGCGCTGGCACAGGCCACAGCAGACGCGCAGGACATGCTCGCGAAGGTGATCGAGCCGGGAGAGAACTTCGGGGAAAGGGCACTTCGGGTCCTCCAGGAGCACCTCGTCGGGAGCAGCAACCTGTACCTCCGAGATGGAGTCGGCTGGCAGGAGCGCCTGGACCGGATCCGGGGGCTCGTTGGCATCGTCTCGACATCCGAGGGCGAAGTGGTCTACCTGCCGACGGAGGTCAACCGGGTACTGCGTGCAGCGGGCTTGCCCCCTGACCGCGTGTGGAGCGAGTTCGCGGCGCGGGGCTGGTTGCGACGGGCCGGCATCGATCGGGGGCAGCAGCGGGTCCAGACGCGCCGCCGCGTGGGCGGGCAAGTGGTACGCGTGTACGCACTGCGAGTGGACGTCCTCAAGGGTCATGAGGGCGGCACCGGTGTTACAGTACCGGTGGACGAAGAACTTGCGCCGAACGTCGTACCCTTCCCTCCGAGGGGACGACTGGTCACGGAAAACGACCGCGAATCTTTTTAGTTCAGTAGTGACCCCCGCAATAGGGTCAAACTACTGACATTTATGCTGTGCACCTCTGCGTTCAGTACTGGTATCCCCCCACTGAGCCTCTACTTTAGCGATCTCTCTAGAGAATAGTGCCCGTGACCGGTGTGACCGGTAAATTCGATAAGGGCTGCGGATTCTATCGTGAACGATCAGTGAAAAGGTCTGGTCACACCGGTCACACCGGCTCACAGGGAGTCTTATATACTAATATTACTATACAATTTCATGTGTTCTTCTGTGACCAGCCTGTGACCGGTGTGACCTGTAGTATGGACACCTACATCGATCTTGATCTCCTCGGCCCTCCGCGCGAGCGATCAGGAGCGATACCCGGTGATCTGTGAGCATTACTCGTGCGTGATCAACAAGTTAGGTCAATTTTCTGGGCAGATCGCCAAACCTCAAAGGTCCCCGAGATCGTCCTCGCGTGATGCCCTGCAATCAGGACTGGCAGCAAAGCCCGCCGTGCACTCGACACCAGGTGCCACCCTGCCTAGAATGCTGGTGATGCCGAGCGCGGACGAGTTGGGCACGGTCGAGATTCCGGTTCCTGAAGCATCGATTCCAGTACCGTCGTCGGCGCGCTTGGCGAAGAGCCTCTTCGACCTCGTTGTCGCTCTCACCGAGGTCCTCACGGACGTCAGCGTTGCCCGGCCAGCCGCTACCCAGCCAGCCGCTACCCGGCCAGCCGCTACCCGGCCAGCCGCGGCTGCCTCGCACCTGGTAGCATCTACCCTGCCGGACGCCCGGTGTTGACGCACAGCCCCGAGACGTGCAAACGTCAACGCGCCATGAAGCCTTCGCCAAACCTGCCCGCGCACTTCGGCGAGATCGTTCGCGCTGCACGTCGGGCACGGCGCCTGAGCCGCGCTGCACTGGCGCAGCACGCCGGGTGCAGCTACGGAGCGATCTTCCTGATCGAGCGAGGCCGACAGAGCGAGGTCGGTCTGGTCCTCGCTGCCAGACTCGCGCACCTCCTCCAGTTCTCCCTCGACAGCGCATGCGGGTTCGATCACGCCTACCGACAGGTCTCGATCACCGCCCCGCGTGCAGCACCTTCCCTGCGCCCGGACGGCACCTGCCACGTCAAGCTGCACGGCGACCGCTGCTCTACCCTTGCTGTAGCCCGGGGCTACTGCATGCGCCACTACCAGTCAGCACGGCGCTTCGGCTGGCCCAGGCCCGCGCCGCTCGACTTCGCGCCACCGCGCTTCCGCGGGGCACGGCGCGAGCTGCACGTGCTCCACGGGACAGGGTAACGGTGCCGAAGAACGGTGCCGGGAGCTCAGGCATGAACGACGAGAACAAGATCAAGGGACTGGGCGGCGATGCGGGACGGTTCGTGGCCGAAGTGCGACGTTCCAGCAAGAGCTGGAAGGAGACGGTCGCCAAGCTCCCAACGATCGAGATCGACGTGAGCGATCTGTCCCCCAGCGAGTACTTCGCCCTGCTCCAGATCCGCGGGAACATGCCCACGACGACCGCCGATCATGTGGCGAAGATGAAGGAGGTCGAGCTGGGCTTCTCCCGCGCACAGCAGATCGCTCTCATGGAGGACGGTCTCGATGGCCTCATCGCGCGCGGCGTCGTGTTCCACGATCCGGACGACAAGAACTCCTACAGCCTGTACCCGAAGGTCCGGATCGTCTCACCGATGAAGAGTCGAAGCGAAGCGCTGGCGATCAACGAGCAGTTGACAGGTAGCAGGCGCTTCAAGCTATAGTCCGCCACAGGGTTGACTCAGCCCCGGCACGCGCGCGCGGACGGGGTGTAGAACGGAGAGCGGGATGCGATCGCCGATCCAGGTCTACCGCGACTACTCGCGCAAGAGGCACTTCACACGTACCTTGCTCAAGCAGCTCGCGAAGCTCCGGCCAGGTGAGAACATCTCGCTGCCGATCCACGACGAACCCGCGATGACCCGTGCAGTGGCGGACATCCTCAAGGACTTCCCCAACAAGTACGAAGTGATGCTCTTCGGCAACCGCTTCACGATCTGCCGCAAGCGCAACGTCCGTGCTGCACTCTGCGTCGAGGCGCTCCAGCACCTCGAAGAACGCGGCCTCGTGCTGAGCGCCCGGGACGTGCCCGACATCGACGACGAGTTCCCGGACCTGTCCATCCCGAAGCCCGCGCCTCCAGACGATGCAGAAGCTACGGCACCCGTGTTCGACAAGCTGATCCCGGGGGAGAGCTGACGTGGGCGCCAGCGAAAGTGCAGATCCGTCGACCCTGGCACCGTCGGCCCTCGATGCAGCACCGGGTGACACGGTGCCGGCCCTCGGTACAGTAGAGCCTGTTGCTGCTCCCGAAGAGCCTGTCACTGCCCCCGATCTCGCGTCCGCCAGCACCGGAGATCCGGTTCAGGTGCGAGAGGTCGCAGCCGCCTATCTTGCGGAGCGCGGAGCCGGCAAACGCGGGAGCAGCTACTCGCGCCTGCGCTCGGTCATCGGGCAGGTCGTTGAGCTGATCGAAGCTTCTGGACTCCCGGCCTACGCGCTGCCGAGCAACTTCCTGGCCGCAGGCTGGGAAGGCAGGTACAACGGCACCGACGCGCTCTCGAAGGCCATCCGCGCGCGCATCGCCTTGGACTTCTTGTCGTATCTCGGTGCGCCTCCGCAAGAGAAGCCCTCGATCGACTCGGCCGCGCTCGATGCACTTCGCGTCAGGCAGAAGCAGAAGCGGCGTGTTGCCCGGGAGCTCGCGCGCCAAGCCGCCGAAGAAGCTGGACCCGAGGTCGAGGTCGAAGACGAGGAGAAGCCGATGCCAACTGCCATCAAGACGGCACGCGCGAACGGGACGGCACCACGGGTCGACGTGCCCGGCACCGCAACAAGCTCAGGCGTCGTGCCCGTCGCGCCCGTCATGCCGGATCCCGTGCTCCCGAGCCAGACCACGCGCGGACGACGCGATCCCGGCATGCAGACCCCGGTGCAGGCTGCCCAGGCCGTGCAGGCGATGATCCCGCCCAACTGCCGGGTCCGCGTCTGGAAGCACGGTGCCCCCGGGGAACCGCTGCTCTACGTCAAGGACTTCCCCGCACCCGTCGTGCAGCGTCACGGATCGATCGAGGGCTTCCTCGATGCCGTCGTCCGCCCGAACTACGGCCCCTTCCCGGGCCAGGGCGATCTGACCTACGCGGTTGCCTACGTGAACCACCTCGGCCAAGTCGGCAAGCCCGTGGACTACCCCGTCGCGGCAGCGCTGTTCGGCCCCGGAAGCTCGCTGCCGGGAGGGCTGCCAGGCGGACTGGCGGGATCAGCGATGCCCGGGTCACTGGGCGGATTGCCAGTGGGGTACGGCACCTATGGTGGACTACCGGCTGCGGCGCCAACGCTCTCCGACGGGTACGCCTTCTACGATCAGATGCGCGTCTCGGAGGAGCACACGCGCCAGCTCCTGGCAAAGCTGATGGCCGAACGCGAGCGCGTCGGCGCAGTCCCTCTGCCCACGCTGGACGCCACCATCGCCGAGCTGCGGGCGCAGCAGCACACGCTCCAGATGCAGCTCCTCCACCTCCAGAACGCCACGGACGAGCGCCACATGCAGGCCCAGGTGCAGGTGGCGCAGATGGCCCAGATGCAGATGCCCCCGGCAACTTCCGAGACCGGGCAGGCCGCGCAGATCGTTCAGCCCCTCGTGGCGCTCATGGGCAACATGGTGGAGAAGGCGCACACGCCCGCGCCGGCGCCGCCCGAGAAGCCACCCTCCTTCATGGAGATGATGCAGCTCTTGCAGCAGACGCAGACGAACAGCCTCGCTCTCGCCAAGGAGATGTTCGCCCGCTCGGGGAGCGACGACAAGTTCACAGCGGCGATCGATCGGATCACGGACAAGTTCGAGCGCCGGATGAAGGACCTCGAAGACGACATCGAGGACGCGCGAGAACACGAGTCGGACCTCGACAAGTTCTCCAACACCGCCCGAAAGCTGCGCGAGATGGCCGGTGTCGAGCCCAACGTGCCGTTCTTGAAGGCGCGCGAGAGCGAGGGCTTCTTCGCCGTGATGAAGGACATGCTGCGCGACGGCTTGACGCAGGGACCCGAGCTCATGCGCCAGTACCGCGCGATAGTGCGCACCGTAGCCGCTGTCGAGCACGGTCTCGCCCCGCCCAGCGAAGCCGAGATCCGCGAGGAGTCGGCCGCGCACCCGAGGCTGGACCCCGATCGTGCGCCGACGCGTGCACTGCCGAGCGCGACCCCTGCGGCACCTCCCAGCGCGCCCGTCGCGCCAGTCCAGCAGGCGCGGCGCCCGGCGACCGAAGCCGAGATCGCCGCCGCAATCAAGGCCAAGCGCCGCGCGGTACTCCCTGACGACTTGCGCACGGCGATCGAAGCGCTGTTCAGCGCAGCAGACGAGGACCAGATCATCGACGGGTACAACAAGCTCATCGAGTGCTTCGACGCTCAGGCCGTGATCGAAGAGAAGCTGATCGCCGAGATGCGGGCATCCGGCAAGGTCGTCAAGCCGAGCGTCACGAAACGGGTGTGCGCGCAGGTGAAGGAACTCGTGATCGCGCGTAACAGCGAGGCGCTCGTGCCGACGCTCGTCGGCATCATGGACTACGTGGGCTACGGTACCGAGGCCACGCTCGCACGCGTGCAGACGATCGTCGGCGTCCTCCTTGAAACTGCCGCCGAGGACGAGGATGCTGAGGAGGCGGCAGTCGCGCCGGCACCGGGTGCAGAGCCGGTCGTCGCAGAACTGGCCACCGAGGAAGTGCACGCCGGCACTTCGCCTGTGCCCGCCATCGAGCCCGTCACCAAGCCCGATGCTGCACCCGCGCCAGAGATCACGACATGAAAAAGCCAGGAAGCGCTCTGCCCGACGGCGCGGGTGCCGCACTGGCCTTGAAGCTCGCCAAGTCGCTCGGCGACTTCCTGCTGCGCGGCGCGGTCCACGTCGGCGCGGACAAGCTCGTGGGCCAGGTGACAGGTGAGAGCAAGCTCCTGGAGCACATCGCGCAGCGCGTGTACGAGAGCCAGTACCCATCGAAGGAGTGGGCGAAGCTCCCGGGCACCGAGCGCGACACCTACTTCCGCATCGCACGTGCAGCGCTGCTCGCGCTCACGGAGATGACCGCGCCCCGTCTCGGCTCGCTGGGGTTGTAACGAGCAAGTAGGGGCATGAGCCCATTCACGTCGATCTGGACGCTATCTGGACCAGTAGCGCCTCGATCAATGCCCCGGCTTGTAGAGGTTGCCGAATGGACGGAACTCAAGAGGAAGAAGCGCGAGGAGCTCAACGAGAAGCTGCTCGGTGCAGGACTGGATGGCAACAGCAACTTCTATGGAAGGTTCCGCGCACTGTCGCTAGCTTTCGAGGTGCTCGGGAGCGCGCAGATCGTCCCGATTGGCGTTCTGTTCACGCACGAGTTCCCAGGGCCTTCAGGACGGCGCCTGATCGACATCGGGTTCGCGGAGGACCCGAGAGCACTGGCAGTAGTCAATGCGCTACGCAAGGAGAGCTCGACTGATGTACCCGAGCTGGCCCTCAAGCTTCCCGTCTGGATCAAGAACTCCGCTCTCGCTTTCTCCTGGTTGCGGGGACAAGGCAGCGGCTACAACGTACTGGCCTACCTGAGCGGGTCCCGATCAGACGTGACACGTCAAAACGTTTATTACTACACTGCCCGCGGTCTCCTTCACACAGGGGCCTGATGACCGCTGCCACCACAGAAATCGCGAACGAATCTGCCATCTACGCTATGGTTTTGGGCCGGGTGATCTGCTCCCTGCGCGAGGAGCGTGGCCTCAACCAGACCCAGCTCGCCGAGGCGCTCGGCCTCACCCAGAGCGGCCTTTCGAGGATCGAGCGGGGCGCGACGGTGCCGGACGCCTACGTCCTGCGGCGCTTGGCCGAGGCTCTCGGTCTCGATCCCCGAGAGCTCACCGGCCACGTCGAAAAGGCCATGCAGCGCACCCAAAAGGCCGCTGAGGCTGCGGCTCCGCACGGCGCCAAGGAAGCGTGGTGGAGCGCTGCCTTGAAGGTCGCCAGTGTCACCGGGTTCGCGGGACTCGTCGCTTTCGCGGTAGCGGTGGCACTCCATGAGGACCGTCGTCCGGAGGCGAAAAGCAAGTAGCCCGGTGGGCATTACCTCGGCACAGCAAAACGTTTCTCACCCGGCACGAGTCCTTCGGCACACTTGCCCGGGCCCCCCAGCGTTGTAGTACCCTCGCTCCATGGCAGAGCCGCCGCGACTCCTGGCCGTCCTCGCGGCTCTCGCGCACGCGGGCTTCACCATCTGGTGGACCTACCGCGCGTTGAAACCCGGGACCGGCAACAGCACGCCCGCCTTCGCCCCCGCGCTCGGGCGGAGCGGCCGTAGCGGACACGACGCCCTTCACGCGGTCACGTCCGTACGGCGCAAGCTGCTCGGCGCTCAAGGCACGGCTGCGGCGCTCGCGGAGCACGGCACCCGGCGCCCTGACGCGCGAGGCATGGACCTGGGCCCCATCGATGCGCGCGTAGCCGTGATCCGGCAGCTCATCCGGAGGTACAGCGGGGCAGACCGCGCCTTCAACCGCGACCCGCGCGGCGCCGCCATCGTGACCTACTGGAAGGAACTGGCCGTCTCGATCGTCTCCGAACGGTGCGGCGACAAGTGGTGCGTCCCCGAGAAGAACTGGGAGGCAGAGGCCACCGCGCTCTTCAACTGGACCCGCAAGAACTTCCGCTACGTGCGCGACCCGCGCGACGTGGACGTGTTCAGCGCGCCGGATCGCACGCTGGCGACCCGCGGAGGCGACTGCGACGACGCGAGCATCCTGCTCGGCACGCTCTGCAAGTGCCTCGGAATGGACGTGCGCCTGCGCGTGATCCAGACGAAGGACGCGGACACGTGGTCGCACATCTACCTGCTCGTGGATCCGTCCGGTGGGGACGGCGTGGCGGCGCGCACGAAGGCGAAGTGGGTCGCTCTCGACGCCTCGATGGACAAGCCCGCGGGCTGGGAGGCCCCCGGGGCATCGCAGGTCGCCGCTTCCAGCAAGCCCTCCGGGATCGTCGTGCGCGTCAAGGACTACTCGGTGTAGCGCGAGGCGCAACAGCCGGTGTAGACAACGTGAGGTAGCGAGTGGGCACGGACAACGAAAGCACGGACAACGGCAACGACTCCAGCAGCAAGCACAACAGCGCGGCAGCAACGGCGGCAGCGGCAGCAGTACAGGCTGTCGCGACGCGTACCGTGCAGGACTCGGCACTCCGCGCGCTGACCTGGGCGCTGCCCGTCGTCTTTCTCGCGGGCGTGACCGTCGCGGGCTGGGCGTTCACCGCGAGCGCCCAGGGTGATCTCGAACGAGCGCAGGCGTCGCTCACCGATCAGTTCGCCGTACACGCCGGCTTGGACGCGCACCCGGCCGCCGCCGCCCGGCTCGCGGCCTTGGAACAACGGCACGGGGAGCTGCTGGACGAGATCAAGGGCCTGCGCGCAGACGTTCATGCCGCGAACGAGACGCTGGCCGTCATCTGCGGCGCGACTCGGGGCAACCCCTGCCGGCGCTGATCATCGGTATCGCCGAGCAGCAGTGTCACTGATCACCGCTACTGCGCCTCGATTTCCGTTGAGGCACCGTCAAAACATGTAACCGGTCACTTGAGACCTATCTAAAACATTAGTATGTTCGCTGGCCCGCTTGACACCTCACAACCGCGATCCGTATTGTCAGTTCCGCACGGTGATCCGCAGTCGAGGCTGTGCAGCCAAGATCGCGGGCCCATCAAGGAGGCTGATCGTGGCGAAGCGGCGCAGAAGGAAGCTCGGGACGGCAGTGGATGTGTCGTACACCGGCTTCGACGGACTCTTCGGGCTCTCCGCACTGGCGAAGGACCTGAAGGACGACGCGATGGACGCCGCCGTGATGGGCGGCGCGGGTGCGGCGGCGCTGCTCGCCAGCGAACTCCTGATCCCACGGATCCCGTGGCTCAAGGACCAGTCGCCCTACCTGAAGGCCGCTGCGCAGGCGCTGCTCGGGTTCGCGGGTGGAGTCGCCGTCGGGCGGTACGTCCACGCGGGCGCGGGCGCGGGCATCGCCGCGGCGCTCGTCGCGGGCGGTGCCTTCAAGGCCCTCTCGCAGGTGCCCGCGGTCGCCGGTCTCCTGCCCGCCGCGGCTTCGGCTCCGGCTGCGGCACCGGCCGCCGGCACGAAGGGCATCGCGGCGACGCTCATCGATGGGCAGGAACAGGCAGCCATGCTCGATGGCGTCCAGGTCGAGGATGTCAGTGCCGCGATGCCGTTCAACGGCATGAACGGCATGGGCCAGTTCACCGTCGCCGAAGTCCCGCCCGAGGTGGCGGCGTTCGGATAGGCGTCACCCGGCCAGGCGGTGCCCGGCCAGGCGCGCAGAAACCACGGGAGCATCTGCTCCCAACGAAGGAGAAAAGAACATGGCTGTTCAGCAGGTGAGACCTGGCGAGTTCTTCATCAGCGAACTCGGCCGCATCATCCGGATCACGGACATGCGCCAGGACGACTTCTACGGCTCGACCGACTTCGCCGGCGTCTCGGCCCTGACTGCCGGCACGAATGGCAAGCCGTTCGACAGCATCACGGATCAGGGCAAGCACCACACCAACCTGACCACGGCGCGCCGGATCCCCGGCCGCAACCGCTTCAACGTCCTTCGTGTCGGCGTTCACATCGCGCAGGCATGGGGCAACACGCTGGTCTCGGGCGACGACATCATGAAGCTCGCCCACGCCGCGAGCCTGAAGTTCTCCATCAACACGCGCCTAGTGACCGAAGGCCCGCTGCTCAAGTACCAGTCGGGGTACGGCGTCACCGGCAGCACGGTGCAGAACAACCGGGCCGCACTGACGATCGGCCTGGCGTCGCAGGCATCGGCGCCGAGGTTCATCGCCGCGCAGCCGCTCAACGACGAGGACGACCTCGACTGCGTGATCACGACGGACGCCAACGGCTGGCTCGACACCACCGCACTGCCGACGCTGGACACCGATGCCGTGATGACCACGTACCTGCACGGGATCATCGAGAAGCCGATCACCACGTAGCCGGCGACGAACGATCGCCGCGCAACTCGACGCCCGCCTTCTCCTCCCTGCGAGGGGAGGCGGGCGTCGTCGCGAAGGCGGCCGTCGCCACAAGGAGAAGGCGCACATGGCACTGTCCCCAGACGAGATCGCCGCGATCGCCGGCAAGGCGGCGGGATTCGCGCTCCAGAACATGGTCGGCGGGCTGGCCGACATGCACGCAGGCTACATGGAGGCTCTGCGGCAGGCCGACGTGAAGAAACGGGGCCGGCTCAAAGTCCGCCCGGCGATCATCACGCTGTTCAAGGCGCTCACGTCCAGCACCACCACAGGCACGCACGACTACCGTGTCCCGGGCGAGGAGACCTTCATCGTCAAGGACATGCGCGGCCTGCTCGCCTTCACGGACTTCAACGGCGAAGCAGCGACGCTCGGCAACATGAACATGTCGCCGCGCGACTGGGTTCTGGCGAAGGCTGCGAACTGCAAGGTCGGCATCAAGCGCCTGGACACGGGCGTCGAGATCGTGCTCAACGGCGACCTCCCGCTCACGTCGATCCTGCTGGAGCTGGGCGGCGCCCCGATCCGGTTCGACCAGAACAGCCCGGGATGGGTCGTGCCGCCCGGCCAGCTTCTCCGCCTGACCGCAACGCTCACGGACTCGGGCGTCTCGGGCCAGTCCTCGGACTACGGCGCCGTCCTGTCTGGTGCCCTGCTCAGCATCGTCTAACCACGTGCCTGGAAAGCCAGGTGCCCGGAGGAGAAGCAGGTGCAGCGCCTTGTTCCCTACTCCGTGATCGACGACCGCGCCCCTGACCTGGGATCGGCGCCCAAGGCACCGTTGCACCCGACCGTTCCAGCCGGACCGATTTCCCCCGTGACCAGTGCGCTGCTGGCCGCGATGAAGGCCAATGTGCGCGCGACCCTTATCAGCACGGCAGTCGCGCTGGCTACCCAAGCACGTGCCCGCAAGGTCGCGCCGTTCTCCGTGGCAGTCGATACGACGGTGAGGCTGGCGGTCAACGACACGCTTTGGCCGGTCATCGTTCACATCTACGCCGCTCTCTCTACCGACTCCACGACTCCCGGCGCCCTGTTCTTCGGGCTCTCGGAAGCGGGCGTCACCGTTACAGATCGGGCAGGTGCGGCGCACCGGATGACCGAGAACGGGAACGTGACCTTCGTGCTGAACCCCGGAGAAGAGCTGTACATGTCGCACATCGAGTCGAGCGCCGGGACGAGCGCGAACGTTCGCGTCTCGACGGCACCGGTGCGCGAGTTCTTCGACGTGCTCAAGGTTGTCCTGGAGAAAGGCTAAATGGCGACACATGTCCAGCTCGCGCGGTTCTCGGCCAGCGGCACGGCCCCGAACAAGCTGAACGCGCCGTACCTCGCTGGCTTCCTCGGTGATCTCGCAGGCGCCAAGCTCCTGCCGACGCAGCTCCCCACGGGCTCCGTCTCGCAAGTCGCGGCTTCGGCCACGCTCACGGCCGATCAGCGCGCCTTCGCCGATGCCGTGTCCCGTGGTGTCGAGGCGGCCTACGCCCTGGCGAAGAAGCTTGCCACGAAGCCGGGCGTGAAAGGCGGCGGTCTGGAGACGGACGACCCGACGTTGCAGGGGCATCGGAACCTGCTGCGTGATCAGCTCGGGCACGTCATCAACACCCTTCACCGGGCGTACGGAGAGGCCAAGATTCCTGGCGGCGGCTCGCCCTTCGAGCTGAAGCTGCCGTTCCGACTCTACAACTTCCTCTACCAGAACCAGGGTGAAGGAGGAGTCTACGACAGCATGCTGGAGAAGCTGAGCACGATGCCCGGGATGCTCACCGTGATCCAGGACAGCCAGTACGACTCGATGCTGAGCGCCGCGGCCAGCACCTACAGCCCGAAGAGCTCTCTCGGCGCGGTACAAGCGGTCGTAATCGGCGTAGTCGCCATCGCGCTCGCCGTGATCGCGTGGCGCGTCAGCGACGGCGTGAAGGCCGACGCGGAGAAGACCAAGACCTACGCGCAGACGATCGAGGGCATCATGGCGCGGTGCCAGACCTTGAACTGCTCGCCCGACCAACTCGCCGAGCTGCTCAAGTCGGGAGGAGCCGTCGCGCCGAGTGCGACCGACTGGGTGAAGGTCGCCAAGTACGCCATGATCGGCATCGGGATCCTTGCAGGACTGGTCCTCTTCACGACCCTCTTGCCCGAGATCAAGGTCGCCACGTCTCCGATCCGAGCGTTGCGTCGATAGGAGTGCACGGATGGCGTACAAGATCGAAGAGTCGAGCCTGAGCGGCTTCATGGGCATGCAGGGCGCCGGCGCGATCTACACCGCAGTCGGTGCCACCGGGCTCCAGGGCACGTTCGGCGGCGCGGCGCTCGGCACCCGTGGCGGACTGGGGCTCGCGTACCTCAGCGCCGTGAAAGGTGATCCCATCCCCCCGGTGCCGTGCCCCGACGATCCGCTCCAGCCCCACTGCGTCCCGCAGGGCGCGAGCAAGGCAACGTGGAAGGCGTTCAGCGACAAGCGCGTCGCGGCCGGGCGCTCGGCGCTTGGACCCTGGGTAGAGCCGAAGAAGGACACGTGGGTTCGCAAGGACCTCCCACCTCCGGTCGAAGGCAGACACGCCAAGGAGGCAAGGGAGAAGAGGGAGGCCGAGGAGAAGGGCTTCGGGATCAGCACGAACATGCTGCTCATCGGCGGCGCGGTGATCGTCGGCGGTGCCGTGCTGTACGTACTACTGGCGTGACAGGCGTGACGAGGCGAGACGATGGTGAAGATCGTGGACAGGCAGGCACTCGCCGCGGAACTGAGCCGCAGGGGCGCGGTCCCGACTGCACGCGGGGCGGTCTGGGCGTACCAGCTCACCCGTGGAGGCGGCACCGCGCGCGTTGCCCCGATGCCGGGGGGCAAGTACCGGCTGGAACTGCTGGGCTGCAATTGCTGAGGTGAACAACGATGGGAACCTTGACGAAGCTCATGGTAGGCGCGGCCGTCGTGGGCGGGGGCTACTGGCTCTACAAGAGGGGCAAGCTCCCGGCGATCGACGAGGAGAAGGCACCGCCCGATCCGCCGCCTCCCGCGCCGCCCGACCCGGAAGAGAAGGACGCTGAGGAGACGAAGGCGGAGATCCTTCGCTACAAGCTCGACTGGCTCCGCAAGCAGTTCTCGGGCGACTACACCCTGGCACCGAAGGACAAGACCGCGGACAAGATCGCGCAGTACCGGAAGGAAGCGGCCGCTCAGGCGGCCAAGCGCCTGGTCGAGGAGCAGAAAGCGCTCGCTGCGGCGTCCAAGCTCGACGGCAAGAGGCTCCTCGCGATGGTCGCGGCCATCAAGATCCAGACGAACGTCGGCGTGCACACGACTGCGGTGAACACGATCGCCAGCAAGCTCGCGGCCGCGAAGGCGCTGATCGATCACACCTACCGGGTCAAGAACAAGGCGGAGCTGGACTCGCTCATCCAGCAGGCCGAGACCGCGAAGCTCGCCGTGAACCTCGCGGCAGACGTGGCCATCGCGCAGGCCGTCGAAGTGAAGAAGCTCCGCACCGAGATCCTGAGCCCCCTGCGCGACGTGAAGAACGGCGCGGCCGCCGCCCGGAAGGCTTGGCAGGCAACCGTCGCGAACATCGTAGCCATCGAGATCGCACGCGGAGGGCAGGGAGCCGCCGCGAAGCTCGCTGACAAGCTGATGAAGGGTGATGAACGAGACCAGTACACCCGAGCGCTGACGTACGCGATCGACGCCAGCAAAGCCGTAGGCCGAGCGCGCGATGCGGCGGACTACAACAAGCTCGTCGCCATCGACACGAAGACGCACGCGGCGAACGTCGTTGACAGCCTGAAGCGGCTCAGCACGGGTCGCGTGGCGGGTTCCACGTGGATGCAGAAGGAGCTCCCGGGGCTCGAACGCGGAATGAAGAACTCCGGCACCCAGCTCTTCAAGGCGGCCAACGCCCTGAATGCAGAGATCGGCGCTCTCCAGAGGATCCCGGCGTTCCTCATCGGCACCGGCACGGCCAAGCGGCCGTCCTCGTTCCCGTTCCGCGGTCTTCAGGGCTACGGCATGGGAGGCGTCCGCGCGACCCTCGGGTTCGCGGACAAGGCCGGGCGCTACGAAGGCTGGCTCGTTCCGGCCGGCTCGACCTCGCTCCCCGGCACCGGGATCGGGGACAGCATCATGGTGATCGAGAGCGCGCTGTCGGGGGTGCCCGGCTGCCGCGGGTGCGGCAGCTAGCCCACGTCGAGGTCTCTCGTGCCCTGGACGCCGCAGAAGAAGGCCGTGGCAGTCGGGGCACTCGGGGCGGCCGGGCTGATCGGCTGGATTCTCCTGCGGCGCCGCGAGGATACGCGACTTGAAGACGAAGCCGCGGCGCAGGAGAAGCAACGGCTCACGGGGCTGCGGCAACAGGCTCAGGCCGGCCAGGTGCGCTTCGTCGCAGTGCGCGTCGAGGCGATCCGGCACGCCTTCAAGAAGCACGGCGGCTCCTCCGGCCTTGGGCCCCCGACCACAGGCGTCGTTGACGCACCACGTGGTGGCGTCGCACAGGCGTTCGATACCGGGCGCCCGTGGGGCCGTTCATTGGTCATGCTCGCGCCCAAGGCCAAGCGCGCCTTCGCGATCACGCGCGGCTTCTTGCAGCTCTACGAGCAGCGCGGCGGCCCGACGAAGGTCGGCTACCCGCTGGAGGACGCGCGCACGGTCGTCGATCAGTGGGGCACGTGGCAGTGGCAGAACTTCGAGCACGAGACCTTCAAGTGGCGCACCGACGGGCTGACCGAGGTCTGGAGCTACCCCGGTCCGCAGAGGCTCCTGGCGCGCCCGTATGCTGCGCCGAAGGAGCGCGGGAAGAAGAAGACCTGGATCGATGACGCATGGGACTTCACGAAGGAGCATGCAGGCGATATCGCGGCGGGCCTGTACGTCGGTACAGTCGCTGTCAGTTACGGTGCGCTCGTCGTCACGACCGGGGGTGCCGCGTTGACGTACGCTCCTGGAATCGTGCAAGTGACTGCGGGTAACGCGGCAATGATCAAGACGGGCACGGACTGGGCTTTCAGGTAGAGTCCTGCTTGGCAGGAGACGAAGATGGAAAGCGCACCGCTCGCAGGCTTGCCGCTCGGGTCCATGTCGGGACTGCTCGTCGTCGGCTTGCCGATCGTGCTCGATCGGCTGAACCTCGTCTTCGGTGACAAGACCTGGTGGCAGCGCATCTTGCCCCTGCTCCCGCCCGCCGCTGGCGGCGCACTGGCTCTCGTCCCTGGCGTCGTCGCTCCCGAGCTGGGTTGGGCTGCTGCCGTGGTCGTCGGGATCATGGTCGGCGCCACGGTCGGGCAGGGCCACAAGGTCTATCGGCAGTCCATCAGGGGTGATGGCGCTGGTCGAGGTGAAGGCACTGGACCTTCACCTGTAACACCGGCACCGTGACGCGATTCTCACTCGCGGGCGGAATCCAGGAGCGCGGATTCGAGCCTGCCGTCGGCATAGCTGAGCCACAGCTCACCGAGCGCGTAGACGCTCGATCGCTTCACGAAGTTGGGCGTCTTCGAGATCGGAGTCAGACGGGTTCCTTCCCCGATCGTTCGAGTCACCACGGTGGCCTCGTCAGGTTCCATCTCGTTGACCACGAGCGGGCTGTGCGTCGCGATGAGCACCTGGGCCGGCGCCTCCTTCGAGAACGCGCGCAGCATCGCCATCACGTCGTGGATGCGGGACGGATGCAGTCCGTTCTCTGGATCCTTGACCAGGAGCGTGTCGATCCCGGCGGTCCAGCGCACCGCCGCGAAGGCCAGGTACAGCAGGAGACCTTCGCTGAACTGGGAGGCCCGTACCCGCGTTCCATCCCTCAACTCGACTTCGAGCGCCAGCTCGTCCTGCGAGATCGCCGGCACTCTCAGGTACCTGACGTTGGGGAAATGCTTCTGGATGTCCTTGCTGATCAGGGTGAAGGTCTCGTCGCCTCGGCTCAGGATCGCCTGGTAGATCCCCGGCAGTCCAGCGCCTCGATCGTCTACGAATCGAATCTCCTCTCCCTCCGGAATGAGTAGACTCGGACACCGGAGGGCGTCCGGATCGAACCGGACGAGCGCTGCACGCCCCACGGAATGTCGCAGATCTGGCCAAGCGTCCTTGGGGGCCTTCATCTCCCAGTTGCGGTGCCTGCGCGCGGACTTCTGACCTCCCTTCTCTCCCTCCTCGTAGAGCTGTCCCTTCTCGAAGATCGCCCTGTGCGTCCCGGCGGGAGTCGTGGCGGCCAGCTCGATCGGCAGATCGATCGGGAAAGCCGCGAAGCCGGGATCGAAGGGCTCCCAGCCGTATGCGCCCGCGCTGAACTTCAACGTCGCGATCTGCGAGAGCGTGCGCACGGCGCGAAGAAGCGTGCTCTTTCCGCTGTCGTTCGGTCCGATGAAGGCGTGGACCCGCGTCAGGTCGGCGGTCACGTCCTTGAGGCAGCCGAAGTTGCGCACCGTGAGCGTGTTGATCATGCGGCTGTTGTAGCACGACCGCTCGCGGACGGCGCGCCGTGACCAGCTAGAGGGGCTTTTCGTCAGTGCTGAAAGTCGCTTGGCGGTTCCGCGCGCTCGGTCGAAATGTACCACGCCCCGAGTCCCTCGGTCAAGTAAATGGCACCGAGCATCGGCAGGATCCACTGGCTGCCGGTAGCCGGGCAATCCGGGCCCGTGCACGCGGCACTCGCGATCAGTCCCGCGCCTCCCGCCACGAGCAGGCCGAGCCCGCCCCAGATCGAGAGCGCGCCGGGGTGATCGATGTCCGCGACGCTCTTGCGCGGGATGTGCAGCGGCCCGTGGGGCTCCAGGACGTGAAGCGTGTTCTCGTCCCCGTAGAGGATCTCCGCTTCCACCTCGGCGCCCGTCGTGGACGTGATGGTCGCCGTCCGCCTGCTGTCGACGAGCGGCCGGCCGCCCTGGTTCATGCACCCGGGGCCGCTGCCCAGCACGAGCAGCAGCGTGAGCATCGGCACGATCGGCAGCGTGAACGCCTTGTGTAGCGCCTTGTACACCTTGAGCATGATCATCATGATCATCCGCCTCCCTCTGCGCGAAATGCGCAGTGCCTTGCAGCGTAGCACGTTCCCGCGCGTTTCGGTGCAGTATTTTTAGGCCGCAAAGATTGAACGCGGGAAAGTGCCAGTAACGCGGGCACTTAGGCCCGATTATAAGCTGCCTATCATTGCTATTGACACCGGTACGTTTCACCTCTAGGCTCCTGCACCAGTGCACCAAGGAGGGTTGAAATGCTGAAGAGGGCCAAAATGTCGAAGCGCGCGTCTCTCAAGCCCGCTATCCGGCGCTACACCAACGCGCTGAGAGCCTTGATGGAGACCGTGATCACCAGCGCTCGGCAGCCCGGCACGAGCTTCACGCCCCTGAAGAAAGTGCTGAAGGTGCCGGGGCCGCAGTCCGTGAAGAACGCGCCGAAGGTGCCCGCGGAGCTCCCCAAGCTCATGCAGGTCTCCGATCGGATCCTGCACACGCTTCGTTCAACGCGCGAGCCGTGCACGGGGGCGCAGCTCCTCCGCGCAGCAAAGGACACCAGGGGCAGGTATCTGTACGCGATGCGCGGGCTGAAAAGCGCAGGGCACGTTCAGCAGAACGGACGCACTCGCGCGGCCACGTATGCGCTGACACCGAGCGGCCGTCGGGCAGCCGCGTGAGCCTGTAGCCCGGCGAACGAACTGCCGGAGCGTCAGGCAAAACCCTCGGCTCCGGGGCGCATCCAGGCTTCCGTGACGATCTCGCTCTGGAAGCGCCTCCGTCGGCCGAGGAACACCGGACCGCAATCCGCGCACCACCGAACGTGCGCCGCCGCGCCGAGCAGCTCTCCCGAGCAGCAGACGCAGCGGCCGTTCTTGGGGCGTAACCCGCGCAGGAGCACGTCAGCAGCGCTCTCGCTCGGCACTGCGACCTGCGGGGGCGGGCTCATCATCCCGAGCAGCAGGCTCAACCTGCGGCGGCGCTTCCCCGGAGGCGCGATCGACCGCAGCCGAGCAGCTTCATCTGCTCGCGCCCACTCGGGCAGCTTGTACCGCGCCAGACCGGCGAGACGCTTGGGTCGGGGGTCGAGTCCCCGGTGCACGGCAACGTGCACAAGGTGCGCGCAGATGGCACAGCGGGGACCGTAGCGACGCCGTGTGGCAGCAGCGCCGCATCGGATGCAGGTGAGACCGGCGAAGCTTCGGGCGTACGCCACGCTGCTGAACAGGATCGGCTGCTCGTGCAACCCCGTCAAGGAAAAAGTCGGCCGGGTGACGGCTCAGCCGAGCAGTGCCGGGGAAACTGCGCTGGGGGTCTCGCTGAGCGGCACCGGCACGTCGGCCAGAGAGGCCGCGTGTGCCTGTCGCCACAGGTCGTACGCCTCCATGAACACCTTGCTGATCGTGATCCCTTGCGCGACGGCGGCCAGCTTCACCTCCTGGTGCAGCTTCCGCGGCAGGTAGATGCTGGTCGCGATGATGGGCTTCTTCGTGTTCTTCATGCGGTCCTCCGGTACCGTAACACCGTGACGAGGTGCCGCGGCAACCCGTGCTGCGGCAACTCGTGCAGCGGCAAAGCGTTTCGACACTAGCACGTGCGCCTGTGACTGGCTACACGGCCTGACGGCATGTGGTGCGCGTAACATGTAGGAATGCTTTGACGTTACGGCCGTCGCTGTTCGGCGTGCTACCCTCAGAACGTGCCGCCCATCGAGTCCATCGGGTACGTGATCGCCGGCGTCATCGCGGCCCTGGGCCTCTCTGGCGGCCTCGTGTGGCTCGCGTACAAGGTCTTGCAGGCGCGTCAGATGCCACCGCACCTGCCCTACGTCAACGACCTCAACGTGCTGGAGAAGGCGCGCGGAGAAGCGGCTCGCCGTGACGCGGAGCGACAGGCGCGGCAAGCAGCCGGCGAGAAGGCGTACCGGAAGGAGCTGAGTCGTGACCCCGTTGAGCGTGCACGCGAGAAGCTGGGTCGCATGGGCTACCGCGGCCGCAGCAGCAGCAGCCCCGGAAGCGGCACTGGCGGAGGAAGCTCCGGTGGCGACGACTCCAGCGGCCCCGGATGATCTGGGCTTGCCTGTGCCCGGGCGCGCCATCCCGGGCGGCTGCGGCTACTACGGGGGCAGGGCGTACGTGGTCTGCGAGGAACCTGCCTTCCGCATGCTGATGGACGCGCAGAGCGAGATCGAGCGCAGGACCGGCGATCTTGAGGCTCGTCTTGTAGAGGCGCGAGAGGACGCGGCCGCAGCCCGCGACCTCGATCGGCACCTCTGCTCGACGGGAACCTACGCGCTGCGCAACGAGGTCTGGCGACTCCACGGCGAGGTCGAAGCGTACCGGGATGCTGAAGGCGGCCTCGGAGGGTGGTTCACACGGCATCGGGCCCGGCTTGCGTACGCGGGTGCCGTCGTGGGGACCATGGCGATCGGTGCTGGCGTGGTGCTTGGCGCGGACGCCAGCGTGGACACGGCGACGTGGGGCTCGTTCATCGCAGGCGGTATCGTGTTTGACGTTTTGTCGGGCCTCCTGGCGTTCTCGGAATAGGCGCGGGTACCGCGGATCGGGTAAGGTGCAGGCATGGCCGAGACCACGCCTGCGGAACCTGCGCCCTGGTGGCAGACACCGGCCGTCTTCCTCGGGGTCTTCGGGTCGATGGCGTCGATCTTCGGCGCCGTCTGGATCGTGACGCGCGTGAACACGCCCGTCCCGTGCATCTGCGGCGTACAGAAGTCGAGGAAACGACGCTGAGGAGCTGCCATGGTACGACCGAAGAAGCGCCGCGGTAGTCGACGCGCCACACGGTGCCGGATCGGGAGGCGCATCAGCAAGTACGGGAAGAAGATCAAGGGCACCTTCTGCGAGGCCACGCAGACGCCCCTGCGCGCGTTCGATCGGCGCTCGTTCCGCTGGAAGAGGTCCCGCCGCGGGCGCGCCTGGCTCCTGATCGGCTGCCCGAAGTACTCGTGGCAGCCCCAGAAGAACACCTGCTCGACCGGCACGAAGGTCCACAAGATCCTCCGCCGCGTCACGTAGAAGGGAAGGACGAAATGGCAGTCGCGTACTACGACAGCGCGTTGCGAGCCGCAGGCCACCTTGGAGGGCCGCTTGCCGGCACGACCGCGACCGACCCCAACTACATCGGCAACTTCGTCTCGGTCGGCGGAGCGCGGCTCAGCTACACCGCCAACACGTGGTCGATCCAGGGCCCCGTCGGCGGTGCCGTCTCGCCGGAGATCTACTGGATCGGGCAGGAAGTCGGCCGGCAGCGCGTCGAGCACCACCGCATCGCCAAGGCCGAGGTCGTTGTGGGACATGCCTTCGCCGCTGGCTACAAGCAGGACCCGAACGCCATCATCGTGAAGGACGCGACGCCCGAGCAGGTACGCTTCTACCCCGAGGGCCCGACGATCCAGGAAGCGCGCGAGATCGACAAGACGCAGGTCGTACCGCCGCGCCCGGACACCGGAACGCGCGTCCGCCGCGGGTTCGGCTGGTTGGTCGCAGCAGGCGTGATCGGTGCCGGGATCTGGCTCTGGATGCGGAAGCGCTCGACGGCACGGTGACGCATGGCGATCGCCGTCTACATCGAGCCCGCCGTAGCACCTCTCGCGGCGTACCGCGCGCTGCCGGCACCTGCCGCCGGGCTGGGCGCCGATCCAGTCGTGCCTGCCGAGAACCCGTGGCGCGACGTACTCCTGGCGATCGCCGTCATCATCGGACTGCCTCTCGCGCTGTACGGCGCGTGGCGCCTGATCACGGCGGGCGAAACTCGCGCGAGTGAGATGGGGAGTATCGCGGGTCGTAACGGGCGACCTCGCAAGCGTTCGCTGAGAAAGCTGACGTGGGTCTGATCAAGACCGGCCTCTACGTGGGCGCCGGAGTTGGCATCGCCTACCTCCTTTTCCGCCCCCGGACGGCCTTGGGAGCGTCTTCCGTGCGCGTCACCGACTACGGCAGGTTCAAGGCGTCTCTGCGTCATCGTGCACAGGTCTACGCCGACTACCTCCTGGCCGCGCAGGACGAATACCGGGTCTCGCCGTTCTTGCTCTACGGGATCATGGAGATCGAGTCCCGTTCTGGCGAGATCCTCTCGCCTCCGGGGCCGAGCGGGACGGGCGACAGCGGCCACGGGCACGGCCTCATGCAGATCGATGACCGCACTTGGAGCGCCTGGCTCAAGCTGGTCGATCCGGCGACCGGCACTCCGCTGTGGCAGATCCCTCGCGAGAACATCCGCAAGGGGGCCGACATCCTCTCCTCGGGCGCCAAGCTGTTTACGCTCACCAAGGCCGTGATCATCAAGGAGCTGCTGATTGGAGGCGAAGGGCTGCCCGACCCGCGGCCCATGCGCGGGGACCTCTACACGCGCGCGTCGCTTGCGGCCTACAACGCAGGGCCCGGCAACGTCCTGCTCGCCGTCGCCCGCGGGCGAGACCCGGACTCCGTGACGTACGGTGGCAACTACTCGATGCTCGTCCTCGGTGCCGCGTCTGGCGCGCTGACCGCGTTCAAGGCCGCCGGCGGCACCCCCGTCACCTGACAGCACGCGAGGTGGCCGTGAGCACGTTCTTCCTCCAGGGCGAGAGCGACGAACGACTCGCGGACCGCATCGTGTCGGGAGGCGCAGGCGAGCGCCAAGGTGCTCTCGGTGAGCTGTACCGGCGCTACCGGGCGCACGTTGCTGCCGTCGCTTTCCGCACGCTTACCTCTCGCCGCGTTACCGGGGCGCCGCACTACGACACGGTGCGCGGTGAGGCGGAAGAGATCGTGGGCCAGGTCTTCGCACCCGGCGGCGCGCTCGTTCGCCGCATCCCCGGTTGGCGCTACCCGAGGGCACCGGGCAAGGCACCCGGCAGCTTCAAGGCGTGGCTCTCGTTCCTGGTGATGACCGTGACGATCGACTACGCGCGCGCCCGCGGTCGAGAGCGTGCCCGAGCACGGCACGAGCAGGAAGCTGCAAGCGCGGCTGCGAGTGAAACAGGCGGGCGCCGTGCGGTCTGGCAGACGACGCAGGGTGAGGACGGTGCCCGGGAGCTGATCCCGGTCGAGGAGACCACGCCCGAGGGCCTGCTCGAAGAAGCGCAGCAACGGGCTGCGCGCGCGAGGCTCGTTGAACGTGCGCGTGGGACCATAGAACGAGGGCTGGTACAGCTTTCGCCCGAGCACCGGCAGATCCTCGTCCTGCGCGACGTGCAAGGGCTCAAGTACCGGGAGATCGCCAGCCGCTTGCGCCTCCCGATCGGCACCGTGATGAGCCGCTTGTCCGCCGCCCGCGCCCGACGGATCACGTTGATTCGCCAAGCACAGACCGAGAGGTAGAATAGGGCGTGAGAAAGCGCGCATGTCGAACCTGACCACCAGCAACCGACTCGTGAGCGCGGCCAACGATGTAGTCGTGATCCGCAGCGCAGGCGGCGCTCCTGGAGCTCTTCAAGCACGCGCGCTGGATCTGATCTGGCGCGTGGGCTACGCCTTGAACGTCGAGCCGGGCTACGTACTCGGATTCGATTTCTCCCAGCTCGGCAAGACGCTCGAAGACGCAGCCAACGCGAAGGCGCTCGACGACGTGCTGCTCCTGTCCGAGCGTGAACGACTCCGTGATGCCGCGCGCGTCCTGACAGGGACGAGTGAGATGCCGGCCGATCAGCGCCTCATGGCAGCCCGCGAGGTCTCGCTCATGATCGGGCGCCTGATGGCCGTGGTCGCGCGCCGGCACGCCAACACGGCTGCCGGGTGGCGTGATGCGGTCGCCGCTCGCCGCGCGAGGCAGCCTACTGCACCGCCCGCCGTGAAGCGCGAGGTCGAGAGGATCGAGCGCCAGGCCAAGATCACACCTGGCACGAGCGTAACGCTCCCTGTGACGCCGCCCGCGACGCCGCCCGTGACGCCGCGAACGTTCGGACCGATCGTCAGGAAGAAGGCCGCGCCTCCCGCGCCTGTACCGCCTCCACCCGTACTCGGCCCGAGGCCCTCGGCTGAAGAACTGGAGGCAGCCGCCGATGCGCTGCTCGCGGTTGGCAAGGGACGCGAACCCAGGCTGACTGCCGAGATCGAGGAAGCCGAAGCGCCCGCAGCCGGTAGCGAACCCGAGCAGGCCCGAGCTCGTGCTGAAGGCTACATCGATCAGGTGCTGAAGCGTGGCAGCGCGCCGGGCGCCAGGTACGTCCGACGCCTGGACCAACTGGAGCGGGGCGAGCTGCGTGAAGTCGTGCTGGCACTGGAACCGTGGGCAAACGAGGAGACCGCCCGGTCGCTCGAACGCCAGCTCGACCGAGGCGTCGAGACCAGCAAACTGGAAGAGGCTGTAGTGCGCGAACTGGAGGCGATCCGCTCGTTGAAACGCGGCGCGGCGGGCCTCGGCGCGATCCCGAGTGCGCTGGAGGTCGGGCGCCCGGGTGCAAGCCACGTTGGACGTACCTCCGGGCATACCTTCATCGGGTGGGGTTGGACACGCTGAACCCGCTGCACGCTAAGATGTTTCAACGTCGGGCTGCAATCACGGCGATCAGGTAAGGTAGCGCAGGGAAGCCCGGAGCGCGCCGCATGCTAACCGCCAAGATCAGGAGCGCCGGGAGCCTCGCAGGCGTCTTCGAGGACTTCGTAGAGGATCTGAAGGACCTCGTAGACGGCGGCGGCAAGGTAGACATCACCAAGTTCGATCCTGACCATCCGTTCACTTCGATCGTCAAGAACGCCGAGATCCGAACGACCGTCTCGCCCCCGATCACCGTGGACGGCGCCAGCATCTTGAAGAACGGCGGCCGCAAGCGCGACGACCTCCTGCCGAACGCCCTCAAGCAGCTCAAGCCTACCGTGATCATCCGTTCGCCCGTGTTCGGGACGAAGGTGATCGCTCCGGCCGGGATCGCGGGCCCCGACGAGTGGAAGGAGAACGCGCTCAAGGCGGCGCTGCTCGGCGGCACCGCGCTGCTCACTGCAACCGCCATCGTCTTCGTCGCCGGGTTCTGGTTCGGCAAGCGACGTGGCATGAGCCGTCGAGAGCGGTAAAACAGGCGAAGATCGACGATGAAGGCACAGCCTAGATGGCGCTCGTTCCACAGGCGACGTTCGCGGTCCCGACGCTGCACTACGGCTACCTGCCCGGGTGCCCGGCCTGCGCGCTGGCCTCCGTTGCCGTAGATCAGTTGGAGCGCGAAGCGCCGTGGACGCTGCGTGTTCGCCGGGTGAACTTGGCGGCCGGGGCACCGTTTCCGATCCCCGTCAACAGCGCCCCGGCCTTCGTACTGGAGCTCCCGGGATCAGGCACCTATCAGCAGCAGCCTCCGCGACGGGATTACGCCGGCCTGAAGGGCTGGCTCGCAAGTGCTGCTCGTTCTCTTCGTACAGCGGCGCGGAGCAACGGCGCGAGGTGAGGTAACGGCGTGCAGGTCTCGATCGGAAAGCTGAGGCTGATCCCCGAGCCGCTCGTGCGCCCCCTCGCGCGGCTGGCAGCACGTCTTGGGGTCGCGCCACCGGTCGCGCTGCCTGTTGCGACTCCCGCCACGACTGACGATGCCGAGACCCCCGCAACGACTCCCAGCGTCGTCACGCGCTGGACTTACCTGCCCTCGTTGCCCGTGCTCCTGCTGGCCGTCGGCCTCGTGACCGGTTTCTTCGACGCGCGCTCCGAGCGCTTCAAGCGAAGGGCACGAAGATGACGCTCGACTTCCTGCGCTTCGTCCGCGTCGTGCAGCCTCCGAGCGCGAACCATCGCTCAAACGGTCTCGGGGACCTCGGCCTCGGCGCAGAGGCCGATACGCTGGCGCTCGGCACCGTGGGCCTCGTGGTGATCCTGGGCGTGACGGTCCTCATCAACTACGTCGCCTATCGGCTCGGGCACTTCATCGGGTACAAGGCGGGCGGCGATAGCAGCGCAGTCGGCGGCAGAAGAGGCGCGCGATGACGCCGCTCGGGAAGCTGTCGATCTTGGGCGGCATCGCGGCCATCTGGGGCTACACGAAGAACCGCCGTGTCGGTGCCGAGGTGGCAGTCGGTAACTGCGCCAGTGCCAACGCGGAGTTACGCGCGCACAACTTGAGCCCCGCACACCTGCTGAGGACCTGCCTCTACGGCCCTGCGATCGAGGAGGTGCTGTACCGGAGCACGTTGAACCGATCGCTCAGCACGCTTGCCGGTGGCAACCCGCTGCTCGGCACCCTCTTGGGATCGTTGAGCTTCGGCATGGCGCATCACCGCCCGCTTGGCGCTCTACCCGACGGTGTGAACAACGCCGCGCTCGCCGTGGACGCCTTCGCGGGAGGACTCCTCTTCTCCGCTGCCTACGTGCTGGGCGGCCTGCCCGCGGCTATCGCTTGCCACGGGTTGCACAACCTGGCCTGCGAGATCGGGTTCGTGAACGGAGTCGCCAGCACCAAACCCGTGCTCAGGCTCCCGGCACCGAAGGCTCGTCCGCCGCTACCGTGACCGGCCGAGGGCGAACGAGCATCATGCGTTCCTCGATCGCCGAGATCACGAGCGCGCTCATCGTCGTCCCGCGTTGCGCCGCTTCCATTTTCAGCGCCCTGTGAAACGACGCCGGGAACTGGAGCGTGGTCGTCTTGCAGGGCTCGTCTCTTCGCTGTGCGCTTCTTCGCCGCACGGTGCCTCCACGTCAAAACATCAACTCCGGTCAACCCCGGAGCGTTCTTACATTCGTAAATTAGCATGGTTGCGAGCTACTGGGTAGCGTCACTTCAACCGGGACTACCGGCGCGCCGGAGCGCATGCCCGGCAAGGAGTGACACGTGGCTCTTCTGGGAACGCTGATCGACAAGATCACCGCGAGCATCGGTGCCGGCTCGTGGGCCGCGCAGACCTACGGCACCCTCCAGCACTCGCTGCCGGGTCTCGGGCCCGACTTCGTGGTGATGCAGGTGCTCTCGGTCGGTGCGGCGACGTGCGCGCCCTGCCCGCTCTCGGTCGGCGGCAACGCCTCGATCGCCACCTTCGGGATGGCGGGCGGCATCGGCAACGGCGCCTCGCAGCCCATCGTGGGCTTCGACTGCATCATCGTGCGCGTGCACACGCAGGTCCGGTAGCTCGCGACGCAGCCGCGGTAGGGCCGGGCACCGCGCGGTGGCCTGGCTCTTGCCGTTTTCACGCTTTGCAGTTGACCCGGCATGAGCGGTCGTCTATGCTCTGCTCGCGCGGCAGGATCGCGCACGGCAAAAGAGCAGAGCGAGACCGAGGCAACCGGAGGGCGGGCAGGGATGAAACGGCAGAATCGCGATAAGGTTCCGTACCTTAGCGTCTGTCTCATCGTTCGAAATTGCGAGTGCTCGCTGCCCGGCGGGCTCGAACGCTGCCTCCAGTCCATCCGAGAACGAACTCCAGACGCCGAGATCGTGGTCGTGGACACGATGTCCTCCGACGACGGCATCGACGTGAAGCTTCAGCTCCGTCCGGGCCTCGACGCGCGGCAAGTGCGTACGGCGCTCCGAGAGCAGGCCGGCATCGAGGCCGTCTTCGTCGAGCCGCCAGACGCAGAAATGGGGTCCGTAAAGAGCACCGTTCGCGTGCGCCCGAAGTCCGATCTGGATGTAGCCGGTATGCTTCAGAAGGTCTTGGCGCTGGTCGGCACCGAGGCCCTCCCCGGCACCCCGAACTTCTCCGCGTACACGAGCTCAGGGCCAGGGACCATCGAGATCGCCAAGAAGTACGCCGACATCTTCGAGCAGTACCGCGGTCCGAAGGGCGATTGGGACGAGGAGATGTCGTACTTCGACGACGCGGCCGCGGCACGGCAGCGCTCGTTCGAACTGGCCTCCGGCACTTGGCGACTCTGGATCGACGCCGACGACCTGTGGCTTGGCCCCGACGAGTCCGAACGATTCCTGCGCATCAACGGCCGCTGGCAGGTCCCCGACACCGGCCGCCCTGACTTGGCCGACGCTCCTGGTGGCGGTACTGGGGTGATGGACTTCGAGGACATCCTCCACGATCTGGAAGCCAAGCACCCGAAGCTCGACTGCATCTGGATGCCGTACCTTTACCGATCCACGCCCGAGGGCAAGGTACTCGTCTGGCAGGAACGAGAACGCTGCATCAAGTGGGGCGACGGGAAGACCTGGAAGTGGGCAGAAGCGGCGCACGAGGTCCTCGTCCCCGTCGATCCCGCTCACATGCAGACGCACGGGCAGCTCCACATGGAGCACACGCTCATCCTGCACAAGAAGCGCTTCACCGTTGAAGACGACCTCTACGCCGTCGTTCGGCACTGGGACGTGCAGCTCAAGCGGTATGAAGCCGGAGAGCGCACCACCCGGATCTGTCGCTACCTGTCCTACTACGCCGACCGCTTCGCGCCGGGGCGCAAGGCCGAGTTCATCCAGTCGGCGCTGGAAGTCGCGGCACTGCCGACCGAGCGCTACCAGGCTCTCGTTGAACAGGGGCACTGGTACGCGGCTCGGGGGCTCTACACCGAGACCATCGAGTCGTATGGCGCGGCCCACACGCTGCGCCCTGACCTGCCGGATGCGCTCATCGGGCTGGCGAGCGCGGCCACGAACGCCGGCGATCTCACGCGTGCTGTGGACAGCCTTCAGCGCGCGCTCACCACTCGGCCGCAGTACGCGGACAGCGGGATCGGGCCCCACGACTTCCAGGTCGGGCTGCCCAAGATGCTCGTTGAGGCGTTGTGGACCCTCTCCGCTGAGCAGGTCCGACGAGGCTTCCACGATGCTGCCGAGCGCAACCTGGAAGCCGCGCGCAACCTGGCAGTGCAGGTCTACAACCTGCCCATGACCCAGATGAACAAGGAAGACGCGCAGGAGGCGTACAGCTTCATGGCACGGGCGAGGAACGCCTACGAGAGCCAGAAGCACGCGCGTCAGATCCATGAGCTGTGGGACTTCCTCGTCCGTAACGACGAGACGCTCAAGGCAAGTGAGCTACTTCGCGTGGTGCCGCACACGCTTCTCGACCACCCGCTCATGATCCAGATCGAGCGCTGGTATCGGAAGCTTGATCAGCATTTTTGCGATCCCACTTCCTACAAGGAGTTCTACAGCGACCTCGGCGCGACGAACGGCACGAAGCCTTCGATGCAGTTCGCGCCGTACTGCCTCGATCCTGTGAATGCCCTGCCGCGCGTGAAGTGGCTGATCGAATGGATCCAGAAGAACTGCCCGAACGGCCGGATCCTCGAAGTCGGTCCGTTCGATGGCATCACGGCGATCCCGGTGCTTCGTGCCTGCCCCGGCGTCCAGTACACGGCAGTCGAGGTGCAGGATCAGGCGATCGAGTGGTTCCACGAAGGGGCGCGCAAGCTCGTCCCGGACGCCGAGGCCCGCCTCAAGATCTTGAAGGGCACCGACGAGGATCTGGAGCGGCTCCTGCACACGGATTGCTTCCACGTGGTAGTCTTCTTCGAAGTCCTGGAACACGTCCCATTCCCCATGAACAGCATCTTTTACCTGCTTGACCACTTGCTGCCGAATGGCCGGCTGTTTCTCTCGACGCCATGGGGCGCTTACGACAACGGCTCGCCGGTGAATCTCGACAAGCGCGATCCTCGTGGGCACGTCCGCGCCATGACGCCGGGCGACGTTGTGCACATGGTGCGCGCGGCACACGGTGAGGTCGAGACGCTCTACAACAGCCGCACGACCTATCATTGGGGAGACACGATGCACGTGATGGCGCGTCGCGGATCCGAGGAGCGCAAGAACCGCCGCCCGATCGCCTTCTGCATCCACGGATCGCTCTGGGACTGGAACGCCTCCCATGTCGAGGATACGGGCATCGGCGCCTCGGAGGAGACGATCGTTTACCTCGCACGGGAACTGGCGAAGACCGATAGGCAGCGAGTCGAGGTCTACGGCCAGGTCAACGAGATCGAGGTCAAGGACCGCGTTGCCTACTGGCCGCGTGAGCAGATGCGGCGCATCAGGCACGATGCCAGGGTGATCGTCTCTCGTGCACCGTCGCTCGCGGCGCTCATCGACGATGCAGTCGTATCGCCTCCGCAGGGCAAGATCCTGTGGCTTCAGGACACGAGCTACCCCGACCTGAACGAAGCGACCGCGGCGGCCTACGAGACGATCGTCGTGCCCACCGCGTGGCACAAGGAGCTGGTACACGAAAGGCACAAGGTCCCGCTCGACCAGATGGCGGTGATCCCGAACTTCCTGCTCCGGGAACACTTCGTAGTTGCCGATCCGCCCAAACGTGAACCCTTCCACTTCATCTACGCCAGCTCACCCGACCGCGGGCTCGTGAACATCGACGGCGTGCCCGGGATCCTCGACCTGTGGCCGGAGATCCTGAAGCGCTGGCCCGAAGCGACGCTCGACATCTTCTACGGCTGGAACGGCTGTGCACGGCTCTCGTGGACCTCACCCGAATGGACGAAGCGCTACCGAGCGGTCCGTGAACGCTACGAGGTGCTCAGGTGGCAGAAGGGCGTCCGCGAGCGAGGCCGCGTGAACCACGCCGCGATCGCGCGTGAGATGATGCGGGCGAGCGTCTGCGCCTACTCGACAGGCTTCTTCGAGACCTTCGGGTCGAACTTCTTGAAAGCTCGCGCGGCCGGGTGCGTGGTCGTCTGCCCGCCGCTCGGGGGCCTGAGCGAGTCCGCCAAGTGCCCCGAGACGCGCTACGTGAAGCTCGGCGCGCCGGACGACTACCGGGGGGACTTCCTCGAAGGCGTACGCGAAGCGATCGAGACGCCCGAGAGCGTGCGGCAAGGGATGGCACGGGCAGCGATCGAAGAGGGCTGCATCGAACGGGTCCTTCCGCTCTGGCAGAAGGTGCTGGGGCTGCATGCGTAAGCCGTCAAAGGGATCGGAGCGGGTACGATCTTGGATCTACGTTCTCAGCGAGTGGATTGATACCCTGCTATTCGATGTTCGCTTGTTCTCTCAGGCGGCGCATTCACCACCAAGTAAGCCCCTATCGCGCCTCTATTACCGCTACTCGTTTTTGAGCGACGAGTTGATCCTCCTGGAAGATCTTACCAGCTACTGTCCCAAGGTCGGCGAGTGGAGGCGCGAATACGAATCGATCGTCAGGCCCTACGGATCGATCGCCAGGGACTTGCAGGGCGAACCGATCATCGAGCCCGATGACCCTTATCCGTCTGGCGAGGACGCTAGTAAGCTGGTGAAGTTGTGCGAGAGCCTCGTTACGTATCGAGCGAAGCTCTGCAAAGAGTTTGGTATCTCTGCGGCGCGGCGGCGCTGGTGCTGCCCGACGTGCGGAAAGTCGTGATCAATGCAATGACGCCCTCGTTCGCATCTTCGCCCGCATCGTCGCCGGCGTTCGACTCCTCGGTAGCCGCGATCCACCAGGTCGAGTTGTCGTCAATCTGCAACCTGCGCTGCCCCTACTGCGTCTCGCCGAACCTCACGCGGCCCAAGGTGCACATGTCACGCGAGCACCTTGCCCGGGCACTGGACTGGATCCGCTTCTACATCGAGCGCGACGGCTACACGGCACCGCGAGGCTACCCCGAGGTGAACCTCGCCGGGATCGGCGAATCGACCATCCACCCCGAGTTCGCCGACTTCGTACGCCAGATCCGCGAGGCCGTAGGCCCAGAAGTCCGGCTCATCTGCGCGACGAACGGGATCGCCGTCACGCCGGAGCTGGTCACGGCAGTACAGCCCTACAACGTCCGATTCTGGCTGTCCCTGCACCAGCCGGCACGGGTTGTTGAAGCGGCGCGGCTGTTGCGTGACGCCGGACTCCTGGAACACGCGAGCGCTGACTTCGTGGTGGCGCCGAACGACTGGGCGGGGCAGCTCTCGGCGACGCGCACGCCGGCGGCCGGGTTCCAGCTCCCGTGTCCTTGGATCAAGTACGGCTGGTGCATGGTCATGGCCGACGGCCGGGTCACGACCTGCTGCCTTGACGCTTCGGGCGCGGGCGTGATCGGGCACGTCAACGATCCGATCGGGGCACCCTGGCGCACGCAGCCGTACATGCTCTGCCGGACGTGCTACCAGGATCTCGGCATCCTGGGCTACGATCAGCGAGCGGGCGTTCCCCGGCTCTCGGGCAACGAGCGGGTGCACTGATGCGCTGGCCTCAGCTCTCTTGGCCTTTCCGCCGGCGCGCCCCTCGGGTCGCGGTGATCTGCTCGACCTACCGGAAGGGCGGCTTGAGCAGCTTCGCGCACTGCCTTCAGCAGCAGACCCGGCCGCCCGACGAGGTGATCTTCGCGTGCGACGGCCTGTCGCTCGACGACGCCGTGGCTTCCGTCTCGGTACCCGTCGTGCTGCCGCCGAAGTGGCGCGATACCGCGGTGATCCTCGATCGGCCTCGGGACGCCCCCTTCGCGGTCGGGATGGTCTGGAACGCAGGCATCGATCGTGCTCTCCGCTTGCTCGGCACCGATACCGCGACCAGTACCGGCAGCGTAGTCATGATCTCGTGTGACCACACGTGGATCTCGCGCTACTGGATCGAGCGGAACCTGGAGCTGCTCACAACGCGCCGTCCCGCGCTATTCGCCGACGGTATGGTACTGCACCGGACGTTGCCCGACGAGGAGGCGCATTCCCACGCAGCAACGTGCTGCTGCAACCCGATGGTCACGCCTGTAACCCCTATCGCTCCAGAGATCGCTCTCCTCGGAGGCCGGGTCAAGGACTCAGGATGGTCGGCCATAGCGATCGAGGCTGACCTGCTCCGAAAGATCGGCGGCTTCGACGAGCGGCTCTCGGGCGGCTACGGCTACGACGAACGACTCGTGAGCTACCGCGCCGAGCTGCACTCCGGGCGCCCGTGCATGATTTCCATGCACCCCGATGTCGTGGTACACCGAATGCCGCACGATCGCGGCGGCCGCAGCGAGATCCGATCGATGAGCGAGAACTGGAAGATCTGCTCGGCGATCCTCGACGATCCAGCCGAGCTTCGTCGTCCTGCCTGGCGCGCGCCGGTGCCCGCTCCACCTCCGTTGCCCCTCGAAGAAGTCGATCGGCGAGGTGAAGAACTGGCCCGCGGATTGAAACTACCTGCCGGCGCACAGGGGCGCATCGTCGCGATCGACGTGACGACAGGTGCGCACTATGTGGGCGACTCTCTAACCGACCTCATCGTCGCGGCCCGCGCCCGCAATCCACGCGCGCAGACCTACTCGTTCCGCCCCGGTGGATCTGGCGTCTACCGCGTGTAAGGAGTCTCCATGGCGCACTTCTTGACCTATCGGATACAGGCGTACGCGGGCTGGGACCTTCGGCTCTACCTGTACCCGTCAGCCGCGCAGGCCCGAACGGCCGCGCGGATCCTACTTCGCGGCGTGTGGCGCGGCCTGACGCAAGCGGCGCTCGACGAGACGGCGTACAACGTTGAGCTGCCGAACGGACGTGCGTACCGGCTGCGGGACCTGTACGGCGCAGTCGAGCCTTCGCGCGCTGATCCCCTGGAACTCGTCATCACGCCCGGAGCAGACGTGAAGCGGTGCGAGCAGGCGTGAAGGATGACGGCGCCCTCTCCCGCCGAGCTCCTGGAACTGAGCGCGCTGTCGGGGCTCTCGGCAGGCGGCCTCGCGAGCCTGCTCCGCGTCGGCGGGCGGAACTTCTTGCCTCTCGGGCGGCTTCTGCGGTGGCGTGATGCCAAGCCGCTGGAGTGCCCGGTCTGCCTCGGGGGCTGGACCGCGAACTTCACCACCGCTGCGTGGTGGTACTTGACCGGGTTCCCGATCAGCTTCGATCAGCTCGGCATCGCGACTGGTCTCGGCATCGCGTTCGGCGTCTGGCTCACGGCGTCCGGCATCGCGGCCTGGATCGTGACCGCCATCGTCCCCCCGCCCGTAGAGCTGCCGTAGGCAGACGACCGCAGGTAGACGACCGCAGGTAGACGACGACCCCGGCACCACCGGAGGGGGGAGGTAGCGCCGGGGTCATCGGGTGCCGTTCGCGCGCGTCGCCGGGAGGCGGCTCGCGGTGAACGACTACTTCGCCATGGTACCAGTCCTAGCGCCGGCGGCGGCGGCGGCGCCTGACCCCGCGCAGCCCCGCCTCCTTGAACCTGCCCGCCCGGGGCGCGCTGCGAGCGGCGAGCAGCCTGGCCTTCAGCCTCCCCTGAGGTGTTGCCAGGGCCCGCGCGCGCGCTGCCGCCTCCCGCGTGGCCTCGCGTGCGGCTGCCGCGGCGCTCCGCGCGCGTGCCTTCGAGAGCCGGCGCTGGAACCGCAGGACTTCGGGAGCGGCGGCCTTCGCCTGCTCGACCTGCTTCACCGTCGCCTGCGCGGCCTGCGCCATCTGCTTCTTGGTGAGCAGCTTCCCGGTCTTGCAGTAGGCCCGGATCCTGTTCGTCGCGGTGTTCAGGTAGACCGAACAGGAGGCTGCGGCCGCCTTTCCCGGGCCGAGCGAGACCACGAGTCGCGCCTTCTTCTTCCTGAGCTTCCACCCCTCCATTCCTGCCATCGCCATGTCGTGTTCTCCTTCGTGAGATTGGCTACCGGCGCTTGCCGCGCCGACGCTTGCGCTTGGTTCCGCTCAAGCTGCCGGCACCGGGACCGGTGGCGCGGCAGACCGCCTGCATCTTCCCGCCAAAGCTCTTCGGACCGCGGTAGACCGTGCAGCCCATCATCACGCCACCGACTTCGACGTTCACGCGGCGCTTCTTGCCGCCGCCCCTGCGCTTCTTGCCCTTGCGCCGCGCCATGCTACTGCCCATTCCCGTTGCTCTTCTTCTTCTTCTTCTTCGCTGCCACGCGCTTGCAACTCGCGAGCGTCTTCGGCGTCTTCGCGCGCTTGACCGGGCAAGCGTAGGACCGCCCGTACGCCTGCACCTTCGGACCGGTTCCCTTCTTCCTCTTCGCCATGTCGTGCTCTCCTCGGCTCGGCAATCGTCGTCGGCCTGTCGTCACAGGGACGCTACAGCACCCCAAGGCAGATTGCGAGTCCGCGGATGCACCGTCATTACGGTTTCACGTTTTGACTATACCCGCTTCCGCCTGTAGTATCCGGCACCGAACCCAGAGCTCCAGTCCACTCGCGAACCAGTCGGAGGCCACATGCCCATCTCCTGCCAGCGCGCTGTCCGGGCAACGCTCGCTGGCGCACGCGGCGCGCTCCGATGGGCGCTGCTCTCACCCGTCACCGGCGCGCACGTCGCTCTCCTCGCGATCGTCGTCGTCGCGGCGATGTCCTCGGCCGCCGCGCGGTCGTTTTTGACGGAGCGCGAGGTCCTGAACGAGTCGGCCTCGAAGCGCCCGGGGAACGTCCAGTTCCTGGCCTACACGCCGACGACGACGGCCGCCAAGGTCACGAGCCTGACGGCGGCGACCGAGGTCTTCGCGAAGAACCTGACTGACCAGAAGGTGCGCCTTTCCATCGTGAACGGGAGCGACTGCGTGGGCAGCGGCGTGTCGGGCACGGCGACCATCGCGAGCGGAACGACGCAGGTCTTCGTGCTCGACTCGCTGGGCGACTCGATCACGATGCCGATCCCTCGGACCAGCGCGATCTTCGCCGTGACGAGCAGCAGCTACAACCTGTGCGCCGCGTCCGAAGCGGCCGTCGGCAACTCCCAGTTCCTCTACATCACGGAGCGTGACCAGTGACGCGCGCAGTGCCGCCCGGTGCGCCGCTGCTGGTCGCCGTACTTCTGCTGCTGGCGACGCTGCTCGTCCAGCACGATGCCGGGGCCTCGGGCCTGACCGGATCGTCGTTCGGGCCGGGCCCAGGAGGGATGGCGCGAGGGGCGGCAGACGACACCTACCTGAACGACGACGCGGACGACACGACGAGTGGCAAGCTCACCGTCACGAAGGACCCTGCGAGCGGGACCTGCGTGAACGCCGCGCTCGTCGTGAACCCCGCGACCTCGGCCGCGGACGAGCTTTTCTTCTGCGCCGCCGACAACGGCACGTCGGTCTTCCAGTGCGACAAGGAAGGCGACTGCACGGTTATTGGACAGTTCAAGAGCAACGGCTACAATCCTGCCGGCTCAGACGCATCTCAGGGAGCGATCTGGGTTAGCGCATCGGCAAGCGCGGCGGCCAACGAAGCTCTCTTTGGGGTTGAGAACTCGGCTGGAACCGATGTGTTCAAGATAGACCTCGAAGGCGACTGTACGGCAGGTACATCGATCGTCGCGCCCACGTTCAACAACACAGGCGGCAATGGCTACCTGCACAATGGAACATCTGTCATGTTCCCTTCGGGAGGTACACTCGGTGCGTCTCCGTGGCTCATTCGCGGTTACGTTGTCGCGAGCGGTGGAGTGGATGTGGCAGTTGCCACCGATACGCTGAACTCACTCGCCGCGGCAGACATCGTGCATAGCTTTCGAAACGCAACGGTGGAAGGAGCGCGGGTCGAGGCCGACGGGGACATCCAGGCTGACGGAAACCTGACGATCGACGGGACCGGGGCGAGCACGTTCGCCGGTAGCATCACCATCGCCGGCGGGACGACGATCGCGGCGAGCCTCGCGACCTCCGGCACGATCGACTTCGCCTCGGTCGCGGTGCAGGCGTGCGTCACCAACACGCAGACGCTCACGGGTGCGGCCACGAACGACCCGACTGCATGTTCCTGGCCGGCCGCACTCGAAGCGGGGCTCTCCGGAACGTGTTGGGTGTCCGCGACGAACACCCTGAGCTACCGACTCTGCAACGTGACCACTATTGCCATTGATCCGGCCTCTGCAACCTTCGCCGCGAGGATCATCCGATGAGCAACAACGACAAGTCCCTGCTGCGTATCCTGCTGGGTGCCGGTCTCGTGATCGGTGGCATCGTCTTCGCCGTGACCGTCGGTGGCCGTGACGCGATGGCCCAAGTCTCCCTCGACGACAAGGCCGCGCTCGTGACCGCGTACCAGGTCGAGGCGCGTGACGCCCCCGTGGCTGTCGAGCAAGCTGCCTACAGCACCTACGTCGTAGCGAGCGCCGTCGCCAAGGCCGCGGCCGAGCAGCTCCGCGTCGCAGGGGTCGCGGGCACTCCAACGGCAGGATCGGCTGAGCACGACGTTCTCTTGGAGACGGCGTTCCAGGCCGACGCAGCAGTTGCCGAAGCGCGGTTGGCGCTTGACACGGCGCGTCGAGCACGAGCTGAAGCGGCACCGGAGGGCAAGCTGACCGCGATCTACCGCCAGCGCTGTGCGCAGTCGGGCGCTCCCGTGGTATTCTGCTCCCAGTTCCGCGAGCTGCCTGACGGAGGGCAGTAGAATGGTAGAGGCATCGACTTCGGAGCCGAGCGTCCGCAAAGCCGATGCGAGTACCGGCAAGCTGCTCCGTGAGATCGACGCCCTGCACAAGGATCAGGTGCGCATCTTGAGGGCCGCCATCAAGATGCACGAGCGCGCCGCTCGCATCCTGGCGCCGCACATCGCCGCGAGCACGCTACCGAACGTGCATCCGATGGAAATCTCCTTCGATGGCACCGAGGCGATCGCCAAGGGAGCTACACTGATGCGGAAGTACATGCTCCTGTTCCCTGAGCTTGACACCGCTATCCGAAGAGCCGCGACAAGAATTGAAATTGCCGTCATGGCTACCAGCATCTCGGCTGGAGGGCAGTGAGGCCGAACGCACGTGAAGGAGACGCGGATGCCGGGGGAGAACAGACGGAAACGTGTACTCTTGAAAATCGTCGAGTCCCATCGGGCCGACAGCGCGTGGCACGCGCGGCAGGCACAGCGGTACTATCACGACGCAGTGACGAAGGCCGGAAGTGGTCGATGTCAGGATGCGCTGACCGCCTACACCATCGGATCTGAGCAGCACGGCGCGTACAAGACCGAGAAGCGGCACGCGCGAGCCGCGACTGTCGGCAAGGTCGGGGTAGAACGCGGTGCTCGTGCCGCGCAGGCCAAGGCGCGCAAGGCCCTCACCTCGTGCTTCGTCACGAACCTCGCGAGGCGCGCGTGAAGGAGACGAAGATGTCGAAGAAGAGGAAGGGCAAGAAGAGGCGCGGGCTCTCGGGAAGCATCGAGTCCCATCGGACCGACGCTGCGGAGTACGCACTCCGAGCACGGGGCTACTACCGTAAAGCGGCATCAGAGGCGAAAGCCGGGAGTTGTCGAGACGCGTTGTCCACCTACACGACTGGAGCTTCACAGCACGGTGCGTACAAGGCTTCAAAGATACACGCGCGGCCGGGCATCAGTCTGGAACTCCCTATGCACAGCATGCAGGACAAGGCGCGCATGGCCATCATCTCGTGCTTCTACGGTGTTCGCCGGAAATAGGTAAGCCTATGCCGCGCAAAGCGGACCCACGTACCAGAAAGCTGATGCATGAGGTCATCGGCTCGTGCTTCATCGCGAACCTCGGGAAGCGGCCGTGCTGATCCAGTTTCTTGCTGGCGAGGGCAGAGCGATCCGCGTGTTCATTGGGTCGGGAGTTCCCCTGACCGATGAGCAGAGCGAGTCGGCCGTGCGTGTGGCGCACGACGATGAGGATCAGGCCCAGATTGAGCTTCTTCGCGGGATTCTACGGCAACCGGTGATTGATGCTGAGGTGTATTGGTACGAAGAAAGGTGCAGTGAGGGCAATGCCTGCGCCGTATTCATGAAGGGCGACACCTGCACCGTTGCGCCTGGTCAAGCCGACGACTATGCCGTGTTCGCGTGCGCCGTGTTTTCTGCGCCAGAACTCGACCGCATGATGCACGATGACCGGACCGAGATCATGGTCGAAGCGTACACGCAGCAGTTTTCTCCATGTCAAATCCTCACCGAAGTTGAAATCCGCGATGGGCTCGAAGCGTGGGCCGCCAGGAACTTCCGGGACATCCCGGCCCCGCGGTTCAACGTCCGTATCCTGGAGAATCTGTCCGCAATAGAGACCGTCGCGCGAGAGCTGTCGAGGCTCGGCGCACAGGAACCGGCAAGGACCGACGAAGGGTTCCAGATGCCGTCGCCGCCGAGACCCAACTAGGCTCGGCCAGGAGGTAGTGACACCATGGATCCGAAGCTCAATGCTCCTGAAGTAGACACAGCTACCAGAGAGCTGCTTCGCGAGATCATCGACCTGCACAGGCGCCAAGCGTGTGCCATGCAGAAGGTCATCGAAGCACATACACGTGGCGCTTATGTTATGGAACAGTGCCTTGTCGCAGGCACGGCGCCGAGCATACCAATGCTCATCAGCGCCATGAAGGATCTCGCACCGTCTGGCGATTCGATTTTCGCTGACTCCCTGCTGCTGGTACGGAAGTACGAGCTTCTGTTCCCGGGCTTGGCCGATGCCATGCGCGCTAAAACGGTGGAATGCGGAAACGCCGTTTTGGCGAGCGCCTCGTAACGGCCTGAGTAACCCCGGTGCCGATCCTCATCCTCACCTGCTCGGCGGGGCACCGGGTCGAGGTCCTCTGCCCCCAGGACCGGGCCGACACCCCAACAGCCTGCCCGATGTGCCGCCGGCTCCGCGCCATCGCTCTTGCCGCTCTGGCCTCCATCTTCCCCGGCGCCGGATCCTGGCGCGCGGTGGCGAAGGTCGCGCCCGCACTGAAAACCCCCAAGGCCGCGCGGTGACAGGGGCCACAGGAGTCTCCTCGTGTCGTCTTGGATCTGGATCGGTGCGGCGATCACGGTGTACCTGCTCTACCGCAGGATCGCCGTGACCTCTACGAGCAGCGCCGCGACGGGCTACAAGGCAGGGCAGTCGTTCGCCATCAAGCTCGTGGAGATCGAACCGGGCGTGTCCCTCGCCGAGGCCCCGGCCGACGCCTTCGTCAAGATGCGCGCTGCCGCCGCGTCAATCGGCATCGAGCTCCACGTGAACTCGGGCTACCGGACGATGGTGCAGCAGGAGAGGCTCTACGCGGCGTACCAAGCGGGTGCCGGGAACCTTGCCGCGCGACCGGGCTACTCGAACCACCAAGCGGGCGAGGCCGTGGACATCTCCGGGACGGAAGGAGGCACGGGAGCACTCTACTGGTGGCTCGAAGCGAACGCGGCGCGCTACGGCTGGAAGCGCACGGTCAAGTCCGAGCCTTGGCACTGGGAGTACAGGGCCTAGGCGACGCTCTGTAGGGTCTGGGCGACACCCGGCGTCGCCAGGAAGGCGCGCGCATCATCCAGGTGCTCTTCGTGAACCCGGACACGCGCACGGAAATCTCGCTGAGACTCGGGTAGCGCGCCGAGAGGGTCATGCCTCGCTCGACGGTCTCATCGACAGGCGGTGCTCGCGAGTCGGGATCAGGTGACATCCAAGCGCGCACGTGAAGCGGGAGAGGCTGCCCGGTCATCCGGAAACCGGCCTCTGCCAGGATCTCGTGCACGTCATCCAGGCTGGCGCCCCGTCGTACGATGCGCGTGGGCATGCGCGCGCCCGGGTCGTCGATCCGGATGATCAAGTAGACCGGCTCGGCAGGCTCGCCGGGCTCAGATGTCACAGGGCGCACCGAAATCGTGGGGACAGATGTACGGGACGGCGGACATCTCCTCGACGAATCGGGGGCAGCCGCACGGCTTGGAGTCCGCGCCCGAGGCTGAGTTCATCGCGTCTGCGGCGTCCTGTTCCTCACACGCCGACACCCAGCGCTCGAAGTCCAGGTAGAACCGGTCCGAAGAGCTGCGCGGCGGGTAGAAGTCGCCGTCGTGGTGCTTGGACTCGAAGATGGTCAAGCCGAGCGCGAGCGCCTCGTCCTGCTCAGTCGTGGCGAACGGGGACCCACGCCAGTTGGGCAGGAGGACCACGGCGTCGCAGCGGCGCAGCAAGGCCACGGCGCCATCGACCAAGTACGCGCCCAAGGTGCCGCTTGACGAGGAGACGACGCACGGGACGACAGGAACAGCCCCGCGGCGCGTGATCTCCGCTCCCCAGTACATGCCGCGCCGAGCGCTTCGGGCGATCTCCCACGGCGTCTCGCCCTGGAACAAGCCCGCCGTGTAGACCAACCGGATCATCGTCTCCGGTAGCCTGCCCCTCCGCGCCCGTTACGGCAAGTCGTGTGGCGTCCAGGATTCTCGCGCCGCAAGCGCGCGGGCCTCGATGCTCAGCTTGCCCACGTTGATCGCCTCCCCCCGCGATCTGAGGCTGGTAGCGTAGGCCAGGATCTCGCCATCGGATGCGCGCCGGACCTCCACGTCCCAGAGGTCTCCACGGAGTGCGCAGCACACGATGCAGTCGTTCTCACGCCACGACACGGCGTTCGCTTTCATCTCTTCACGCCTTTCGGTGTGGTACTCGTACTGCCTTTCCTCTTCAAGGCCCGTATGACCTCGGCGCAGGCCTGTGCTGGAGTTCCCGCCTCCCGCGCGAAGGCCCGGAGCGCGGTCATGAGCGCGTCCAACGAGGGCCGGTTACGCTCTCGATCAGCGGTTTCGAAGGCGTAGCAAACGGCGGTCAGCGCCAAGTTGGTCTCAGCGAGCCGAGTTCGTACCGCGTCGAGTCCCAGTAAGTGATCGAGCGCGGGGTTCTTCAGCTCCACAGTGCCTCCTTGTTCGGTCAATCAACGACTGCGTCCCCGAGAGGCGGGACACGGTACGCATTCCACATCCAACGGCGCGCAATCGACTTTCGATGGATCTACGCGAACGACGCCGCTGCCTTGACAAGCCGTACACCGTGACGATTCCGCCTGGTGCCCGTTCTTGGCAGCGTCGAGCGCGGGCGCGTCCGTCTGGGACGGCCGGCACAGGAGCTCGTAAACCATGACGCCCCCAACAGGGTGCCCGTTTACGACGCGCCAGTCGTTGGACGCATGGCTCACGATAACGAAACCGATCTTATGCTCTCGGTACAGGCCCGGGACCCGAATCCAGCCTTCCACGTCGGTTCTCATTCGCTTCGATCCCCCTTTCCTACCACGATGAATCACTCCCATCCACGGGGGTCCATGCCGGTATCGAGCGCAAGTCCAACCTCACTCGCCGACAATCTGAACGTCTTGTCAACGCCGATCGTGAGTCGATGCACGCTGACATCTTGAGCGAGCTCCGGACTTTCCCCGTGCAGGATCGAGAGGCTCTCCAGGAGGTCCTTCGAGTGCGTAGTCGCAAAGACCTGTACGTTCAGCTCGCGCGCGGTCTTCACAAGGAACCGCCAGAAACGCGGCATGACGGAACAGTGAAGCCCGTTTTCCAGACTATCGATCAGGAGCACGCCGCCGCGTGCATTCTTACAAGCCAACGCGATGCCAAGTATCCGGATAGTTCCATCCCCGAGACTCGTGACAGGAAAACGACGATATGAACCCCGTATGCGTGCGACGATTTCAGCAGGCCGTATCCTGTCCGTCTCGTTTGCGGCCGCTACGCTTCCCACGCGGCCGTCTACAATCCCCACGGCCTCGTCGGCGTAGGCTCTGAGGCCCCAGCCCATTGGTTCAAGAAAGAGCCTTTCGAGACTCTGCGCGTTTGGTACAGCGCTGTCCATAAACTCGGTCGTGCCCCCGCTCGTGCCCCTGCTTGCAGCTACGTATCTCAGCAGCGTCGTCTTGCCGCTGTTGTTCTTCCCCACGACGAGATTTATACGGGTGAGGCCCTCGACGACGAGCTTGTCGAAGCAGTGGAAGCTCTCGATAACCAACCGATCAATGAGTGCCATGGCCGTCGCTTACCCCTCTCTAGCGTTGCTGACAAGGCGCGACTCGGGGATGCGTCTCTACTGGTACGAGGTACCCGTCCCTGGCCTCATACCAGGTGTCCGCGAGGATCCCGTTCAAGCCCGGGCGCCCGGCGACGGTGCGCCGGCGGCAGTCCCGATCGAGCCAGCCGACCTGGATCAGTCCCTCCTTGCCCACACGTGCCCGGCCCCTGATGCCCACTACAACGTGGCTGTAAGCCTCAGCTTCAGCCGTACCGCGATCACCCGCTACGACTCGGCAGCATGTACTGCCCTTGGCAGTGCCGCCGACGCCAACCGTAGCCCGGCCCATACCGCCAACCGTGGCCCAGCCGCCCGCACCAGCTTCGGCCCTGCCCTCGCTGAGCGCTACGGCCACCCCGTGATCGCAGGCGTAGGCCCAGCCTCGTTCCCCCGCTAAAGCCCTGCCGTGATCGCCGACGAGTGCAACGCCCCGATCGCCAACCAGGGCCGTGCCCGCGTTTCCGGCCACGGCAGATCCGTAGCATTGAGGAGCGGCCGCAGAACCCCGATCGCCGACTATGGCCACGCCCCAAGAGCCTGGAGTATCGACTACAGCGTTGGCCTTGAACACCTCCGGATACGCCGCAGAGAGCATCGTGAAGGCGCCCTTCCACAATCCGGAGTAGACTACCACGCCGGTATCGAATCCGTGGTTGTGGCCCCTGTTTTTCACGTCGTCGATCTCATCGCGCTTGACGCGAACCACGACCCAGCGAAGGCTCCCCAGCGCACCGGGTATGCCGTCGAGCAGGGTATAAGTTCCCACGCCTCTAGGCATGCCACGTCCATGTTTCGGATTCGCGTCCCAGTCTCGACAATCGACCGGCCCAGATTCAGGCCAGGCGATCTTGTTGAGGCTGTCGCTGTTGGGATCGTACGTTGTCAGCACCAGCACCGTCTCGTCGTCGCTCACCTTATCTCTCCTTTCTCACCCTCTCGACTGTCGCTACGTCCACGCGATCACCGGCAGGACTTCTTCTGCACCCGAGCCCTGGTGGTGCGTTCGCCAGTACCTGAGCCGGCTGTCAAGCGCAGGGCACCGATCTCTGAACGACAGGCGCATCGAACAGAGCAGCGCATCGGCTCCCGGATCGCCGGCAGCCTCGGCCGCCGCCACGTACAGGGCTGCGTCATCGACGCTGGCGCGGCGGCGGAAGAGGAGCGCGCGTTCGGCCAGGTCTTTCGCGTGCTTCGGGTTGGTCGCGAGCTCCATCGCAGCCCTCCAGGCGGCGCAGCGAGCCCACTCGTCTCGCAGGAGTGCGGTACAGAACTCGTCCACCCAAAAGGCGTGCTGCCCGGCGTGCGGCCATACTGCCGGGATGACGCCGAAGTCTCGCAGCTCGGTTTCTATGTGACTCCGATCCTCTAGTTTCTGCCCGAAGACCCACAGGGCAAGACCCCGAGACGGTGTTGGTCCACGCAACGCGGTCGCCTCGTCAACGTCTTGACGCCGCTGCCAGGACTCGGCGTCGATTGCCTCCCCGATGATGCCCGACCGGTCCCACCGCTCAACGACAAGGTAACTGCCGGTACGGTGCGCAAGTACGGTGCGACCGCGGGCGAACAGTTCTCCTTCGTGCTGACCAAGCATCGTGCCGGCCACGACATTCGCTGTGTAGTCCCAGATCTCCAGGCGCTTACCCCTGTCTCTTGAACAGGATCTCACCGGGCACGCTCTCCCCGGCGATCGCGAGTTGCACGTATCGTTCGGTCTGTGCCAGGTGCTTGTGGCCCAGGGCCTTCTGGATCTCGCGCAGGACCACGGGTCGGTCCTCGCGCTTCGTCCTCCGGTAGACCTCTGTAGCAAACGTGCGGCGGAGCGCGTGCACCGTCCCCCGATGCTCGTAGTCCTCGACACCGGCCCGTCGCATCGCGTCCTTCACAGACGCCCATACCGCGCGCACGGTCATGGGCCGGTTGAGCGCGCCAGCAGCGGTAGGAAACAGAGGATACTCGCCTTCCACGCCGATAGCTTCCCGCCATGTGGCGACCTCGATCCAGACCGCTCTGGGGACGCCGAACTCGTACCGCTTCCCCCCCTTCGCCCGGCGAACGACCAAGGTCGTGGCCTGCCCCGGTGTCCGGGCGAAGAGCTCGGGCCCCCAGACGGGGCGCAGGTCGTGCGCCTGCACGCCCGCGATCGACTCGCGCCGGATCCCGGTGCCTGCCGCGAGCCAGACGATGGCCCGGTCCCGGCGCTCGGCCCAGGTGCTCGCAGGCAGCGCCAGCAGCCGATCTAGCTCGCCGGGGCTCAGGTAGGGGGTGTTCGAGGTCTGCCGGGCACCTCGGACGCGGCTCTCACGCGCCGGATTGGCCTGGAGCAGCCCTTGCCGAGCCAGCTCCGCGTAGATCGACTTCACGACTGCGAGCATCCTGGCCTGCGAGGTCGGCGCCAGCTCCAGGTTCCGGAGGCACGTGAGCCAGGCTTCAACGTGCTTGGGGTGCGCTTGAAGAGGATCGGGCAGGTTCCTGGTCTGAAGGTAGTCGGTCCATCGGCGCCAGTCCCGAGCGTAGACGGTACGCGATCCAGGGCTCAGCCGATTCCACGCCCGGAGCAGAGCGGCTTCGAGGCTCTCGGTGAGCGCAGGGGCGAGCTCTCGGCGGGACACGATCAGCGCTTGGCTACGCGAGAGCCTCTCGCTCGGCATCGCTTCACTCGGTGGCGCTCTGGTACTCACGATTCTTTCTCTTCCTCCACGGCAGGTACTGCACCCTCGCGCGGATCGAAGCCCGGCGTCTGGACGGGTATCATCACGTTCTTCGGGAACTCGACGCGGTACTTCCCGGCAGGCATTTCCTCTGAGAAGTCCTCGATCGGGAAGTAGACCTCGTAGCCGCGATCGACAGCGAGCCGCCAACGATTGCCGGATCCGTCGATGTCACAGTGAATCCACCACAGACTCATCAGTGCACCCCCGCGTGTTTTGGGCAGTAATCGTACCACTTGCGGAGGTTCTTCGAGCGTGAGACCCAGCCGACATTTCGTGCCAGCCCGAACATGTGCGCCAGGAGCTCTACGGAAACGGGGCGGGCCCCGAACTCGACGGTACACCTTGCATGGTCGCAGACGATGTGGCACTCAGGCCACGTACCAATGCCGCGCTCGTAACGCCGCCTGATCCGGATCATGGACTACCGTCCTCTTCGCCGGCTCCCGTAGCGTCGTTCACGGTGTCGCTCGCGGCGACGAGCACGGCACCGCGCACAGCGCCGCGCGCAGCGCCGCGCATGACGGCGTTCACGGCGTCGCGCAGGGCGGCGTTCACGGCGTCGCGCAGGGCAGCGTACGCGGCGTCGTGCGTGCCGGCGTTCACGGCGGCGAGCACGGCGTTGCGCGCGGCGCCGTGCGTGGCGTCCCTCACGGCACCGCATGTGGTGTCGAGCACGGCGTCGAGCACGACATCGCGCTCGGCGTCGTCCGCGGCACCGTGCGTGGCGTCGTCATCCGCGTTCGCGCTCCTGTTCGCGGCGGCGAGCACGTCGTCGCGTGTGGCGCCGTCCAAGGCGTCGCGCGTAGCGTCACCCGAGACGGCGAGCAGGGCGTCGTGCACGGCATCACTCACGGCAGCGTCATGCGTGGCAGCGCGTACAGCGGCGCACGTACCGTCGTCCACGGCGTCGCGCACGGCGGCGCGCGTGCTGTCGCGCACGACGCTGAGCACGGCGCCACTCGTATTGTCATCCACGGCGTCGCGCACAACGTTGTCGCGCACGGCGTCCCACCTGGCTGCGCGCACGGCGTCCTCCACAGCGTCATCTGTAGCGTCGCGCACGGCGTCATTCACGACACGGCACCGTACGTGGTGCCGGCCACGGCGGCGCGCACGGCGGCGTTCGTGGCGTCGATCGCGGCATCGGCCGCGGCGGCGTGCGTGGCGACGTGCACGGCGGCGTTCGTGGCGGCGTGCACGGCGGCGTTCGTGACGGCGTTCGTGACGGCGCGCACGGCGTCGTACGTTGCGGCGCGCACGGCGTCGTCCGTGACGGCGCTCGTGGCGTCGCGCACGGCGCAGTCGACGGCACCGTCCATGGCGTGGAGCATGGCGTCGTCCACGGCGTCGAGCACGGCGGTATTCATGTCGAGCCTGTCTCAGTCCCTCACTTGGCGCCAGCCTTCCGGTGCCCACTCGCGCTGCCGCGTGATCTCGTACACGACCTCCTCGTCCTTCACGGGCGCGTCCCACAGGAGCCGCACCGGCTCGTGCGTGTCGTACGCGCGCTGGTGTACCAGGTCGATCGACTCGGCCCCCTCGATCGGCGTCACGTAGCACTTCAGCGGATCGGCGCCGTTCCACACCCGAGCCCGTTCGGCCACGTGGTGGTGCCCCGTCTCCGAGTGCGCCACAACGTTCGAGCTGCTCAGGGTCACGTCGGCGGGGCGCTTGGCGATGCGGCGCACCATCAGGTCTCCCTGGAACACCGGCTTCTTCGCATTCGTCGTCTTCATGTCATAGCCCTCTTCGTTTGGTGGTCGATGTTCGTGTTGCGCTTCGTGATCCTATCCTACTCTTTCAGTGTAGATTCCTTCGTGCGTCTGGCTCATGCTATTCCCCTCGCTGAATGCGCCCTTTGTCTCTACGGCATTGGTGCCAGGCGTCGTCGTACGCGGCGTCGTTCGCGGCGTCGCTCGTAGCGGCGCGCGCGGCGTCAATGGTATCGCGCATGGCGTCTTCCACGGCGTCGTGCGTGCCGGCGTTCACGGCGGCGAGTACGGCGTCGCGCGCGGCGCCGTACGTGGCGTCCCTCACGACGGATTCCACGAGCTCGTTCACAGTGGTGTTTGCGGCGTCACACGGAACAATGGCATCCACGACGTTCGAGCTGCTCGGCTTCTTCGCGTTCACGGGTTACGTCCTCACCTCGTACCCACGCAACAGGGTATCATCCTCGATCCCGTAGGTCCATGCGTTTGCTCCCAACGCGGTGTTGACCGTCTGAGGGACGGGCAGCACGAAGTCACGTCCTGTCGGGCAGCGCACACGCAAGAAGCGCGAGTTGGACGCTTGCGGAAGGTCCACTTCCAAGAGCACGCCGATCTGCGGGTCTTCGTCCTGGTCGATCACACGCGCCTTGACGTGCTCCAGGACGCGGGCCCAGCCGATGATCTCGGCGGCAGCTCGTCGTTGCTCGACGTTCTCATGTGTCAGCGCGGTCTGCGGGTCAAGCGACTCGGGCCGCAGGATCCAAGCAGCAGGCACGTAGGTCCCGTGCCAGGCGTAGAGCTCTGACCCGTCCCGCCAGCGGCAGAAAGGCCCGGTAGCGTTGTGCGGCCTGTTGCGCTCGTCTACCAGCAGCAGCTCCGGCCTGTCCGAGACCATCGCGAAATGCTTGTGCAGGATTCGTGGCCCGCCGTGTAGCGTAGCGGCCTCGTAGTGTGCGTAGTTCGCATACTCAGGGAGGTCGAGCTTGGCAACGTCTCGGAACCAGGACAGGTACGCGCACCACCCCGACCACTGATTGCCGCCGTTCCAGCTCCACCAGCGAGCAGCACACGCGAGCAGGAACTTCGCTGGACCGAGCCGACGCGCGAACTGGGTTACAGACGCGAGGTCGAAGCGATACCACGCGTCGTCATTCACAGGGCCCGCGGTATCCACGGCGGTAGCGCGCGCGTCGGCTGGCGCTCCGCTCGTAATGCCGCGTTTCGTGCCGGCATCCACAGCGGTGGCCACGGCGCCGCCTGCGGTGGCGCCGGCCGAAGCATCGACCGCAGTCTCGGTCGGGACGGCGTGGACGATGCCGTGCAGATCAGGGTACTCGCGCAGGTGCCAGATCCCTGCTGCGAACCCTGCCGCGAACCGCAGTACGAAGGGACTTGGAACGAAGACGATCCGATGATCCGGTGGAGGCTCCAGCTTCGCAGCAGTGTACATCCCGCGGATCGCCACCCGCATTGCCTCCCGATCGGCGTCGTCCATCGGCCGCGTGGACATCGCGTTCGCGATCCACTTGTCCCGCCACGCAGGCCAAGTGGCCTCGTGCTCCTTCGTGTGCACGAACCTCTTGTCTGTTTCCTGACCGCCCATTTTTACCTCACCTCGTTACTCGCGACGTTCGCAGCGGCATCCGCGGCGGCGTCCACGGCGTCGTGCACAGCGTCACGCGTGGCGTCGTTCACGGCGTCGTCCATGGCATCGCGCACGGCGTCACGCGTGGCGACGAGCACGGCGACGCGCGTGGCGGCGTCCACGGCATCGAGCGCGGCGACGTGCGTGGCGTCGTTCACGGCGTCGCTCGTAGCGGCGCGCGCGGCGTCGAACGTGGCGGTACGCACAGCGTCGCGCGTGGTGCCGTCCACGGCGTCGCGCGTGGTGCCGTCTACGGCGTCGCGCGTGGCGTCGCGCACGGCGTCGTGCATGCCGACGAGCACGGCGTCGAGCGTGGCGGCGTACGCGGCGTCGAGCGTGGCGGCGTACGCGGCGTCGTCCGTGACGTCGCTCGTGGCGTCGAGCACGGCGCAGTCGACGGCACCGTCCATGGCGTGGAGCATGGCGTCGTCCGCGGCGTCGAGCACGGCGTTTTTCGTGGCCGCGTCTGTAGCACCGGGCGCGGCGCCGTTCACCGTCGCGCCTCTGCCGCATCGATCTCGGCGGCGGTGAGCAGGCGCGTGATCTGCACGGTCGCGCGCCAAGTGCCGTCGGTGTACTGGTAGCTGGCGAAGTGCCCGCTGACAGCTACCGCAAGCGACGACAGCTTGACGAGCACGGCAAGGACGCGAAGGGGTGGAGACTCGACATCAAGGACCGCGGACCGGTAGGGCAGAGTGCCGTGACTGCCGATCGGGTAGTTCCTCTCCGTGAATTTGCCCAACTGCATGAGCGCCTTCATCGCTACTACCCCGGCGTCGTACTGCTCCCGGTCAAGGTCCATCAGCTCCTCCATGGCGTCCCGTGTCTACTTCTTCCTGTCACGCTGACCGACAAAGAACCCGGGGAGCGGGAGTTCTGAGCCGCACGCGTGGCGTCGTGCACGGCGTTGATTACGGCGTCGTCCGCAGCGGCGTCCAGGGCGTCGTCCACGGCGTCGCGCAGGGCGGCATACGCGGTGTCATGCGGGACGGCGCTCGTGGCGGTGATCACGGCGTCGCGCGTGGCGCCGTCCACGGCGCCGCGCGCGGCGTCGTCCGCGGCGTCGAACGTGGCGGCGTCCACGGCGTCGTCCACGGCGTCGCGCGTGGTGCCGTCCACGGCGTCGTGCGCGGTGTCGTCCACGCCGGCACGCACGGCGTTGCGCACGGCGTTGCGCACGGCGTTGATCGTGGTGTCGTCCGCGACGTCGCTCGTGGCGTCGAGCACGGCGTTAAGCACGGCGTCCCGCGGGGCGTCGTCCGCAGCGTCGTCCGCAGCGCTGTTCACGGTGACGACTCGGGGCACGAGTTCTTCTCCTCGTCGGAGTCGAAGTACTCGCCGACCTCGGCGATGATACCGGTAACGATCCGGTCCTTGATGGCCTCCTGGTCCGGCGTATCGGTGTGCTTGTGCGCGCGCCGCCAGCCCTGCTCGACGGCCTCCTCGATCGCGCGCCGGAGGACCTCGTAGGCACGCACGTGCAGGCCCCCGGCGATGGCGCTCTTCATGCGATCCATGTCAACCTTCCCCGGTCGCGTACCTGTCCCCATCCTCGTCCCCGTCCCCGCTTCCGCCTCCAGTCCCGTCTCCGGCTCCACACCCGTATCCGCCCCCAAAGCCCATCGTTTCGCATTCGTATGATAACTCCACGCACCCGAATCCGATCTCGTTCCCGGCCCCGGGGGCGTTCCCGAACCCAGTTCCGGACCCGACCACGTTCCCCTCACCGTCTGCGGATCCGCGTCCATAACCGGAATCGTCTGCGGCATCGCCAAGCCCCTCCGTGCCCCATCCCCCGGCAACTCCGTACCCACACCCAATCCCGATGCGCGGAGTGTCGGCTTCAGTCGGACGCACGACGATCGGCCGCGTCCTGTGCGTCAGGCGCGCCATACGTATGCCGTACGCAGGAACAGCTCGCCCTCGGCACCGCAGTAGTTGATCTCACATGCGTCGAGGATCTCGACGCGAGGCAACTCGACTGCGATCTTGCAGCCCTTGGGCGCGGACGATCCGTAGAGCGCCAGCTCGGACAGCGATGCGGCACCTTCCCAACGCCAGATCCGCCGCGTGTGCAACAACGTGACGTGCGGGCTACCGTCGAAGTGGTGCAGCTCGCCCGCGTGAACGCCCGCGCCGTAGCCGCGAACGATCACGTACGGCGCGACTTCCGGCTTCAAGGGCTTCGTTCTCGGCTTCTTCAACGTGCCTTCAGGCTTCTCCACGCTGACTTCCTCCATCGCGTTCAATCTGAGCCTCGCAGTACTCACAGATCCCTCCCGATTCCTCAGCTCGGCCGTTTGGCGCGCCGGTTCACCCAGTCCATGCAGTTTGCGCAGAGTCCTCCTTGCACCTCGACGCCCACCAGTAGTGCCGATCACAGGTCGCAGTCGCGCGGCAGGTCAGGGTCAGTCTCATCCTCGCGCTGCTGGTGCCCTATCCGAGCCTCGCAGTCCTCACAGACGCCCTTCGATTCCTCGTCAGTGAGCAACGGCCTGTCGCACCTCTTGCAGCGCTCCACGTAACCTCCAGTCCGCAACCGGGCTCCGGACCTCTTCACGCCGACCGCCTCCCTCCCTGCGCGGGATCTCGTCGAGGATCCCACTTCCCGGGGGCGCAGGAAAGCCCCCCTTTCGTGTCGCCGCGTAAGACTATAGTCCTACCCGCGGGCGCCGTCAAGGGGCCGCCGGCGACGGCGCTGCGGTGTCGAGGGAGCGCCGCGAGAACCGTTCGCCTGACTAGGCGCTACGTTTCGATGAGGATCCTGACCGGCGGAAGCTGGTGATCCAGGGTGAACCGGATGGACTGGGCCAGATCGAGGGCTTTGGGTATCTGCTCCTCCGCAACGCGAACGGACACGATGCGCTCGCCCGGGTACTGATCAACCCAGAGCTCGCGCACCGCGCCGGCGGAGAGCTCCTCGACCATCCGATCACGCACGTAGCGCTCCAGCTCGGAGTTGGACATCTGCCGCATATGGGTAGGTGGCACTTCACTCCCGGCCTGGTACTTGTCTTTCACGCTCATCTTGTTCCCTCATCGGCGCCGCGCCACGGCTTGGGTTCGGGCACCTCGAAGCCCCATGCGCCGTGCTTGTTGCAGTACGCGGCCTTGCGCGCGTACCGTGACATGCCGCCCGGTTCGAGCTGCGCCACGTGCCGCTTGGCCCGGCGCTCGACCTTCTTCTTCTTCTCCTCCATCCGGTGCGTGCTCTTCGCGCTCATCTGTCAGCTCCTCGGCTCTGCGCGGGGCAGAGCGTTTCTAGAGGCCGTCAAGTCGGCGAACTCCTCTGCGGTTTCCTTCAGATCGAGGTCTGCGCTTTCAAGCCCGCGAGCGAGCAGACCAGAAGCGATCTCATGCGGCAGATCGAGAAGCCTGGCAAGCTCCAGAAGGCGCCGGTACTCGTACTCGTCGTCCATGCTGATCGTTTCATCGACGGCGCTCATCAGCTCCGAGAGGACCCAGTGCCGGGGAAGAGCGCGAATGCCGTCCTGCCCGAGACCGATCGACTCGCTGCCCTGCCCCCAGCAGGCCGATGTCAGGAGGAACCGGAGGACCTGTCGGGCTGTCGGCTCGCCAAAGGAGAGCACCCCGCTCAGATCCTTCGAGAGCCCCTGGCCGTACGCGTCGAGTTGCCGACGAAAGGAAACCGCAAACGTCGAGCTGGGCCGCCCTACGACATCATCCTCGACCACTTCATCCTCCGTCCTGCGGTCAGTCGTTCCCCTTGATGCAGGCGATCGGCCGGAGCCGCTTCGTCACCTTCGCGAGGCCGGCAAGCTCGACGGCAGCGAGCACGCTGTCGAGGTCCTTGTAGCAGGGCCCGGACTCGTCGATGGGCGTCTGCCGGGTGTTGAGCAACACGTCCAGCTTCGCCATGCGCAGGTCTGTCGTCTCCTGCGAGAGGCTGCGTTTTGCCGCGGAGCGTGAGAGCCGGCGACCCGCGCCGTGGTTCACCGAGTAGAGCGACTCCCGCGCCCCTTCCTGCGCGAAGAGGATGGCCGAGCCCGTCTCCATGGAGCCGGGGATGAGGATGGGGTGGCCCGACGCCTCCCACACCGTGCCCTTGAGCGCCGGGTGCTTCGCGGGGAAGGCCCTCGTCGCGCCCTTGCGGGCCACGAAGCGGTCGCCTTCCTTCTGGATGAGGTTGTGGGAGATCTCGTAGTACACGCTCGCCTTGCCGCCGAAGACGGCCTCAAGCGCCTCGCACACCGCCTCGCCGATGATCAGCCGGTTGGCGATGGCGAAGTTGGCGGCCATGTTGTGCAGGTTCCAGTACGCGTGGCCGAGCGCCGAGTCGGCGGCGAACCACACGTGGTCCTCCCGGCTGCGGGTGAGGCCGAGGGCGGCCGCGCCGTCCACGAAGAAGCGCCTGGCGATGTTCCACCCGAAGCCGCGGCTGCCGGTGTGGAGCATCACCCACACCTTGCCCTCCTCATCGAGCTGCATCTCGCAGAAGTGGTTGCCGCCGCCGAGGCTGCCGAGCTGGTCGCGCTTGCGCCACGCCTCCTCGGGGATGTTCACGGTGTCGTCCTCGACGGGGATGAAGGTACGCTCGGCGACGTCGCTCGTGCGCCCCAGGGCTTTCGCGCCGTACCGCAACACCTCCAGCACCCGCGCGGAGGAGAGCTTGCACGCGCCTCCCCGGCCGACGCCCACCCCGATGCGGCGTACCACCTCGTCGATCCACCTGCGGCGCTTGTCCTTTTCCGCAACGTCACTGGCGGTAAGCGAGGTGGAGAGTTGCGCCATGCCGCAACCGATGTCGTAGCCCGCCGCGGTAGGCAGGAGCGTGCCCTCGGTCTCGATGGCGGTGCCGATGGGCACGCCGTAGCCCACGTGGCAGTCAGGGGTGAGCACCACCCGCGTCACGCCGGGGAAGCTGGCGCCGTTGACGATCTGCTGGAAGACGTCCTCCTCGACGCCTCCTTCGCCGTCAGCGCCGAAGAGCAGCTCATCGGAGAAGAAGAGGTGCGCCTCGCAGCGCATGGACATCGTGCGCGGGAGCACCCAATGCCCCTCGGCGACCTTCGTCAGCGTCTGCTTCCAGCTCATCGCCTTCTCTTTCTCGTGCACCGCCTCATCGTAGCCTCGTCGCTCAGATCCTTCGAGAGCCTAAGGATCTCGCTCCAACCGACGGGGAGGATCGCGCGAAGATTCAACCGGGCGATGTCGGCATGCGCCGAGACCTTCACGCCTCCCTCCGCATTCTTGTGCTCCGGCGAACTCGTCATGGATTGATCTCAGGGGCCAGATCCCGGAGCTGCTTCGCGGCCTCGTCGCGGATGCGCTTGAGCACCGGCACGAGGTCCGCCTGCACGACCTCGGCCGGCAGGTTGACGCCGGTGTG